>PPYF01195852.1_pt1 | contig 21505 bp, 15 predicted proteins | sample 1559871 | NCBI WGS metagenome assembly PPYF01 (sample SAMN08240021, study PRJNA423297) | Human gut metagenome, whole genome shotgun sequencing project.
TAAAAATCGCTAGAAATCAACGTTTTCAGCAACGTGGTTCCTAGCGATTCTTTAGTTTTGAGACTTTTTTCCCAGTCTCTTTTTTGTTGGAATGAAAAATGGCTTAAAAGCAGATTTTGTCTTTCTTTTACCAGAATATACGACAGATTTTGCTGAAAGCGGTTGAAAATGTTTCCTGAATTGCGTTATCCTTAATAGGTAATAATATCTTGATAAATCAAACAAGAGGTGGTGTTAACAAATGCTAATTGTCAGCAAAAAACTCACCCCTGCATTTAAAAAGACGCTGATTAGTGCTCCAGAGCCGCAATACGTTCCAGAAACGTCATTATGCGACTGGATCATTCGTGAGGTAGCCATGCAGGATTATGGCATGCTGCTGTGTATTAACCGCAATACGCAGATGCCAATCGTGCTGCCGGGTGCCGAGTTTCTAAAAGTCAGTCCCGTTTCGGTTTTAAGACAGGTTTTAATGTTTGTGATGGCTGGGATGGGAATCAGTTCCATCAAGCTTACTGAATACGTCAACTACATTGCGCACGGTGAGGTCAGCTATCAAAACATGACAGCCGACTTCCTGGTTGAAAAAGCTTTTCGTGCATACGCGCCCGAGCTGGCCAAGATTGACGTTGAAAGACTGGATGATGACCAGCTGCTCAATCAATTGGGGATTCTTTCCTTAACGCTGGGCAGCAGTACGAAGGTTTTTTGCGATCTAAGGGAGCCTAAAATCGCGCCGGCCGTTCGTTTTAAAGACCAAATCAATCAAGAATGGCGTCTACCGGCTCAAAGAAAAGGCAGCATGGCAGAAAAGTCGGCATGGGAGTTTGATTATCGCTTGTTCCATCAATGGGATGATCAGATTCAAAAAACGCCTGCTTGGACGGGGTATGCCGCGATCGTACGGGAAATGCGCCAGGTCAATGATGCCTTTTTACGGCGCTATCATGAATACCTGGAACAGACGGAAATGGTTGACGATACCAGGATGCAGCAGTATCTGCGTTTGGCTGATGTTTATCTGAATCGCTATCTGATTGCCAGCCATCCAGAAACCCTGACCAGCGACTTGACCGCCCCCACGGCCTATCTGTTTGAATGGCTGTTAGAGCATGGACAGATCAAAGCCGAGAACGTGCAGCTGGTAATTGATGCCATGCTGGCGTTTGGGGCGTTCATTAAAGTGGCAGGCGTCTATTCCACGCTAGATGAGGATCTGTATCGTCAAGCGGTTCGTGACGGTGGCGATCGAGTGCGGGCTTTTTTTAAGGCAGCCGCAGCCCAGGCCCAATTGGAAGCTAAAGACGATGCACCAGTGAGCCGTCAAGAGGTTGCCGGCAGTCAGGTGGATACGCTGGTACAGGAATTGATGGCGCTGGCCGATGATGAGCGGTTGGTTGATGCGCTGGCTGACGTTTTCAATCAGACGCCGGCACTGATTGATAAGCTGCTGGCTAAGATGACGCCCTTGCAGCGGCAGAATCTGGCTCGAAAACTGGCACGGCTGCTTGCTGATGATCATGATGACTGATACAGTCCTCTCTGCCATAAAGCAGCTGTGGCAGAGGGGTGATTGATTTAAGCTGGTGAAAAGCAGTCAAGATTGAGACGACTAAATACATCGGTTGTTGCCATGACGTTTGACTGATGCTGGGCAGCATTAGGGATGGTCAATGATCATGACTTAAAGACCTAGTCCGAATACTGCTTTTGAGAGGGAACGTTACTCATGGCTAGCGGCGTTGATTCAATGCAAGGCTAATCTGGTTGCAGTTTTTTAATCGTTACCATAATCAGTGCTTAGCAGGATTTTATGGCAACGCGGCCGAAGATCATTGAACGAAAATTTTCTTGCATTGCAACAGCAGCCTGTCAATGCTTTGAAAACCAGGCTTCATTATCCGCACGGGAAGATTCCTTTTTACATAAAACTATTGACACACCCCAATCTTGGTGCAGTGATGCTATTCATTGAACGTTGTTTTTGCGTGATTAGGTCGCAGATAGCCATCAGCCAGCTGATATTGTGAAAAAATTGGACCTTGATCAGTTAAGAAAGCCGAAATTACCTACTATTCCTTGATTTTGGGTTTTAAGTAGGTAATTGTCGAGGAACTGTATATGCGGCCGACTGAACTTTACCTACTATTGACGCCTTTTTCCGAAATAGTAGGCAGAGATGTATATTTTGGGGCTGATAGGAGTCGATTGGGCCAGACCAACTTTGTGAATTACCTACGATTAGGCCTTTTTTGCTTAATAGTAGGTAATGATATTTTTATCATATGTGTTATACAGGATTTTTTGCATAATGCCTGCTGATAACTTTGATTACGACGATATTAAAGCCGTAATTCATGATTAACAAAAGAGCCGCTAAGAAACAGGGGAGTTTCTTAGCGGCTCTTTCTCATACCAGGGGGGGTCCTGATAATTTTGACAATGGATTGCGCGACTTTTTATTATGGGGAGGATTGGTTGAATGCAGCTGTCCACTCACAGCTATCACAGGGGTTGTCAACCAATCGTCGCGTTGTTGTCTGCATCAGCAGACAATCGTTCCATGCCCAAACCAGACGAGGTGCGTTCGTCATGATTTATGTTTGCATTATATCACACTGACTTCAGAATGCCATAGTTAGGTCTCAAAATCGTCAATAAATACCCATATCGAGTTGGATTATTAATGTTTTTAATCCCGTTTCAATCGTTTGCCACCAATTCCCAACATGGCAGCTAATGCAGAAAGTCCTAAACCGAGCAGAGCCGAATTCTTATTACCGGTCTGTGGCAGCTGCTGATTAGCGGTGACTTGGTTAGCTGGCCGGTTTGAGGTGCTGGCTTCGGATGTTTGATCAATAGCAACGGTTGGGTTAGTTGAATTGTCCGCAATAACCAATGGGGATAGCGTATCGGCTGAACTGCTGGAATCGGGCACGCTTGGCTTGTCAGTGGCCGAACTGTTTGAATCAGCCGGGGTATCTCCAGGGAGAGCAGCACTTTGCGAACCAGAATCGCTCGTGGTATTGGAGCCAGGATCAGCAGGCGTATCGGCTGAACTGCTGGAATCAGGCACGCTCGGCTTGTCAGTGGCCGAATTGTTTGAATCAGCCGGAGTATTGCCAGGGAGAGCAGCACTTTGCGAACCAGAATCGCTCGGGATATCGGAACTAGGATCAGCAGGCGTATCGGCTGAACTGCTGGAATCAGGCACGCTTGGCTTGTCAGCGGCCGAATTGTTTGAATCAGCCGGAGTATTGCCAGGGAGAGCGGCACTTTGCGAACCAGAATCGCTCGTGGTATTGGAGCCAGGATCAGCAGGCGTATCAGATGCCTTCACCGCGGTCTTTAGATGTACGGTGTAGGTAGTCGGCTGCTTATTAAAGGTCAGTAAGCCGTCCGCCGGCAGATCGCTTCCGACCAGTTCATAGTTTTCTGGAATGCTGATCGTGTAGGACTGCGTAGTACCCATATCACCAATTAAGGTTTGGCTGGCAACTTGAGTCTCGTTTTGATCATCAGCAACATAATTGATTGTAATTTGAGTCTTAACTGCTTCAACCGTGACGATGGTCGTGACCGGCTCACTGATTGCACCATCGCTGTCGGTAACGGTATAGGTAATGGAGTAGGTGCCAGGCGTATTGACGTCTACCGTGCCGGCTACGTTGGCAGCAGTCAGCGTAATCGTACCATCATCAGCATCGGTTGCCATAACGTCTGCCAACGGGTCAAACGTGCCCCCTTGTTTGATAGTGACTGTAGCTGGAGCGGTGATGATCGGTTGGAAATTGGTACCGGCCAGCCGCAGATGCAGATTCTTGGTAACCTCATAGACGAATTTGCGCGAATTGCTGCCTTTAAGACTTTCCGGCGCGACCAGCTGCATGCCGTCATGAGTGTCAAACGTCAAGATATCGCCGGCATTAAGCTTGATTGCAGTCGTACCGGCAGTTTCAGCAACGTTGCCATAGAAGACCTTTTGGTAGGTTTGATTGCCATTGGCGTCAGTCACGGTCACCGTAACGTAGGTATTAGCGCCATAGTTGGTATTTGGCTGGCGATTGGTAAAGGTTGCCAAAAGCGTGCCATCGTTATTCAAATAGCGATAGGAGGCAAATGAGCCGCCGTAGCCGTTAAACTCCCATTGACCGATCAGGCCGTCCGCGCGCTCCAAAAGCTGCTCGTTGGCGTTTTTGATCGTCTCGTTTTGCAGGTCGTTAAGCATGCTGCGCGCATTGTTGATCAGCTCAACCGTGGCAGTATCGGCCAGCTTTTGGTAGGTATCATCGGTAAACAGACCGGCAATGCTTGGCAGAATCTGGCTGGATGATGTAACGGTTTCATTGACCGTCGCATCTTCTTTAACGTAGAGGTACTGATCAGTCAGCTTGACGTTTGGATTGTCAGTAGTCAGTGTATAGATTCCGTTGGCCAGCGTTCCCAGATCAACCGTATTTGAAGTGACTGGAATCGTCGCGATCGTCTGCGTACCGTTCATCAGCTTGATGGAAGAGCCAATCAGCTTGTCGGCATTGCTCAGATTTAAGATAATGTGGTTGTTCAGGCCGGTTTGTGCGAGCTGCTCATTGGTAATCAGGGCGACCTTAGACTTTAGAAAATCCTGATCCCAGCCCAGCTTTTGCATGACCGTCGTCAATTGATCGTCCGGTACGACTTGAGTAAGCATGGCTACGGCGGGGTAGTTCAATGAATTGAGCGCCGTTACGTCATCAACGCTTACGCCCATCGTTGCAAAGAAAGGCGTCACGTTAAGCTGATAGTGCTGAGCATAGACGCTGATCCAGTCCTTGCCGATCTGGTTAACCGTCTTTCCGGCAACGGCATTGGCGCGATGATCAATGTTGAAGTACTTGAACGCGTCCGTGCCTTCTAGGTTGTAGGCTAGATTCATCCACAGTACGAGTCGTTCTCGATAGCCAAGATCCGCCCAGCTTTGCTTTTTGGTCAGGACTGAATCCACCACGCTTTGCACGATGCTGTCTTTGGAAGTCCCGAAGATCCAGCTGCCAGTAGTGAAGTTGCTGTTGAATTGACTTTGATAAAGCGTACCGTAAATGTTGTTGAATGAGTCGATGATGTACATATCACTAGCTGGGACTTCATAGCCGTGGCCGATTTCATGCAGCGGCAGCCAGTTGATCGTCAGATAAGAAGCAATTGAGCTGCTGTTGGCGGCCGTGTAGTTGACCGACCAGTAGGCAGCACCGATTCCATCTTGATCGGCAAAGGCAAAATAGCGTCCCTTGACCGGCTGATCACGAACGGTATTGGTTGGGATGCCGGTCAGTTCATCATAAAGCTTGAAGACCTGATTGTCGTACTGATCAATCAGACTGTTCATATCGGTATTTTTAACCGTTTTGATATCTTGATAAGGAATCAGAATCTCAATGTTGTTGGCATCCATCAAGGCAAAAGCGGCTTTGCTCTGGTCCCATTGCTTTAAGACGGCAGCCTGGTCACTGTCAGCAGTAAAGACGGGCAGTTCCTTGGCCGTTCCGGAAACCAGCTCATATTCCAACAGCGGTCCGGTCGTCTGCGCGTTTTCAGGTGTACGCAGGAAAACCGCGGCATCGCCATTGGCCGTAATCTCGACCCAGTCGGTACCTACCGATTGCGTCACGATCTTTTTAGAAGAATCGCCAATCAGCTGAATTGAAACGCTGCCCGAGTAGCCGTTGTCAATGTGCCGGATCTTGAGCGTAGCGCCATCCGACAGTACCATGCCTAATGACTGCCGATCATGGTAGGTTCCCATATAGCGGCCTTCCTTGTTGGTCTGCGTAATGCTGGCATCAGGCGACAATACGAAGCCTTGGTAGGTCATGGTCTGGCCAACGTTAATGCTGTTGGTGGTGTTGGCAAGCAGTGCTTTAGCTTGATCCAGGCGTGTCTGCAGCAGTGCTCTTTGTTCGGTCGTCAAATCAGCCTGCTGGTTATCAAGCTGATTCTGCAGGGTCGCAACATCGCTGGCCGATGCGCCAAAAGCCAGCGCGCCATTATCAATCAGCTGTTTGGTTTTGACATCCAGATAGGCATAGTCGCTGATGTTTTTTAACGAAAGATTATTAGCCACGACGAAAACGAAGCGGCTCAAATCACCCAAAGCCGAGGTCTTCATCGTGGCATCGTTATTGGTAGTGTAGCGCGTCTTGGCTTCTGCATGCTCAATGCTTAAGATATCGCCGGCCTGAAGCTGCAGTGTCTGCTTGAATCGATAGTTCTGATCGCCGATAAAGGTTTGATCAAAAAGCGTTTCTGAGCCGCGACTGACCGTAATGCGAGCATATTGAGCGTTTGGAAAGTAGCTGTGCGGCTGACCGCTGGCATTGATTGATAATTGACCAGCCGGCTGGGCAGTCTGATTGGAGTTGTAGTAATCGACCTGAGCAAAAGTGTAGTTGCCAAGCCCCTTTAACGTCCAGCTGGCATCGGACTGGGTTACGTTGCCGGTATCCGGTGTCGTGACCTCAGTCAAGACGTCGGCTGAAGAACTGGCGCGCTGCTCGCCGGCTGCTGACGAGGCGGAGTCGCTGAGGCTAGCGGTATCATCGGCGACCGCGCTGCTTGCGATGTCCGTTTGTGCAGTGCTGTTTAAGACAACGGTATTGCTGACGGTTGTGCTCACGGCGGTAGCTGCCGTATTTTCAGCAGTATCAGCCTTGATTTCATGATCGTTGAAAATCAGACTGGTGGTTGCCGTTAAAAGTGCAAAACTGGACAGCATTAAGTATTTTGGCAATCTTGGTGTCTGCATTGAATTTTTCCCCTTAATATTATTAGAATACTGAATTTTGAATGCGGCACTGAGCATTAGGAAACTTTAATGAATTCAGCATTGATTATACATTACAAAAGGGGCCGATTCCCAACGAAATGGCCAAAACCAAGAAGTTGTATCAAAAGATTATTAAACGAACACTTAGTTGGCTAATGATCATTTGTCGCCAGCTGCTGATAGTTGATACAAAAAAACAGCAGTGCCGCTTCAGACACTGCTGTTTTTAATTACTCCGGCAGTCAGACTCGAACTGACGACAACCTGATTAACAGTCAGGTGCTCTACCAACTGAGCTATGCCGGAATGACTTAACAAATAAGTACTTAATTATATTAACACATAATTTAGAAAATGCCAGTAAAAATCAGAAAAAAGTCAAAAATTTTTTAAAAGGCTAATTAAATCCGACTAACCAGCATTGTTAGCATTGTTTGGCAGTGCAGCAACAGCAAGCATTTCTGCTGACAGGCACGCACCAATGTCAAGGATGTTAAGTAAATCGTATGACTAAAGCAGGCAGCTATCATGCTAGGAATTCAGGATAAAAACTGGATCATAGAACTGCAGGTCGGTGTCAGCATCAAAAACAATTATTCTTCACAAATTTTGTCAACTTGAATTGTTAGTAAAAAGTCAACAATGTCAATCGATAATCAACATCCAGTATCGAATGAAACGCTTTCAAAAATTCACAAGTAGGTTTATAATAAAAATACATTTTGAACTATCAAAAGAAGGCGAGGTTGTTAATTATGTCAATTAAAAACGTAACGATTGCCGGGGCCGGAACGCTGGGCAGTCAGATTGCCTATCAAAGTGCGCTGTGCGGCTATCAGGTTCGCATCTGGAATCCGCATCCAGAACGGGCCGAAAAACGAATTGCGGCGCTGCGGCCATTTTATAAGCATGACCTAAAGCTGACCGATGAACAGTTTGATGCCGGTTTGAAAAATATCGTTTCGATTACCAATGATTGGGAAACGTCATTTAAGGATGCCGATCTGGTAATTGAAGCCGTACCAGAAAATCTGGACATGAAAAAGGATTTCTACGCGCAGCTCTGCTCGGTCCTGCCAAAAGAAGCAATCATTGCCAGCAATTCATCGACCTACGTGCCAAGTCAGCTGGTTCAACTGGTCGATCGGCCGGAAAAGTTCTTGCATCTGCACTTTGCCAACCATATCTGGGTCTTCAATACGGCTGAGATCGTTGGCAATGCCAAGACCGATCCCGCAGTAATTCAAGAAGTCGTGGCTTTTGCCAAGGGAATCAAGATGCTGCCGATTGTTTTGAAAAAAGAACAACACGGCTACATCATGAACGCGCTGTCCGTACCATTCTTAAACGCAGCGCTGGGCCTTTGGGGAAAGGGCGTGGCTGACCCGATCACGATTGACAAGGACTGGATGAATTCAACCGGTTCGCCAATGGGACCATTTATGTCAATGGACGTGATTGGTCTGCGGACGGTTTGGGCAATTTTCAGTTCTCATGCTGATACGCCAGAGCAAAAAGCAATCGCCGACAAACTGAAGGCCATGATCGATGCCGGTCACTATGGCGTCGAGGCCGGTGAAGGATTTTATACCTATCCGCACCCGGCTTATGAGGATCCCAACTTCTTAAAAGAATAAATCTGTAAAAAACAGCGCGATACCAGGCCTTTTAAAGCTTGATGCCGCGCTGTTTTAATTATTTCTAGCCGAAAATTTCGTGACTTTAGTCGATGGTGGTTGACTCAGGGCTCTGATTGGTAAGTTGGCGGCAGCTGTCAGAAAATTTAATCAAAAGTGGCACGAATTGATAAATAGATGACGCGTTTCAATGTTTATTATGACAGAGCAGACGTGTATCATATAGTCATTCACCAAACGTTAAGTAAAGGCGGAGATTTAAATGAACTATTTTTTGATTGACGGCCGCTATGATGATCTCTTGCGGCACTATGGCTTGGATCCTCAGGCTGTTTTGCGCCAGGCAGAGCTGCCGGCGGATACCTTGAATCATGACCCGATCAGCATGAAAGAGGAACAGTACTATCGCTTTATGCAGGCGATTGATGAATTAAAGACAACGGATGATCTGGCAGTAAAGATGGCGACGGCAGACCAGATCGAGACATTTTCACCGCCGATTTTTGCCGCCTACTGCAGTCATAATGGTGAACAATGCATTAAAAGGCTGTCTGAATATAAAAACTTGATCGGTCCGATGACTTATCAGATCACGTCATCAGCCGATCAAGTTATGGTTGAGCTGCTGCCTGGGGATACCAGCTTAAAGATTCCCGCGTTTTTGGCGGTCGCGGAATGGGCCTTTTTAATCGGTCTTTTAAGGCGCGCGACAAAGCAGGAAGTAACGCCGGTCAAAGTAGTCTTGAATGCAGCTAAACCTAATTCTGCCTTGGCTGAGTTGGCAGGAATCAAGCTTGAATCAGGCAGCGCCAATCAGATCAGTTTTTCCAAAGCCGACCTGCAGCGGCCGTTTATCAGCTACAATGCGGCGATGTGGAACTATTTTGAGCCGGAGCTGACCAAACGCCTGGCCGATCTTGAAATTGATGACTCCGCCTCGGCACGGGTGCGCAGTGCTTTAGCTGAACTGCTGCCGAGCGGTGAAACGACGATTGATGACGTTGCCCGTGAGCTGGGAATCTCCAAAAGAACTCTGCAGCGCAAGCTTAAAGAAGAAAAGACGACTTTCCAAAAACAGCTTAACAGTACGCGAGAAAGCTTAGCCGTTCATTATTTAATCAATACTGACATTACTACGAACGAGATCGCGTTTCTGCTTGGCTATCAGGAACTGAACTCATTTTTAAGAGCCTTTTCGCTATGGACCGGCAAAAGCGTCTCAGAGTATCGTCGTCAGCACCAGAATCAGTCGAAAGCAAATCGCAGCTAGCAGTCGTGAGCACCATTAAATGCTGATTCAGTACTAAAGCCTTCCTGCAGATCTAAAAATTCCAGGTTGTCCGTCATCGTACGCTGCTCACTAACCAAAGGCATCGTGAAATAAGTTTGGTTGAAACGGACTTCCATTTTTTCATCCAGTTGCGATGCTGTGTAATCCTTATACCAGATCGGCCCTAGGTTTGAGTCGAGTTGGGCGTTAAAGTCAGGAAGCTTGGCGTCTTTGCTTACAATGATCAACTTGAAATTGGCATCCAAAGAGCAATTGCCTAGCTTGGAAAATGGACCGACGCCATCATCAAAGTCCAGAATCAGTTTGGAATCAGGCTGTAGGTATTTTTGCAGTCGCTGCTGAGCTTGAGGAGTAAAGGTAAGTTTCATGATTAGAACCTCGTTTTTGATTTTTTTATCAGTTTATACTTATTTTTAGTAAGTGTAAATTTTAATGCTCAGCGGCAGTTAAAAAGTCCCCGTTCCAAAATAACGGAACGAGGGCTTTTTTTAAAACGAGCTGCGAATCGTAATTAAGATCGTGGTCATTAATGCCAGAATCATAAAACCTTCTGAAAAAACGTTGGCCAACAGTGCACAGGTATAATTGATAAAAAACAGTCCCAAGCTGGCAGCAAAGGCCACAAATCCCATCGTGAGCAGTGCCCGCTCATGATCGACCAGTTTTTGACAGTGCTTTAGACTGCGGGCAGGCAGCTGGCGGCGGACAAAAAAGATAATGGCACTGGCTAAGACAAGCGTCGCGATGCAAAGGACGTAAGACAAAATAATAGTAGATGACGACTTCATTTAAAAATAGGTTTGAGCCACGCCTGAGCATGGTGGTCCTTTCCTTGAAAGATTTTGCCGCTATCTTAGCAGAAAATGCCCTAAACCACAAATTTGAAGAAATCATGAAGTTCGGGTCTGACAAAGATCACTAATCGATAATTAGCAGAATCGACAAAAGATAATGGCTGACTAGGGCAAAATGACAGTTGACAAGGATTGTTGACGGGAATAAATAGACAGTGCCGAGCTGAAAAAACAATGATATCTGAAAAAAACTTCATAAGTAAATTGATTGCTGAAACGAAAAGCGGCTGGGACAGGTGATAATAAAATAGTCAATTTTTAAATGACTTAGCCAGAAACGCTCATTATCTAAAACTTGGATACGGATCCAAAAATATCAGCCGCAGCTGGTTTGATTAAAGCAATCAAAATCGAATTTGCACAACGTGTTTGCTTATGATATTTTCATGAAAACTCGCCAACCGGCTGCAATTGATCTGACAGCGACGTTTGTTCAGCAGGTGGCAGCAAAAGAGGGATATCGTGAGTAAGCGTCAATTTAGGCTGATTAATTCAATCAGTCATCGTTATTTGACTATTGATGACCATATTTTAAGAACAGTTGATCAAAAGCAGGCACTGATCGTTAGTGAAGCAGTTGGACGGCAGCTGTTAAAAAAGGTCAACCGGATTGCTGAGGCTTTGGCACAGGCCAATGGGACGGCGTTTAACGAATATCGGCTGGAAGAAGCACCGCTGGCCACGATCAGACTGGGCAGCGAGGATCTGGATGCCTTAATCGAAACCGTTCAGCTGCTGGGTTGCTCTTATGAGGAAGCGGCGACGCGAATCAAGCATCAAAAAATCAGGCAGGCTGATCAAATGGCGATGCATCAGTATTATGGCCTGTCAATTCCGCATAAGATTCGGTAGCAAACAAACTTGAAAGCGTTTCTTTGAAAAGATATACTTGGCTTATCGAACGCATTGCATTATTTGGAAAGAAGGAATGATCATGCTATTTGATAAGGCAATTGTCAGAACGCCAGGCAAGTCAGTCGTGGATGGAATTGACGACTATGCTAATGCTGGCAAGCCAAGCTATGAAAAGGCAGTGGCTGAACACCATGCCTATGTTGAGCTGCTCAAAAAGCTGGGGATCGCGGTCACGGTTCTCGAGCCATTAGAGCAGTTTCCGGACTCATGTTTCGTTGAGGATCCGGCCGTTGTCTTTGATGATTTTGCGGTCGTTACCAATCCAGCCCGCAGTACGCGACAAAAAGAACGTGAATTCATCCGCCCAGTCCTTGATCAGTTCTTTGAGCATGACCAGATTTTTGAGATTACTGCTCCAGGAACTCTGGAAGGCGGGGATGTCATGCCAGTTGACGATGATCTGATCTATGTGGGGCTTTCGGCACGGACCAATCAAGCCGGCATTGATCAGTTTGCTAAGATTGCCGCGCGTTTTGGCAAGACGGTCAAGGCGGTACCGGTTGAACAGGTTCTGCATCTAAAGACCGGCACGACCTATCTGGGTGACAACAAGCTGCTGGTAGCTGGTGAATATATTGATAGTCCCTACTTTAAGGATTTTGATCAGCTTAAGGTACCGGTTGGTGAAGACTACGCGGTCAACTGTATCAACACTGGCAATGGCGTGATAATGCCGGCTGGTTTCCCTGGCGTCCATCAATTGTTGGTTGAAAACGGCTTTAAGGTTTACGAGACCGACATGTCAGAATTTGCCAAGATCGATGGGGGCCTGACCTGCCTGTCACTGCGGTTTAGCTAACCGTTAAAGGCCGCCGCGGTTCCTGCCACGACGACCGAGAATTTATTGACTATAAAAAACAGCGCGTGATCACTGATTCGGCGCTGTTTTATTTTTGAAATGACTTATTGGGATACAAGTTCAGCCAGCCGCTTGATCCCCACGGCAATATCGGCTTCTTTAACTGGAGCCAAGGACAGGCGAATCCGGTTATGCGGGGCGGCATGAATGTAGTAGCGGTCGCCATTTTCAATCAAGACGCCTAAATTTTGCGCGGCCGTGCAGAATTCAGCTGCCGTCATGGACAGATTGAGCTGCAGCCAGAACCACACGGCACCATCAGCCGGCTGCCAGCTTAAACGATCACCAAATGATTCAGCCAAGAGTTTGCCGGCTGCCTGATACTGCTGATGATAGGCCAGTTTTAGGCCGGTAAGGTGCTTGCGCCAGAGTCGGTTTCGCAGGTAATAGTCAAAGATGCGCTGGGACAGTCCCGAAGTTGAGATATCGGCAATCCGCTTAACGCCGGCAAAGCTTTCGATCAGTCGAGTCGGCGATACCAGATAGCCCAGCCGCATCCCCGAGGCGAAAATCTGTGAAAGACTGCGGACATAGATGATGCGGTCATCGGGATCGTGTTCTTTCATGGTATGAAGCGTATTACTGTCATACGCCAAGCCAGAGCCATAATCGTCTTCAATAATCCAAAAATCATGACGATGAGCCAGTCCGATGATGCGGGCTTTTTCTAAGCGGCTCAACGAGTTTGTGGTGGGGTTTTGCAGGTTGGGCATGAGATAGAGAATCTTGGGCTGGATGATTTTAAGCATTTTTTCCAGTTCGTCAATCAGCGTGCCATGATTAAAATTCAGACCAATTACTTTGGCGCCGCAAGCCTTAAAAGCATCCACGGCCCCGGGATAGGTAGGATTTTGAACCATCACGCAGTCGCCCTGTCTGATCAGCGCGCGCGCACAGATATCAATCGCCTGCTGTGATCCTGAGGTAATCTGAATATTTTGGGGCTTCGTTTTAATCCAGCGCTGGGCCAGTTCGGCAGCCAGCGATTCGCGCAGGGGATAATAGCCCATCTCGTCTTCGATTACAAAAGCGTGACCACCATCCCGATCTAAGATATGGTTGACGGCTTGTTTAAAAGTTGAGGTTGAAAAGCGGTCTGGATTGAGCGAATAGCTAGCAAAATCGATAAAGTGCTGATTGGCGTCAGTCGCATCTAAGCGAGGCAAGTAAGGTATCTGCGCTTGATCAGTTGCCAATGAATCCGCCATGCCTTCCTGAACAAAGCTGCCAGAACCACGCCGGCTGATGATATAGCCATTTTTCTCCAGTTCACGATAGGCACTAACGACCGTCCCAGGGTTGATTCCCAGTGCCTTAGCCAAAACCCGAACCGCCGGAAGCCGCCGATCGGGAGCCAGCTGACCATTGACAATCCGGCTGCGCAGTGCATCATAAAGCTGAGCATAGAGCGGTTCTTTGGCCTGGCGATTCAGTCTGATGTTATTAGCCGCGCTTAATTGATCTGCATTCAATAAGGATCCTCTTTTCCGTGTCGTTGTTTCAGTCCCGTTAAAAGTATTCATGGCTTACTGTCATCGCTGGCTAGCCGGGCTGGATAGCGGAATTTGACATTAAGCGCCGTTTAAGCAATGCGTGCCTCGTTTTTAATGGCAAATTCCCGAAAGTATGGCAGCGCAAACGCGACCTGGCCTGGCTGGGGAAGACTGACGATCTGGTTTTCAATCAGATGCTGCAGGCAGACTGGTGCGGCTGTGCTGGTATCGTCAATCTGCTCTTTTAAAAAGCCTTCATCAACGACGCTGCTGATCTCATGGGCCAGAATCTCGATTACCTCACGATCACCGGTTGTCAGTTCATCAACGATCGGCAGGTAGGCATTGCTGAATAGCTGTTGTTGATAGTCGGGCATAATTTTTTCAAACGCAACCGGATTGATTTTTTTAACACCAGACTCCCACAGCAGCGAGCCAAGAATCTGAAACGCGTAGGCATAGCCGCCAGTTGCTGCCGCTATGTTTGGCAGGACTTCAGGTTCAATGACGCGATGGGCCTTGGTAAAAATCTGCTGATATTGATTGGCCACCGTATCCAGATCAAGCATGGGCAAGGTCAGCCGCCTGCTTTTTTGAACCAGCGCGGCAAAGTTGTCATCGCCTAAAAACTGCGGCATCCGGCTGGTGATTCCGGCCAGCACGACCATGATCGAATTACCGTGATTGCCCAGCTGCTGGCATAGCTGAAGCAGAGTGAGCAGTGATTCGGTTGGCTGATTGGCTTCATCAACGGTGATAAAAAGGCGCTGCTGATACTTGGTAAGCGTTTCAACGTATTGAATGAACATCTCGCTGGGAGTATCGTAGTCCAGGACGTCCAGTTCCTTGGTAATGGCGGCACTGGCTTGATAATAGATTGCCCCGACCAGTGTGCTTAAAAAATCATCGTGCAGCTCTAGATCAACCGTGATCCAGCCATCACGATCCAGCATTGCATCGCCAAGATCATTTAAAAAAACGGTTTTACCACAGCCACGCGGACCATCGATGAAGATTGAGCGAAATCCTTGCTGCAGCTGATCGGCTTGATCAAGCAGTTTTTGCTGCATGGCTGGCCGTTTGATACAGCTGGGTGAGATATTGCCAAAGCCTGGGTTAAATGGATTGATCATGTTTATCCCTCATTTCGACTGAAGTTTGCCTTTATTTTAGCGTGCTGGCCAGGTCAAGACAAGGTACGGTTGGCCTAATCAGTTGCAGATTGTCAAAGATTTAGAAAGCGCATACAATGAGAGCATGTATTTTAAAACTTTGGAAGGAATACCGATTATGAAAACAAAAATCATTCCAGTAGCAGCCGACAATGAAAAAGACGTGATCACGCTTCAAAAAATTGCCACCAAATCATTTACTGCCATGTTTGGACCATACCATGAACCCCAAGCCGTTAAAGCATATACTGATGAGGCATATGCCTTACCGATTTTGCGCACCGAGCTCAGTAATCCCGACAGTCGGACCTATTTTTTGAAACTTAACGGCAGACCGATTGGCTATATGAAGCTGAATTGGCGTGCGGCACAAACCGATCAGCTCTTTGACAACGCGATGCAGCTTCAGCGAATCTATCTGCTTCCTGAATACTGGGATCAGCACCTGGGCAGTCAGCTTATGGAAAAAGCATTGGATGAGGCGCGTCAAACTGGCGTCGCAACGGTCTGGCTAGGTGTTTGGGAACATAATGAGCGAGCACGGCATTTTTATGAGCGGTACGGTTTTAAAAATGCTGGCACGCATACGTTTACAATTGGACCAGATCAACAGACCGACTTTTGGTATGCTCGATCAATGATGCCTGCTGACTAACTTAATAACTGCCATGCATCAGCAGGATGATTCCTTGGCTGATGCTTTTTTAGTTGTTTGATTCGGGCAGCGAGGACTGTTAGCGCTAGCGGTGCAGACAGCCGTTTTTGATCAATTTTTTGAGTTTTTTTGAGGTTGAGCGAATCAACGTTGAGAATAGGACAACGGAGCGATTGGCTTTAAACTGTTTTAAAACGCGAAATAATTTCTTTGCTGAAGATTCTTGATTAAGCTTGAAGATTGTTGAAACAGCCTGGTATGCTCTAGATGTTTATTGAAATCGTTTACAAAGGGGCGTGATGAGATAATATCGACGCGACAGTGGAAAATTTATCTTAAAAACTGTCAAATCGGGCTGCTTGATAAAATTTATGTATTCGGGGGGATAAGAATGGACACAGCAGCAACACCAAAAAAGAAAAAATTTAAATTGAAGATGCCGGGAGCATTTACGATCCTGTTTTTCTTGACGGTAATTTCCGTAATGCTCACCTGGTGCGTACCAGCCGGCAGTTATTCTAAGCTGCAGTATACTGGCGGACATCTTCAAGAAACGACCTCATTGGGACAGAAAAAAACGCTGCCGGCTACGCAAAAAACGCTTGATAGATTAAACGTTAAGATTGATATTAAGCAGTTTACATCGGGCGCCATCAGCAAGCCGGTTTCGATTCCCAATACCTATCGACGTCTTAAGCAGCACCCAGCCAAGCTTTACACGATCTTCACCAGCATGGTTGAAGGAACGATGCAGGCAACTGATATTATGATTTTTATTTTTGTGCTGGGTGGCCTGATTGGTGTCGTTAAAGAAAGCGGGGCCTTTGAATCGGGGTTGATGTCCCTAACTAAGAAAACCAAGGGACATGAATTTATTCTGGTCTTCTTGGTTGCCATTTTGCTGGTTCTGGGGGGTACGCTTTGCGGAATCGAAGAAGAAGCCGTGGCGTTTTATCCAATTCTGGTACCGATCTTTATTGCTATGGGGTATGACTCGATTGTCTGTGTCGGGGCAATTTTCTTAGCCAGTTCGGTAGGTACGACTTTCTCAACGATCAATCCGTTTTCAGTCGTAATTGCCTCGAATGCTGCCGGAACAACGTTTACTCAAGGTCTGCTGGGCCGGGTAATCGGTCTGATTGTGGCGGCAGTTTGTTTGGTCGGGTACCTGTATTGGTATTCAAGCAAGGTTAAGGCTAATCCAGAATTTTCATACTCATATGAAGACAAGCAGAAGTTTGACAAGATGTGGTCAGTGGTATCTGACGAGGAAAAGGACCTGACTTTTACCTTTAAGAAAAAGATTACCCTGACGATGTTTGCCTGCGCCTTTCCAATTATGATCTGGGGCGTTATGGCTAAGGGATGGGGTTTCCCTCAGATGGCTTCTTCTTTCTTGGCAATTGCCATTACGTTAATGTTTATTAACTGTTTTGGTAAAGATGGTCTTGGCGAGACTGGGATTGTTGATGCCTTTGTTAAAGGATCATCCGGCTTGGTAGGCGTTTCCCTGATTATTGGGTTGGCGCGCGGGATCAATATGGTACTAAACAATGGCTATATTTCTGATACGATTCTCTATGTATCTTCCGAGCTGGTATCGCACATGAACGGGGTCTTCTTTATCTTAATGATGATGATGATCTTCTTTGTGCTGGGCTTTATCGTACCATCTTCATCCGGTCTGGCTGTATTAGCAATGCCGATCATGGCTCCGTTGGCTGATACGGTACACATTCCACGCTATATTGTCGTAACTGCCTACCAATTTGGTCAGTACGCAATGCTGTTCTTAGCGCCAACTGGTTTGGTAATGGCAACCCTACAGATGCTTGACATGAAGTACTCGCACTGGCTCCGGTTTGTCTGGCCAGTCGTCGTCTTCGTGCTGGTCTTTGGTGGCGCGCTGCTGGTTACTGAAGTCTTGATTGCCGGCTGATTGATTTTGCATTTGCTTGAAAAAGTCTGACGATTTCGTCGGGCTTTTTTTGGTGCACAGGTATTAAACTGGTCTAAAAAAAGTTAAAATAGCATTGTCGATATATTAACGAAATGGGAGAGGATTTTATGAGCAGTAACGCAAAAAAACGCGATCAAAAAATCCTGATTAAAATTGCCGTGGCGCTATGTTATGGAGTGCTTTCGGCAATGGCAATCAATATGTTTTTGTCGCATGCCAACTCATATTCGGCTGGTTTGTTGGGGGTTTCACAGCTGCTGCAGGCTTTATTTTTACAAAGTGGTCTGCATGTCAGTATGAGTCTACTGGTCGCGGTTTTGAACGTGCCACTGTTTGTGTTTGCTTGGTATGAATTCGGCTTTAGCTATATCTTATTTTCAATGCTGGCGGTTGGCTTTAACGTTGTCTTTTTAAAGTTTATTCCAACGGCCACCTTGGTAAACGACCCGCTGACCAATACGATTATCGGTGCGGCAATCTTGGGAATCGGGATTGGGCTGTGTTTTAACCAGGGCTTTACGACTGGTGGTTCCGATATCGTCGTAACTTATTGTCAAAAAAAGCTGCATAAAAAAGTCGGGATGCTGAACAACCTGATTAATGGCGCGATTCTGGTGGTAACCGTCCTGTGCTTTGGTCCCAGCCGGATCGTCTATAGTCTGATCGGGATGCTGGTGACCAGCCTGATGATGGATCATACCTTCGTCCTGCAAGAAGACGTCTCGGTTACGATCTATACCAAGAAATCAGCTGCCGTCGCGGAACAGCTGCGCAATTTCGTGCATGGGGCAACGCTTTTGCATGGAACTGGCGTCTATACCAATGAACCCACGGATATTATTTTGGTATGTACGCCCAAGGCTCAGTTAAACGAGCTGCGCAAGATGGTTCATAACGTTGATCCGGACAGCTTTATCAGTATTTCACGAGCTGATGTCGAATTTGGCAACTATCAGCACTATTCGTTTTAGCAGCTGACTAAATAGCCGTCAAAAAACTGCATGCCGTGATGGCTGCAGCGTGCTGACTGAATATTAAAAGTCCTTACCCCATTGTTGAAGTCATGGGATAAGGACTTGGCATAACTAAAAGCACCGTGCTTGACTGATGTCGGCACGGTGTTTTTTGTATATCAAAAAATACTTAATGGTGAGTGGCACTGTATTTGGCAATGCTGTAGGCGTCAACGCCGCGCATGGCATTAACGACGTCCAGCGGCGTAACCTCAAACGGCATGCGATTCATGGTGTCGTTTGGCGCGCAGGCTGCCTTGCCGACTTTCAGCAGGTTTGCTTCGCTTGGATCCTCGATTCCCAGCTCGACAAAGTTGGTTGGCAGATGCAGCTTCTTTAAGAAGTGGAAGTATTTTTCGAAACGTTCGGTTGCCGCGCCCTCCAGCATCAATTGCGTCAGCAGACCGAATGCAACTTTTTCACCATGCAGCCGTTCATGAACCGGCCCATTCAAAACGCTAAGAGCATCATTAATGGCATGAGCCGCAGCCAGACCACCAGATTCGAAGCCAACACCGCTCATCAGCGTATTGGCTTCAACGATCCGGTCAAATGCTTTGGTATCGGCATGGGCAATGGCAGCGGCATAAGCCTCGTCGCCATATGCAAACAGCGTGTTCTCGCATTCCTGGGCAACTGCCAGGCCAACCAGCGTCTGATGCTCGCCTAGCATGTTGAGCCCATGCGATTTTTTGACGGCCTGGGCTTCAATGTTGGTTGCCAAAGCGTCAGCCATGCCGCATGCCAAAAGCTTGGCTGGTGCCGTGGCGATGACTTTGGTATCAACCATGACCAGGTCGGGGTTCTGATTATAGAAACGATAATGGTCAAACTCGCCATTGTCTTGATAGATAACTGACAGTCGCGAACAAGGCGCATCAGTTGAGGCCATGGTCGGCAAAATAACGGTTTTGGCACTCAGATTGTCGGCGATGGCCTTGGCGGCGTCAATCGTTTTGCCACCTCCCAGACCGATCACCATTTCGACATGGTTGTCATGGCCGATTTTAGAGACGCGCTTGATCTCATTTTCGGATGATTCGCCATTGAACTGAACCTTGGTAACGGTAAAGTCGTTGTTGATCAAATAATCGCCAAACTCATTGCCAACGATGCGCAATGAGGTAGGTCCAGCCAGCAGCAGGACTCGATTGCCAAGTCGTGCCAGATATTCAGCACTCTTAAATAAAACATCGCTTCCTTGAATGTAGGAAGCAGGACTGCCAAACATATTGAGACTCATTTTCATCAGCTCCCTTCAGATGCAAAAGCTTGCTTAGCTAAGTTAAATATACCATGAAAGCGATACCTCGGTAGGCGGATTTTAATAATTCAGTCAAAAAATATGACAATCTCGGCTTCAATTGTCTGATAAGCTTTGCATACGATTTGCATTGTTTCAATCTGCTCAGCTTAGGCATAAAAATTCTGGCAAGAGCATCATGGTTTTAGAGACACAGCAGAGCAGTGATACGACCTATCGCTTCTATGACTGGGATCGTATTGACCAAACGACTGGCCAAAAGCGGCCGCTGCAGATTAAGGAATCGATGTACGACGGTGTCTTTCCACGATCCAGTGCTGAGTACAGAAGCATATGAGGTTGGCGATGCTAAAGTAACGCGTTTTGTATCAACCAACTACTTTGCTGTCTATCGTTGACTGCTTAAGAATGGCACGGCCACATTCAAATGCGTCCAGAGTCCCTACGCGCTGGTCGCGGTTCTGGACGATCAAGGATCAATTACGGTTGGTGGTAAGGTAAAGAAAGGGTAGCACTTTATTATTACTACCCTGGCAGACCAATGGACGATCAAAGGCGATATGATGATTATCGCTTCTGAGCCAGGACCGGACTCGCTAAAGGCATAGATTACAAAAAAGACCGTCCTAACGCTGCACAACTTTGGGATATCATGGTATTTGGAATGGGTGCCTACGATAAGGGTCAAGCTACCCCCGAATAAAATTCGGGGGCTTGTAGACTTCACCTATCAGTTCATCGCTGAATGAGTTACTAGCTACAATTTGCCTAGATAAAGCCAGCGTAGCAACATCTCAGATAATAAATTATCTTCGGATGGCACTATGTCTTACAGCCTCTCAAAAGAAAATAGCGCCTTACCGCACTAATAAAGGGGCATTCCTCTCCCGATTAAAATCGTGGGATTCCTGCCCAAGTTTTAATTGAATCCAACGGTGCCGTTTTGCAGGCTGACTAAAATCATTGGAGTCTGATTCTAAGCAGTAATCGAAATTTATAAGATCAATCAACGACTTGATAAAAATGATGTGACATTTAAACTTTCGCCAAGCTGAATGCTGCATCATTTTTCATTTTTGTCAGCCACTATCAGCTCAGCATGGCAGACTATCTGCTAATCGGGCTTTGACGCGCCGCTGGAATGCTGACGTAAAAAATCAACTGGAGACGGCGTTAAAAGCCTGTCGGCAGCTTGAAATGGTAATCAAGCTTGCAGTAATTATCGATTGACTGAATTCGGCTGCGGCCTCTACGGTTTTCTTGCGTTTCAAGACGAGCTGTCGATAAAAATCTGGTTTAGCTAAAATTAATGTAAAAAAGCTATTGACTTAAGCAAGTTTAGTCGGTATAGTAATATATCGTTGTCGCGTTGATGAACGCTTAAAATTTTTAAAGCCATTTTGCTTAAATTTATTTGAATTATCTTTAATATCTTTAAATAAAAAAGTTATTGACTTTGGAATGACAACCTGTTAACCTAATAAAGTTGCTTGCTTGAAATGAGCGAGCAGCGGTAGACCTTTGAAAACTGAATACAGTTTCGACGAACACAAATGTGCAGGGTCATCAATCATTACGATTGATGCAAAA
>PPYF01621139.1_pt1 | contig 21505 bp, 19 predicted proteins | sample 1559871 | NCBI WGS metagenome assembly PPYF01 (sample SAMN08240021, study PRJNA423297) | Human gut metagenome, whole genome shotgun sequencing project.
AATCCACAGCATCCCTTATAGTGTAGCACAGCCCTTGGAGAGGGGCTCTAATAACTACTACTCTATAATACAAGGAGAAGGCCCATGGAACTGATTCTGATGCGCCACGGTACCACCCAGGGCAACCTGGAACGGCGCTTTATCGGCACGCTGGACGTGCCGCTGCTCCCCCAGGGGGAGGAGTTGGCCCGGCGGGTGGGCGCCACCCTGCCGGCGGTGGAGCACATCTACCGCAGCCCCCTCCAGCGCTGCCGCCGCACCGCCGAGCTGCTGTGGCCCGGCGTGGAGATGACGGTGGTGGATGAGCTGCGGGAGAGCGATTTCGGCCCCTTTGAGGGCAAGAACCACGAGGAGCTGAAGGACGACCCCCTCTATCAGGCGTGGCTGGGCATGGGGGACAGGCCCAACTTTGCCGCCATGCCGGTGGGGGAGAGCGCCCAGCAGGTCACCGACCGGGTGTCCATCGGCCTGGAAAAGACGGCGGCCGACGCCGCCCGCCGGGGCTTTGGCCGGGTGGGAGTGGTGTCCCACGGCGGGGCCCTCATGGCCCTGCTGGCCAAGTACGGCCGGCCGGAGCGGGACTACTACGGCTGGATGTGTCCCAACTGCGGCGGCTTCCGGGCGGAGCTGAATCCGGACACCCTGGAGCTGACCATTCTGGAGGAGTACAGGGGGGAGAAGGGGCTATGAGCTGGGGGGTATCCCACCTGCTGGCCCTGCTGACCGGCTTCTGCCTGGATCTCCTGCTGGGGGATCCCCACTGGGCGCCCCACCCGGTGCGGGCCGTCGGTGTGCTGATCGCCGCCCTGGAGAAGCTTCTGCGGCGGCTCTTTCCCAAGTCCCCCGGCGGCGAGCTGGCCGGCGGCGCGGCGCTGGTGGCGCTCACCATCGCCATTCCAACCGGCCTCACCGCCCTGCTGCTGTGGGGGTGCGGCCTGCTCAGCCCCTGGCTGGCTTTCGCGGCGGAGGCGCTGCTGTGCTATCAGCTGCTGGCCGCCAAGTCCCTGCGGGACGAGAGCGACAAGGTGTACGAGGCCCTCAAGGCCGGAGACCTGCCCGGCGCGCGGCACGCCGTGTCCATGATTGTGGGGCGGGACACCGAGCGGCTGGACGAGGCCGGCGTGGCCAAGGCGGCGGTGGAGACCGTGGCGGAGAACGCCTCCGACGGGGTGATCGCCCCCCTCATCTTCCTGGCCCTGGGCGGCGCGCCCCTGGGTATGCTCTACAAGGCGGTCAACACCATGGACTCCATGGTGGGCTACAAAAATGACCGCTATCTCTACTTCGGCCGGGCGGCGGCGCGGCTGGACGACGCGCTCAACTTTCTCCCCGCCCGCATCGCCGGGGTGCTCATGTGCCTGGGCGGCGCGGCGGCGGGTTACGACGGGAAGAACGCCTGGCGGATCTTCCGGCGGGACCGGAAGAGGCACAAGTCCCCCAACTCCGCCCACACCGAGGCGGCCTGCGCCGGAGCGCTCCAGCTCCAGCTGGCGGGGCCCAACTACTACTTCGGCCAGCTGGTGGATAAACCCACCATCGGCGACGATCAGCGGCCGGTGGAGGCCCTGGACATCCTGCGGGCGGGCCGGATTCTCTACGCCACCGCCTTTTTTGCCCTGCTGCTCTTCTGCGGCGTGCCCCTGCTGATTCTGCTGTTCCCGTAACACCGGCCCGCCGCCCCACCCGTCCACCATCCTGACCAGAGAGAAGGGAATCACCATGACCCCATATACCCACGGCGGCGACGTGCTCACGGCGCGGGCCCGCTTCGGCGGCGACGTGCTGGACTGCTCGGCCAACCTGAACCCCCTGGGGATGCCCCCGGCGGTGCAGGCGGCCGCCGCGGCCGCCGCCGCAGACTCGGCCCGCTACCCCGACCCCCTGTGCCGCGCCCTCCGGGCGGCCATCGCCGCCCACGACGGGGTGGCGCCGGAGCAGGTGCTCTGCGGCGGCGGGGCGGCGGAGCTGATCTTCCGGCTGGCCTACGCCCTGCGGCCCCGGCGGGCGCTGGTCACCGCCCCGGCCTTCTCCGAGTACGAGGAGGCGCTGACGGCGGCTGGGTGCGCCGTGACGCGCCACCCCCTGCGCCGGGAGAACCGCTTTGACGTGGACGGCGGGCTGCTGGACGTCATCGCGCCGGGGGTGGAGCTGGTCTTCCTCTGCACCCCCAACAACCCCACCGGGCGGCTGGTGGACGGGGCGCTGCTGCGGGCGGCGGCGGAGCAATGCCGGGCCGTGGGGGCGGTGCTGGCGGTGGACGAGTGCTTTTTGCCCCTCTCCGACGGGGCGGGGCCGGGGCTGGCCCCCTGTCTGGCGGAGCACCCCAACCTGCTGCTCCTGCGGGCCTTCACCAAGAGCTACGCCATGGCGGGCCTGCGGCTGGGCTACGCCCTCTCCGCCAACGGCGGACTTCTGGAGCGGATGGCCGCCGCCGGCCCGCCCTGGAGCGTCTCCACCCCCGCCCAGGCGGCGGGGCTGGCCGCCCTGGAGCAGTGCCCCGACTGGCCGGAGAAGGCCCGGACCCTGCTGGCGTCGGAGCGCCCCGCCCTGTCGGACGGCCTGGCCGCCCTAGGGCTGGAGGTAGTGCCTGGACAGGCCAACTACCTGCTGTTCCGGGCGGCGGGCGCGGCCGATTTGAAGGAGCGGATGCTCATGCGGGGCGTGCTCATCCGCTCCTGCGCCAACTACCACGGCCTGGGGAACGACTGGTACCGGGTGTGTGTGGGACAGGCGGAACAAAACCGGCGGCTGCTGGCCGCCTTAAAGGAAGTGCTGTGATGGCCAACGCGATTATGATCCAGGGAACCGCCTCCAACGCGGGCAAGTCCCTGCTGGCGGCGGGGCTGTGCCGCATCTTTGCCCAGGACGGCTATAAGGTTGCCCCTTTCAAATCCCAGAACATGGCCCTTAACTCCGCCATCACCCCCGACGGCTTCGAGATGGGCCGGGCCCAGGTGGTGCAGGCCGAGGCGGCGGGGGTGGCCCCCGACGTGCGGATGAACCCCATCCTGCTCAAGCCCACCAGCCACGTGGGCTCCCAGGTGATCGTCAACGGCGTGCCCCGGGGTACCATGCCGGCGGGGGAGTACTTCCGCTACCGCAAGAGCCTCATCCCCGAGGTGATGGCGGCCTACGAGTCCCTGGCGGCGGAGTACGACATTATCGTCATCGAGGGGGCGGGCAGCCCGGCGGAGATCAACCTGCGGCAGGACGACATCGTGAACATGGGCATGGCCCGCCGGGCCAACGCCCCGGTGCTCCTGTGCGGCGACATCGACCGGGGGGGCGTGTTCGCCTCCCTCTACGGCACGGTGAAGCTGCTGGAGCCGGACGAGCAGGCGAGGATCAAGGGCCTGATTATCAACAAATTCCGGGGGGATGTGGATATCCTCCGCCCCGGCCTGGGGGAGCTGGAGCGGCTTTCCGGCAAGCCGGTGCTGGGAGTTGTCCCCATGCTGGACGTGGATGTGGACGACGAGGACTCCCTCTCCCACCGCCTGAGCGGCGGGGGAAGGGTGGGCCTGGTGGACATTGCGGTGGTGCGCCTGCCCCGCCTGTCCAACTTCACCGACTTCAACCCCCTGGAGCGGATGGAGGAGGTCACCCTCCGCTACGTCCGCAATCCCCGGGAGCTGGGGCACCCCGATCTGGTGCTCCTCCCCGGCACCAAGAACACCATGGACGATCTGCGCTGGCTGCGGGAGAGCGGCATGGAGGCCGCCGTGCTCAAGCATGCCTCGGCCGGCGGAGCGGTGATCGGCATCTGCGGCGGCTATCAGATGCTGGGGAATACCGTCTCCGACCCCGACGGGGTGGAGGGGGGCGGCTCCCTCCGGGGCCTGGGCCTGCTCCCCGCCGACACGGTGTTCCAGGGGGAGAAGACCCGCACCCGGGTGACGGGGGCCTTTCGCGCCCCGGAGGGGCTCTTCCGCTCCCTGGCCGGCGTGGCCTTCGAGGGCTACGAGATCCACATGGGCCGCACCGAGAGCGGGGCGGCCCCCCTGGCGGAGTTCACCACCCAGACCGGGGAGCGGCGCTCCGACGGCCTCAGCGCGGGCAACGTGTGGGGCTGCTACGTCCACGGCATCTTCGACAAGGCGGAGGCGGCCGCCGCCCTGGTGAACGCCCTGCTGGAGGCCAAGGGGCTGGAGCCGGGCGCGGCCAGCGTGGACTGGCAGGCGTACGCCCAGCAGCAGTACGACAAGCTGGCGGCCGGCCTGCGGGCCAGCCTGGACATGAAACGCATTTACCGGATTCTCAACGGGGAGGAATAGAGCCATGAAACACATTGAATTGCAGCGGGTGGCCCCCGCGGACATTGAGGCCCGGAGCATGGAGCTCATCGGCCAGGAGCTGGGGGAGCGGGTGTTCCCGGCGGAGCAGTTGCCCGTGGTCAAGCGGGTGATCCACACCACTGCGGACTTTGAGTACGCCGACAGCCTGGTCTTTTCCGCCGGGGCGGTGGAGGCGGGCGTCGCGGCCATACGGCAGGGCTGCACCATCGTCACCGACACCCAGATGGCCTTCTCCGGGGTGAACAAGCGGGTGCTGGAGAAATTCGGCGGCCGGGCGGTGTGCTTCATGTCCGACCCGGACGTGGCCGCTGAGGCCAAGGCGCGGGGGGAGACCCGGGCCACCGTGTCCATGGAGCGGGCCGCCCGGCTGGAGGGGCCGCTGGTGCTGGCCATCGGCAACGCCCCCACCGCCCTGGTACGGGCCTGCGAGCTGATCGGCGCGGGGGAGCTGAAGCCCGCCCTGGTCATCGGCGTGCCGGTGGGCTTCGTCAACGTGGTGGAGAGCAAGGAGCTGCTGCTCACCCTGGACGTACCCTATATCGTGGCCCGGGGGCGGAAGGGCGGCAGCAACGTGGCCGCCGCCATCTGCAACGCCATGCTCTATCAGGCCAGCAACAACGCGCGGGAATAACGGGAGGGACGCACGATGACAGAGAGAGCGGTTCTGGCGGTGTCCTTCGGCACCAGCCACCGGGACACCCTGGAGAAAAACATCGCGGCCATTGAGGCCGAGCTGGCCGCGGCCTTCCCGGAGCGGACGGTGCGCCGGGCCTTTACCAGCGGCATGATCCTCCGCAAGCTGGCGGGGGAGGGTACCCACATCGACAACGTACCCCAGGCGCTGGAGCGCCTGCTGGCCGAGGGCTGTACCGACGTGGTGGTACAGCCCACCCATGTGATGAACGGGGAGGAGTACCACAAGCTGCTGACCCAGGCGGAGCCGTACCGCGCCCGCTTTGCCCGCATGTCCTTCGGCCGCCCCCTGCTGACGGCGGCGGAGGACTACGCGGCCCTGGGCCGCGCCCTGATGGAGGCCCTGCCCGCCCAGCGGGCGGACACCGCCGTGCTCTATATGGGCCACGGCTCGGAGCACCAGGCCAATTCGGCCTACGCCCTGATGGAGTACGCCTTCCACGATCTGGGGCGGAAGGACGTGGTGATCGGCACGGTGGAGGGCTACCCCGGCTTTGGGGAGGCCCTGCGCCGTCTGAAGGAGCGGCCCCAGGTGCGGAGGGTGGAGCTGCGCCCCCTGATGACCGTGGCGGGGGATCACGCCAAGAACGATCTGGCGGGGGACGAGGAGGACTCCTGGCGGCGCCGTCTGGAGGCCGAGGGCTACGAGACGGCCTGCGTGCTCACCGGCCTGGGGGAGTACCCGGCGGTGCGGGCGCTGTTTGTGGAGCACGCCAGGCAGGCGGAACAGCTCCAGGCGGAAGCCTGTTGATATAGATCCGGGGGCCGGAAACGGGAAGACGGGTGCAAATCCCGCGCAGTCCCGCTGCCGTAAGAGAACAGCCGGTGCGCACGGGCCACTGGGGCGACCCGGGAAGGCGCGCAGCGGCGGAGACGCTCAAGCCGGAAAACCGTGCCGGCTCCGAATTCACAGCCACCTACGAGCGATAGGAAAAGATGAAACACATGATGAATCAACGAAACACACGGCTTCTGCGCACGGCAGCGGTGCTCGTCGGCCTGCTGGGCGTGCTCACCATGAGCGCCTCGGCCATGCACATTGCCGAGGGCTACCTGCCGGTGGGCTGGGCCGCCGGCTGGGGCGTGGTATGCGTCCCCTTTGTGGTGGCGGGCTTCCTCTCCATCCAGAAGAAGATCGCCCAGGCCCCCAAGGCCAAAATCCTGCTGGCCATGTGCGGAGCGTTTGCCTTTGTGCTCTCCGCGCTGAAAATCCCCTCCATAACCGGCTCCTGCTCCCACCCCACCGGCGTGGGGCTGGGCGCCATCCTGTTCGGGCCCATGACCATGGCGGTGCTGGGGCTGATCGTCCTGCTGTTCCAGGCTCTGCTGCTGGCCCACGGCGGCCTGACCACCCTGGGGGCCAACACCTTTTCCATGGCCATCGCCGGCCCCATCGTGTCTTGGGCGGTCTACAAGCTGCTGCGCAAGGCAAACGCCTCGGCGGCGGTGGCGGTCTTCGCCGCGGCCGCGCTGGGCGACCTGTTCACCTATGTGGTGACCTCGGTGCAGCTGGGGGTGGTCAACGGCGGCATTGGGAAATTCCTGATGGTGTTCGCCGTCACGCAGATCCCTCTGGCCATCGCCGAGGGCCTGCTGACCGTGGTGGTGTTCAATGTGCTGGAGAAGTACAGCCGGGAAGAGCTCCACGCCCTGTGCGTGCTGTAAGGAGGGAACCGGAATGAAGGTATGGCAGAAAAATCTGATCCTGATCGTGCTGGTGGTGCTGCTGGCGGCGCTGCCGCTGTGGCTGCTGCCCAACGCCGAGTTCGGCGGCGCGGACGGCCAGGCGGAAGAAGTGATCCTGGAGCTTCAGCCCGACTATGAGCCCTGGTTTGAGCCGATTCTGGAGCCGGCCAGCGGCGAGGTGGAGTCCCTCCTCTTCGCCCTCCAGGCCGCCATCGGCGCGGGCGTGGTGGGCTTCGTCCTGGGCCGCATCACCAAAAAGCCGGAAAAGAGGGATCAGGGCTGATGGGAACCGACCGCTACGCCTATCAATCGCGGCTGCGGCGAATCTCCCCCATGCCGAAGCTGCTTCTGACCGGCTCGGCGCTGGTGCTCTGCCTGCTCTGCGACAGCGTAACGGTCGGCCTGGTCACCCTGCTGGGGATGTGGGGGCTGGTTACCGCCCTGGGCGGACTCAGCCCCCGCGTCTTCCTGCGCTTTCTGTGCATCCCGATGGCCTTCCTGGCCGTCGGATGCGTGACGATCCTGATCAACAGCTACCCCCAGGGCGCGCCGGTGCTGCTGGCCGTGCCGGTGGGGGAGCGGCTGTGGGGCTTTGACGGGGCGGCGCTGCTCCGGGCCGGGCGGCTGTTCTGCAAGGCACTGGGGGCGGTGGGAGCCATGTACTTCCTGGCGCTGAACACCCCGGTGACCGATGTGACCATGGCGCTGGAGCGGATGCACGTGCCCCACCTGCTGGTGGAGCTGATGGAGCTGATCTACCGCTTTATCTTTGTCCTGACCGAGACCGCCTCCCGCATCCGCCTGGCTCAGGAGTCCCGGCTGGGCTATCAGGGGGTGCGCCGCTCCCTGTCCTCCCTGGGCACCCTGGCCTCCATGGTGTTTCTCCGGGCGTGGCGGAAGGCGGACCGGGTGTATACCGCCCTGGAGTCCCGCGGCTACAGCGGAAGCCTGGTCACCCTGTCCGGCGGCTATGCGCGGGGGGCGTGGCTCTGCCCGCTGGCGGCGGCGGTGGCGGCGGTTCAGCTGGCGGCATGGTATCTCGAGAGGAGCGTGATGGGATGATAGAGGCCGCGATTGAGGCCAGAGAGCTGCACTATACCTATGAGGACGGCACGGCGGCGCTGAAGGGCATCAACCTCCGGGCCGAACGGGGAAGGATCACGGGCATCCTGGGGGCCAACGGGGCGGGCAAGTCCACCCTGTTTCTGAACCTCAACGGCGTGCTCCAGCCGTCCGCCGGGGAGATCCTGCTGGACGGCGCGCCGGTGAAGCGGGACCGGAAGGGCCTGACCGAGCTGCGCCGCCGGGTAGGCATCGTGTTCCAGGATCCGGACGACCAGCTCTTCTCCGCCGACGTGTACCGGGACATCTCCTTCGGCGCGGTCAACCTGGGCCTGCCCGAGGCGGAGGTGCGCCGCCGGGTGGAGGCGGCCATGGAGCGCACCGGAGTGTCCCACCTGCGGGACAAGCCCACCCACGCCCTCTCCTTCGGGCAGAAGAAGCGGGCGGCCATCGCCGGCGTGCTGGTCATGGAGCCGGAGGTGCTGATTCTGGACGAGCCCACCGCCGGGCTGGACCCCCAGGGGGTGAGCGCTCTGCTGGAGTTGCTGGCCAGCCTGCGGGACGGCCTGGGCATGACCATTCTCATGGCCACCCACGACATGGACGTGGTGCCCCTGTGCTGCGACTACGCCTATCTGCTGGGCGGGGGAAGCGTGCTGGCCCAGGGGACGCCGGAGGAGCTGTTTGCCCAGGCGGAGCTGCTGCGGGCCAACCACCTGCGCCTGCCCCGCATCGCCCACCTGATGGCGATTCTCCGCGACCAGGACGGCCTGGACGTGGCCCCGGTGGGCACCATTGGGGCGGCCCGGCGGGAGCTGCTGCGATTGTTGAAACAGGAGGAGTTATTGTGAAACGAGGCATTCTGTACGGCGTCGGAGTGGGCCCCGGCGATCCGGAACTGATCACCCGCAAGGCCCAGCGGATCATCGCCCAGGCGGCGGTGCTGGCGGTGCCCGACAAGGGCAGCGGGGAGAAGACCGCGCTGACCATCGCCGGCGAGCTGGCCGAGGGGAAGGAGATTCTCCTCTGCGACGCCCCCATGGTGCGGGACGAGGCCGCCCTGGACGCGGCCTATGAGGCCAACGCCGACCGGGTGTGCGCCCTGTTGGACGGGGGGAAGGACGTGGCCTTCCTCACCCTGGGCGATCCCACCGTCTACTCCACCTACCTCTACCTCCACCGCAAGGTGACGGCCCGGGGGTATGAGGCGGAGATCATCCCCGGCGTACCCTCCTTCTGCGCGGTGGCGGCCCGGCTGGGCAGCGCCCTGTGCGAGAAATCGGAGCGGCTGCTCATTGTCCCCGCCTCCCACAAGGACGTGGACGACTGCCTGGACGTGGACGCCAACCTGGTGTTCATGAAGGCGGGCCGGGAGATCGGCGCGCTGAAGGAGAAGCTGGCGGAGAAGGGCCTGCTGGAGCGGGCGTCCATGGTGGCCAACTGCGGCATGGAGGGGGAGGCGGTCTACCCCCGCTTCGCCGAGCTGACCGATGGCAGCGGCTACTTCTCCGTGGTGCTGGTGAAGAAGGGGGAAGAGGCTTGAACATCCGTATGACCGGCCTGGACTGGCGGAAGGCCCCCATCGGTCTGCGGGAAGCCCTCTCCTTCACCCGGAGCCGGGTGGTGGAGCTGGACCGGCTGCTCCGGGCGGCGGAGGGGGTGGAGGGCTGCGTGCTCCTGTCCACCTGCAACCGCACGGAGCTCTACCTCTCCTGCGCCTCCGGGGCGGAGCCGGAGCCGGGGGCGCTCCTGTGCGCGGCGGCGGGGCTGCCCTACGCCCCCTTCGCCGGGGCCTTCGTCACCCGCACGGGGGAGGAGGCTGCCCGGCACCTGATGGAGGTGGCCGGCGGCCTGCGCTCCCAGATCTGGGGGGAGGATCAGATCCTCACCCAGGTGAAGGGGGCGGCGGCCGCCGCCCGGGAGGCCGGCACGGCGGACGGGGTGCTGGAGATCCTGTTCCGCAACGCCGCCGCCGCAGGCAAGGAGATCAAGACCAAGGTGCCCCTCACCGGAGTGCCCCGCTCCGCGGCCCAGAGCGCGGTGGAGCGGCTGGCGCGGGACGCAGGGGGCCTGGAGGGCAAGCGGGCCCTGGTCATCGGCAACGGGGAGATGGGCCGCCTGTCCGCCGCTCTGCTCCACCGGCTGGGGTGCGCCGTCACCGTCACCCTGCGCACCTACCGCCACGGGGAGACCGTGGTGCCCGCCGGGTGCGCCGTGGCCCCCTATGAGGAGCGCTACGCCGCCATGAAGGGGGTGGACCTGCTCCTCTCCGCCACCACCAGCCCCCACTACACTATCTCCGCCCGGGAGCTGGCGGCGGTGGAGGACCACCCCCGCCTGCTGGCCGACCTGGCCATCCCCCGGGACATCGAGCCCGCCGTGGGGGAGCTGCCCGGCGTGACCCTCTACAACGTGGACTCCCTAGGGGTGGACACACGGCGGGAGGTGCCCGCCGCCGCCGCGGAGATCGTGGAGCGGCACCTGGAGCAGATGGCCCAGTGGGAGAACTACCGCTCCTGCCTGCCCGGCCTGGAGCGGGTGAAGCAGGCGGTGGCCGCCCGGGTACTGTCCACCGATCTGGACGGCCCGGAGGCCAGGGGCCTGGTGGAGCTGGCCGTGGGGCGGGCGGTGGACCTCCTCTCCGGCGCGCTCAAGGAGAACCTGACGCCGGAGGAGCTGGAGCGCTGCGCCCGCAAGATCGAGGTACATACCGCCGCCAAACCCAGGTGGCCCCTGCCCGAGCAGCGGCCCCTCCGCTTCCCGCTGTTCGTCAATCTGGCGGGGGAGAAGGCGGTGGTCGTGGGCGGCGGGGCCGTCGCCTGCCGCCGGGCGGAGGTGCTCTCCCGCTTCGGCGCGGAGGTGACGGTGATCGCCCCCCGCTGTAAGACCCCGCCCCAGGGCATACAGTGGGAGGGGCGGCCCTATGCCCCCGGCGATCTGGCCGGGGCGGCCCTGGCAGTGGCCGCCACTGACGACCGCGCCGTCAACCGGGCGGTGGGGGAGGAGGCCCGCGCGCTGGGGATTCCGGTCAGCGTGGCCGACTGCCCGGAGGAGTGCACCTTCTTTTTCCCCGCCGTCTGTACCGGCGAGAATCTGGTGGCCGGGGTCATCGGCCGGGGCGACGACCACGCCCGCACCGCCCGGGCGGCCCGGGCCATCCGCAGCGCATTGGAGGGATTGGAATGAAGACCATACGTGTCGGCAGCCGGGAGAGCCGGCTGGCGGTGGTGCAGTCTGAGCTGGTGATGGACGCCATCCGCGCCGCCCACCCGGAGGTGGGGCTGGAGCTGGTGACCATGAAGACCACCGGCGACAAGATACTGGACCGCACTCTGGACAAGGTGGGGGGCAAGGGCCTCTTTGTCAAGGAGCTGGACGCCGCCCTGCTGGACGGTCGGGTGGATCTGACCGTCCACAGCTGCAAGGACCTCCCCATGGAGGAGGACCCCCGCATCCCCCTGGCGGGCTTCTCCCGCCGGGAGGACCCCCGGGACGTGCTGGTGCTGCCCCAGGGGGCGGAGGAGCTGGACCCCTCCAGGCCCATCGGCTGCGCCTCCGCCCGGCGGGCGGTGCAGCTGCGGGCGCTGTTTCCCGGCGTGGCGGTGGCCCCGGTGCGGGGCAACGTGCTCACCCGCCTGCGCAAGCTGGACGAGGGGCAGTTCTCCGCCTTGGTGCTGGCCGCCGCCGGCCTCAAGCGGCTGGGGCTGGAGGAGCGCATCACCCGGTACTTCACGGTGGAGGAGCTGCTCCCCGCGGCGGGTCAGGGCATTTTGGCCCTCCAGACCCGGGCGGGGGAGGAGCTGTCCTGCCTGGACGGCGTACTGGACGCCGACGGAACCGACTGCGCCCGGGCCGAGCGTGCCTTTGTCCGCGCCCTGGACGGGGGCTGCTCCGCCCCCATTGCGGCCCACGCCCGGCTGGAGGGCGATACCGTGACCATAGACGGACTGTATGTAACCGACGCGGGCGAAGTGCGGCGGGGGCGGCTCAGCGGCCCCCGCGCCCAGGGGGAGGCCCTGGGTGAGGCGCTGGCCCGCAGGCTGAAGGAGGGCGGAACATGCCTGGAAAAGTGACACTGGTGGGCGCCGGCCCCGGCGACCCCGGCCTGCTGACCCGCAAGGGGCTGGAGGCCCTGGAGAGGGCCGATGTGGTGGTGTACGACCGCCTGGTCAGCCCCGCCATTCTGGCCCTTATGCCCGAGGGGGCGGTGAAGATCAACGTGGGCAAAGAGGCGTCCCGCCACCCCGTGCCCCAGGAGCAGATCAACCGGATTCTGCTGGAGCAGGCCCAGCAGGGCCACAACGTGGTGCGCCTCAAGGGGGGCGACCCCTTCCTGTTCGGTCGGGGAGGGGAGGAGCTGGAGCTGCTGGCGGAGCACCGCATCCCCTTCGAGGAGGTGCCCGGTATCACCTCCGCCATCGCGGCCCCGGCCTATGGCGGCATCCCGGTGACCCACCGGGACTGCTGCTCCTCCCTGCACATCGTCACCGGCCACCAGCGGGCGGGGAAGGAGCTGGCCATCGACTTCGAGGCCCTGGTGCGCACCGGGGGCACCCTGGTCTTCCTCATGGGCGTGTCCGCCCTGCCCACCATCTGCGCCGGGCTGCTGGACGCGGGCATGGCTCCGGACACCCCCGCCGCCGTGGTGGAGCGGGGCACCACCCCCGCCCAGCGGCGGGTGAGCGCGTCCCTGGCGGAGCTGCCCCGGGCGGCGGAAGCGGCCGCCGTCCAGAGCCCCGCCGTCATTGTGGTGGGGGGCGTGTGCGCCCTGGCCGACCAGTTCGACTGGTTCGACCACCTCCCCCTCAAGGGGAAGCGCGTGGTGGTCACCCGGCCCCGGGAGCGGGCCGGCACCCTGTCGGCCCGCCTGCGGGCGCTGGGGGCCGACGTGTGGGAGTACCCCTGCATCGCCACCGTGCCCATCGTCCCCTGCCCCGACGTGGACGGGGCGCTGGAGCGGCTGTCCGGCTATGAGTGGCTGGCCCTCACCAGCCCCGCCGGAGTGGACGCGGTGTGGGCCTGCCTGGACGGGAAGGGCCTGGACGCCCGCGCCCTGGGCGGCCTGAAGCTGGCCGCCATCGGCCCCGGCACCGCCAAGGCTCTGGCCGGCCACGGGCTGCGGGCCGACTATGTGCCCGAGGTCTACGACGCGGCCCACCTGGGGGCCGGCCTGCCCGCCCGGGGCCGGGTGCTCATTCTCCGGGCGGAGGAGGGCTCCCCCGCCTTGACAGAGGCCCTGAAGGGGCGTAACATTGGGTATGACGACGTGGCCTGCTACCGCACCGTGTACGAGAACCCCCGCTCCGACGAGCTGCGGGCGGCGGTGGAGTCCGGCGCGGCGGGGATCGTCACCTTCACCAGCGCCTCCACGGTCAAGGGGTTTGTCGCCTCCGTGGGGGAGGACGCGGACTTCTCCCGCATGGTGGGGGCCTGCATCGGGGCGCAGACCGCCGCCGAGGCCCGGAAGCACGGCATCCCCGCGGCGGTGGCCCGGGAGGCCACCATGGACGCCCTGGTGGAATTGATTACCGCCCTGCGGGATTGAGAAAGGAAGCACATATATGGAACTCATTCAACGTCCCCGCCGCCTGCGGGGAAGCGACGCGGTGCGCCGCCTGTGCCGGGAGACCCGCCTGTCCCCCGACAGCCTGATCTACCCCATCTTCGTGGACGAGATCCTCAGCGGCAAGCGGCCCATCGAGGCCCTGCCCGGCCAGTTCCACTACGGCCTGGACGCGGTGTGCGAGGCGGTGTCCGACTGCCTGGCCGCCGGGGTGACCCACTGCATCCTCTTCGGCCTGCCCCGTGAGAAGGACGCCGTGGGCTCCTCCGCCTGGGCAAAGCACGGCGTGGTGCAGGAGGCCATCCGGGCCATCAAGGCCAAATACCCGGATTTCTATGTCATCACCGACGTGTGCATGTGCGAGTATACCGACCACGGCCACTGCGGCATCCTCTGCGGCCGCGAGGTGGACAACGACAAGACCTTGGAGGTGCTGGCCAAGACCGCCCTGTCCCATGTGGAGGCGGGGGCGGACATGGTGGCCCCCTCCGACATGATGGACGGCCGGGTGGCCGCCATCCGGGCCGTCCTGGACGAGCACGGCTATGAGACCACCCCCATCATGGCCTACTCCGCCAAGTACGCCTCCGCGTTCTACGGCCCCTTCCGGGCGGCGGCCGGCTCCGCCCCCTCCTTCGGCGACCGGAAGGGGTACCAGATGGACCCCCACAACCGCAAGGAGGCCCTCAAGGAGTGCGCCCTGGACGAGGCGGAAGGGGCGGATATCCTCATGGTCAAGCCCGCCCTGAGCTATCTGGACGTGATCCGCGAGTGCTCCGACGCCTTTGATCTGCCCATGTGCGCCTACTCCGTCTCCGGCGAGTACGCCATGATCAAGGCAGCCGGGGCGGCAGGGCTGGTGGACGAGTACCGCATCATGTGCGAGAGCGCCCTGTCCGTGTTCCGGGCCGGGGCCAATATGCTCATCACCTACTACGCCAAGGAGCTGGCCCAGGCCATACAGAAGGGGGACATCGGCTGATGGATATCTCGGAACAGCTCTTTGAGCGGGCCAAGCGGGTGCTCCCCGGCGGGGTCAACTCCCCAGTGCGGGCCTACCGGGCCGTGGGCATGGCCCCCCGCTTCATCACGCGGGCCGACGGGGCCTATATCTACGACGAGGACGGGAAGCGGTACATCGATTACGTCTGCTCCTGGGGCCCCATGATCCTGGGCCACAACCACCCGGTGATCCGGGAGGCGGTGGAGCGGGCGGTAAAGGACGGCCTCTCCTTCGGCGCCCCCACCCGCCGGGAGGTGGAGATTGCCGAGTTGATGATCGGCATGGTGCCCAACATTGAGATGGTGCGCATGGTGAATTCCGGCACAGAGGCGGTCATGTCCGCCCTCCGGCTGGCCCGGGGGGCCACCGGCCGGGACAAGCTCATCAAGTTCGAGGGCTGCTACCACGGCCACTCCGACTGTATGCTGGTCAACGCCGGCTCCTCCGCTCTGGCGGGGGGCCACCCCAGCAGCGCCGGCGTGCCGGTGGGGGCGGCCAGGGACACCCTCACCGCCCAGTTCAACGATCTGGCCAGCGTGGAGGCCCTGCTGGAGCAGAACCCCGGCCAGGTGGCGGCGGTGATCGTGGAGCCGGTGGCCGCCAACATGGGCGTGGTCGGCCCCGCCCCCGGCTTCCTGGCGGGACTGCGGGCCCTGTGCGACAAGCACGGCGCCCTGCTGATCTTCGACGAGGTGATCACCGGCTTCCGCCTGGCCCCCGGCGGCGCCCAGGCGTACTTCGGCGTGCGGGCCGATCTGGTCACCTTCGGCAAGATCATCGGCGGCGGCATGCCGGTGGGCGCCTACTGCGGCAGCCGCGCGCTGCTGGAGCAGGTGGCCCCCTGCGGCCCGGTGTACCAGGCGGGCACACTCAGCGGCAACCCGGTGGCCATGGCCGCCGGCCTGGCCCAGCTCACCTACCTGCGGGAGCATCCCGAGGTATACGAGCACATCAACGCCAAGGGCGCGGCTCTGGCGGAGGGTCTGCGGCAGCTGGTGAAGCGCACCGGCGCGCCGGTGGTCATCAACCAGCTCGGTTCCCTGCTGGCCCCCTTCTTCACCCCCACGGCGGTGACCACCTGCACCGACGCCAAGGGCAGCGACGTGGCCAAGTACGCCCGCTACTTCCAGGGGATGCTGGAGCGGGGCGTGGCCCTGGCCCCCGCCCAGTTCGAGGCCATGTTCATTTCCGAGGCCCATACCCAGGCGGAGCTGGACGCCACCCTGGCCGCGGCGGAGGCCGTGTTCCAGACGCTCTGAGCCAAAACCAAAGCGGCCCCCGGAACCATTTGGGTTCTGGGGGCCGTTCTGCGTTCAGCCTTCGATTTTGTCCACCCGCCGCTGGTGGCGGCCGCCCTCAAACGGGGTGTTGAGGAAGGCGTCCACGATGCGGTCGGCCATATTGTTCCCGATCAGTCCGCCGCCCATGGCCAGCATGTTGGCGTCGTTGTGCCGCCGGGTCATCTCGGCGGAGAGAGGCTCGCTGCACAGGGCACAGCGGATGCCCTTCACCTTGTTGGCGGCGATGGAGATGCCGATGCCCGTGGTGCAGATAACGATACCCCGGTCGCACGCGCCGGAGGCCACTGCCTCCGCGGCCGCCCGGCCGAAGTCGGGGTAGTCGCAGCTCTCTGCGGTGTAGCAGCCGAAGTCCTGATACTCCAGGCCGCGGGCGTCCAGGTACTCCATGACGTGGCGCTTGAGGGCGAGCCCTCCGTGGTCGGAACCCAATGCGATCATATATATTTCCTCCTTATCCGAGTGTGTGGAACACGGGCTGGTGCTTTTCATAGGTGCAGACGCGGCGGAAGCCGCACTCCCGCAGCAGCGCGCAGGCCGCCCGGACGCCCTTGCCCACGTCCGCCGGGGTGTGGGCGTCAGAGCCGACGGTGACGATCTCGCCGCCGCAGTCCCGGTAGAGGGCCAGGATGGGCCGCCACTCCTCCAGGGTGCGCCCCCGGCAGGTGTTGACCTCCATGCCCCTGCCCTTTTCCACCGCCGTGCGCAGGATGGCCCGGATGGCGTCCTGGTAGCGGTTTAGGGTGACGGGGGCCTGCATATAGCGCAGGGGGTAGATGAGGTGGGCTAGCACGTCGTAAAAATCTGTGGCGGCCAGCAGAGCCAGGGAGGCAAAGTAGTCGTCCAGGGCATCATAGCAGGCCTGGACGGTGGAGAAATCCAGGAAGAACAGGTCGGTGCCGCCCCTTTCCGGCGAGAGGTTGTGGACCGAGCCCAGGATGAAGTCGGCCTCCGGGCGGGCACAGATGGCCGCAGCGGCGGCCGGATTCAGATGGGGCATGCCCAGCTCCAGGCCCAGCTTGAGGGTGAGACGCTCCCCGGCGGCGGGGAGGGCCTGCTGATGCTGGGCCACGGCGGGGGCCCAGTCGTAGCCCTCCGCCGGAACCCCATTTTCGTCGAGGAAGTCGAAGTGGTCGGTGACGCACAGCTCGTCCAGGCCCGCGTCTGCCGCCGCCTCCGCCAGCTCGGACAGGGGGGCGTGGGCATCAAAGGAGAGCCGGCTGTGGGTGTGATAGTCGGACAGATACATACAAATTACCTCACAAGTGCCGCTGGGCGGGGGATTAGAAGGGCCAGGAGGGGAGCCACCGCAGCAGGCAGGTCCCATACCAGGAGGGGATCTGGATGCCCACCAGCACGGGATAGAACAGGGCGTAGAGGGCCGCGGCCCCCGCCGTGACGGCGTACATGGCGGGCTTCCAGGCGATGAGCTCCTCCTGCTCGGACAGGCTGTAAAACACATAGCACAGGGCCAGAATGAGAAACAGCACCGAGGGGAAGTAGTGATAGGCGAAGGTGATGCGGCCGATGAAGAACCAGGGCACCAGCTGGGCCAGGTAGCCGATGACGATGAACAGGGCCCTGGCGCACCGCCGCCGCACCGCCTGCACGGCGCAGGCGAGGACGGCCAGCAGGCCGCCCCAGCACACCACCGGGTTGACAAAGGCGGCGAAGCGGGTGGTGTACCCCGGCACCGAGTTGTCCATATAGTAGAGGATGGGCCGGATGTCAAAGAGCCACTGATACCAGCGGGAGGAGTAGGGGTGGGTGTCGGTGACGCCGCTGTGGTAGGAGAGCATATACTTCTGGTTTTCCCACATGGCACCGACGAGGCCCGTGAGGCTGCTGTCTCCCTCCGCCCAGGCGTAGGGGAGATAGGACAGGGTATAGATGGCCGCCGGGATCAGGGCGAACACCAGCACCGAGAAGGCGAGAATCTGGAAGGCCCACTTCAGCCGCCCGGGCTGCCGCGCCCCCGTCTCCCCGTCCGCCGGCCAGTCCCGCAGCTTTTGGTACAGGCCGATGAAGTAGAGTACCACCAGCCCGGTGCAGCCGTAGATCACCGTCCACTTGGAGGCCGCGCCGATGCCCCAGAACAGCCCCGACAGGAACAGGGGCAGGGCGCATTTGCGGAAGGGGGCGCCCGCCGGGAGGGTGAGGTAGCGGTACATGAAATAATACATCAGAAGGATGAAGAAGAAGGCGTAGGTGTCGATGGTGGCCAGCCGGGTCTGGGTCAGGTGCATGAAGTCGGCGGCCAGCAGCACGGTGCCGCAGGTGGCGATGGAGGTGCGGCCGAACAGGTTCTTGAGGAACACATACAGCAGGGGGAGCATCCCCACGCCGAACAGGGTGCCCATGAACCGCCAGCCGAAGGGGGTCATGCCGAACAGGCGGATGCCGACGCCCATGATCAGCTTGCCCAGGGGCGGGTGGGAGATCTCATAGGGTTCAATGCCCCGGATGTGCTCCCAGGCGGTGCGGGGGTGGTAGATCTCGTCAAAGTAGGCCGAGTCGTAATAGGTGGTCTTTTCGGGCACCGTCTCCTGCTCGTCGAAGAGGGGGCTGGCCGAGGCGGACAGATTCACCCGGTTCCCCTCCAGATCGAACAGGGCCACCTCTCCCAGCTCCAGCAGGCCCTTATTGGCCTGGCCGGTGATGCGCAGGTATCGGATATACTGGGGGTTTTCGAAGGTGAGTTCATTCCACTTGAAGAGCTGATTGTAGTTCTGGGTCATGGCGTAGCTCTCGCCGTAGCCCTCCGGGTCGGCCCAGTAGTAAACGGTCTCCTCACTGCCCGTTTCATCGGTCTCCGTCCGGCTCCAGAGGGTGAGCCACTGGGTGCCGTCGGCGGAGATCTCCACCTGGTATTTGCCGGTGCCCAGGTTGGGGTAGTACCACAGCCTGGACACCTGGACGCTCTCCGGCAGGGAGAAGGTGGCCGATTCCCCGTCCCCGAAGTCCCAGGCGCTCTGGGGCGCCTGGAGGGAGCCCAAGTGGGCGAAGGCGGTGACGGCGTAAATACAGGTGATGAGCAGGATGGGAATGGCATCCCGGCGCGCCAGGGGATGGCACCGCCCGGCAAAGGTGAAGCGGCGCTTCGGCTGCGGCGCGGGGGCGAGCTGCTGGGCCAGGGGAGAGCGCTGGGTGCGCCAGTACCAGCAGAAGAAGCCCAGCAGCGCCAGCAGGGTGAGGACGGGAAAGAGTATGACAATATAACGAATGGGGCCCACGGGGGCGGTCACCTCCTGTGTAAGACTAGAGGACGGGCATTAGCCCGTCCTCTAGTTTATTTCTTTTTCTTCTTTTTGTCAAAGAAAGATTTTACGCCCTCCATGGGACCGGGCGAAAGCTCGCCCATGGCTTCGCCATAGGCACGCAGCGCCTCCTTCTGTTCGTGGGTCAGGCCGGTGGGCACCTGTACGTTCACGGTGACGTACTGGTCGCCCCGGCCCCGGCCGTTGACGCTGGGAATGCCCTTGCCCCGCAGGCGGAAGGTGGTGCCGGGCTGGGTGCCCGCCGGCAGGCTCCACTTCACCTTGCCGTCGATGGTGGGAATCTCCAGCTCCGCGCCCAGTGTGGCCTGGAGAAAGGTGACGGGGTGCTCCAGATAGACCGACGTGCCGTCCCGCTTGAAGAATTCGTGGGGGCGGACGGTGACGCTGATGAGCAGATCGCCCGCCGGGCCGCCGTTTTTGCCCGCGCCGCCCTGCCCCCGGAGGGAGACCGCCTGGCCGTTGTCGATGCCGGCGGGGATGGAGACGGTGAGCTTGCGCTGACGGCGGACGCTGCCCGCGCCGCCGCAGCTCTTGCAGGGCTGATGGATGATCTTGCCCTTGCCGCCGCACTTGGGGCAGGTGGTGGTGGTGGCGAAGGTAAAGGCCCCGCCGCCCCGCTGGATACGGATCTGGCCGCTGCCGTGGCAGTCGGGGCAGACCTCCGCTGTGGTGCCCGGCGCGCAGCCGGTACCGTGGCAGTCGTCGCAGGGTTCGGTTCGGTTGAGGGTGATCTCCTTCTCACAGCCGAAGGCCGCCTCCTCAAAGCTGATGGTAACCGACGCCCGCAGGGTGTCGCCCTTCATGGGGCCGCTGCGCGCACGGCTGGAGCCGCCGCCGAAGCCGCCCCCGAAGAAAGAGCCGAAGATATCGCCCAGGTCGATGTCGCCCATGTCAAACCCGCCGAAGCCGCCAAAGCCGCCCCCGGGTCCGCCCGCGCCGAAATTGGGATCCACACCCGCATGGCCGAACTGGTCGTAGCGGGCGCGCTTATCCTTGTCGGACAATACCTCGTAGGCCTCATTGGCCTCCTTGAATTTGGCCTCGGCGGTCTTGTCGCCGGGGTTCAGATCCGGGTGGTACTGCTTGGCCTTTTTCCGGTAGGCCTTCTTGATCTCCTCGTCCGTGGCGCCCTTGGACACGCCGAGGACTTCATAATAATCTCGTTTCTGTTCTGGCATAGGGTTCTATCACCTCTTAACGGGAGAAACGGGCGGGTCTGGGGGCCGCCCCCTACTGCGTAGGAGCCAACTCCAGACCGGCCCGTGCTCACCGGACGAATTTACTTCTGGTTGTCGTCGTCTACCACTTCATAATCGGCGTCCACCACGTTGGGATCGGAGCTGGCGGAACCGGCCTGAGCGCCGCCCATGTCGGGGCCAGGCTGCTGACCACCCTGGGGATTGGCCTGCTGATACATCTTCTCCGCGATGGGATAGAAGGCCTTGCTGGCCTCCTCGGTGGCGGCCTTGATGGCGGCCACGTCGGTACCCTTCAGCGCGTCCTTCAGCTTGTTCAGCGCGGCCTCCACCGTGGCCTTGTCGTCGGCGCTGATCTTGTCCTTGGCATCCTCCAGGGCCTTCTCGGTCTGGTACACCACCTGGTCGGCCTGGTTGCGGACGTCGATCTCCTCCTTCTTCTTGGCGTCCTCGGCGGCGAACTGCTCGGCCTCCTTGACGGCCTTGTCAATGTCCTCCTTGGACATGTTGGTGGAGGAGGTGATGGTGATGTGCTGCTCCTTGCCGGTGCCCAGATCCTTGGCGGACACGTTCACGATGCCGTTGGCGTCGATGTCGAAGGTGACCTCGATCTGCGGCACGCCGCGGCGGGCGGGGGCGATGCCGTCCAGGTTGAAGCGGCCCAGGGTCTTGTTGTACTGGGCCATCTCGCGCTCGCCCTGGAGCACGTGAACCTCCACGCTGGTCTGGTTGTCGGCCGCGGTGGTGAACACCTGGCTCTTCTTGGCGGGAATGGTGGTGTTGCGCTCGATGAGCTTGGTCATCACGCCGCCCATGGTCTCGATGCCCAGGGACAGGGGGGTGACGTCCAGCAGCAGCAGGCCCTTCACGTCGCCGGTGAACACGCCGCCCTGGAGCGCCGCGCCCATGGCCACGCACTCGTCGGGATTGATGCCCTTGAAGCCCTCCTTGCCGGTGAGCTTCTTGACCATCTCCTGCACGGCGGGGATACGGCTGGAGCCGCCCACCATCAGCACCTTGGAGATGTCGCTGGAGGACAGGCCGGCGTCACTCATGGCCTGCTTCACGGGGCCGCTGGTGGCCTCCACCAGGTTGGCGGTGAGCTGGTCGAACTTGGCCCGGGTGAGGGTCAGATCCAGGTGCTTGGGGCCGGTGGCATCGGCGGTGATATAGGGCAGGTTGATGTTGGTGGAGGTGACGCCGGACAGCTCGATCTTGGCCTTTTCGGCGGCCTCCTTCAGGCGCTGCATGGCCACCTTGTCGCCGGTCAGGTCAATGCCGGTGTCCTTCTTGAACTCGGCGGCCATCCAGTCCATGACGCACTTGTCGAAGTCGTCGCCGCCCAGGCGGTTGTTGCCGGCGGTGGCCAGCACCTCGATGACGCCGTCGTCAATGTCCAGGATGGACACATCGAACGTGCCGCCGCCCAGG
>PPYF01267767.1_pt1 | contig 21500 bp, 16 predicted proteins | sample 1559871 | NCBI WGS metagenome assembly PPYF01 (sample SAMN08240021, study PRJNA423297) | Human gut metagenome, whole genome shotgun sequencing project.
CCATACCTGCTAACTGCGAGGCGAAATATTTAAAAAAGGATGATGCGCAGGAGTGTGATCTCTGTTTGGTAACCGGTTCTGAGATCCACGCGCTTAAAGCCATACAAAAGGATGCCGGCGCTCATTCCCGCATCATCTGGCTTTTTCATCACGGTGATGAAATTGACCGCGCAAGCTGTGATCTTATTTACGATCGTATTCTTGTTGAGGACGATCCCTTTTGGCTTAAACGTCGCTTTGAGCTGCATTTGCATCAGTTCTCGCTAAGACACGCCGAGGAGCTTAATCGCAAATACTTAGATGCCGTGATCGACAATTCCGAGTCATTGATCTGGCTTAAGACCAAAAACGGCATCCATATCGATGTCAACGAAAGCTTTTGCAAGGCTATGGGCAAGGAGCGTGCGCAGATCATAGGGCGTGATCCCTCCTATATTTGGAATTTTGAAGACGGTGAATCCAAGCAAAACGGTGGATCCAAGCAGGCTGAGGATGCCTGTGCCGAAAGCGACGGTATAGTCGTAAACTCTAAAAAAAGAGGATCCTTTTTTGAGACGGTAGAAACCGTAAACGGGATCCGCCGCTTCAGCACCGTTAAGTCTCCGTTTTTTGATGATGCGGGAGAGGTGGTAGGGACGGTAGGCATAGCCACGGACATTACCGATGTGCTGAATTTAGGATCGGAGATCCAGCTCATCATCGATCAAATGCCCTTTGGTATTATTTTGCACGCTGAGGACGGCAGGATCTTCAAAAGCAACAGCTTTGTCAAGAAGGTTTTAAACGCCGAGGGTATAAAAGAAGACGCACAGAAAAATATCTATACGATTAAGCAGCAGCTTGTTTCCAAGGGTTGGGAAAACGCTCTGCTGTCAAAGTCGCATAAGGATATCATTCGCTATAACAACGGCAGGCGTCAATGGTTTATGGTGAACAGATCTGAGCTTAAGGACGTTTTCGGTCATAAGATCGGATATCTTGCTACCTACGAGGATGTTACTCCCGAGCGCAAGCATACCGAAAGGCTGAAAAAAAAGGCTATGACCGACGCTTTAACCTGCATAGGCAACCGTCGCTTTTTTTATGAGCAAATAGAAAAGATCCGTGATGCGGAAGGTACTGAAGGGCTTATCTTTATGGATCTGAATAAATTCAAGGAATTAAACGATGCCTTGGGGCATGAGGCCGGCGATAAGGCCTTAAAAACCACGGCAGCGGTTTTACAAAAGCTTTTTTCAGATCCGGATCGCGTTTTTGCACGCTACGGCGGCGATGAATTTGTGATCTATCTTAAGCTTTCTGAAAGAGCGGAGCTTGAGGAGGCGGTAGCGGTGCTCTCCGACTCGTTGCATGAGGCCTTTGGCGACAGCGGCATCGCAGGACTCGGCGCCTCCTTAGGCGCGGTATTCAACGCAGGCGACAAGCATGATACGGATATGCTCATAAACGTCGCCGACAGTTGCATGTACGAGGCCAAGCGCAAGGGCTTAGCCTCCTTTATCCTGAGTCTGAGCTAGACTGCAGTCTGCCCGCAATCTTAGTAAAAAAGGGAACGGGCAGGATCTTACCCAAATTACTTGGGCTTTCTGTTCCACTTACGGCAGCGGCTGAAGAGATCGTGCCTCTCGTTATAAAACGAGGTGTTGGCATCTAAGATCCCAAGCAGGCTGTGGTAGAAGTTGTCCTGCGACAGTCCTCCCTCCTTTGCAAGATCAGCAAGGCATTTCATATTCATGATCCTCGATGAAGGAGTTTGAAAACCAGGTCATCATCGGCACGCTCTTTTGCTCCTTCGGCGCGATGGCATAGGGAGCGCCGTGCAAAAAGATCCCGCTTTCCCCGAGGGATTCGCCGTGATCTGAGATATAGAAGAGAGCGGTGCCGAAATGCTCGGAATAGGGTATGAGCTCGTCTACGGCTCTGCGCAGCACATAATCGGTATAGGCTATGGTGTTGTCGTAGGCGTTTACGATCTCGGACACGGAGCAGTTTTCGATGTCCCCGCGTTCACAGGATGGTTTAAAGATTTTTTTGTCGTCGGGAACGCGCTCGAAATAGGTAGGTCCGTGTGAGCCTATAAGATGTAAAAAGATCACAGTGTTTTGTTTTTTGGCAGCGGTGTCTGCAAGCTTAAGCCTGAGCTTTTGCAAAAGCACCTCGTCATAGCAAGTCCCGTCCCGGCACAGGCTCTTAAATTCGACCGCGGCAGGATCAATGTTCTCAAAGGATATGCGATCGCACACGCTCTTACAGCCGCCGTCATTGTCATACCATACCACCTTGTAGCCTGCATATTTGAGCACGTCTGCAAGCGTGGAGGAGTTGCGGGCGGTGTTTTCGTCGTAATACTTTCGCGTCATATTAGAAAACATGCAGGGCACCGACACGGCGGTGGCAGTGCCGCAGCCTGCAACCGGAGCAAATTTAGTAAAATTCTGAGGATATAAATCATCGGTATAGGGGGTGGTATTGCGCTCATAGCCGTTATGCCGGAAGCTTTGGGCGCGAGCCGTCTCTCCCACCACCACGAAAAGCTCGGTGCGCTCGCCGGGGGTGTCGATCTGCGCATCATTGCCTATGATATGAAATTTGACTCCGCTTGGGAAATAGCTTTGTCTTATGGCCTTATAGCCGTACCAGACGAAATTGTAGGGAGAGATCTCCTTTCTTAAGATGCTGTTATTGCGACATATCGAGGCATAGCTTTGATAGTAAAGTGCCCCGATCACTCCTATGCAGGAGGAGGCCAAAACTAGAATAAGGATCCTGCCTAAAATACCGCGTAAAAGGCTTTGGGGCCAGATGATCCTGACGTAAAGTAACATGGCGGCGGGTACTATTCCGAATATAAAGCCCTGCCATAGCGATGCGGCGGTGATATAGGTGCCGGCCTCATGCATATTGGTTTGAAGCAGATTGATCATCATGTTGTAGTCAAAGATGATCCCGTAGCGATAGGCAAAATGCCCGGTCATGGCGCCGGTTGCAATCAAAAAGGCCATGACGATTTTAAAGACATAGGGCCATAAAGAGCACAGGAAAATAATGCAGAGCAGGGAAAAAAGCACCAAGGGCGGAGTTGCGGCAAAGGCGATGCTCACATTTTCGCTGTCCTCTAAAATACGGTAAAAATGCGAGAGCAGCTGCAGATTAAGCACGCTTGCGTAGTAAAGGGTCACGGCTATGAATACAGCATACCAGGGCAGACCGTGTTAATGCAGATATGAGAAGGATCTCCGTACAGGCCCGAGCATTTTGCTTGAGGCTTTTAAGACATTTTGCATGATCTTATCCTTAAATAATGGGAATATTAAGAGAAGCCTACGGAGCGGATATTTCCGCCTGCGTAGGCTTTCGAAGATGGTCGAAGATCGGGGGTAGTTAATTGAGTTAGTTGAGCTTGAGCCCCTTAATGCAGGAGGCGTCGTTCCATCTGCCCTTGTAGGTGGCAAGCCCCAGATTCTCCAAGGCCTGACCTTCCTTAACGAGCTTTTCATCAAATGGCAGGGGGCTTAGCGACTTGCCAGCCTTAACGACGAAGCGATCGCCTGAGATCTTAAAAAACGAGGCCTTGCGATCGGGCATGAGCACGGCAAGCTTATTATCGGCACGCAAGCCGAAGAGCTCGTTGTAAACCATAAGCGCGCGCTCCTTGATCCTATCCTGTGTAAGATCCTGACCTACAAGCGGAAATTCTCCTGCAATTCCCGAAAGCGACAGCAGCGTAGGTAAGATATCGATCTGACTTACGATGCGATCGTCCTTTTTAGCCCCGATCTCGGGACTTACGATCACCGCGGGGATGAGGAATTTATCGAAGGGAAAGCCGCCAATACCCTGCACGCGACTTTCATGATCGGCAATGATCACGAAGATGGTATCCTTGTAATAGGCGCTTTTCTCCGCTGCATCCATGAATTTGCCTAGGGCATAGTCGGCGTATTTTACGGCGGCAAGACGCAAGGGCTCCTTGGTTTCTATATTGCCGATGTCGACCTTACCCTGAGGTATGTCAAAGGGATCGTGGAATGAGCTTGAGAATACCACAGAGCAAAAAGGCTTACCCTCGGCATACCACTTTTGAAATTTGCTGTGGGCTTTTGCAAACAGATCCTCATCGCTTACTCCCCAGGAGGCGGTGAAGGAGGGATCTTCGTAATCCTTTTGCTCCACCACCTCGTCGGTGCCGTTATAGAGGAAGTAGGTGCGCATATTGTCAAAATGGCTCTCGCCGCCGTAGATGAAGGAGGTGTGGTAGCCCAGATTTTTATAGATCTGCATGAGCGTGGCCATGGGTGATACGTGATCAAGCTTGACCTGCGAGGCCAGCGGGCTTGGAGGGAAGCCGGCGGTCACAGCCTCGATGCCGCGCACGCTGCGATGTCCTGCGGCATACATGCCGGTAAAGGCCCAATTCTTAGCGGCGATCCTCTCCAGATTGGGGGTAAGCGGCAGTCCGCCCAGCGAGGCCACAAAATCGGCTCCCATCGATTCCTCTAAAATAACCACCACATTTTTAGGCGATCCGCTGAATTTGGGAGTGATCACCTGATTTAAGGGACATTTGGGATCAAGCTGCGCAGGATCGTGACGGGCGGAGAGCCTTTTGGCCGCCGCGATGATATTGACCTCGTTGTCGTAGGCATAAAGCTGTCCCTCGTTGAGATCGTTTTCACCATAATGTCTCAGGGCGTAGAAAACCTTAAAGGAGGAATTGACCGGCATGTCGTTTGCAAGCGGATCGTTGCCAAAGCTCAGCATGGAAGGATTTAAGGGACGATGTCCGAGCGTCGAGCGTATGCCGAGTGCGCAGACAACAATTCCCAAGCACAAGATCAGCAGAGTTTTGGGGCGGGAGATGAATATGTAGCCTCTATAGAGTCTGAGGGCCAGTCTAAGCGTTAAAACAAAGCAAATGATCCCTGCAATTATTGACAGGCACAGGGCTGTCAAATGACCGCCTATAAGCGTTGAGATCACTTCCTTGGGATAGACGAGATAGTCCACAAAGAGATGGTTCGGGCGTACACCGTATTCCTCGATAAAGGGCGGAGTTGCAAGCTCCATGAGCAGATGCACGGTAAAGACGAGCGCCGATAATATCGAGGCCATGATGAGCAACGCCCTGCCGCGTCCGCAAAGATTCGCGATGATGAGCAGCAATAATACGGGGGCGTAGGTGGTGCAAATTATTGAAAAATCACTGCGCAGTCCCTGCACGAATATATCGAAGAAATGATCGCCTAAGGGTATGCCCTGCCACAGGCATAAGGCCGTACGCGACAGAGAAAACAATAAAAGGGACAGGAGCACAAAGATGACAAGAGGCATGATCCCTTTATGCAGGAATGATTTATTTTCGTTTTCTAAAGGCTTGGGCATTTTTTTAACTTCGACTCAAAAGCGTATGATTTTCGCCGTATTTTGACCGCTCATGCATCAGAATGCAAAATGTTTGCACAAATTTTTTGTTAAATCCGACATGATTAAATAAATGTGCAGGACTAATGCGTTCCTAAGTAAAGTTATGATCCTAGCTTTTTACGGTAAATGCTATACTGCTGAAAATTCAACTGGGAACCACCTTGCTCATCCTTTAAAAAATGAGCTTAATGGGATCTCTCAGATTGTGCACTATACCTAAATTACCGTGCCCACGTAGCAAAACGAGAAAAATCCGCAGCGACAGCGCGCAGGATTTGGTGGCGACGTTGGGTTAAACAGTGATCTATATAATATTCGGAAATAAAAAATGTTCGGAAAGAAAAAGAATTCAGCTTATGCCGACGGGCTTTTTAAAAACGTGCAGGAGATCTTCACCTCAAGCGCCGAGCACGGCAGCTACGGCAAATGCGAAATAAAGGATGGAGCCGTTTATATAGATTTTACCGTGGCGGCTAAGGCTCAATGGGACAAGCTCCTAAAGCCCGAGGCTAAGGCGCGTCTTAAGGGAGAGCCCTTAAAGGACGGTGATGAGGCCGAGCTTTTGGATTTGAGCGTAAAGCTTGTAAAGGACGGTGACGATTTTGTCTTCAATACCAAGGATCTCGTATGTAAATTCCGTGAGCGCTTTGAGGTTTTTTCAAAGGAGGAGAACAAGATCCTGGAGGTGCAGTCCGAGCGCATGCTCGACTACAAGAGGATCTTAAATGCAGCCTGTGAGGCGGCAGAGCTCGATCCATTAAAAAGTAGGATCAAATTTGTCCCTGCTGACGTCATCGATCTGCGCGTTTTGGTCAACAGCGCCAACGTAGCCTTAGGAGATATAGATATTTCAGGTCTTGACGATCTTACCTACTGCTTTGCCATCTATAACCAAAATCAGGTTCAGGAAAACAAGCGCGTCGATTTTGACGGGATCGAGAAATGGGATACCTCACATGTCAAATCCATGCTCGGCATGTTTGCAGGCTGTGTAAACTTCAATAAGGACATCTCCGTATGGGATACATCCAATGTCAAGAATATGGACGTGATGTTCGCCTCCTGTAAGAATTTCAATCAGGATATTTCCGCACTTAATACCGCCAATGTGGAGTCGATGAAGGGGATCTTCTATAAGGCCTCAAGCTTTAATCAGGATCTCTCCGCATGGGACGTTTCCAAGGTCAAGGATCTGTCCTATGCCTTTTTCAAGGCCAAGGACTTTGATCAGGATCTGAGTGCTTGGGATACATCCGCTCTAAAAAATGACGAGAATATGTTTTTGGAGTGCCCGCATATGACCGACACTGCAAAGCACCCCAAGCTTCCGTCCGAGGACTTCAAGATGAAGTATTATCGTGAGCATGTGATGACCAAATCGGCATCTGAGCGCCGTGCGGAATTTAAAAAGCGTCTTGCGCTCATTCTTTGCTTTATCATAGTCATATTGGTATTTGGGTTAATGAACCAGCCTCAGGCCTAAAGTATGTATAAAATTGCCGTTGCCGCCGCATGCGTATTTACGCTTGCATCCTGCAGTCAGAATGTAGAGACCGTCTCAGACGATTTAACCTCCTATGCCTATTGTACGGCCGATCATAAAAGATTGGCCTCGGCGTATATCAGGGATCTGGCCTTGGGAAAATACTCCGAGCAGGTCCATTTTGTGCAACCCTCCAATATTGAGGAAAAATGCTTGGTTAAGCTGTGGACCTCGGGACCGTCTGGGCAGGTACCGCTCAAATGGTACGGGAAGTGCTCAAAGGGTGGCTATGCACAGGGGCTTGGTCTTGTGATCCTGCTTGATAATGCAGGGGAGCAGGACAGCGTCAGACTCTATGAGGGTGACGGCAAGGGTTCCATGGTGAGCTACTACGGTTTTTCGGAAAGATCGGGCAAGATTTGGTCGGGAAGGGACGATTCCTTGCTCCAAACCTTCTTCGTGACCGATTATGACGAGCAGTCGCACGGTTTTGCGGTGATCAGGACTGACTATACCAAGGCGGAAACCTACGATTTCGTCTTTTCAGATGATTCTCTGTCCATGATCCGCATGTACCCCAATTATTCCGAGGAATTTTCGCGCTCCTACGGCGACGGTAACTATACCTCCGATCTATTTTATTCACTCTTTGAGGTCCCCTCAGACGGGGACGGAAAATCGCGTATGACGGGAGTGGCCTTCACCTATTCAGGAAGCGATCGTACTATGACGGTTATGGATGCTACGGGTACAAAGGATCCGGTGGTGTCCGACAAGCCCGTGTCGCCGCGTTATATCAATGAGATCATGGATACCCAGCAGCATCTGCTCGATACCATGAACGATATAAATGCCGATCTGCCCAAGCTCATGCACGAGGCCCGCAATAAAATGCAGAAATATCAGCGTGAGCTGTGCTCCGGGGATAATTACAAAAAAATGCACGCCGAGGATGCCGATCTTGACGGGATCTGCTCCTTGAAGATCCTCTCTCCGCAAAAGTAGTTGCGGTGCGTAACCTAAAAAAAGCCCTGCGGCAAAAAATGCAACAGGGCTTTTTACTTTTCACGAGGTAATAAAAACTATTTTGCCTCCAGCACGAACTCGAGCATAAGCTGCTTTAAAAAGTCCGTGGCGGCAACATAGGCATCAAATTTTTGCGTCTTTGGCGTATCGTCTCTTTGTCTGAGCTCCGTGCAAACTATCATGCCGTTTTTGCGGTTAAGATTCAGCTCCCAGGCCTTAAGCAACAGCTTTTCTGCGGCTTTGACGGTTAAAAAGCCCGGCAGTCCCGGAGCAATGTGATTGTCTCCGTACAGGGGATCCTCAAGATCCAACACCGCATTTGAAAGATGGATATTGCCGATGTAATTTTGCATATTGACAAGTGCGGCGGTCAAAAGCTCGCGATTTAGGGCCGTATGCGCGGTATCGTAGCAGCAATAGAGGGTAGGCAGCTGCGGCTTTAGGAGCTCAAGCAGTTGCAGCGTATCCTCGGTATTGCCGAGCAGCGCATTACGACCAGAGAATCTCTCCACGGGCTCGAAGATAAGATTTTGCTTATGCTCCTTTGCAAATTCGGTAAGCTCGGTAAGACTCTTCATCAGCGCCCGAAAGGCGCAGGAGCGTTCCAAAATGCCGGTATCACGTCCGGATACTACTCCGAAGTTTCCGGCTCCGCATTCACAGGCCTCTTCAATGAGCCTTTTGAGCGTATCGACGGATTTTTTACGTATGGCCTCGTCGCAGGAGTTGATGTCGAGCTCATGCTCGGCGGCATAGAGGCCGCTCCAAACTATGACATTGCCGACGCGGCAGCCCGGCACCAAAAAGGCCTCGCAAATACGCCTGCGATCCTCCTTGTTTTCAATGATCGGAAGCTCTACCGAACGGTAGAAGCCGTCCTGCACTATATGCTCGACGGATGCGGCCAATGCTCCCCGATCCTTATAACTTGCGTGGAATACCTCCGCCAGATGGACTGAGGGGATGATGTAGTCTCTTTTATCAACAGTCATAGTCATAGCCGTCCTGAATTCTGTTCTGCTTAAATTAGGCTCATATGGTTAAGATATATTTTCTTACGGATCTTGCCAATAATGCGTGATCAGGATTGCACCTTCGATCTCAAAAATAATCGTAATGCGTTGGTTTTTGCTTGCCAAGATGGCAACGAATTGAAGTAAATAGGGGAGCGCAGATTAGGAGCAGATCCTGCAGGCTTTCCCCCAAAAAATTCCCTTGAGCCGGTCTTCGCTCCCTAACTTAAGCTAAAGGAATTCGTCAAAGGTTTTTGAAACTACACCTGCAGCTTCCTTTTCATCCTCACCCTTGACACTTATTTTAAAGGTGTCGCCGCAGCGTATTCCAAGGCCCAAAAGCGCGAATATCCCACCCTTTAGCGATACGGAGCGACCCTTAAAGTCAATTATCACGTCGGATTTGAAGGCCGAAACTGCTTTGATGATGGCTCCTGCAGGGCGTGCGTGGATCCCGTCGCGATCCTTGACGGTAAAATCGAATGAAATCATAAAAATTTCCTTAAATGCGAACCTTGTTTACGCTCGAAAATAGAGGACTTCGGACGGAAACGAATGTACGGCAGAGCTTTTTAATTCTCTCTCTCGTATTTTATTTTCCGCTTAAAGAGCCTTACTGTTTTCTTATACGTCAGTGTAAAAAAAACTTACCGAGATTTACGTGATCTCGGTAATTTTTTTTCGTATTTTAGGCTTTTCAAGGAAGGGGCGGTGATCAGGCCTTCTTTTTATCCTTATTGTCGATGCGGTTGCGCAATTTTTGACCGGCCTTGAAGGTGGTTACTCTGCGCGGGGTGATCATCACCTCCTTGCCGGTTTTGGGATTACGTCCGGGACGAGCGGTTTTCTCTTTAAGCTCGAAGTTTCCAAAGCCGGTAAGCTTCACGGTATCACCCTTTTCCAAATTGCCGGCTATAAACTCAAAGAAACTGTCGACGAAGTCCTGTGCGGTGTTCTTACCCATGCCGATCTTAATGATGAGGCGTTCCGCAATTTCTGCGCGTGTCAGTGCCATAAGTTGCTCTCTTTTGAAATTAAAAGGTTTTTAATACTGCTACTAATATATTACAGCTTGAGCATTAATTACGTGATCGTTTGCGAACTTTTGAGTTGTCTCACACAAGTAAATTTTTGAAATGTAGATCTATTCGATGGGAAAAGATGCTTTACTCAAGGGTCTACCTTGCTTTTTTGCTACAATGACCAAGAAATATTCAGGAGTTTAAAATGACGCTTAAGATTGCGATTTACGGTTATGACAGCGATGTGGGCAAGCTGGTGCTTGAAACCATGGAGGAGGAGCACTTTGAGGTTAAGGATCTTATTCCGCTCTCGCCCCTGTCGGGAGAATTCGATGCCGTGACTCTAAACGGCAAAAATTACATGATCAGATCCGTCAACGAATTTGATTTTAAGAATGCCGACGTAGCTCTGTTTTTAACCACCGCCGACGAAAGTGAAAGATTGGTACCCGAGGCTCGGGAGTCCGGCTGCATTGTGATCGATGTCTCCGGCTTTTTCTCTGCAGATCAGAGTGTAAGTACCGTTCTTCCGGAATTGAATCCCTATGATGTACCAAGGGGAATGGAGACAGGACTTCTGATCCCCGCATCCTCCTCGGCAACGCTGACGGCCCTGACGCTCTCCCCCTTAGCTGATGAATTCGGTATCGAGCGAGCCTCGGCATGTATTATGCAATCAGTATCGGAGCAGGGCAGAGTAGGCACCGAAACCTTGGCGCATGAGACCGTCAGGCTTTTAAACGGCCTTGAGGGCGAGCATTACGGCTTTGACGCTCAGGTGGCCTTCAATCTCTTTTCGCATACGGGAAAGGTGGATGATGACGGATACAGCGCAGGAGAACGCATCATTGCCGAGCAAACGCAAAGGGTGCTTGGAAGGATGAACGGCGGACTTGACGTCACCTGCCTGCAGGTACCGGTTTTTTACGGCCATACGGCGGTAATTCACGTGGATTTGAGCGCAAGCACCACGGTCGATGAGGTAAAGGAGATCCTAAAGTCCGCTCCTTGGATAGAGTTTCGTAACAACGAGCTCATCACCACCGTTGAAAATGCGGTCAATGAGCGCAAAATTTTAGTTACCAGGGTTAAGGCTCACGGTCGTAGCGGAAAGTCCTACAGCTTTATTGCCATGATGGATAACTCAAGACGCGGTGAGGCCGTGAACGTGGTAGAGTTGCTTAAGCTTGTAAGCAAGGAACGCAGCTCATAAAGGGTATGCATATCAAAGATATAGGATCTTTGAAAGAGTAAAGACGCAAAACGGCATCAAGCCCGTGCCGTAAATTAGGGATCGAGTACAGGCTCTCGATCCTTTATATGCAAACCGCTTTGGCGATACGCAAATATCAAAATAAGACGGTATTGTGATCCAAGCCTTTGGCATGGATCAAAGCGTGAGCATAATGCAGGGCATATTGTTTGAGTTTGAGATCGGAGATCTCGGTTAATGCAAGGAATGAACTTTTTTAAATCATTGCTGATCCCAGCCCTGTTGGTCGTGTCCGTTAGCTTGGCAACGGCGGCCGATGAGGATGGGACTTTTACCATTAATATTCAGGGCCCCGATGAGAGATCTTCAGCTCCCGCAGTCGTTGCCGCACAGAGCAATGCACGGGTAAACGAGATCCCCCGCCGTCGCACGCCTCAAAACGCCGCGGCCAATGCTCAGACACGCAGTCCCGTCCGTACCCAAAATGCACCCGCTGCAGTCTCCGGATCAAACAGAGCAGCGGCCGCTTCGGAACGGAGCAATGTCCCGCAGGCTACCTACAGCGTAGGCCCCCGCGATACGCTGTGGTCCATTGCCACGCGTTATCTGCCGCCTGACCGCTCGGTAAACGAATTTCAAATTGCCGCCGCCATCTACAGACGCAATCCGTCCGCCTTTATAGACGGAAATGTCAATCGTCTGCGTGCAGGCCCGATAGTAATTCCATCCCTTAAGGATATAGCGCGTGAGAATACGCGTGAGGGCAGCCGCCTTTTACAGGATGGGCGTGCCGCGCTCTCCCCGTTGCCGTCACAGTCAGGGACGAATTTGCCCACGGCAATTCCGGTGGCATCAAACGGGACGACGACAGCTCAAAACAGCAAAGCTGATGCGGCAAATGCCGGATCCGCCGCCAAGGCAGGAACGGCTACGGATCTGCCATCCTATCAGGCTACCGAAAATTTGATACGTAATGCCCGTATGGAGCGTCAAAAGGAGCTTGAGAATGAGGCTCGAGCTCAAATCAATAATACCAATAATGTAAATGACAACGGGGTATCTGCAGATCCCATGACCAACGCCGCCTCAATGGCATCGAGAGTAGCCAACGGCGAGGATAAGGGAGAGAGCGTCGAAAATACGGCGGAGAGTGCAGTACCTCAGGGGCAAAATTCACAGGAAGAAAATAAGAGCAAGGATGCCCAGACAGCAAAATCTCCGCTTGCCGCCCCTGAAAATGTGGATTCGCAGGCATTGCAAATCATGCTTGAGGGAGCACAAAAGCAAATTGATCTGCGCATGCGTGAGATCAACAGCAAGCTTATGGCCACGCTTGATCGTTTGCAAAAATCCAACGATACCGTGTCCGAGCAAACCTCGGCGGCAGTATCGGGGCTTGCCAAGCAATATGACGGCTTGATAGCCGATCTGCAGCAAAGCGTAACCGAGCTTAAAGGACAGGTCGCATCCTTATCCCGCGACAATTCCAATATGCGCGAAATGCTCCTGGCTACTGATGACAAGCTTGAGAGCATACAGGTAAGCATGGCCGACGGAAAGGTGGCAACGCAGACGGATAAGGGTAATACCTATCGCAATTCCTTCTATTATCTGCTCGCAGGGGTCGCCTGCCTGACTTTGCTGCTCTTGGTCTTGTTCTCCATTGTCAAGCTCAAGAGCCGTGCCCGCAGTCGCGCCCTGCAAAACGATCTCTCGGATATCGATACCGAGGTTGTCGATCACGATGAGGAATTACTCTCAAGCACCGTGGGCTTGGATGAGGAGGCTATGCAAAAGGATTGGTCCGAAGCCCTGGCGGAGGTTGATCCGGATGCTAAGCGTGATCAGGCCAAGCAAGCCGACTCTCAATCCATGCTACAAAAAGCCGTGCAGGGGGAAACCTCCGTCGACCGTGCTGAAGCGGCAGCGGCGGTAGCTGCAGGTGAGAGAGAGTCTGCAAGCGAGGAAGAGATAAGAAGCGCGGCGGAAAATAAAGAAGCAGACGTAGTAAATGCAGAGGAGCGCGATGCAAAGCAGACGCAGAGCGCAGAGGAGAGTGAAAGTCAGGCTTCCCCTCAGGACACGGGGAGTTCAAATGAGGATTCAACGGAGGATGTATGGGCTGCAGCCTTAAAGGAGCAGGCCGCCGCCGAGGAAAAACAGAAAAATGAAGCGAAAGCATCGTCTCACTCAGATCCTAAGGTCGAGGAAGATGAAGAGAGCTCCGTATCTCCCGATGACGAGCTTGCAAAATATATAGGCAAGAGCGGCTCGGAGTGGGCGCAGAATGTAAAGGATGCCGAGGATACTCCCGTCGATCCTGCCGAATACATGCCCGAGAAAAAGGCCGCAGAGGAGCAGCCCAAGCTTAAGGAGCAGGATCTTGCCGATGCTTGGGCTCAGGCCTTGGCACAGCAAAAGGGCGACGAAAAAGAATACAACCCAGATGAGGGAAAGTCTCAAGAGCTTAACGAGGGTAAGGACGAAAGCCTCCCAAAAAATGACGCATCAGCGGCACAGACGGCGCAAGCCCCTGATGCGAAAAATGAGGAGGATGCGTCCATATCCTCGGATCAAACGAATTTTGCGCAGGTTTTAAACAGCATCCAAGAGAGCGATCAGCAAAAGAACGAGATCCCTGGCAGTGCCGACGAGGATTTACTTCCGAAGGCAGAGGAGCTTTCCTTTGATGCATCGTCGGATGCATCCCAAAATGATGAGGAAAAATCTGAGGATGAGAGGATCCTCTCTGAGGTCTTAGGAGAGATCAATCACCGTGAGCCGTCCTATGTCGAGGATGCAAAGGCAGCCGAGGACTTTGATGTTTCAGAGCCACAGTCCCTTGAGGGATCGGGTGATACTGCGGGTGCTTTCAGCGTCGATAATAAAGACACAGGGGATGAGGCCTCCTTTGATGAGAGCTCCTTTATCGAGGGACTTAAGAGCTATGCGGGCGCGGACGGATCGAATGGAAAGCCTGACGGATACAATACTCAGGCCTTTGAGGAGTCCAGCTTGAAATCTGATCACGCTCAAACTGAAGCAGAAGAGGACGAGGGCAGGATCCTTGCGCAGGTAAATGATCTTATAAGCCACGATACTCAGGAGATGCCGGGGCTTGCTCCTAATGATCATGAGAGCTACGAGGATGAGCAGACTACGAATGAGCGTCAGACCTTTGACAGGGTTTTAAATACTATTACCCAGGATGCGGTACAGCAGCTCAAGTCCGAGCAGGACGCCGAGGTAGATCCTGACGACTATGTTGACGAGACTGATGAAGCAGAAAGTGCAGAGGAGAAGTCGGCTTCTGATCAAGAGATGTTCTCCTCGGTTCCAAGCGATCTTAAGCACGCATCTGATGAGGTCGAGTCCTTGGAGCCTGCCGATTCAGTCAACTCCGATGAGATATCAAAGTCCTATGCTCAAAGCAATACTGAGAGCACAGATGAGGAGGATGATGCAGATCCCGAGCTTGATCACGAGGTTTTCTCCTCGGTTTTAAATGATCTTAAGGATGCAGCCGACAAGGACGAGGCTTCGGATCATAGCGACAAAGTCAACTCCGATGAGGCATCAAAGTCCTACGCGCAAAGCAATACTGAGAGCACAGAGGCGGAGGATGATGCAGATCCAGAGCTTGATCACGAGGTTTTCTCTTCGGTTTTAAATGATCTTCAGCATGCAGCCGACCAGGACGATGTCGCAGAGCATAATGACAGCGCCATGAGCGATGAGGGGGTAGCGAGCTCTGATCATGAAATATTCGCCTCTGTTTTAAATGATCTTCAGGACGAGAAGGCAACTTTGGATCACGAGGAAGATCACGCAGACGAAGCGCAGGATCTTTCCTTTAAGCTCAAGGATATGGCTGCGGCGCAGGATGAGAGGGGCGCAGAAAACACAAATACAGCAGAGGAGATCCCATCAGAAAGCGCAAGTCCCCGTGATCATGAAAACAACTCCTATGATCATAAGGAGGAGCAGGAGGCCATCCTCGGCAACGCAGATGAGATTGACGAGGCCGGCGCGCCTGAGCAATCCTCGGATGATTTGAATGCAACTCATAGTGAGCAGGCGCAAAAGCAAGGCTTGTCTGAACAAGAGCAAGATGAGCCCGATGAGATCGCAAAGCTTCATGACGAGATCTCCTCAGACGGCGGGGAACAGGATGTAGGCAATCGCGACCTGCAGGATCAAGAGATTGCAGATACGAGCACGGACGATCAGCCCCCTGCAGATCACGATGAGAGCGAAAATGACGAAGGATCTGACCAATTGCAGGCGTCCGCACAAGAGGACGTTTCCGGGCAGGAGGCTCAGTTAAGTGATACCGCCCCTATCTCAGAGAGCCGCGAGGATGAGAGCCTAAGTGCAGATCCCAAGCCTGCCAAGGCGCAAGATATGCTCTCGTCTGAGGATACGGCATCAGAGCCCGACTTAGATGCGACTGCATCTGATCAGGAGTTTTCGGCACCTGAGCATACACCCGTCGAACCGCACTCCTCGTCCTCTGACGATGAAGCCTTGTCATCATCAATCTCCTCGGATCAGGCAGACTCTACAAGCTCTGATGAGGCGGGAGAAGTCGAGGCGGTCTTAGCAGATCCCAAACAAGAGTCCTTACATGGCGAGCATGAGGAAGGTGCAGCTGACGGACACAATGCCTATTTTGAGGATGAAAGTCCGCTTACCGGTGCAAATGAGGATTGGAAGGTTCCCGATGAGGCCGAGTTCGGCGTGGATACCTCGGATGATGAAAAACTGTCCTTGCCCGAGCACGAGCTCTTTAACGATCATGACATATTGCAAAGCTATGAGAACGATGCTTATGTGCCCGATGAAGGCTGGTCCCCGGATAGAAAAGAGGAGTCTAATGCAGGCTCATACGCACCTTTTACTTGGAAGGTTCCCGAGGATGATGAGTTTGACGTAACGGGAGAGGATCATAGCTCAAAGTCGTCGGTACAAGACGATGCCAAAGATGATGCCAAGGACGACTCCTTAGCCACAGATCACGCAAAAACAAGTGCAAGCGCGAAGCCTGCTACGTCCGAGCCGGTAACTAGAGACGAGCTCTCTTATTTGGAGAGTGCGCCTGCAGATGATGACGCTCCTCTAAAAGCGCAAGGGACAAAGGAAGGGGCAGAGGACGAGAGTCTCTCGTTGCCAGATCTCGGATCTGCAACCGATGCAGCAGGACATCCCAATGAGAGCGCTATTATGAGCATGCTCTCCGAGGGGCTTGGTGAAAAGGAGCTTAACGACGAGGTCGGACGTATCGATGAAAGCGTGGCCGGGCAGGTCAAGGAAGAGCTCTCGGATGACGATATAGTGCGCATGCTGACAGATCACGATCCAAAGATCGGGACGGCATCTGCGGACGATGCAACGTCGCCACGAAAGAGCTAGGACTTGTAATGATCTCCTTTGAAAAATGCTGCGGATTAGATTGCTCACATCTTGTCAGCTACCCTAAGAGAGAGGATCTTTTAGGCGAGAGGGAGGCGCTTTTGGCCTTGGATGAGCTTAAAACGGCGGCCCTTAAGGATGGCTTTAGGCTTGAAATCTGCTCGGCTTGGCGCTCGTTTGCCCGTCAGCTTGGCATAGTGGCGGCCAAAATGGACGGTCGGCGTCCCGTGCTTGATGAGAATGAAAGAGCGCTTGATATCAGTACCCTTGATCTGCGCTCAAGGCTTAGGGCGGTAATGCGTTTTTCAGCTCTGCCCGGATTTTCGCGACATCATTTCGGAACCGATTTTGATGTGTATGCGGAAAATTGCCTTCCGCCCGGACAAAAATTGCAACTTACGGCTTTTGAATACGACTCGTATTTTTTCGAATTTGGGAATTGGCTTAGCGCCAATCTTGAAAAATACGGATTCATGCGTCCCTTTTCAGGGAAGGGACTTTGTGCCTTTGAGCCCTGGCATATTTCTTACTTTCCAAGATCCGAGGCCTATCTTGCCTCCTTTGATTTAAGTAAGGCTCAGCAGATACTGCGTTCGTCAGGAATGCCGTGGGCAGATGAGGCTGCCTTGATAGCCGCGGAGCTCTTTGAGAATTTGTTTTCCTGAATTTTGTTATGTTTTTTGGCGTTCGCTTCTGCGATAAATATTCGGGATCATTTTTCCTCTTTACGTTACATTGAGGTAAATGCTTTTTGAAACGAATTGATAAATGAGGATTTACGATATGCAAAAGGATATTTTCGCAACAGATTGTATTTTGAATACCGTGATCATAGGCTCCGGTCCTGCTGGATGCACGGCGGCCGTTTATACCTGCCGCGCGGGACTTGAGCCGGTCCTTATCGAAGGCCCCGAGGTGGGAGGACAGCTTGTTACCACTCCCGAGATCGCCAATTGGCCCGGTGAATATGAGGAGCCCTCGGGCTTTGATCTCATGATGAAGATGCGAGAGCATGCCAAGAAGCAGGGTACCGTCTTTATCTCCGATACCGTGGTTAAGACTGAGCTTTGCGATAGGGTAAAGCTCGTGCATTTGGCCTCGGGAAAAATATTGCGTACCTTAAGCGTGATCATCGCAACAGGTGCCAAGGCCAGATATTTGGGGCTTGAGAGTGAATCCTTGTACAAGGGCCGCGGCGTTTCGGCCTGTGCTACCTGCGACGGCTTTTTCTTCAGGGGGCGTCCCGTAGCCGTAGTCGGCGGCGGCTCGGCAGCCTTTGCAGAAGCCCTGTATCTTACTAAAATGTGCAGCCACGTGACGATCATCCATCGTCGTGACGGTTTCAGAGCGGAAAAGGTGCTGGTCAGACAGTTTGACGATCTTGTTGCCGCAGGCAAGGCCTCCTATGCGCTAAATGCTAAGGTAGTTGAGGTTTTGGGCAACGGTGAGGCCGTGACCGGGCTTAAACTTGACGTTGGCGGAGATGAGCAGGAGCTAAGCTGTGCGGCGGTTTTCGTCGCCGTCGGACATGATCCAGCCACCTCCGTTTTCGCTGAGGTACAGAGAAACGAGCGCGGTTATATTATGATCGGACAGGGGGCCGAGACGGCTACGTCCCAAATGGGCGTTTTCGCCGCCGGCGATTGCTGTGACGAGGTTTACCGTCAGGCAATTACCTCGGCCGGACAGGGCTGTAAGGCCGCACTTGATTGCGAGCGTTACCTAAGCTCTATAAATACTTAAGAGGAATATATGGCAAAAAAGCAAGCTCCCGGTTTAAAGCGTATTTACAAGGCAACCTTTTACAGCATGAAGGGCTTTAAGGCGGGAATTGAAAACGAAGCTGCCGTACGTCAGGAAATGTTTTTGGCCGTGATCTTAACCGTTGCGGCATTTTTCGTGGGCAATAATTTAGCCGAGCTTCTGCTTCTCATCATACTGCCGTGGCTTACGGTTACCGTCGAATTATTAAATTCAGCGATCGAGGCCGTGGTTGATCGCATAGGCAGTGAATGGAACGAGTTGTCCGGACGGGCTAAGGATCTTGGATCTGCGGCGGTTTTTGTGCTTTTGGTGCTTACTTTTGTTACCTGGGGTGCCGTAGCCTGTGAGCGCTTTGGGATCATAGCATTCTGATGCAGGGCGACGAATTTTTCATGGAGGCCGCTTTGGCCCAGGCCCGCTTAGCTTGGGATCTGGGGGAGGTCCCCGTAGGTGCGGTGGTCACGGATGATCGGGGAAGGATAGTGGGGGCAGGGTGCAATCGTACCCTAAGCTCGCATGATCCCTCAGCTCACGCCGAAATGGTTGCTCTGCGCACGGTGGGACGGGAGCTTAAAAACTACCGTCTGCCCGATCTTACTTTGTACGTAACGCTCGAGCCCTGTACCATGTGTACGGGACTTTTGATCCATGCACGTATCAAAAGATTGGTGTTCGGTGCCTATGATCCCCGCACCGGCGCCTGCGGCAGTCTCTATGATCTGCCCGCCGATCCGCGCCACAATCATCATTTTGAGGTGCAAGGCGGCGTTCTTGGCGAAAAATGCGGTCAAATTCTTAAAGATTTCTTCAAAATGAGACGTAAGCAAATAAAGGAAACCAATTCAAAAAGGATCGCCGTGACATTAGGCTTACAGGCTTTAGGCTCTTCTGATATATAATATGATCTGACGTTTACTTTAGGTTCTAGGATCGTGAAGCGAGCGGATAGAATAGAGAAAGGAGCGAGATGTGAAAACCCGCAACAGTATTCGTAACGAAATCAACGAGATCTATCAGTCAAAGGTTGTTTTGTGGCTGACGGAACATGTTAAAAACAACCACGAGATTCAGGGATTCCCATTTCGCATTATTCTTGATGCTCCCGCTAAGGAAGAGGAAATCAATGCCAATAAGGAGCTTTTTTTAAGCTTCTGCAATGATTGGCACGGCGAGCTGGCCGCAGGTAAGGTCGATTTCATTGAAAAGGAATTCCGCGGTTTAGGTCGCGTCGAAGTGCCCGTGCATTTGGTGTTTGATTCTCCTGACGAAATCGTTTCCTGGTGTGGTCATTTGGTCGAATACCGTACGGCTCTAAAGCGCTTGGATGTGGTTGCCGATCGCATTCCCGTATTGGTGGACAGTGCTATCGAGCATATAGCCAATCTAACCTCGCTTGAGGATTTGGATTTCATTCGATTCGTGGAGGTTTGCCGTTGGATCTTAAAGAATCCCAACAGCGGCAGCATGATACGCCAGATGCGTATTCGCGGCGTGGATTCGGTGTGGTTTGAGAAATTCCGCAACTTCCTGCTGCTCTTCCTCAGAAACAATTTGAAGCTCAATCCCTTAAGAAAGGATCTGCGCCAGCTCGGACTTATTCCTCCGCCTTCACTCATTCGCATCGTGGTGCTCGATCCCAAGATCAGAGAGCATGTGGGGAATCTGCGTTATTTGGCCTGCCCCGTACCCGAGGCCGCCAAGCTGTCCGTACATCCAAATCAAGTGCTCTTTATGGAGGATTTGGCCTCGGCTTTATCCTTGCCGGATGCACCTTCGACCGTAGCCGTGATCCTGCCTACGACAAATTTGGGTCAGATGTGCTCCATCTCTTGGATAGCCAAGGCAAATACAGTATATTTAGGTTCCATAGGGATCAATGCGCTTTTACGCTTGAACAACATACGCGTGCATCTGCCTAAGACCCAGTCGCGTCTTTTGGATGAGCAATCCTTCTTTGACAATCAGGATCTGTGGACTCCCGATTTTATTACCAAGGAGTCGGTGCCTTTGGATTCACCCTTGCTTTTGAACCGTCAGGAGAGCGATCTGTATCAGCTTTTCTTGGCACGTATCATTAAGAAGGAATCCATGAGCATAGTTCAGGAGCGTATTCCCTTTGAGCTTTTGTGTCATGCTGCCGGGATCTCCCTTCCGGTCAATGACGAGCAACTGCACGTGATCGAGGAGAAGAAAAAGGCAGAAGCCCCCTCGGCAAGAGAGGAAATGCCTGCGACAAGAGCTGACAGTCCCGTCTTACATGAAGAGGACGATGAGGATCAGCCCATAAGCGATCTGGAATCTCTATAAAGAATAGCCCCTCATAATTTTATGAGGGGGGGGCAATTGCGGGGGTATTAGTATGTTTTGTAAAAAGTGCGGTACGGAGATTGGGCCCACCGATAAATTTTGTCCTGAATGCGGTACGGCCGTATTCGGACAGGAGGTAGCATCAACAGTAAATGTAAAGGATATTGAGCCCGGCAAAGTCGTAAAGACGAAGAAGGGGATGAAAAGATGTCCTTTCATTTTATTTACTCTGCTTTTTTTCGTTGTTTCCTTCCTCTTCAGTGCAGTCAACGGAGCGTTTGAAAGATCCATGTCGGAAACTGATGAGCCGCTTTTGCTGCTGATTTTTGGCGTCACAGGTTTACTGCCCTTGGTATTTCTTATTTTGTATGTCTATTTTTGTGTGGCGGGGCGCCTTAGGGATTGCGGCAAAAATACCTATCTTGCGTGGGTTGCGATCATACCCTTGGTAGGATTTTTCTTTGTAATTTACCTCTTTTTCCCCGATTCCAAAGAGACTGCGGCGTCCAGATCGCCACAACAGCTGTAGCGGCAAAAAGCCAAGGCGTAATTTGACCTATGATTGAAAACAGGTGGCAATATTGCCACCTGTTGCATAAGTGCCGTCAGCTTTCCTCGTCACTTTCAAAGTAGAACACGCTCTGTGAATTCTTGGATTTGCTTTTCTTGGCATTCGCCTCACTACTACCTTCATTTTTTCGTTTTGAGGTAGTCACGGTACGTACGCTTTCGCTGTTGTCGGAATTTTGCTTGATGGGCGGCGTGGGCATTTTGCCGCGACGGCGGCCGTGGGCAAATTCCACATTACTGCTCTTAATCAGCTCACGACCTGAGAC
>PPYF01525492.1_pt1 | contig 21480 bp, 24 predicted proteins | sample 1559871 | NCBI WGS metagenome assembly PPYF01 (sample SAMN08240021, study PRJNA423297) | Human gut metagenome, whole genome shotgun sequencing project.
GCATGAAGATAGTTATATGCAAGGTCCAGATTGTGATCGGACAGGGCAATACATACAAAATTCCCATCTGAAATAAATGGCGATTTTAAATCAAAGGGGTTCATATCATAAATAGCCACGTCTTGATAGGTTATGTTTAAGTTATTTTCTTTTTTATGTGATTCACGTCTATAGTATTGCTCCATTTTAGGGTTTGGAGTATATGTGGATGTGGCAGTTGCGGCAAAATTTGTAATGTCTGGTAGTTTGAATAAATGGAGTATTTTTTGCATTAATGTCATTTACGAAGTTATCCTTTCTGTTGCGTAAAATGATATTTGAATTTTACCATACAGAAAGCAAATATGCATTAATAAAAATCCCCCGCTTACATAATGTAGGCGGGGATTGCGAATAAAGTCTTACCTAGTCAGAAGAGACCTCTTTGTGATTGGAAATGGTAATACCGTTTTGGGTTTTAGCAATAGTATTGTAAGTAGTAATTTCATCTTCCAGGACATGGGATAAAATATTATTAAATTGCTGCATAATATATAGCTTGTCTATTTCTTTAATCTGATGCTGAGAGACAGGGGTAGTATTATCTTTATTAAGATAATTTTCCATATTACACCAATCAGCAGGGGTTCTTATTTTATACAAAAGGATACTTTTTAATAGGTGTTCAAATTCGGGTTGTATAATTATGAAATTTAAAATATCGGATAAGGAAATTCCATTGTACTTATCTACTACTAATGGAAGTTGCTTTAATTTTTGAATTGCTTCATCTGAAAGATTTAGTTGGTCGCATATATTTCTGTTTTCTAATGATTTAGAATTAGTAATTCCCATTAGGTAATCTGTTGTTACATTAAAATAATTTGCAATTCGTATTAATGTTTCATAACTTGGCTGTTGATCACCTCGCTCATATTTGCTTAGAGAGGAATAGGATATATTCAAGTCATTAGCAACATCACGTAGTGATTTGTGCATTTCAGTGCGCAATTCTTTTATTCTAATCATATATGTGTACCTCCTAGAAACATAATAACACAAATTGGATAAATTGTAAAAATATATATTGACAAAGTATCAATTGGAAAATATAATAATAAATGTGTTCTAATAGTAAACATGAAAGGAGGTAAGAAAACGTGAAAAGAGTAATCATTGAACTTGACGAAGCGTTTCACAAACAGTTGAAAATCTTTTGTTTTACAAATGGGATTACACTGAAAGATTATATTACTGGTTGTGTAAAAAGAGATTTGGAAACAAAAAAAGAGCAAACACGGTAAGTTTGGCGACTAGCGTGATTGCTCAAAAACAAGAAACTCGTAAACGGAATCTCTATATTCATAATAAGAGATTCTAACCCAAAAATCAAGGAGAATTTAAAATTATGAATCAGATTGAACAGACATTAGACAGCAGAGAAGTGGCAGAAATGGTAGGAAAACGACATGATCATTTAATAAGAGATATCAAAAAGTATATTAGTGAAATGTCCGCCCCCAACTTTGGGGAGGGAAACGAACTCAAAATTGAAGCGGTTGATTTTTTCAGAGAGGCAACGTATAAGGATGCAAAAAGTCAGGAGCGTCCATGTTATGACATTACGAAAAAGGGATGCGAGTTTATTGCACACAAACTGACAGGTATTAAAGGAACAGAATTTACAGCACGCTACATTAACCGTTTTCATGATATGGAAGATATTATCCGTGAGGAAATTCCAAAGAAACAGGATAAGTCGAAAAAAGAGAAACTTCCATCCGTAAATATGATGGTGAAGAACATCAAGGAAGCTCTGCATGATGCCGGAGTAGATTCCAAGTACATAGCTGCAGAAGTGGTAAGAATTTATTCTGATTCCGGTTATCCTGTTAATGCTCCGTTAATCTCTGATACACCGAAGTTGTGGGATTGCACAACCATTGCAAAGGAGCTTGGCATTTTTTCGGAAACAGGTAGACCACATGACAAGGCAGTTAGTGCGATCATCCAGAAACTGGATCTTTTTACAGATGAAATCGTGAGAACAGCATACAGCCGGAATGGGCATGATGGTGTGACAATGCAGTATAAGGAAAGTGTTTTCCAGAAGGTAAAAGAATGGTTGCAGGAGAACGGCTATCCAACAGTCATTGAACTGGAACTTGCAAACGGCAATGTAAATAAATGCCGGGTAGTATACGGGGAGGTGGCTTAGTTATGGATAGAGCGGTATTAGAAAGATATCAGAAGATTCTTGAAATCATGGAGATTGAAAGGGAAAATCAGCCAATGGCAAGCCAGCGGACAAAGGATGGTTATTCTGGGTTTCAGGATGCAATTGAGGAATATGTCAACGGTGTGCAGGAAGATGCCTTTTATTGGGGATACATGACGGCTATAAAACAACGAGAAGGAATGGTGGTTACAGATCCAGAAGATTCGGAAGAGGTACATGACAAGGAACCTATGTATTGTGGGGAAGATTTTCGGCGATATGTGGGATATAGGATAGAGGATGTATTCTCAGATGAGAATGACTGTAATGTTCAGATCAAACTGAAAAATACTCATACGAATAAAAGCGCAACAATATACGCAGACAAAGCGCTGGATGGCGAGACACTCTATGTAATGGATAAGTAGGCGGGGAGGAAATATTTATGAATGAAAAGCTTGATGAAATGACGAGAGAATTATTACTTATGTTTGATGGTACTGATCCAGAAGAAATTGATCGACTGAGAAATGAATGGCTTGCAGAACTTGAAAGCAGAAAGTCGGAATTTCAGAGACCTGATAGAGCTGTTGATTATGTCAATGCCATATGTGATGTGGCTATTGAGCGGGCAAAAAGAAGAATGAAAGTGGCATAAAATTATTAGAGAGCTTAGAAATAGGCTCTCTTTTTTCTTGGTAAATCATTCTTTTTGAAAGACTGCATTTCTGGCAGTAATATTTGCCAACATGTCACTCAGTACTACTAGATCAGCAGCGAGGATGGCAATTTCATCATCTGACATGCAGTCGGCAAGCTGGCAGGCGAGTGTTGAAAGGAAATAAAGGTTTGAGCAGTTTTGCATAGGATCACCGGAGAGGTTTTATATATTTTATGCGTCTGCGGTGAAACTGTGCGAGGAAATCTATAAATTTTAGTATCAGATAACAAACCTAAGCGAACATATAGCACCTCCTACTATCTAGTATATGCGGGTGGAACGAAAATGATTCGCTTTGGGATGAGTCGAAAAATGTGAACATTGACAATTGAATATTGACGGTTATAGCGGTATAATTTACTAATGTATACAAGAGATAAAACATAGGAGAAACACTAATGGATGGAATTATAATATTTATAGTTTTTACAGTAATAGCCATACTGCTAGTAATTGACTTAGCGTGGTTGGTTTACACTTATACGAGCACAGTTATTTATGAAAAACAGAAAAAGAAAATGTATAAGTCGCTGGGGAACATATTGCTAAGCCATTATCATAGCGATGATACTACTATGTGTTTTCAGGAAATAAATCTGCTCTTTAAACATATTGTTGATTGTAACGAAGAATTAAAAAGAAATTACACAAGCGTGGATTTCCTTTTAGAGAAATATTTGGTCGAACTAAATGCCAAAAACGAGAAAATTGTAAATTTCGATTTGCAAGATATGGACGTTATGAAAGAATATATTTTGCGACTAATAAATGAATTTAAGAAAAATAATCCAATGGAGCAGATAAAAGGTGCTAATAATGTTTTACTTAACAATATTATTCAGCATTTTGAGCGTGGCGAGCGTGATGAATTTAATGAAGAAATTAATCAATTAGCCGTAGAAATAAAAACGCTACAAGACACACTGTTTGAAAAAGAGAAAAACAGTAAAAAACAGGATGCATTAACAAAGGTAGGACTGGTTCTTTCGGTTGTGTTCGGTATAATGACATTCGTACAGTTTTTTGTCTAACACAATACCAACCGTCAATAACAAATCTTGGTATTTTTCATGGGGAAGACGTGGATTACAAGAAATCATACGAACGTGCCTTAGATTTCATTGCATCCGGTGAGTGCCTGGTATGCCCGCCGGATAATCTCAAGATGGATAAGGAATGTCAAGCGTGCATGGATAGCGATTCTGATACATTCGAAAAGCGAAGAATGTGTTGGAATCGGCAATTTACAACTGAATAATGTGTATAGTAAGAAACCAAGTGCCAATCGAAGTACTTGGTTTTTTGCTGCTCAAAATTGAAAGGGGGAATGCCCGTGGACGAAAAGGAAGTATTCGAAATCTGCAATCAGATAGACAGCTTCATCGCTGCGGAACTGACAGAATCCATCGTGAGTGGGACAAGCTACGACATGTTGGAAGTGCACCACGGCATTCTTCCGATCAGCAGGAATTGCTTTTATCGGAAGCGGAGGATTGCGCGGCGGATCATAAAGCAGAGGTTTGGGCGGATTGTAGAAGAACAGAACGGGCGGTTGAGGATGGTGTGGTAGGAATAGAAAGTTCAATTGAGAAGAGAACAAAAAAGTGGTATAATGACTATATTCTCAGCGATGACTAAATTTTTAACAGGATTTGAAAAATAAAGGAATATATGATATTTGAAAGTGAGGGACAAGAATGGAAAAATTAGTTGAATTTTTAACATCAAAAATTGGATATACTATTGCGGTAATAGGCGGTTTTTTGTTTCCGGGATTAATCTTTATATTTATATGGGATAAAGACTTATTTATAAATTTGAACATTGTGGTTTTATTTACGTTTGCTATAGCAATTTCATTTATGTTATACATTCCGAATTTTATTTTAAGCATATGGGCAATTGAGTTACAGGAAAAGATGCGGAAAGAAAAAAACGAAGAGAAATATTTTACTATATTAGTGCTCGGACTTTTGGCAACAGTAACCGAAATGTCTGGGGAAATGATAAATAAAATTTTGGATCCAAGTGTAACAATAGGTCATGTGGTTTTATTTGTTCTTGGCGCCACATTGCTTTTAATGGCTTTCAAACTTGTTCAAGAAGTGATGTACAGTTGCTTCAGAAAGTGGAATGGGAGAGTTGTTAAAAAGTGAAATCACACGAATAGATAATGTTATTGAATTCTAAAACATAAGAAATGTAATGAAACAGAGAACAACATTATTAGATTATCAAAGAGGACGAGAAAAACGCCCTCTTTTTTCATGCCCTAAATTGGTACAAATCCTCTGAAATCCTGCTTTATAATTATGGTATGAGGTTAGAAATGTACCATTTGGCAGAGAAGAGGTGAGATAGTGGAGAATTATGAGAGAGCAGAACAGGACTACATGGGCGGTATGAAGTACAAAGATATAGCAGAGAAGTACGGAACCACTATCAACACTGTTAAAAGCTGGAAGAAACGGTATGGGTGGAACAGAGAAGAGGGTGCACACAAAAGTAAAAAGGTGTGCACACAAAAAGGTAAGGGTGCACACAAGATGGCAGCACCTATAGATGATGGCACGAAAGAAACATTACAGAATTATGGACTTACACCGGAACAACAGATGTTCTGCATATATTACAGTAGGACGTTCAATGCAACCCAAAGCTATTTGAATGCCTATGGGTGCAGCTATGAAGTGGCGAATGCGAAAGGACCTCTATTGGTAGTGAAAGATAGTATTCACCGAGAAATAGAACGTCTGAAAGAAATCAAGCGTCAGCAGATAGTTGCTGGAACTGACGATATTGTGGAACTACAGATGCGTATTGCTTTTGCAGATATTGGAAACTATATGTCATTCGGGCAGAAAGAGATTGAGGATCCAGAGACAGGTATTGAATATATGATTAGCACTGTTGATCTGAAAGAATCAACGAACACAGATACACAGATTATCCAAGAGGTTAAGCGTGGAAAAGATGGTGTATCTATCAAGCTGGCAGACAGACAAAAGGCAATTGATTGGCTTACGATGTTCTTCGAGATGAATCCAACGGATAAGCACCGGAAAGAATTTGATAAGCACAAGCTTGATCTGGAACTGCTTAAGCTGGAGCTGCAAGCTAAAGAGAGTGCAGACGATACACCAGAGCAGGACAACTTCTTGGATGCGCTGAATGAATCAGCAAAGGAAGCGTGGTCAGATGATTGATTGGACAGATTTTGACCGGCGGGTGCGTAAACTAAAAGAAAATGTAATGAAGAATGCTATCCGGATGAAGCAGAAGTATAAGCAGAACGGATTTGCATTCAAACCATTTTCGAGGAAACAGAAGCAAGTACTTACATGGTGGTGCAAGGATTCTCCGGTAAATGGGAAGGACGGAATCATAGCAGATGGTGCAATCCGAAGCGGTAAGACATTGTGCATGTCGTTAAGTTTTGTTCTGTGGGCGATGAGTGCATTTAATATGCAGAATCTCGGCATGGCAGGAAAGACAATCGGATCATTCCGACGAAATGTGCTGTTCTGGTTGAAACTGATGCTTCGGAGTCGTGGTTATAAGGTGACAGATCATAGATCTGACAATATGGTTGAAATCAGCAAAGGCGATACAGTCAACTTCTTTTACATATTTGGTGGTAAGGATGAGCGGTCGCAGGATCTGATTCAGGGTATCACGCTTGCCGGGATGTTCTTCGATGAAGTGGCACTGATGCCGGAGTCATTTGTGAACCAGGCAACCGGACGATGTTCTGTTGATGGTTCCAAGTTCTGGTTCAACTGTAACCCGGACAGTCCGAGCCATTGGTTCAAGCTGAATTGGATTGATAAGGCTGATGAAAAGAAGCTGATCTATCTTCATTTTACGATGGATGATAACTTGTCTCTGTCGGAGAGGATCAAGGAAAGATATAGGGCAATGTATAGCGGCGTGTTCTATGATCGCTTCATCCTTGGCTTATGGGTGATTGCAGAAGGATTGGTCTATGGTATGTTCGACAAGGAAAGGAACATCTTTCATGGAGAGTATGCGTATAGCTCACAGTCGTCTTATTACCTATCCATCGATTACGGAACTATGAACCCATTCGCGGTAGGCCTGATGGAACTGCAGAATAGCGGAAGGGTGCGGATGCTCCGGGAAGGTCATTACTCAGGTAGAGAAACCGGAGTGACCATAGATAATGAAGCATATTACAAGATGATCCAGGAGGTGGCGGGGGATTTCCCAATCACATCCATTGTCATTGATCCGTCAGCTGCAGCTATGAAAGCGACAATCCGGAAGTATGGAGAGTTTACCTGCACAGATGGAAATAATGATGTGTTGAATGGAATCCAAGAAGTAACGAAGTATTTGAATCTCGGTATGCTACAGATACATGAGAGCTGCACCGAGACACAGAAAGAGTTTGGCGCGTATGCATGGGATGAAAAGGCAGTAGGAGAGGATCGAGTGATTAAGGAATACGATCACCACATGGATCTTATCAGATATTTTATTTATACAGTAGCGCGCAGATATAACAGAGGACTTATATAAGGCGGTGAAATATGGGATTATTAGCAGCAATTAAAGGATTAGTGAGTAGAATGTTCCAATCAGAGATGCAGGACCAGTTCCATGTGACTGGTATTACATCCGGTGATATGCAGAAAGCAATACAGAATTGGATGCTGATCTATAAAGGAGAGCCAGATTGGGTAGACCCAGAAGAGGGTATCAGGACAATTAAATTTGCAAAGTTTGTGTGTGAGGAAATCGCACGCCTTGCTACGCTTGCTATAGATGTGACGTTTGATGGAACAAGGAAAGAGTATATGACACAGTTCTGGGAGAAATCTGTACATGATCATATCCGGGAGTGGACTGGAACTATGTGTGAATGTGGAACGGTCATTCTTAAACCGAATGGTGTTGGTGTGGACATTGTAACGCCAGACCGATTTGAGATCACAGAGCTAGATGGAAACCACAATATAACCGGTATTGTATTCCAAGATGATTACCAGGAGGGCAAAGAGCATTACACTAAGCTGGAATATCACAGATTCTTTAATGCAAAGGTACGTATGACAGATGAAGAGAAGTATACAGATAAAACGTTTTATTCCATCTCGAATAGAGCATTTGTGTCGGAAAATTCCGGGGAACTTGGAAAACCTGTTGATCTGACCATGACAAAGTGGTCTGCTTTGCAGCCGGATGTGCATATAACAAAGAAGAGCGGAGACCAGATTGACTCGATGCTGTTTGGACTGTTCCGGATGCCATCTACAAATGATGTGGATCCCAAAAGCCCGCTTGGATTATCAGCATTTGCAGATGCTATCGAGGAGTTAAAAGATTTGGATATAGCATACAGCCGGAATGCAGAAGAAATCTTCGACAGCAGGCGATTAGTAATGGTGGACGATCGGTTGGTACAGAAGCCGGCATACAGGGATGAAAAGGGTGTGACTGTAAGGCCAAAAGTGAAGCTGCCTAAGTTTTTTAGAGCAATGTCCGGGATGGACGCGGAAGAAACATACCACGAAGTCAACCCTCAGCTCAATACAGATGTAAGAAAAAGTGGAATCAATCAGCAGCTATCCCTTACCGGAGTAAAGTGTGGATTCTCAAACGGTTATTTTGTTATAGATGAAAAAACAGGAATGATAACAGCAACACAGGTGGAGTCAGATGATAGACGTACTATTCAGCTCATTAAAGACGTACGGGATGCAATGCAGGACTGCCTTGATGATTTGTTCTATGCGCAATCTGTATTTGCGGATTTGTACGGTCTTACACCGGTTGGTGATTATGAGCCACAGTATGACTTCGGGGACATTACATACAATGAGGAAGAGGACAGAATGAGAAACCTCACACTCGCCAACTCCGGATATATTCCAAAGTGGCAGTATTTGGTCAGATTCGAAGGGTATTCAGAGGAAGATGCAAAGGCGGCTGTTGCAGAAGCAAGCGGATCACAAGAAAAAGGATTATTTGGAGAGGAATAGACATGCAGTATAACCAAACTGTGGGATGCGCAGATATCCACATAGATACCAAGCGTATTGATGAGAACTTGAAAAGAGCGCAGGATTTATTGGATGGTCGAGTGCTGAATGATATGAAAGAATATATTCCAATGGATCAGCAAAAAGCATTGAGAAATGCAACTCATATTGTTCAACCTGGGCTAATTGAGTCAGATACACCATATGCTCATTATCAATATACGGGGGAATTGTATTTGACAGAAGATGGACGTTCGTGGGCGCATGCGAAAGAACATAAATATCCTACGGGTATGCCTCTGCATTATCACGCTCCCGGAACATCGGATCATTGGTTTGAACGCGCAAAAGAGACTCATAAGAAAGAATGGATTGATATTGTGAAGAGAGAGGTAGGCAAAGGATAAGTGCTAGAGCCGGAGTATTTCTATGGAAAATCTGATAAATTGATAGAGATGTATCAAGACCTTGAAGGTTGGATTTTGCAGGATATAGCAAATCGATTATTGAAGAGCGGCGATTTATCTGGTACAGCTGATCGAGAACTGTGGAAACTCGAACAGATGGGATTGCACCGCCAAGAAATTATAAAAAGATTGTCACAGTTGACCGGTAAGAGCAGAAATGAGATAAGACGTTTGTTGCAAGATAGTGCTATGACTTCTTTTTCAAATGATAGCGAGGTTCTTGAAAAGGTGGCACAGGTTGTTCCACTCCTACAAAATAATGATGTGATTCAAGCCTTAAACGCAGAGCTGACAAAGACTATGGGAGAGTTGGGAAATCTCACAAGGACCACTATGATGCAATCGCAGAGAGATCTGTTGAATATGCTGAATGAAGTTGATTTCCGCGTAGCTTCGGGATTGCAGTCCTATAGCAGCGCGATTTGCGAAGTCCTTGACCGATATGCAGAGAGTGGAGTTATGGTGAATTATCCAACCGGATCGCGTAGATCCTTGGAAGCGGCAGTAAGGTGCTGCATTGTTACGTCCATGAATCAGACCGCAGCAGAGGTTACCAATCAGTATATTATCCAACATGGTGTAGAGTATGTGGTGGTGTCTCAACACTTGGGGGCGAGATATAATCCTAAGGACCCTACCGGCGTATCATCGCATGATTGGTGGCAAGGGAAAGCATATAAGATACACGGCAGTGAACCTGGATTCCCAAATCTTTTAGAGAGTACAGGATATGACATCGATTTTGATGCTAAAAGAGGTGTCTGTGTCAATATGCTTGGGCTGCACGGATATAATTGTAGGCATTCCCACGGTCCGTGGTATAAGGAACTCGGGGAGTCACTACCAGAGATTGATAGAGAAGAGAGCCAAAAGAGGTATGATTTAGAACAAAAGCAAAGAGCCTTCGAACGTGCTGTTCGAAAGACAAAGAGGCAGTTGCTGGTAAAGGAACAGGAATTGAACACGTTCCCTGATGACGAGAATATCCGTGGAGATTATGACAAGCTGGCATACAGACTTCGGATGCAAAACCAGAAGTATGGAGAATTTTGTGCAGAGAACAATCTGCAGAAACAGTATGATCGTGTTAAGGTTGCCGGATTCAAGAAGCCGCAGGCGGCAAAGGCAAACGGCAGAGCGACGGCATACAAGAATGAACAGTATGCATCGTATGAAGCAAATCTTGGTAAGAATATGGTTAGCAAATCGGAATTCACGAGGATAATGTCAGATCGGTCGGAAAAGAAATTATTTACTCATTATTCAGAGGCCGTAAAGAGGGGCGATGTGTCGCCATTGGCAGATTATGGCATGTACCGAAAGACAGCTATGGAATTACAGGATAAATGTGTTGGACTTGTTACATCGAATGGTGTAAAATTAGAGAAAAGATCGCTTCACAGTATCGATAGGGTTATTGGATCGGTTGAACAACGGAGAAGTGGAATTACGGTTGATGATGTTGTTAAAGCACTTACATCTCCAGAAACAGAAATTAGACCGGTGAGATATTCCGGGACGTCGGCAAGTCAGAAATTTATATACAAAAATGCAGAAGTAACAATCAATCCGGTTACTATGACTTTGATTCAGGTAAATCCACATCACAGGGAGAAATGATATTATGAATATTGCAAAAAAAGATATAGAGACATTAGAAAAATATATCCCGAATATACATGAAATGTTATCTGTTAAAAGCGTCACAGATATTTTGGAGATGATAGATGACTTGATTATCGACGATATTCTGGAGCATGACGATGAGCCGAGTAATACCGGCAGGGAATTGCAACTGATTTATGATAGAATTCAAAGAGATAATTGAGAGTTTGGTACAAATCCAAGTCTGATATGATGTATGATAATAATGCAGATGGATTTCTTCTCATTGGTCATCTGCTAAACCTCCTTTTTATTCATAAACTCGTTAAAGGCGTCTTGAAATACAGGCGCTTTTTGCGTGTCAAAATTGGTACAAATCTTTTATAATCCTGTGTTACAATAAATTTAACAAATAAATAAGCACCGGACGGAGAGTAGGAATCCGTTCGCTACCCTACAACAATTATAGGATGACCGATATGGCACGTCCTGTTTTGGGCGTGCCTTTTTATTTGTTTTTTGCCAGCTATGGAGTAAATAGCAACTCACTTGTGCCGGACTGACCGGAGCAACAACTTGGAAAGAGAGAGGTAAGAGACATGGTAAAGATTATCAGCGAGTTGGAAAAAATTGGGTTTGGTATCACGGACGAACAGAAGGAATCTATCAAGAAGAGTATTGGTGAGGAATTGTATTCCAAGCAGGAACTTGATAAGAAGATCTCGAAAGTTGAAACCGAGCGTGACAACTACAAAAAGCGCGCAGATACCGCGGAGGACACCTTGAAGGGGTTCGAGGGCAAAGATTTTGACGAAATCACGAAAGATCGTGACGAGTGGAAAAGAAAAGCGGAACAGGCAGAAAAAGATTTCAATGCCAAAATTGCCGAGCGCGATAAAAACGATTTGTTGGAAAAGGCTTTCAAGGATATTAAATTTTCTTCTGAATCTGCAAAGAAAGCTGTTATGGCAGACATTGCAGCAAGCGTGACGGTGAAGGACGGGAAACTGATCGGTTTTAATGATTTGCTGGATGAAGCAAAAAAGAATGATGCAGGCGCATTTATTGACGAGCAGAGTCGGCAGAGCGATCAGAATCAGGCAACATTTACTACACCGATGGGAAGCGGCACTCATACCGAGCCGATTACTGGTGATCCGAATAAGATGGATTTTGCTACGTACAAGAAGTGGCGTGAGCAGAATCAGTAATTTTTTGAGGAGGAATATTATGGCAAACGAAATTTTAACACCGCAGATTATTGCAAATGAAGCATTGATGGTACTGCAGAGCAACCTTACAATGGCGAATCTTGTACATAGAGATTATTCCGGTGAGTTTGTAAAGGTTGGAGATACCATCACTGTACGAAAACCGGCTACGTTTGTGGCTAAGAACTTTACGGGACAGACAGAAGCGCAGGACATTACAGAGGGTTCTGTAACCGTTAAGATGGACCGATTCAGAGATATCACGGTCAATGTTGGGTCTAAAGAAATGACATTAGACATTAAAAACTTCTCTGAGCAGGTGATAACACCAGCAATGCAGGCTATGGCACAACAGATTGATGCGGATCTTCTGGCAGTAGGCATTTCTAAGGCTGGAAAGAAAGCAACTGTATCTAAGACACCGGCCATTACGGATATCGCAGGCGTAGGTAAAGCACTGGATCAGGCAAAAGCCCCACGTACAGACAGACGATTAGTCCTTCCGCCGACTATTCTGTACCAGTACAACACACTGGACAATTTTGCAAAACAGTGCTACAAGGGCGATTCTATTGCCTTGAAAGAGTCTGAAATTGGCAAGGTTTACACCTGCGAAACTTTCATGTCGCAGAACTGCCCGGAAAATCAGAATGATAAGGCAGGAACAGCTACTTCATATAAAGTAGCAGGAACCAAGGATGCCACTCAGTTCACAGTATCTTCTGGAAAGGCAGAAACCGCAACCATTAACAAGGGAGATCAGCTGATTGTTAACGGATATCTGTATACTGTTACCGACAATGTGACACTTTCCGGTGGTGCTGGAACTGTAAAAGTGGATCAGAACATTCCGGAAACCGTAGCTGAAACAGACGCGTTTGTCGTAAGCAAGGCACACGCTCTTGGATTCCACAGAAATGGTCTTGCACTTGTAACACGTAACCTTGAACTGCCGATGGGCAACAAGAACGCTTACATTGCATCTGCCGATGGCTTGGGTGTTCGTGTTGTATTCGATTACGACTCTGACCATAAGCAGGACAAGATCTCTTTTGATATCATTTACGGCATCAAGGAACTCAACGAGAACCTGCTTGTTGACTTTTCATAAGGAAAGGGGATTTCTGATGGGATATACCACATATGACTTCTACAAAGAAAAATACTATGGGGATTCTATCAAGGAATCCCTTTTCCCCAAGTGGGAAGACCGAGCCACCGATAAGCTGAATCAGCTGACCTACGGGCGTATTGATGCTGCTGCAAAGGAAGAGCTTGACGAGCGCATCCAGAAAGCCACCTGTGCACTGGCAGATCTGCTCTATAAGATCGACTACAAGACGGCTCATGCGAATGATCCACAGGAGGGCAATGTAAAGTCCATGTCTTCGGGCGGTCAGTCGATCAGTTTCGGGACAAATGAAACGCTTGTTGACAAGGTGCTGAATGACAAGGTGGCACAAAACCGGTTGTGTTACGACACGGTATGTGAGTATCTGTCTGGCACCGGATTACTTTATGCGGGGGTGATGTGATGGGACTTGGATTGTTTTACAACGACACGGTGACGCTGTTTAACTACTTCTGCGATCCGGACACCGAGGAAGAGAAGTGCTATCTGACCTTATTGGAGAATGTGAACCTTGTGGAAACCAAGGGCGCGAATGTGACCAAGAGTGGTATGGATAGCGCGGATACGGTTAAGTTCTATGTTGATCTGGGGAAGATACCTAAGCCGTACATTGAGCCGAAAGCATGGGATGCACTTCCGGATGATGAAAAGTCGAACTATATCACATTCCACCCGACAGATGATTTTTTCATCAAGGGCGATCATATGGACTTGGAGATTCCGTATTCCGGTGTTTACGAATGGGCGCACGACAATCTGGATTCTGTGTACAAGGTTACAACAGTTGATAAATATGAGGATGTGATGCCGCATTTTGAGGTTGGAGGTGTGTGATGGGAGAAGTAGAAAAACTTACCATAAAAGACGCGGAAAGTGCGCAGAATGCGGTGCTGGATCTGATTTTGCAGTATCCGGACTTTCCCAAGACGTTTAAGGCAAGCAATAAAAACGTGAAGTGGAACAGTATCAACACTGATACTTCCATCGGAATTTACCCACTGTCCGGTGCGCGGTACATAAAGAAATATGTGAGTGGCAGCTATACAGCACAGATGCCATTCCAGATTGTATACCGCAGTTCCCCGACAAGCAACAAAACATCCATTGATGCACAGATGGTTCTGGAGAATTTGAGCAAATGGCTGGAAGATACCGGCATTGAATTTGCTGATCCACACATGACATTACAGGAAATTACCCGTACATCTGTAGTCCTGCCAATCATGCAGGATGAAAAGCAGATGGGATACGGCGTAAATATGCAACTTATATACTTTTTTAAAAAATAACAGGAGGAAATATACATGGCATTAGATCGTACCAACATGGTGTCCTTATTGGACATCGGGGCACTTATTGACTCTACAGAGAAACTTGCCGAGATGGGCGATGGCTATACGGAACTGACAGAGGACTGGGGACCAAACACCGAATCTAAGCAGTACGTAAATATGAAGAATGCGTCCAATACTGTAAAGGGATATGCGTTTTCTATGACACCATCCCGCGAATATCTGTCTGATGATATGCAGACCGCAATTGACACGATGTTCAAGACATTCCCGACGGGGGATAAATGTAATACATATTATTACAGATATTACAAGACTGACATTAAATCCGGCACAGGTGATTGCATTCGCCTTCCGGTTACAGTTTGCCCATCAAGTACCGGTGGATCAGGTGGAGATACCCTTACATCATCTATCCAGATTAATGGTAATGGAGAAGTGGAACAGGGAACAATCACAATCGGTGCTGGCGGCACATTTACCTGGAAGAAAAAGGAAGATGCTGCGAGTGCAGGATCAAAGGAATAGGTGTTAATCAACAATTAGCATATTCGGGACGCGTACCTCTCTTTCGCGCCCCGAATTAAGAGAGGATGGTAATTTATGGCAGATATTAAAAATATTTCTTTTGATAATGGAATTAAGAAAATCGAAGTGAATGACGTGGACGGGAACCATATCACAACACTTTTAATCAATACGGCGGATGCTGCCACAGTAAAGAGATTTGTGGAGCTGGCCAATAATCTGGAAGATGTAGTCAATTCCGGCGAGGATAAGATTGCAGTCTACAAAGAAAAGTACAAGGAATACGAACATAAAGAGTTTGATGATCTTCCGGACGATGTGAAAACGAATATTATCGTGGATGCTTCGGACATGCATATTGGTATTCTGGAGGGAATGATCCGGGAAATTGATGCACTGTTTGGAAAAGATACCATTAAAAATGTTTTCCATGAGTGCTATGAACTGAATGAGAATTTCGTGCCGGATGAAGATGCTCTGGTAGATTTCGTGAACACTGTAATGCCAGTGATGAACGAATTATTTAAAACGAGAACAGAAGCAATCCACAGGAAGTATTCTCCGAACCGCAAAGCACGGAGAAACAGACACAACAAGGGCAAAAACCAGTTAATTCAGGAACATAAGGACACAAAGAAGAATGAATAATGTTTTTCTCGATGATCTGCCGGAAGAGTGGCACGGGTACAAAGTGAATACAGATTTTACGATTGGCATCCAGATGCTGCAGGCGAAATATGATCGCGCACTGACGGATTACGAGAAAAGCGATATGTTCGTGTGGCTCATGTTTGCAGATGCGGATGAGAATAGGGAAGAGTATCTTCGGGATCATCCTCAAGGGAAAGATCTTGGCGAATGTGTAGAGTGGTTCCTTTCCGGATGGTTCCATGATAACCCGAACCCGGACGGGGACAAGGCACGAGTGGTTGACTACGATGTTGACCAATGGCGCATCTATGCTGATTTCCGGCAGATCTACGGAATTGATCTTGCCACCACGGATATGCACTGGTGGATGTTCTGCGGTCTGCTTTGGAATATGCCGTACAAGCTATCCAGTTTTTTACAGGTGGTATCGAAGCGGCAGGAGAAGCCCGACAATAATACATCGGCAGAATATCGCAAGGCATTGCGCAAGGCACAGAAGATCTATGCATTGGATCAGCCGGAAGAAAAGAGAGAGTACACAGCAGAAGAAAAAGCCAAAATTGACGATTATGATCGCATGATGGCAGAAATTCGCGGCAGAAAGTAGGTGAGTGGATGGCAGATTATGATGGCAGCATAAGAATAAACACTCTCATAGAAACTAAAGGAGTGTCAGTAAAATTACGAGAATTAGAAAATAGATTATCAAAGTTTGCAAAAAAGGCGTCTGCATTAACCGATGAAATGCGCAAGATGGAATCTACAAAAGTTCCAACAGATGAGTTTGCGGCTGCGAAGAAGCAGATAGAAGAAACCGCCAAAAAAATGAATACGCTTAATGATCGCATGGAGAAATTTATAGCCATAGGGGGAAAAACAGATAGTCGTGCGTTTAAATCTATGCAGTATGATTTAGATCAGCTAACAAAGACGTTGGAATCGGCAAAAGGCGAGGCGCAGGATTATTTGGATTCCGGAACTGCTTATAAGAGTGTTGATGATATAAAAGCATCTACAGAGTATCAGAAAAAAGCAGAACAGCTATCTGAAATTAATGCACAGATGGGCGTTACATCTCAGAAAATTGCAGAGTTATCTGCAAAAGAGGAAGCTGCGGCGTCAAGTACCGATCGCTTAGCTACGAAAGGTGAAGCGACGGCAAGTAGTGCCGAAAATATAGCAAAAGAGGAAGCACGTGCTGGTAATGAAGCTCAAAAAAGTGAAAAAAAGACTCGAGGTTGGTTAGATTCTTTCAAATCCAAGGCAAAAGCTACAGGCGAGAAGGTTTCCGGGCTGGCATCCCGTTTGAAATCCGCAGGAGCATCACTTAAAAATTTTGTAACACATGGCAAAAGTGGAAGTGGAATGCTTGGGACGTTTGCATCCAGATTAAAAGGCATCGCACTTTCCATGTTTGTGTTTAACTGGATCGCCAAGGCTTGGAATGCAATGCTTTCTGCTATAAAAGACGGGACAGGAAATATTGCAAAATATTCGGGAGATGTAAATGCCAAAATGTCACAGCTCACAAGTGCTGTGACAACTCTTAAAAATGCATTTGGGGCGTTAGCTGCTCCGATTATCAGTGCTGTTGCTCCAGCACTTACTTCGCTAATAAATATGCTTACCGGAGCATTGAATAAGATAAATCAGTTTATATCTGCACTTACTGGCGGAAAAACATGGATAAAAGCAACGAAACAAGTAAAAAATTATGCCGGCGGATTAAAATCTGCATCTTCTGGCGCGGAAAAAGCGGCGAAATCTGCCAAAAAGTTAAAGGGGCAATTACAATCTTTTAACGAATTAAATGTGATTAGTTCGAACGATTCTGGCGGCTCCGGTGGCGGATCTGGCGGCGGTGGCGGTGGAGTTGGAGATATGTTCACGACAGAGAGCATTGACCCGAAAATTGCCGGCCTTGCAAAGAAGATAAAAGAAATTCTTAAAACCGATGACTGGTCTGAAATCGGAGAAATGCTTGGGAAAAAGCTGAATGATGCGCTGGCCGGAATTCCCTGGAACGGAATAAAAAAGCAGGCACGCCATATAGCAAGTGGCATTGCAACCTTATTAAATGGATTTCTTGATGGAACAAACTGGGAACTTGCTGGAAGCACTATTGCAGAAGGACTCAATACAGCTATTGCGTTTGCACAGACGTTTGTACATAAATTCGATTTTAAACAGTTTGGTAAATCTATAGGGGAAACATTTACAGGAATTTTCCGGACGTTCGATTGGAGCGGTTTAGGAGATACTCTTGGAACTGCAGTTACTGGTCTATTCGATACGCTTAATGGGATTTTTTATAATACCGATTGGAAAGCACTTGGAAAAGGAATTATTGATGGAATTGGAGCTTTTTTCAAGGCAATAAAGTGGAAGAGTATTGGAAAATCTATAAGCGGAGCACTGCATTCCCTCTTAACTTTTTTGACCGGTGCGGTAAAGGAAATAGATTGGAAAAAAACCATTGAATACATTGGAACATCAATCGTAGATTTCTTTAAAGGATTTGACTGGAAGGGGCTTGCTGGAGATATTGGAGAGTTCCTTGGAACAGCGCTTAAATCTGTGGTAAACCTTGCAAAAGCTATTGGAGAATTGATTGCGGATGGATTTAGTAATGCAAAAGAATATTTCCAAGACAAGATAGAGGAATGTGGCGGCGATATACCAAAAGGAATTTTAAAGGGAATAACAGATGCTCTTAAAAATATTGGAACATGGATTAAGAAAAATATATTTGATCCATTTGTGAAAGGATTTAAAGATGCGTTTGGTATCCATTCTCCGGCAAAAAAGATGAAGCCTATTGGAAAGAATATATTTCTTGGTGTAATTGATGGTTGGAAAGAAAAGATAAAATCATTTAGCTTTTCAAAGTTGGCAAAAGAAGCCATTAAGTTAATTCAAAATGGATTTAATGGTGCAAAATCTGTAGTAAATGTTGCGATTTCTTTGATAAAAAAAGGCTGGACTACATTAAAGAAATTTGTCGGAGAAATAGGGGCGAAAGCTTTTTCTCTTGCAAAAAAAGGCTGGACTACAGTATCAAAATTTGTTGGAGAGATCGGCAAAAAAACATTTTCTCTTGCAAAAAAAGGCTGGACTACAGTATCTAAGTTTGTTGGAGAAATTGGTAAAAAAGGCTTTGGACTGAAAAAAGATGGCTGGACTACCTTAAATAAGTATGTAGGAAAGTTGGACAAAGTAGCCGTGAAATTATATAAGAGCGGTTGGAAATCAATAAACAGCTTTGTGGGAACCACGGTAAAAGTTGGCATACAGTTAATAAAAGACGGATGGAGCAGCTTTAAGAACTGGCTTGGAATTGGAAATGATAATTCTTCATCGAAGAAAAAAACGACCAAGAAGGCCAACGGTGGCATCTATACCGGTGGTATGTGGCATAACATAGCACATTATGCAGTAGGAACCGAGAACGCACCAGCAGGACAGCTTTTTATCGCGCGTGAAGCTGGGCCGGAGCTGGTTGGAACAATTGCAGGACATACGTCCGTTATGAACAATGACCAGATTGTGGCATCTGTATCGGATGGAGTTGCGCGTGCGGTACGATCCGTAATGGCAACCGGAAACCAGAATGTAAATGTTCTGTTTAAAGTGGAAGGAGATCCGAATGGAATCTTCCGTGTAACACAGCAGAAAGCCAATGAATACTACCGGGCAACCGGAAACCCAGCATTTTTATTTTAGGAGGTGGATTGAATGGGATACGGCGGTTATTTAATTAAAGTCGGGAATTATACAGTCCCATTTGACTGTATACTGGCCAGCACATTTCAGTCCCCTCTGCTGGGGCAGGACAAGGATTCATACAATGATGATAACGGAGAACTACACAGGACAGCATTAAAGAACCAGGTCCTTAAGGCAGAGTGGCAGACTCCTGCCATGAACGAAAAGAAGTTTAATGCATTTATGAGTAACATAAATAAACAATATGTGGAGCAACGGCGCGAAAAGAAATGTCTTGTGACGGCATGGTGTCCGGAAATTATGAAGTATGTGACTATGCATTGCTATGTTCCGGATATTACTCCGATAGTAGCATATGCAGATGAAAAAACGATTGAATATGACGGCTGGCGAATAGCTTTTATCGGATATGGCGGTGCGATTTTATGATAAGTGGTAAAAACAAGGAGCTTTATTATGCAAGCTCAATTGATAAGCAACTTAATATAGAAGTAATCGGAACAAAGCATGTGATTGACAACTCCACTAGGGAGCAGGACACATTCACATTGACCGAAACTCTGAATGACGGCACGGAACTGAAATTCGGTTCTTGCCTGCCGAACCAGATTTCTTTTACCGGACGTGAGGTACCAATTGCCACAAAAGGCATGAAGCTACGTGTGACGGAAACTCTGGAAGGGAATGAGAATGATCCGTTTGTGTATGGCACATATACGGTACAGTCTGATACTCCGACCGCTGATCGTACCAAGCGGCAGATCGTTGCCTATGATGCCATGTATGACATAATCAATGCTGATGTAAAAAGTTGGTATGACGGTTTATCTTTTCCGATGACCTTGAAAGCATTTCGTGACAGCTTTTTCGCACACCTTGGAATTGAGCAGAAAGAGACAAACCTTGTAAATGATTCCATGACAATAAACAAAACGTTGGTAACTACACAGTCCGATGATTCCAGCGTGACTGCAGAAGCTACGATAAGTGGCAAGACAATCATCGAAGCGATTTGTGAGATCAACGGAGCATTTGGAAACATTGGGAGAGATGGGAAATTTGAGTATGTGATTTTAAAGGCGATTATATCTGCACTGTATCCGGCAGAAGATCTGTACCCACGGGAAGATCTCTTCCCATCGGATGCAAACACCGAAAGTTTGACCGGGCATTATATCACATTTGACTATGAAGCGTTCCAAAGCCAAGCAATAACACAGTTGGAGATCCGGGCAGATGATTCTACTGCTGGGGCTATTGTGGGAACATCTGGAAACAATTATGTTATTTCCGGCAACTTCCTTATAAGCGACAAGACTGGGGCTGAAATGAAGCAGATTGCGAATAATCTGTTGCCAGTAATTGCACAGGCAGAATACACACCGATTAAAAGTTGTACATGCGTTGGTAATCCGTGCCTAGAGTTGGGAGATCCGATTCGTTTCAACACTTCCAGGGAGATTGTAGAAACATACATCTTACAGCGCACCCTTACAGGAGTGCAAAGCAAACGCGATTCCATTGTTTCAGCAGGAACAGAAACCCACGCCATGAAAAATCCAACTACACGGGAGACGGTGGAAGCATTAAAAAGACGTACCCATATCTTGGAGGAAAATGCAGACCATCTTCAATCCACGTATGAGGATTTAGAGCAACAGACAAATACCAAGTTTGAGCAGACTACAAATAGCATTTCCGCAGAAGTCAATCGTGCACAAAAAGCGGAAGGGCAATTAGACGCATCATTGGAATTGAAGTTAGGCAGAGATGAGAACGACCAAGTTATTTCTATGATCAATGCCAGTGCTGACCAGATTATGCTTCGTGGAAACAGGCTCATAATTGAAAGTAATAACTTCCAGCTGTGCGCCCAGCTAAGGGTGTGTGGTCAAGCCGGTGGGATTCCGGTTTATCCAAGGTTTAGCCAACCAGATAATAGCGA
>PPYF01494753.1_pt1 | contig 21475 bp, 19 predicted proteins | sample 1559871 | NCBI WGS metagenome assembly PPYF01 (sample SAMN08240021, study PRJNA423297) | Human gut metagenome, whole genome shotgun sequencing project.
ACTTTTCATACCAAGGCTTATAATAGCGAAGCAAACGCTTGTAGTAGTCTTCTAGAGTTGGGTCATAACTTAATTGCTCATAGTTACGACCACGCTTTTGAATACGTTTAAGCATTGTATCGTATGATACATCAATATGAACAAGAAGATCTGGATTCTTCTTAGGCATCCGATCTAACTCACTCATCATATTGTGTAGAAGTTCGTAATAAGTATCTACTTCTTCTTTAGTAGCACGGCCAATATCGGCGTTCATTTGAAAGAAAAGTGCATCTTCGTAGATAGAACGATCGAGTACGTTATTATCATCAGTTAATGCTGACTTGATACTTTGGAAGCGAGTATTCAAGAAATAAACTTGCAATAAAAATGCGTACTTCTTAGGATTTTCATAGAATAATGGCAAAACAGGATTATCATCTACGCTTTCGTAAAAGGGATTAGTACCCAAATACTTAGATAGAATACCTGTTAGACTGGATTTTCCGGCTCCAATGGGCCCACTTAATACAATAACTGTCATCACGTTCCTTCTATTCGTTAGCTAGTTTAGATTACCTAGATCAGTAAGCTTTTGATCAATTGTGCTGATAACTTCTTTTCGTGCCTCTTCATCTGCAACAAAGTCATATTTATCGCCGTCAATCATCATCTTAGGGGATGCATTATATTTTTCATACCAAGGCTCGTAATAAGATAAAAGTCGAGCATAGTAGTCTTTTAAGCCTGGATCAGTTGATAATTGTTCAAATGTACGACCGCGCTTTTGAATGCGGTGAAGCATGGTATCAAGAGATACATGAATATAAATTAACAAATCAGGTTTCTTACTTGGGTTGCCTGGAGCTTGTTCCATCATATTCTCAAGTAAACTATCGTAGATCTTGAATTCAGTCGGATCTGCGATTCCACTGTCAACATTCATTTTGAAAAATAAGGCATCTTCATAAATTGAACGATCAGACACACTGTTATGATCGCGAATAGCTTGGTTAATTTGAGCCAAACGGTGGTTTAGAAGATAAGTATTTAAAAGAAAGGTGTAATGTGCCATGTCTTTATAATAAAGTGGCAAAATTGGATTATTATCTACACCTTCATAAAATGCTTGGGTGCCTAGATGCTCTGCAAGAAGACTGGTTAAACTGGATTTTCCGGCTCCAATAGGCCCGCTCAATACAATAACTGTCATCACGTTCTTTCTACAAGATATAGTTTGCTTTAATAGTGTAATTCAATATCTGGTATGAAAACAAGTAGTTTTTTAATTTGCTATAAAAGAAAAAAGTCAAGAGAACACATCAAAAAAGTGCAAAAAGAAAAGACGAACTAATCTAAAAGATTAATTCGTCAAAGTAAATAGTCTTAAATGAGGATTATTTTCTGTATTTTGGATCAAGTTTTGCTGCAGCTACTTCGTCACAAATAACTGTTACATCTGGGTGATCTTGCAAAATAGATGCAGGAACTTCTTCAGTAACTGGACCTTCAACTAATGCTTTAACTGCATCTTGCTTTGATTCGCCAAAGGCTAGTAAAACAATCTTCTTACTTTGCATAATTGACTTAATTCCCATACAAATAGCTTGGCGAGGAACTTCGTCTTCATTGTCAAAGAAGCGTGAATTTGCCTTAATAGTACTTTCAGTTAATTGAACCTTGTGAGTTAAGCTGCCAAATGGAGTACCTGGTTCGTTAAAGGCAATGTGTCCGTTTCTACCAATACCTAAAATTTGGATGTCAATTGGGTTAGCAGCAATAATGTCGTTATAACGGTCAACTTCTTCGTCAATATCTTTTGCCATTCCATTTGGAATATATGAATGCTTGAAAGGCTTCTTATCGAATAAGTGTTTTTGCATGAAGTAGTGATAGCTTTGATCATTATCTGGTTTTAAGCCGTAGTATTCATCTAAGTTAATACTTGTCATGTCAGAGAAGTCTAAGTCGCTGTCGCACATATCGTCATACATTGGAATTGGGGAAGAACCAGTTGCAAGGCCTAAAACTTTGTCGCCGTTTTCCATTCCCTTTTTAATAATTTCAAATGCCTTAGTGCCGCCTTCAATATTATCTTTAGTTACGATGATTTTCATAATTATGTGTACCTCCTCATTCATTGGTCTAGTCCATTATAAAATATAAAATTGGTCTAGTCAACTTAAACCGCTAACATTTTTAAATTTGTTTTTTTCTGCGGTAAAATTTAGATGAGGTGAGAAGAGATGGAGAAGAGTTTTCAAGAAAATAACTTGTCAGGTTTAGGCATGGGAACTTGGGGAATTGGCGAAGACGCTTCTAAGAAAAAAGACGAATTAGCGGCGCTTCGCTATGGTTTAGATAATGGAATTAAGGTAATTGACACTGCAGAAATGTATGGTGAAGGAAAAAGTGAAAAATTAATTGGTGAAGCAATCAAAGGCTATGATCGCAGTCAAATTTTTTTGATCTCAAAATTTTATCCATATCATGCTTCTCCAGAATTAGAGCGTCAGAGCTTAGAAAAGAGTTTAAAACGACTAGGAACTGATTATTTAGACTTGTATCTGCTTCATTGGCGTGGCGATAAGCGTTTATCTGAGACAGTACGTGGATTAAAAGAATTACAAAAGGAAGGCTTAATTCGCCATTGGGGTGTATCTAACTTTGATGTAGCTGACTTAGAAGAACTGTTTAGTGTTCCAGGTGGCAAGGATTGTTTTGCTAATGAAGACCTGTATAATCTTTCTGAACGCGGGGTAGAGTACGATGTTTTACCTTGGCAAGAAAAGCATAGCGTCAGTTTTATTGGGTATTCTCCATTTAACTCAGGTAAAGGCGATTCGATTAGGATTACTAATAATCTTAAAATAGTAGCTCGTGCGCACAATGTAACTCCGCACCAAATTATGTTAGCTTGGACTTTAAGACATGGTAATGTTTTATCGATTCCTAAAGCGGGAACGGTTAAGCATATGAAGGAGAATATTGCTGCTCAAGATATCAAATTAACATCAGACGAAATAAAATTAATAGATAATGACTTCCCACAGCCGACTGAAAAGACGCCGCTTGCGATGATATAGATTAGAAAAAATAAAAAGATTGATTAACCAACGTTTTAGTAACGCAGATTAATCAATCTTTTGTTGTTTTAAGAATTATTTTTTGACAATTTTATTTATATATTTTGATCAATTTTTCGAGATCTTTATCAGAAATCAGCTTCAATTTTTTCACAAATTCCGTAGCTTGTTCCAAAGTTCTGCCATTATTCAATTGATTTTCGAGAATAATTTTAGCAGAATCCACTTTTCGCTGAAACTTGTGAATTAATGATAATCTTTGTCACGCCATCCTGCAATTGTTTTGACCTATCTTGATCAGAATATGTATGATAAGATTCATAAAATTTATCATCTTTTAAATATTTGAGGAAGTCATCCCATATGTTTATTACGCAAAGCCAATTTATTTTTCCTAGATAAAAATCTTTTTTTATTTATATGCAGTATAAGCAAAGTAAGCAGCTTGAATGAGAGCTAAAACAGCAATTACCAAACGAATGATCTTAACCGGAATGTGGCGCATGATACGTGGCCCAAAGTAACTACCAATCAACGCTCCAATTGCCAAGGGAATAGCAGCGTTCCAATAAATTTTTTCAGTAAACATGTAAATGATCAGCGCAACCAAGTTTGATAGTGCGCCAATAATGTTTTTCATAGCATTAACAGTCAGAAAATCGTCGTCACTGATTGCATTCAAGATAACTAACATTAAAACGCCACTAGCAGCACCGAAGTAACCAGCGTAAGCTCCAGCAATCAATAAGCATAAAAGTGATAGAGCTTGAACTAAGCGATTAGGATGATCACTTTCATTTCCAAGATGAATTTCTCCACTGAATAAAATCATTAAACCAGAAAAAGCGATACAGAAGGGAACAATCTTCTCAAATATTTTTCCGGGAAATTGAATTAAAAGCATACAGCCTAAAGCTGATCCAATAATTGTAAAAATTGAATAGAAACTAACTTGTTTCCAGTGACCCTTTAGTTCTTTAAGTGAAGATGCAGTTGATCCAACACCAGTCCAGATTAAGGCTGCATCATTAGTAGTATTTGCATAAACTGGGGGAATACCAACTGAAAGGAGGACTGGATAAGTGGCAAGGGACGCCATACTTGCAATTGTTGAGAGAAGGCCACCTAAAATTCCACCAAAAATCAGATAAATGAATAAGAAAAAAGGACTCATAATTTCACCTCACATTGTAAATTGATATATTGCAATGGTAGGTATTATAAGCCCCTTCTGTTTAGCTAGCAAGCTACTTATTTAAAACTTCTGCGACATTTCCTAGGTTTAACATCAATCATGACATTTTCAAAGACTTTTCCTTGCTTAATCATGACACCGGTAGAAATCATATTCAAAATCATCTTTTGAGCAGTTCCGGCTTTCATCCTAGTTGAACCGGTAATCGCTTCAGGTCCAACAACAGCTTCAATAGCTATATCGGCGTGATGGCCTATCTTAGAGTCTTTAACACAGGCAATGGAAATAGTTAGAGCACCTATGGCTTTAGCATAGTCAAGACCGCCAATTACATATGGAGTGCGGCCACTGGCAGCAAGCCCTAAGACGATATCGTTTTTATTTAGTTTAAGATCTTTTAAATCTCTTTTTGCTAGATCTTGTGAATCTTCAGCACCTTCGACAGCAACATACATCGCACCTTTACCGCCAGCAATTAATCCGATTGCGCGTTCTGGTTTGATACCGTAGGTAGGAACTAATTCGGCAGCATCTAAAACGCCAAGACGGCCGCTTGTTCCAGCACCGATATAGATTAAACGTCCACCTTTGCTATAGCGCTTAGCTGCCTCATCTATTGCCTGGGCAATTTTGTCGTCTTGAGTTCCGACTGCTACAGCGACTTTTTGATCTTCTTTATTAATAGTTTTGACCATGTCGATAGTTGACATGGAATCAATGTGCATAGTCGCGGGGTTCCGTTGCTCCGTAGTTAAGTTTTTAATTTCCATTGTAAATACTTCTTTCTAGTGTGTAAGTATTTTTCCGATCTTTTGCATCATATTTAAAATATTTTCATAATCTTTTTGACTTTGATAATTGGTTAATACGCAGCAATCAATCACATCAGCGTTTGCTTTAAAGCGTGCTATATCATGCTGCTCATGTAATAACTCGCCAGTTTTATTGAAGACTTCATACTTAGGATTGCTGTAAGCTACTAGTTTATTTCTTACTTCTTGGTGCTTTAAGGCATTGAGAACTACATGACTAACTTTGTTATTGGCTGCAAGCAGCTTTTCAAAAACGTCCATCATAGAATTTGCTGTACAAGTATTTTCTTTAGTGCTTTTTTTCATTAAAAATCTACCTAAAGAAATGTTTGGAAAATTTTGCTGTAAATAATCATTAATAGTATTTATGTTGTAATAATTCAATAAAGCATTAGTAGCTGTATTATCAGAAACAGATAACATCAGGTCTAATAAATCACTAATCTGCCATGATTTAATGCTTAGCCTATTGATAATGCCAGCTCCTCCAACAATATCATCACTAGATAGGTTAAGAGTATTGTCAATTGTATCAGGCTTTTCTTCTTCAATATAAAGAGCAATCCCTAATTTTATTAATGAAGCTGATTTAAAAACCATATTAGCGTTTGAAGTTTCAAAAATCGTTTGATTATTTTTACGAATAGTAATTGCTGTTTTCCAAGGATTATTTTCTATTTGTTTTTGAATCTTGGCCAGTTGCATTGTCTTAGTCCTTTAGAATAATTTCATTATTTTTAATTTTTAAATACTTACCAAGATCGGGATCTTGTGTAGCCATAAAAATTGAATCGAGATCAATAAATTTAACATTTTTATTTGCAACAGCAAATGCAGCAGCTGCGGCAATACTTTCAACCGGCTCAATCATGCAACCAACCATAGTTTTAATACCACAAGCCTGTGCTAAATCGTTAATTTTGATTGCCTCTGATAAGCCACCAGTTTTCATTAACTTAATGTTGATGTAGTCACAAGCGTGATGTTTGATTAAGTTAATGGCATCTTGATATGAAGCGACACTTTCGTCAGCCATAATTGGGTAAGGTGAATTTTCGCTTAATAAAGTTAAATCTGAGATTGCGTCTTTTAGAACAGGTTGCTCAATAAAATCAATATTTAAATTATCCTGTGCCCAGATTCGACTAGCTTTTAAAGTGTCTTTGTAATTCCAGGCTTGATTGCAATCAATACGTAAGGAAATATCAGGACCAACCGCTTTACTAATTTTTTGAATGGTTTTAATATCATGACTCACAGAATTGTTGCCTAATTTAATTTTGATAGCAGTAAAGCCGTCTTTAACTAAGGATTTAGCTTCAGAAACCATATGGTCATCTGAACCGATACTAATTGTATAGTCGGTTGTTAATTTACCTTTTTCACTGCCAAGCAGGTTGACTAGAGATTCATTGTTTTCTTTAGCCTTTAATTGATATAAGGCAATATCCATTGCTGCTTTTGCGGCAGTATTATGAACGATGCAGGTTTGAAGTGTGGTTAAAAGTTTGTTCCAATTTTTGAAGTCTTGGTTTATTAATGCAGGTTTAATGACTTGATTAACAATATCTAACGAGCTTTGTAAGGTGTCGCCGGTGACTTTTTCATTAGGAGTTGCAGTTCCGGTACCTGTTTGACCGTCGCTTAATTCAACAACAATTTTCAGTCCTTCAATTTCTGTGACTTTGTGTAAGGCAGTAATAAACGGTCTCTTTAATGGGACTTTTTTAATGGAACATGTAATATTTTTAATTTTTAAATTCATTAATTTATCACTCCTTTCTTCTGCTCTAATTGATCGATCATCCATATATAAGCTGGAACTATTGCTTTTTGCCAATAGCTCCATTCGTGGGCGCCAAACGAATCAGTTATTAGTTGAACACGATTCTGGTTGCTTGAAACTTTTTGAGCAAAACATATTACATCTTCGATAGGAACAACGTTATCTGTTTTGCTACTCTCAATATAAAAATTAATTTTATTTGAAATAGGTGATAAATAAGTAGTCGGATAGATTTTATTGTAGAAATTTTCTGACCAACTATGTTGTTCATCTTGAAATGTATGAATAGAATTATGAATAAAATGAGGAATATGTTTAATATTCCAAACAGCAGGTGAAATTAAGAACGCTGCCGAAAATATTTGAGGATATTTTAAAGCAAGTCTTGATGCACCATATCCACCCATTGAAATGCCACCAATACCAATTTTGGTAGCGATAGGATACTGCTGAATTAGATAGGGTAATAAGTCCTGAATAATTGCTGTTTCCATTTTGAAACCATATGGAGAGTTGATGTAGAAGCTATTAAACCCGTCTACAAAAGCTACGATAATTTTCTTTTTGGTATTGCGCATTAGGTTATCTAGGATATTTTTTGAGTCAATACGATTAGTATCTAAAAAATTAGTATGATTTCCATATAATCCATGGAGCATTAAAAGCAATGGATACTTTTGCTGGACATTAACTTGATCTGGAAGATAGATATCATAGTTCCAATCTAATTTTAAATGCGGAGAGTAAAGTGTGGATGTTATTATGGTACTCATTTTATTTTGATGACAGCTTAAACTTAGTCCACGGTTTGATAAAGTCTAATAAGAATAATTCATCTTTTGAAATTTCTCCGACTTTATTTTTTCTTGATTCCATGTGTGGCTTTAATACAATTTGTAGTTCATTTTTATATATTCCAAAGCCATCATTTCCAATTAAAACATCCCCGCGTTTAAATTCTTGTTCATTATCGTGAGCTGGGTTAGGGATGTCTTTATAAGTTACACGTGGCATTGTTGACCGAATAACGATACTATTCATGTCGCCTCTACGGAAATGTTGTGGTTTTTCAACAATTGTCTTTTCAATGTCGTTTATCTTTGGAACATAGTTTACATGTAAAACTAATTGATATGGATTAACTTCAGACAATGCTTTTAGTTCTTCCCCAGATGCATAAGCGTTACCTATGATAACATCGTCAATTAATCCAGTTGCCCACAGCTGCTTTGCTTGAACTTGAATTGGAAGGTAACGATCTTCTTCAAGTGTTGGTAAGCCATCTGTGACATTCCATGGTCCCATTTTTCCAACTTGGCTCGTAACAAATGCAGCTGTGTGAATGTTAAATTTTTTGAAGCGTTTTGAACATTCTACAAAGAAATCATAAGGAAGAGCGGTGCCTTTTTGTGGATAAAAATTGTGGCAACCATAGATATATGGCGTGTTTGCTTGGTAAGAAATAATGTTATTTAAGTAGTCCACATTATTACTCATATTTAATTCAATAATTAAATTATAAGGATTGTAAGACATTAGAGCTTCAGTTGCTCCATCAAATGCTTGGTCTAATCGTAATCCAGTTGCCCCAATATCATGGAAAAAGGATAGATCATGATAATCAATTTTTAAATCTTTAAAAATACGTGGTGAAACATCCAGAAACGTTTGATATCCCAATCTGTTTCCCATTGAGATTATCTTTTTGTATTTTTCTTTAGTTTCTTCTACGCTTCCTTGTACTTCGAGCATACTCATAAAAATACGCTTAAAGCCATATTTATGTCCAAGCTCAAGGTATTGAACATTGTCATCGTAATTACTATGGTCTGGATAGATTGACAGGCCTAAATTTCTCATTGTCATACTTAACTACTTCCTTTACTGAATATAATTGACTGCTGCTGTATTACTTCTGTCAGAAACCATAATTTTTATAGTAGGATAAACATGTTTTACTTTTGATGCGATTTCTTTCTGAATAATAAGGTTATTGACTAAAACGGATCCTGATAAGGCAAGATTTAGAGAAATACTTTCTTGAGGATAACGTTCAATTAAGTGAATAATTTCATCAGCTAATAAGTCGGCCTGATGTTGTAAGATCATAATTGCTTCATCATTTTGCCGATCGGCTTCTTGAGCAAGCTTTAATGAAAAAGCTGCTATTTCTGTACGATTAAGTTTGTAATATTCACTAACTATATTTTTTAAATTGTCCGCCTTAAAGTATTCAAGAATAGCAGGTGTTAAAGAAGAATTTTCTCCTCGATCCATTTTTTCTAATGCGGTGGTAACTGCTTCTTGGGAGATGCGATAGCCAGAACCAATATCATCTAATAAATATCCCCAACCGCCAGCACGTAAATATTTATTCTTTTGTTTTCCATATACAATTGATCCAGTACCGGCAATTGCTAAAAATCCATCTTTTCCTTCAAGACCATTTATTAAAGCCAGTTTGGCATCACTTATAAAAATAATATTTTTAGTTAATGACTTGAAGTGATCGTTTATTTTATCTAAATAAGGCTGTGGATTATCAGCACTTTCTAGTCCGGCAATTCCAATCAAAATTAAGTTACAAGTATTTGATGATAACTTTTCTGAAATTTCAGTAATAACGTTAATTAAATTCTTAATGGTTTGCTGTGGATCCAGAAATATATTTCCTGGACCAGCAGTAGTGGTAGCAATTGCAATATTATCTTTATAAGCGGTAGCCGTTATGTGGGTACCGCCACTATCAATTCCGATTACATAGCTCATGAGAAACCTCCTAAGCACTTTTTACTAATACTGTATGCGATTTCATAGTAACTTTTTTTATGTAACTATTCAATAAAACTTGAAAAAATATTTCACAAAATATCTAAAAATGCATAAAATAAACATAATTAAGAAAAAATATTTCATTTTCTGAAAAATAGTGCTATATTAAAGCCAGAAGTGATAGCGTATTCATTCATACGTTATATTAACTTTTGTTTCATATATCGGGAGGTATTAATATGGCTAAGTTTAATGCCGCAAAAATCACCTCTAAAATGTCGAAACTAGCGGGTAATCGCTATTTTGTGGCAATTAGAGATGGGATGGCAGTTATTATTCCCGTAGCTATTGTCGGTTCATTCTTTACAATTATTTCTCAATTTCCAATAGATAGTTGGAAAAAGTTTATTACTCCATATTTACCTGCATTGCAAGTACCAGTTACTTTTTCTATTGGTATGATGGCCTTGTATTCATGCTATGCGATGGCTGCTGCATTGGCTGAGCACTATCAACTGGATAGAAATTCTTCAGCTACTGTTGCAACGATGGCATTCTTTATATTAGCTGTAAGTCCAGGTACTTTAACAGCTAAAGCAGCTAAATTATCTGGCATGTTAGCTGGAACAGTTCTTCCTTCAACCAATTTTGGTGCACAAGGTTTGTTTACTGCAATGTTAGTTTCAATGATATCAGTTGAAATTATTCGTTGGTTTAAAGAGAAGAATTTAGTTATTAAGATGCCGGATGGTGTTCCACCTGCAGTTTCTAATTCATTTGTTTCTTTGGTACCAGCTTCAGTAATTATTATTTTAGCTTGGGTAATTAAAGAAGTATTGCATTTTGACTTGAATGCAGGACTTTTGGCAATATTGTCACCATTGTCTAACTTTGGTAAAGATAACTTTATTTCATCAGTTATTCCACCATTCTTTAACTCACTATTTTGGTTATTTGGTATCCATGGTGCTATTACTTCGACTCCAATTTATCCATACTGGTACAAGAACCTAGATGCAAACATGGCATCAATTGCACATGGCGTGAGCGCTGCTAATGCTCCAAGATTTATGACTGAACAATTCTTCCAATGGTTTGTTTATATTGGTGGTTCAGGTACTATCTTAGGTCTATGTATTTTGTTAGCCTTTATGTCTAAGTCTTCATTTGGTAAGACCTTAGGTAAGGCAGTTATTATTCCAAGTATTTTCAACATTAATGAACCTATTATTTTTGGTTTACCAATTGTTTTAAACCCATACTTTGCAATTCCATTTGTTGTAACACCTATGGTAACTGGTGCTTTGACATACTTTGCAATGGCTCTTCATTTAGTATCACGTACTATCGCTTTGGTTCCATGGACTTTACCAGGACCAATTGGGGCTTATATGGCAACTGGATTTGATTGGCGTGCTGCTGTTTTATCTATTATTAACGTCATTATTTCTATTGTTATTTACTATCCATTCTTTAAAGTTTGGGATAAGAAACAACTAGAAAAGGAAGCTAAAGACAGCGCAAGTAAATCTACTAATACAGAAGCTTCAAAAGGTAATAATGTTGAAGCAATTAATTTAACTGACAATAATTTATCGGTTGAATCTAGTTCTTTAAAAACAACTATAAGCACAAAGATAATTGCACTTTTTGATACGCTGAATAAGTTTAAGAGATTAGCAAAAGAAAATGCTTAGTGTTTAATAGGAAGCCCACTATAGCTAGAAAAGTTATAGTGGGCTTTAATTTTGGAGAAATATAAATGAAAAATACTAATGAAATATCTATATTAATGAAACAAGCAATAACTGATTGTGCTACGCCCGGGATAAGCTATGCCTTAGAAGATATAAAAAATAAAATAGTAGAAACTAGTTTTTTAGGGTACAAAACTTATGACAAGGAAATACCGTTAAAAGATGGCGATGTTTATGACTTAGCATCGCTAACTAAAGTTGTTGGTGTAACAAGTCGTATACTTCAATTATTGGGGAAGAAAATTATTGATTTAGATGATAAAGTAAGTAAATATTTTCCACAAATTAGTTATCCAGATATTACTATTAAGAATCTTTTGCTTCATAATTCTGGATTGGCTGCTGATTTATCCAATGTATATTCATATGCAAATAAAGATGAAGTGATAGATGCTATTTTTAAACAGAAACTTATTTATCCAACTGGAACAGATATGATATATTCTGATCTTAATTTTATTTTGCTAGGGATGATTATTGAAAAAGTGGATAAAGAGTCTCTTGATGAAAGCTTAAAGGTCCATGTCTTTGAACCTTTAAAAATGAATAGTACAGGATATTGTTTAAATAAAAATAAACAGGATTTTGTACCAACAGAAAAGACGGATCAAAGAGGATTGATTCAGGGCGAAGTTCATGATGAAACAGCTTATATGTTAAATGGAGTTTCAGGTAATGCAGGATTATTTTCTACAATTGGGGATCTAAAAAAGTTCTGCATAATGTATCTTCAAAAAGGAAGGTATAAAGACAAAACGATAATTCCATCTGATATAATTAATGTACTATTTAAATATAACTTTATGGGTAGAACTTTAGGGTGGCAAAGATGGAATAAAAATAGTAAAACTTTATGGCATACTGGATTTACTGGAACATCAATTGCACTTGATTTAGATCATTCTACTTTCTTTATTTGTTTAACTAATCGAGTAAATCCTACTAGAAGAAACCAAAAATGGATAAATGTGAGAAGATTGGCAGTAAGTCTATTTTTCAATAGCCCAGAACAATTACCATAACATCGTCATAGCACAAAAAACTAGAGCTTAAATTTGTAAGCTCTAGTTTTTTCTTATTCTTTTTCTACTGATGTAATAAAGTTGGTAATAGCATTAAAATAATCTTCTTGATCATCGAAGATAGAAAAGTGGCTTCCATTAGGACATATATGAGCTGTGCCATTAGGTAATCTATCGGCCAAAGCTTTAATGTCATCTGGATTCATGCTGTCATATTTTCCTCCTAATACAAGAGTAGGCATCGTAATTTTGGATAAACGATCCCGAATTGTCCAATTTTTACATGAACCAGTAATTTGCGTAATCTTGATATGAATCGACCATGTTTGAATCAATTAGGGCTTTCACATGTTTACCATATTTAGAAGCGGCATATTCTAAAGCAAATAATCCGCCAAATGATTGACCGTATAAATAAAATTGATCTAGATTCCATGCTTTACGAACTTCTTCTATTTCTTCTATAAAACGAGGAATTGTCCATAGCTTTGGATCATTAGGTTGATCTGAAAAGTATGATCCCAATTGATCATAATAGATAATTTCTATCTCAGGATGTATTTTAATGTAATCGGAAAAAGGCTCAAGATATTCATGATCCATACCGGGACCACCGTGCAGAAGTAAAATCTTAATCGGACCATGTCCTTCTTTACGAGTCCATACATGATAACCATTTTTTAGAGTTACTATTTTACTTTCATTAGCCATCTTAAACACGCTTTCTTTGTATCTATACAACTATATTATAGTGTGTTTTGTAATATGAGTACTAATGGAGAAACAAGAGTAAAGAAAAAAAGCCACAAGTAACTTTTTGCCAGAAGTTAATATGACTTTTTTGTGCTGAACTTATATATGCTACAGCTTTTTTAGCGATCAACCATTATTTTGATTTTACCATCAATAATTTTCTGCTTAGCTTTCTGAACTTTGATCCAGGTGTGATAAGATAAATTACCTTGTACTAGAGAAATACCCTTGTTTTTAAGACCGTAATTTAAGTTCTTTCCACCAGGAAAATCACCCTTAGCAGTTTGATTAGCAAGATCTTCAACAGCTACATCTGCGCTTTTGATTACAGAGGTAAGGGTAAAATTAGCTGGTTGACCGCCTTTTGCCTGGTAATTTCCAAGTTTTGTTTGATCCTCATCTGAACCAATAACCCAAACTTTTTGTCCTACCGGATTGGCTTGATTGACTTCTTTGGCAGCCTTAAAGACGCCTTGACCGCTTTTGCCTGCAGCTTGAAAGATTATATCAGCTTTCTTGCTGTACATTTCCTGGGCAATATCATGAGCTTTATTAGCATCCGAAAAGTTACCTACAGTTTGGGTTAATACTTTAATATGCTTGTGAAGTTTACGGCTAGTAGCTGCAACACCTTGAGTAAAACCAGCTTTAAAGGAATCCATTTCTTTACTGTCTTGTCCTAAAATAAGTCCCACTGTGTGGCTTTTTGTGGTGTAGGCAGCTGCAACGCCTGCTAAATAAGCTCCTTCTTGATTTTTAAAAGAGATACTAGCCAAGTTTTTGATCTTAGAAGCATGAGTATCAATAATAACAAAGTTCTTTTTAGGATTATTCTTAGCTGCCTTAATAATATTAGGCCTAAGTGTATAACCAACGCCAATAATTGTTGAAAAATCATTGTCTAAGGCTTTTGAGATGGTTGCTTGATAATCTTTAGGATCTTTAGGAACGAAGTAATTGTAGCCTTTATTTCCTTCAACAAGATTATTCTTAGTACCGTAATTCTTAACACCTTGCCAAGCAGATTGATTTAAAGAATTATCCTTAATGCCGTTGGTGTCTGAGATTAAGGCGATGTGATTAGTTAATTTTTTATTTGTTTGGTCTTCATGAGTGGGTTTGCTACAAGCACTTAAGCTTAGAAAGATCATACTTGCTATTAGTAATAGAGAAAATTTTTTATTTAGTTTCATTTAAAAACCTCGGTTAAAAATCTACTCTAATTTTAAACGAGAAAAAGGCCATCCTACAAGTCAAAGCAGGGTGGCCTTTAAAAATATTAAACTTATTTTTGAGCTTTTTTAGCTTCAGCTTCATATTCACGAACAATATTGAAGTTAGAGTCTTTAGAATCTACATAGCCATAGTGTTGGTAAATGTTTTCAAGGATCTTCTTGCCTTTCTTAGTCTTAGCAATATCCTTGAATGCTTTAGCAAGCTTCTTTTTGAATGACTTAGACATACCACTTCTAACTGAAACAGTATCGTTTGGAATGTACTTAGTGAAGTAAATTGGAACAACATCCTTCATTACAGCTGGTGCATCCTTAGCAGCAAGTGGACGAGCGTCTGAGAAGACAAAGGCAGCGTCAGCGTCTCCGTTATAAACTGATAAAACAGCTTGATCGTGTCCCTTAACTTGAACTAACTTACAATCCTTTGGTACATTTAAACCTTTCTTGTGAAGTTCGGCAATTGGTAGGACATAGCCAGAAGTAGAAGTTGGGTCTTGAACTGCGATAGTTTTACCTTTAAGGTCTTTCCAAGACTTAATCTTAGATCCTTTTTTAACAACGATCATTGAACGGTAGCTATCCATCAATTTATGATTTTGCTTACCACTTGGTTCATCGTAGCCATAGCGTTGTGCCTGAAGTAAAACGTCAGCTACACCACGTTTGTGAGCTAAAACATAAGCATCAGGTGGTAAGAAACCGACATCAACTTTCTTAGATGCCATTGCTTCAACCAAAGCGGAATTATCAGTTGAAACAGTTACGTGAACGGGCATGTGTAATTGCTTTTCAAGTAAACCCTGTAATGGTTTAGCTTTAGCTTCAAGCTTAGAAGCTTGGACACTAGGAACGAATTGAACGTTTAACTCCTTAGGAGTATAACCATCGCTTGATTTAGAAGCAGATTTACTGTTCGAGCAAGCTGCACTTGTTGCAGCGAGTAAAACCATAGCAGCGCCAATCAAAAATTTCTTTATCTTCATTTTTTCCTCCAGAACTATTTAATGAAGTTGACGATTTAAAGATAGCAGACTATTAATCGTAATTCAAGGAAAAATATGAATAATTATAAACATTATTCTTTATAATGTACGTATATATCCGTATTTTATATATACAAAAGCTACGTATAATGCGCGTTTTTCGCGTAATTTAAAATATAAAAAATTTCAAAATAAAAAATTCAATTTTTTACACTACAATATCTTGTATATGATTTTTACTTTGGTACAATAAATAGTGCTTCAATTTTTAAATTACTGGAGGATTTTGATGAATTTATATAAAAAGATTGCTTTAGGTTTAGTTGCAGGGGTGGCATTAATTGCTACTGGATGTTCAAAAGAAAATAAAGAAGATAGTTCAGCAGCAAATATTCCAACTAAAATTACAAAGAAAACTACGGTAACCTTTTGGCATGGAATGAATGGTGGTCAGCGTGCAGAATTAGAGAAATTAACTGCAGAATTTGAAAAGAAAAATCCTAATATTAAAATCAAGCTTGAAAATCAGGGTTCTTACATTGATTTACAAGCCAAGGTAAATTCGACACTACAATCGCCAAATAATTTACCAACAATTACGCAAGCATATCCTGGTTGGCTCTATAATGCTGCTAAGAGTAATATGTTGGTTGATCTTTCCTCATACATTAATAACAGTAAGCTCGGTTGGGGAAGTGCTACTAAGTCAAATATTAGAACTGAATTATTGGATGGAGCTAAAATTCAAGGAAAACAATACGGTATTCCATTTAATAAATCTATTGAAGTTTTAACCTATAACAAGTCCATGTTTGAAAAATATGGTATTAAAAAAGTTCCTACAACTATGAAGGAATTAGCACAAGTTTCAGAAACTATTTATAAGAAGAGTAACCATCAAGTTATTGGTGCAGGTTTTGATTCTTTAGCTAATTACTATACTTTGGGTATGAAAAATGAAGGAATTAATTTAACTGATAAAGTTAACTTTACTGGTAAAGATTCCAAGAAAGTTATTGATTACTACGCTCAAGGTATGAAGAAGGGCTACTTTACAACTGCTGGTTCAGCACACTACTTATCAGGTCCATTTGCTAATGAAAAGGTAGCAATGTATATTGGAACATCAGCAGGTGAAGGCTACGTTAAAAAGGCAGTCGGTGATAAGTTTACTTATGATGTAGCTGCGCGTCCTGGTAAATATACTATGCAGCAAGGTACTGATATTTATATGTTTAAAAAAGCAACAGCAACGCAAAGAACTGCCGCATTTAAATATATGCAATTTTTAACTTCTAAATCTACTCAACTTAAATGGGCAAATGCAACTGGCTATATTCCAGTTAATGATTCTGTTGTGAAATCTAAAGAATACAAAGAAAACACCAAGACTAAGCTTCCAGCTAAGCTAGAAGGGGCTATGAAACACTTGTACAGTATTCCAGTAGCTAAGAACTCAAACGCTGCCTATAGTCAATTAGATCCAATTATGGCTAAGATTTTGTATGCAGCTAAGAATGGTCAAAATGTTGATAATCAAATTAAAGCAGGTAAAGCAAAATTTGATGCAGCGTGGAAGCAATAAAAATAATTTGAAATAAAATAAGGTCGAAACTTCGTACTAAGATGAAGTTTCGACCTTATTTTATTATCTAATTCTAAGATTTAAAATCAAACCAATAAAGAATCCAACGGCTTCAGTAATAAATAGAACTTGTGTATTTTGCACCACTTTAGGAAATGATTTAGGTTTAGTTTGGATTTTCCAAAGAAAGCGCATGTTCTTATAGATAGTTGGAATACAAATTAAAATTAAAGCTACACTCCAAGGAAGGACACCAATCCAAATTGCCCAACCTGTTAAAAAGAAACCAAGTAAATAATTGAATACAAATAAATATAATCCGCCTTTGATTCCAATGTATGAAACTAGTGTGTGGCGACCATTTGCAATATCGGCATCATGATCACATAAATTGTTACCTAGCATTAAAGTAAAGTTACAAATTTCAGGTATTCCAGCAGCTAGAATAATTGGATAAATAAAGTTCCAATTAAAGGAAACCTTAGAACAAACATTGATGTAAACCATTACCAAGAAAATACCAAAGCCCATTGCAAAACAAGCTGCAATCTCTCCAAACGGTCCAGCAGAACTTGTGTGTGAACCCGTTGAATAAGAAATAGCAATAGCATAACAAATAATTCCAACAATCCAAATATAGATATTAGTTTGAAATCCAATCAGAATAGCGCAAACAGCTGAAATGATGAATAATACCCAAACAAAAGCTAAAACGTGTTTAGGATTAAGGTGATACTTACCAATGGGATTCTTCTTATGATCACCCGTTTTAGCTGCTTTTTCACGTTTATAATCCCAATAGCCATCATTTACGTTCATGAAAACTTGTAGAACGATTGTGGCAATACACATTTCAATTGTAGGAAAAATTCTGAAAAACTGAAAATTATATTCTGTATACATCATTCCTAATAATACGGGAATAATTGAATTAAATAGTGTACGTGGTTCAACTAATTCATAGTAGCCTTGCTTAGCTTCAGCAGACATAGTAAACTTCTTTCTATTTTTTAGATTAGTCCTTGATCCATTAAATAAAGTTGGTGGAAGTGTTCATTGTGTTTAAAGAGTTCATGCGGATCTCCTTGCATTGTGACTTTTCCATCTTTAAAGAAGAGAACTTCGTTCATATATTTTACACCTTGTAAGTGGTGGGTTACCCAAACGACTGTCTTATTTTTTAAGACATCAAATACCAAATTTAAGAGCTTTTGCTCTGTGAGTGGATCTAAGCCGACTGTTGGCTCGTCTAAGAGGACAATTGGCGTATCTTGCAAAAGTACACGTGCTAGTGCTAAACGCTCTTTCTGACCACCAGAAAAGCGTGCTCCAGCTTCAGCTACTTCGGTATCTAATTTCTTAGGGAGTGAATTAACAAAATCGGCTAATTGGACTTTTTCTAAGATTTGCATCATTTGATCAGCACTAGCGTCTGGATTGGCCATTTTTAAATTTTCATAGATCGTCGTATTAAATAAAAATGGCTCTTGATTTAATACAGAAAATAACTTCGAACGCTCTTTTTGAAGTTCAAGAACATTAAAGCGGTCGAGCGTAACAGTTCCTTGGCGAGGCTTTAAATCACCTAAGATTAATTGCAGGATAGTACTTTTACCAGCACCTGATGGACCAATTAAAGCCGCTTTTTGTCCTCTTTTTAGGGTAAGGGAAAAGTTTTGAATAATTGGATAGTCTTCTCCAGGATAAGTAAATGAAATATTTGAAACTCTTAAAGTGCCAGCAAAAGCAGGATCAAAATATTGTTGGGCAGGTAAACGGTTCTCTGGTACTTTTAATTCATTTAAGTGTTTTACAGAATCACTATATGTATGCCATTCTTCAATTCCTTGTCCAACTGGAATAAAGGCATCTGATAAAGGAAAGAGAGCTAAGACAACTGCTCCAACATAATTTGCTGCTTCTTGATTATTGGTAAGAGTTTGGTTCGTGAAATAAAGGAGGGCAACTGCCATCAAGCCAAAAATAAATTCAAGACCAAAGTCTCTAGCCCAATCAAATTTTCCAGACTTCTTTTCATATTGTCCTAAAGATTTTAAAGTTCCTTTAGTTTGATTGAAAAAAGCATCCCGTCTACCAGAAATTTTCCAGTCACCAGCGCCTAAAACTTGATCAGTAAATTCAGTGTAAAGCTGCGCTTTTTCTTCTTTTTCCTTAGTGCGAACAGCAGCTTGCTTTAAAAGAGAAAAGAAGGGAACCAATACTAATTCCGCAACTAATAAAATTGCGATTACTCCAGCTAGAGGCCAGGAAAAAAGTCCCAATAAAATTACAACGATAAAGCCAACTAAGTAACTTAAAATTGCCGGGAAAATAGTTCTTAAATAAAGATTTTGCAAGTGTCCAATATCATCAGTCAACAGTGATAAAATGCTGCCTGTTTGAAAACTTGAGCCAACAGCCGAGGTATTTCTTTCAGCAATATAAAAGAGGCGTCTTCTCAAAGAACTAGTAACGCGTAAAATCCAGTTGTGGGATACCAGACGTTCTAAATATCTAAATAAAGGCCGTCCAATACCAACAGCTCTCATTAAAACTATAGGAACATAAATCATCAAAATGTTTTCTGGACGCGTAGCGGCTTTATCGATGGTATAGCCGGCATAAAACATCAAGGCTCCACCACAAAAGAACATCACAACGCCGAGAAAAATTGCTAGAATAAAATTCCATTTATATTGTGCTAGGTAGGGCTTTACCCACCGTTCATTTTTCCAAGAAAATTTTTTATTCATCATAGTAGATCTTCTTTCAGTGGCTGAGTTAATTTCTTAAATACAGTTCCGTTTTTTGCTAGATCATCAGGAGTACCTTGTTCAACAATTTCCCCATTTTCAATAACTAGGCACCAGTCCATGTCATTTAGCCAGTGCAAACGGTGAGTTGTAAAAAAGACTAAATGATTTTCCATTAGTTTTTTCATTGGTTGCTTTAATTCGTATTCAGTTTCAATATCAAGGTGAGCAGTTGGTTCATCAAAGAATAGAATTTTGCGGTCTTTTGCCAAAAATGCACGTGCCAAAGCAATTCGCTGCTTTTGACCACCAGAAATACCACGTCCATTTTCACCAATTCGCGTATTTAAACCGTCTTTTAAACTGGCAACAAAATTATCTAAGTCAGTTGCCTTTAAAGCTGCGTCAATCTCTTCTTGGCTGGCATTCGGATTATAGAAAGTTAGATTATCCCTGATGCTGCTTGCAAACATGTAGGGATCCTGCGGAATATAAGTAATTTGATTTTGCCAACTTTTTTGATTAAGTTGAGCAAGATTTTGTCCATTAATAGTGAAGTTATCATCTTTAAGGTGCGGGGTAAGAAAACCAGCTAAGATTCGCATTAAAGTTGTCTTACCAGCCCCAGTTGGGCCGATAATGCCGACTTTTTGAAAGCCAGTAAGGCTTAAATTAATATTACGTAATTCATCAGCGGTATGTTTGTTTACTTTAGGCTTCGATTTCTTTTTTACGACGCCGCTCATTTTAGCATTTTTATTAACAGTGAACTCACTTTGATCAACATGACTATAGTTAAAAGCAAGATTCTTAGCTATAAAAGTACTATCTTTGTTCCACGTGAAACTAGATAGCTGATCTTCTTGTGGTGTAGTAGGAAAAGCTAAAATATCGAAAATCTGTCCAAGCGCATTTTTACCATTTAATGTTGCATGAAAGTCATTCCCAAAATCACGAATAGGTAAAAAGTATTCGGGTGATAAGATCAAAATAACCAGCGAAGGATAGAGAACCAAATTGCCGTTGATTAAGCCAATTCCAAGAAACATGGCAATCATCGCAATTGACAAGGTTGTAAAGAAATCAAGTGTAAAAGTAGACAAGATAGCTACTCTTAAAACGCCCATTGTTTTTTTACGATAGTTTTCACTGTTTTTGTAAACAATATTGCCATATTTTCTAGCAAGTCCCAAAACTTTTAAAGTGCTTAAGCCACGCAAGGCATCGACAAAATGATTTTGCAATTTAACATAGCCAGCATATTGCTTACTTGCCTTGCTTTGAGCTGCTGTTCCGAGAATTATCATAAATAGGATCAGCAAAGGAAATACTAATAATAGAATCCAGCCTGACAGAGCATTTAGGGTGAAAATATAAATCAAAATAACCCAAGGAACAATTGCAAGGGCAATTAATTTTGGAAAAATTAAAGATAGATAGTTAGAAATTTCATCCATTCCGTCTAGCAGGGTAGAAACCAAATTCCCGGTTCCAATTCTTGATACTAGCGCAATTCCCCCGTCGTAAGTTTTATTAAGTAGTTGTTGACGCAAAAGGGTAGTTGTTTGATTTGCATAACGATTCATGTACCATTTTTGAAACCAGTTGATACCTTGTCTTAATAAATAGAAAATCAAAAAAAGTAGCACATCTTGTGTAATTTCAGAAAAAGGTTGCTGTTTCCAAGAGCCAACAATTGCTCGGGCAAGAAAAATACCTTGTCCTAAAATAGCAAATGCTTGCAAGAACATTAGTCC
>PPYF01195918.1_pt1 | contig 21465 bp, 25 predicted proteins | sample 1559871 | NCBI WGS metagenome assembly PPYF01 (sample SAMN08240021, study PRJNA423297) | Human gut metagenome, whole genome shotgun sequencing project.
CCCTTCACCACCTTCGGCGTGTCCCAGCGCGCCAGCACCTGATATTCCCCGCTGTCTGCGGTGACTTCGGCAGTCAGGTGCTGCACCGCTGGCGGCGTGACACCATTCACCGTGCCGCTCTGGTCGCCGTCAAAGTGCGCCCCGTTATCCACGATGGCTTCTTTTTCCGGTACATGCTGCACGGCGGTGATGGCATACGTGCCGTCATCGTTCTCACGGATACTCACACAGCGGAACAGGCGCTGGCGCAGCGTCGGCAACTTCAGCCCCCACACGCTGTATTCTGCAACACCATCAGGAACCCGGCTCACTTTCACCTTCACGCCGTCGGTGACGGACTGGACCTCCACGCTGACCGGATTACCCTGACCGTCAACCAGGCTTATCAGCGTGGTACCGGAGGATGGCAGCGTGATTTCACGGTCGAGCGTCAGCGTCCGGGTCTGGCTGTTCACCGCCAGCACGCGCCCGCCGGTGCTGATACCCGCATAGTCATCATCGCAGATTTCAATGACATCCCCCGGTACATGGCGAAGCCCTTCCGCACCCACGCTGAAGTCCACGGTCTGCGTTTCCAGCAGTTCCGTTTTAATCAGCCACAGCCCGGCGCGGTGCGCCTGCCCCCGGCTGGTACAGCCAAAGGCATCCATCTTCGTGACGTTACGACCGTAACGGGCAATGGCCTGCGTATCTTCAACAAGCTCTGTCGCCGTCTCCCAGCCGTTGTCCGGGTCAATCCAGTTCACCTCAACGGCATTATGGCGGTCTTTCAGGGCGCTGAAGCTGTAGCGGAACGGCGCGCCATCATCCGGCATCACCACATTACTGCGGTTATAGGTCCACACCTTATCTGATGGTCGGTCCTGCACGAACGTCAGCGTCTGCCCGTTCCATACCGGCATACAGCGCATCGCCGAGCAGAAATCACTGAGCACATCCCACGCCTTGCGCTGTGTGGTCAGGTACGCATTACAGGTGATGCGCGGCTCCGTGCCGCCAAAGCCGTCCGGCACCGACTGGTCGCAGTACTGGCCGATGACATACAGCGCCCATTTATCCACATCCGCCGCACCAAGACGTTTCCCCATGCCGTAGCGCGGATGGGTCAGCATATCCCACAGACACCAGGCCATGTTGTTGCTGTATGCCGGTTTAAACGTTCCGTCCCAGATACCGCTGTATTGCCGCGTCTGCGGGTTATAGTTCGACGGCACCTGCAGAATGCGCCCGCGCAGATGATAATTACGGCTCACCTGCTGGCTGCCGAACTGCTCCGAATCCACCTGTACGCCGACCAGTGCCGTGTTCGGGTAGCACTGTTTCACATCGATGATTTCGGTGTATGACGACCAGAGCGTTTTGTTCTGCAGCTGGTCTGTGGTGCTGTCCGGCGTCATCCTGCGCATCCGGATATTAAACGGGCGCGGCGGCAGGTTATCCACCACCACCGAGGCCAGATACTGCGAGGTGGTTTTGCCCTTAATGGTGATGTCTTTTTCCGTCACCCAGCCACCATTACGCTGTATCTGAACCAGCAGGCGAACTTCCGACGGATTCCGGTCCCCCTTTGAGGTGGTTTCCACCAGTGCCTGCACACCGAAGGTAAAGCGCAGACGGTCGATGTTTGCAGACGTGATGGTGCGGGTGATCGGCGTGTCATATTTCACTTCCGTACCCAGCACCGTCTCGGAGCCGGAGGATTCAAACCCCTCCGGCGGTGTCTGCTCCTGCTCACCGGCACGGAACACCACCGTGACACCGGAGATGTTGGTATTCCCCTCAGTGTCCAGCACCGGCGTACTGTTCAGCAGCACGCTTTTTAATCCATCCACCGGACCTTCAACCGGCCCTTCACTGATGGCGTCTATCACGCTCAGCATCTGGGATGATTTCAGGTTGTCCTTCGCTTCGCGCGGGGTATGCCCCTTACTGCTGCCTTTACCCATTCCTCACGCTCCAGAAACGACAAAACCGCCCTGAGGCGGTTTCACATAAAACGTTTTGCATCAGCGACCAATCACCACAACCTGACCACCGTCCCCTTCGTCTGCCGTGCTGATCTCCTGAGAAGCCACCCGCGACCCCACGCGCATTTCACCGTACAGAACGGGCAGAACATTGCCCTGGGCAACCATGTTATCCAGTGAGGAGAAATAGGTGTTCTGCTTACCGTTATCCGTTGTCTGTGTACGGGGAGTTCTGGCTTTCGGTGCCAGCATCTGCGCCACACCGCCAAGGATCATACTGGCCCCCGCAGCATACATGCCCGATACAGCCGCAGCTCCCAGCCAGCCCACAGGGTTCCACCACGCCACTGCAATCAGCGCCGCACCCAGCACCGCCTGAAACACACCGCCACTTTTTGCTCCCGCAAGACGCGGAACGATGTGGATCACGGCACCATTTTTCAGCGGCTCATTAAGACGGGCTGATAATTCGTTTTCGCCTGCATCACGCCCGGCAATGCGCACCTGATACCAGCCATCGCTCAGTTTCTGACGAAACGCCGGGATCTGCATGGCCAGCGCCCGGATGGCTTCGGCCCCCGTTTTCACACGAAGGTCGATGCGGCGGCCAAATCGTTGCAAATCCCCGTAAAGGCAGATACGTGCCATGCCCGGTGACGCCAGAGGGAGTGTGTGCGTCGCTGCCATTTGTCGGTGTACCTCTCTCGTTTGCTCAGTTGTTCAGGAATATGGTGCAGCAGCTCGCCGTCGCCGCAGTAAATTGCGGCGTGATTCGGCACCGATGAACCAAAACAGCACAGCAGCACATCGCCCGGCTGTGCCGCTGACAACGGCACCTGATACAGCCCCGTCGCCTCCAGATTATCCAGATAGAGATTCTGGCCGTTACGCCACCAGTCATCCTCACGATGAAAATCAGGCATCTCAATTCCCGCCAGATGGTAAGCATCCCGGAGCAGCGTGTAACAGTCCGTCACCCCGTGCTCAAAGCGCCGCCCGGTAAGATGCGGCACACAGCGGAACTTGTGAATCGCCCCCCGGCAGACCAGCCACCACGGCAAATCACTCTGCACCTGCAGCCGCCGGTCGGCCTCACTCAGCCAGGGCAGACCACCGGGGTGGCTGTGGACCAGCGCCACAATCTCACCCTGCATTTCTGCCTGCAGCCAGTCTTCCGGCGACATACGGAAATACGCCTCCGGCTCACCGGAGATATTCACGCAGGGAAAATATCTTTCCCCCTCCGGCGTGCTTACCACGAAGCCGCACGACTCCGCTGGCGCACATCGCCGGGCGTGCGCCAGAATCGCTGATTCTGTCTGTGTCATGGGATTTACTGCGAAAGTTTGTTAATGGAAAGGAAGCCGCCAAAGTTGCCGACGTTATTGCGGAACTTACAACCGCTCAGGCATTTGCTGCATTTATCCTTCGTGATATCGGACGTTGGCTGGTCATATTCATCCGCGACAGCCGGACCGCTATAACCGCACTCGTCACCGCGATAGGTCCAGGTGCAGGTGTTGGCCAGCATGATACGTCCCGGAAAAACAGCGCCATCCGTTTCCGTCGGCGTGGACAGTACAAAGGAGGCACTCACCGCGCTCAGTTCGCTGCACTGCTCAATGCGCCAGCGGCTGATCACCTCCTGCTCCGGATCGGCGTAACTGTTTCCGTTGACGAAGTTCACCGCATCCAGAAAACGGGCGTAAACCTTACGCCGGACCACCGTTCCGCCGACCAGACTCTGCATATCTTCCGCCATCCCGGTGACCATGCCGTACAGATTAGAGACTTTAAGCGTTGGCCTTGCACTGGCTCCTTTGCCGTTCATCTCAAATCCGCTTCCCTGAATGGGATAAGCCTGATACTGCCGCCCCTGCCAGGTGACTGGTTCACCTTTTTCGTTCTGCTCATTACAGAAGAAATAACGATCTCCGCCGACCTCTGTCAGATCAATTTCCCAGAGCACGACCAGCGCGGATTGCTCCGTTTTAGTGCACTCATTGAGTGTTTCCTGCTGTATATCCTGCATCAGTGAGTGACCTCTTCAAAGGTACAGTTAAAATCGGTATACATGGCATTATCCGAAATGCTCCACTCCCTGCAGACAACCCGGACAGTCCTGTTGTGTTTTGGCGGACGCCACAAAAAAGCACGAATCCCGGCATGACGGGATAAAAAACTGTCCAGCGCGGCACGGGAATATTCATCTGTGACACGAAATACCGGTTTAAACGTTTTCAGATCCGCATTCAGACCACCAGCCCGTCGCTGTTCATATCCGTCACCAAACTTTACCGTAATAACTGATGGCTTTCGTGTCGTCTCCATCCCCTCACGGGGGATCCAGTTAAAAACTTCAGGCTCAGGCACTGTACAATCCTCCATCCCGACGCGATGACTGCATAATTGACACAACCCTGCTGTCGATCAGATCCACCAGTCCCCTGGCTGAGCGCGCATCTATCTCGCCATTGCTCCCTTGATTCTGAATGCTGATGTGATACACGGGAGAATAAACAAATCCACCGCCACCATTCACATCTCCAATGGCCCTGACCCCAAGAGAGCCGTCCGCTGCCCGTGTCAGTGGCATGATTGCTTCAGGCCCGGCCTCGCCCATCAACCCGGCCCCCTTCGCAAAAGCAAAATACGTCGGTGTATCCACAATAGTGTTACTGTAAGCACTCAGATTTGCCGATGTGTAAACACCACCTTTTGCGTTTGCCACTGCCCCCGAAATCCATCCGCCGACCGTACCAAGCCACCCTCCGGCACCGGAGAGTGATTTCAGTCCGTTAACAATGGCTGCATTCATCAGAATTTTTGAAACTTCCCGGAGAACTGAACTCCCCCAGTTCCTCCAGTCCACAACATTTCCGGCCAGTGCATCGGAAATATTTGATACCAGCCCGTCCATAGTGGAAACGACAGCATCTGCCGCCTGCGAAGCATAATCGGTGGCACTGTCTGCCCAGTTGGTCAGCCCCTCCTGGAGTCCTGCATTCCAGTTATTACGTAAAGCATCGGCCTTTGCATAATAATCCTGCTGATCGCTGAGACGCTCTTCCAGATATTTTTTATTCAGTTCTTTCTCCTGTTTCCACAGGGCTTCTTCAATTTCTCCGGCCTGATACTGTCTCAGCAGCTCGTTATTTTTCTGCTCAAACTCATGCCGGATACTCCACATTTCCTGGAGTCGTTCACGCATCCGTGAGCCTTCACCATATCCCAGTAACTGCGCGTCGTTAGACGCCCGGGTACTGGCATTACTGTCCGCCAGGCTGCTTTCATACGCAGCAAGCTGCTCACGAATCTTTTTCTGGTCGATGAGTGCTGCATTCTGCAAAAGCGTTTTTTTCTGCGCTTCTGACAGGGTTGATAATTCGCCCTGACTGACCTGATATTTCATCTTAGCCAGTTCAGTATTCTGCCCTGCCAGTGCTATCTGTTCTTTTTGCTGTTTAATCAGCCGTTTATAAATATCTTCTGTTTTTTCCGCTTCGGTCTTTTTATGCGCTTTGGGTTTATTTGCCTGGTTATTTCGCCAGGCATCCAGTGAGTTATTGATATAATTCTGTCTGGCTGTCTGATACGCCTCTCCCACAAAGCCAAGATCATCCGCAGCATAGCCCAGTCGAGCACGCTCACGCGCTTCCCCCTTAAGGCGGGACAGAGCCAGTTCGCGCTTGCTGTTATTCAGTGCGGTCTGCTGTTTATCATCCAGGGTTGCCTGTGGTAGCCGTAACGGTACATTCACCAACCCCTGTCGCTGCTGAAGTAATTCATTACCAAGCCCAAGAAGGCGATTAAACTCGGTATGCTGCCCATTCATGATCAACAGGGACTGATACGCTTTGTTTTGTTCCGCCGCCTGTTGACGGATCAACGCAACCCGCCGCTCCTCCAGCCCGGCAAGCACATCCTGAATGGATTGCGCTTTGCCCTGCATTTGTGTGAGACGGGACTGTTCAACTGCCAGTTGATTTGTTGCTTCTGCAAGCCCTTCTGTGACTGTTTTTACCGACGTCATGTGGTTAATCATAAAACCGTTATCGGTTGTCCAGCCCGGGTTTGCCAGCACATACTGATAGCCAGCAATTTTTTCCTGTAAGGATTTAATCTTACTTTTCTGCTCGTCAATTAACCTGTTTTGCTCATCAAGTGCCTGCCGCGTCTTTTCCTCATTATCTGACGCTTCAGGAAGCGACATTGCCGACGTTTTCTGGCGAATTTCGTCGATTGTTGCGGCATACTGGCGTGCAGATTCTCTGGCCTGCTCCTGATTCTGATACATCGTGTACCAGGCCGTCGCCCCCAGCATGACGAGTCCCGGCACACCACCAACCAGCCCCAGCGCACCACTTAACAGACGACTCCCCACTGACGTGACAGTATTCAGCGTTGTCTGCGCCGCTGTTCTGGCCGCAATATTACGGGTAAGTGACGCCTGAGCAGCTGTCAGCTTCGCTTCTGCTGCGGCCTGCCTTTCGGTACCGCGAGCAGCAACAACCGCCTGTTGCGCACGATAAACCGCCGCACGCGCTCTGGCGGTTGCTATCTGTGTCCCCCGAAGTTGCGCTTCAGCAAGAGCCACTTCGTTTCTGGCTGCAGTAATTAATCCGGCAGTTGCAGATCCAGCAGACGACGCCATATTGCCAAAATATCGGGCTACCCCGACGGCAACCAGTGCGCCAGCTGCAGCAGCCACGGTATCAATATTGTCTGCAACACCATTCAGCACACCGGAGAGTGTCTTTGTCACTCCGCTTGCCTCGTTCGCACCACCAACCCAGGCCATAAAGGCGTTTTCAACTTTGGTTGCAGAGGATGAAACAGTATCAGGCATTGCTGCATATTCATCACGCAACGCCCCAAGCTGACTAATCAGTGCAGGAACAACCTTATCGGCGGTCAGTTTTCCGTTATCCGCCATGGCCTTCAGATCCTTACGGGCAACCCCCATTCCCGCAGCCAGCGCACGAATAACACGATCGCCGTTCTCATTCACCGAGTTAAACTCTTCACCGCGCAGCACTCCCTGCGCCAGTGCCTGACTGAACTGCATGATCACCGAACTGGCTTCTGCTGTACTGGCACCGGATAATTTCAGGCCCGTGGAGATCGCCTCGGTGACTTTCAGTACCTCCTCAGAACTGTAACCATACTCCCGCATGGAAGCTGCAGAACGGGCAAAAAGGCTGGCGTTATCAGAAAACGCCGTCCCCGTTCTCTGGCTGATCGCCATTAATTCACGCTGTGATGCCTGAAAATCATCACTGGACTGTGAGGCCTGCTTCAGACGGGCATTTACTGAATTCCACTCATCGGCGAGAGAAATAAGATGACCGGTAGCAAAAGCCCCGGCAAATGCCCCCGCCATATTCAGTGCCGAAGATTTAGCTGTATTTATCTGATCCGTCACTTCTGCCAGTGCACGCCGCATTTCACGGGAGGCAGCAGCAGACTGTTGGCCTCCGTTCTGCATGGTGCGGTAGTAATCCTGCCCCATACGCGAAGCCCGGGAGATCTCTGACTGGAATGACCGGGAGTTTGCCGAGATTTTAATAATCAGTTCACGTAATGTCGCCACACTCATTCTCCGGACGAAAAAAAACCGCCGAAGCGGTTATGTTGACTCACTGAGACACTATTAAAAGCGCGTTTTCCAGTCCGGCAAATGGATCTGAAGCGCCTTCTGTCTGCTCCTTCTCCCACTGAAGAAGCGCATCATTCAGTGACACTTTGACCCCCTGCGCACCGTAAATAGCTGAAACAATCTGGGCAGCCCGGAAATCAGCCCGTTCGTCCCCCAGCGGGCTGAACCTGTCAAATTCTGCCCACATCATGATTTCTGATGCGGACATTTCCCGGCGTAACTCTGACAATGTGCGCCCCATCCTGAGCGCCAGCATCATCAGAAAACGCATCCCCGGAAGCGCTACTTTTTTTTAACCTCGCCGGCATCACTGATCAGTTCCAGAGACTGCCGAAGAAGCCGCGCATGCACCGGGCCATACACGGCAATCACCTGTTCACGATCATCCTCTGAAAATACGGGTTGCAGTCCGGTATCACACAGAACATCAATGAACAGTTCAACATCTGCCTCCAGATTTCGGCGGGCGCGCTCCGCAACGGATAACGGTGTCTCATCATCTTTTGCTTTAACGATCTCCTGCCAGCGCAACCAGGCTTCTGCAGAAGGTTCCCGTAACACAACCGTTGCTCCCTCCCATTCAGGCACATCAACGGTTTTATGGCGAAACCCCGACATCGTTGCCAGTGCCAGATTACGGATATTTTTAGTCATCACATCCATCCTCATTAACTGACGGTTACAGTGCAGGAAGTGGAGGTCACTTTGTTAACCGGGCTCGCTGAATCAGAAATCTCGCAGGTATACGCACCGGCATCACCGGATGCTGCTGATGCCTTACTGAACGTTGCCGCCGTCTGTCCGGAAACAGGAGAACCACCTTTTTTCCAGGCATAAGAATAAGGCGGCACACCACCCACAGCCTCAACCGCCATTTCAAGTTTCGCTCCGGAAGCAACCCGCAGCGTGCTTTTTAAATCGACCTTCACTTTCAGCTGCTCTGTCGTCAGCACAGGCTTACCTTTCAGGCGCAGAGAAAACGTTGCAGCCACAACACCATTGGTTCCTGCAGACCAGGTATGCTGACGCACCTCTGCCATAAAGGTAAATCCGTTGCCTGACGGAAAAATAACTTTAAAGCCATACGTGGTGTCATTGTCATAGGCACTGCGCAACGCGTTCTGGGCAGCATTCAGATAAAAGTTGCCTGACATGGAAATCTCTGAAGCAGCCCCAAGACCGTTAATATTTTCCTGCTCAACAGAATACAGCGTGGTGACATCAATATCCTGCTTTTGTCCTGCGGTAAACTGCACCTCTTTGATTGTACAGCTCAGGCCAAGATAGCTGGCAGAATCCAGGGTTTCTGCTGTTACCGGTGCAGACGAAATCATAATTTTCGTCAGTTGCGAACGCTCAAAATTAGAGGACATACTCGTCTCCTGAAAATAAAAAAACCCGCCAGCGGCGGGTGGGTAAAATCATTAATGACCTCAGGCTATTACCTGGAATTCAAGCGTGGCTCTGCTCAGACGGGAGTCAGGATCATAACCCTGCGTTTTAGAAATAACGGAGGGTGCCAGTTTTCTTACCGCATCAAGCGCCTGCTCACGAATATTATCTGCGTCATCAGGTACTGTCGCCCAGACATCGATCTGCACGGTAATTCTGGATTCAGCCTGCCCATCAAGCACATCAGATACCGTGTCAGACACCACAGAAAACACCAGCCACGGCGGAGATACTGCAGGCTTTCCCTCCGTCAGCGGGACCACATAAGGATAAACCTGTCCTCCGGCCAGCTGAGACAACAGGGAATACAGTGTGCCCTCCCTCATTTACTTAAGACCTCATCAATAGCCTGATTCATTCGCTGTATGGCAACCTGCGCCGCCAGCTCCTCTGTCGTATCGAAAGCCGGGCGAATGAATGGATGCGCGGGCATGTTTATCGTTCCCAGCTCCACAAAGCGCCAGTAAAATGCATTTCGGGGATCGCTGGCTTTCATGCTGTTATCACTGTTTCCGGTTCGCAGGTTCCGTCCGCGAATGTGGACACCCGAGATAATTTCCCCCCGACGCTTTGAACGCTGAGTGAGAACAACCACATTTTTCTTCAGTTTCCCGGTTCGCTCCGGCGCACGTTCAACAACTGCATCCCGCATAACTTCAGCACCGGCACGGGTGGCATCGCGCAGAACCTTATTGTTTTCTGCCCTGCTGAGCGTCTCCAAATCCCGTGCAATATCCGCCAGGCCGGAAAAATCAAGACTGAAATCCATCACACATTCCCCTTCAGGCTGCAGAGTATTTCAAGCCGGGTAGCGCGTGCATCCGGTATTGGTGGACCTTCTATACCCAGAATGGCCCCTTTAAATGCACCGGTCAGCACTTTCAGACGTGAAGTCGCTGTCACATCGCGCCGGAATCTCATCCAGACTCTGACCGTAGCCTGAGCGGTTTCTGCTCCGCCTGAGATTATCTCCCTCCCGCTGATACCCTTAACTTCTGCCCATACGGTAGCTCCCTCCGTCACCGTCTCCACCGGATGCCCTGACGGAGAGCGGGCGGTGGTGACATTCAGAATAATTACGCGATCACGTAATCTGCCCGCCTGCATGTCTCCTCCTACAAAGGAATAAAACGATAAGGCTCCAGCAGAGAAGAAAAACCAAACGGGACTGGTGCCTTACTGACATCTGAGGAATTTTCCCGGTTTTCGCACCAGTGCCCGACCAGCAACATGAGCGCCAGCAAAACATCATCAGCTATAAGCACCCCTTCAGGATCACCTTCCGGCACCGTCTCCTCATAAAGCTTACGGTTGATAAAATTTTCTGCCTTGCGGCAGGCAGCCCGGAAATACAGCATCAGTAACTCATCATCAGTTGCATCATCTGTATCAATACGGCACTGCGCCCTGAGTTTTTCCACTATTGCTGCCATCAGAAACTCCTGCCCGCAACACTGTGCGGGCATAAAAAAACCGCGTCGGCGCGGTCTGTAACTGAACAACGAGTGGTTATTTGCCAGTGAGCGCCTTGATGGCTGCCACATCTTCCAGCACACAGTCAAAACGATGGAAAGCCAGAAATGCCACCTGATCAAACTCAGCATAACGCTCAACCAGACGTTTCAGTTCCATATAAGTAACGCGGCGAATGATAAAGCGGTTGAAATCCCCCAGGAAAATGAATTTTTTTCCAGTACCAATCCCGTCAATAGCCTGATCAATAACATAAGGGATCCCCAGCACAGTAGCCGGCGTACCGCCTGCAATATCCGGCAGCCATAACGGGCGTTTCTGTCCATCCTCCATCTCTTCAATAGTCTGCAATGTGGCATCATTGAATGCCCAGCGGTATTTCGGCCCACCACGATATGCCGGATCAATGGCATGTTTCAGGGCATTCATTTCTTTCCAGGTGAAAGCGGCAGAGGCTGCAGTCTGGATGGTTCCCGTCACCGACGCTGCCAGCCCTTTTGGCTGTAACGGTGATCCCGTTCCGGTCCCCTGAACCAGATATTTTGCCTCTCCACGACCAATACGCTGGGCAATACGGTTTGCCAGATAAGATTCAATATCCACCCCACTGTCCTGGAGCAGCTCATTGGACACACGAATTATTTTTGATGACAGCTTTTTAGCCCCCAGAATAGCGGTCCCGAACGTCACATCCTGTTCCGTTGCGGCTGTATTTTCCGCCAGCAGTTCGCCCTCTTCAGTCGTGCCATCAGACGTTGACCAGGTGATATCCTGCCCGGTTGATGTGGTCAGAAGTTGCGCCACACTGGCAATCCCGCCATAAGCCTTCATGGTGTCAATGATTTTGTTACGCATCTGCGTGGGCACCGTATATCCGCCCTGAGAATCCGTTGTTACACTCTGAGCCCGCAGTTCACGCATCAGATTACGCTCTTCAGCATTCAGTTCTGCAAATCCGGCACGCAGAAAACGGTTAAATGCCGCAGCACGCTTCTCTTCCACCGCCTTTTTCCCGTTCTCCGCCTCATTATTCTGGCGCTCTTCCGGCCCGGACTCATCCACATATGCCTGATCCTGACGGCGCAACTCTTCTTCACGGGCGATTTGCTCATCCAGCGCATCCAGCTCAGCTTTCGCCCTGTTCCACTCTGCCCGTTGCTCATCAGTCCATGCGTTATCACCAATTTTTTCATGCAGTGCACGCATATCCTTTGCAATGGTGTTTCGTTTTTGCTTCATCTCATGAAGTTTCATCGTCAGTAGTATCCTTATGCATTAAGAAGGGTCAAAAGGCGCTCACGCGCCATTCGTTCATTAACAGCTTTCTTCAGCGCACCACTCGCCCGCGCTTCCTGCCAGGCTTTCATTGAGCGGACACCGGAGTCTGCGTCCTGATAGGCCGGATATGTCACCGGGCTGACGTCATACAGACGAGAAATGCGCGTGATTTCCCGGATAACAATCCCCTCGTCGTCTTCATACCAGCTCTCTCCGTCACGGGCGACACGAAACGCGAACGAGGACTGGTTAATGTCACCACGCAACATTGGAGACAGCACCAGGTCACAAATAGTCGGAGTATCCGGTGCAACAATGTCATAACGTAAACCGCGTTCATCCACCGACAATGACAATGTGCCGGCAGAACTTCGTCCGAGAATGAAATTAGGATCATGATTAAACAAGCCACGTACATCATCATTCAGTACATCATCAAAAGCCCCCGGCTTGATGATTTCACGAAATCCCCACAGAGGTTCTGAACGACTGTTAAATACCGAGCCATACCCCAGAATGTGGGTCGGGCATTATCATATTGTTCCGCCCGCACCTCCCCGCTGTAACAGCGCGTTTCACGGTCATTCATCGTTCTTTTCCTCTTTGCCTTTCGTATCTTTAAAGTTATTCAACGGATTTGCTGCATTTACGCTGACCAGCATTTCATCCAGACCGTCAACCGGGTTCATATCCTCAAATGCCCTGGCTTCATTCCGACTCATCCAGCCATCTGTAATGGCAAAGTGATAGAACTGCGCACGCTCCTGTGGGGTCCCACGGAGCAACCCCGTGAGGTTAAAACGAACGTAATACCCGGCAGCCCGTTCTGTACGGGTAAACAGGCGACGGTTAAGCTCCTGCTCCCAGTTCGCAACCCAGGGCATCATCGTGTAGCGAACAAACTGAATCGCCTGCTGCGTAATATTCGAAAATGTGGCTTTTTCCAGGTCATTAATCATGTGCGCCGGGACATTAAAAATCCCTGCAATCATCGACCTGTTCAGCTTGGTCATATCAATGATCTGAGCATCCACCGGAGAAACTGTCAGAGCGCGGTAATCCAGTTGCGCAGGCAACAGCATGGTTTTATTTTCCTGGCTGCGAAGCGCTGTCACCGCCCGCTGCCACATATTTTTAAGCCTGCCCCAGCTCTGTTCGTTCAGTTCATTTTTCACAGAAATAATACCGGCAGGACGGGCATTACCGTTAAAAAAGGCGCTGGTATACTGCTGGCCACTCATTCCCATACCAATGGTTTCAGCATGCTGCATGATCGGGCTCAGTCCCATTTTCTGATTGTTTCCCAGCGCCCTGATATGGATCATGTCGTCCGGACTTACCGCAAATGCACCCTCTTCGTTATACACCCCGTAAGTATGACGCCCACCGGTGTTAAGTAACGTGGTTTCCCATGGCATACAGCATTCAAGGCTGGTAACCTCTCCACGACGATTACGTTTTACCCACGTATAACCATTGCCCCACCCCAGCACATGACGCTGCTTCAGTTCCCGCCACTTATAGCTGGTCTGCCAGGCATTAGGTTCATCATGAACGAGCCAGAACAACGGATGATCGCGTGCAGGCTGAACATGCTCATTCGTTTTTCGCATCACATGCAGGGGCATCTGAGCCACACTGGATGAAATAACATAAATACAGGCATAGACAGCAGCCAGCTTCATGGATGTTTCCGGACTGACATACACATCCCGGGCAAAAATATTATCCGTCTCAGCGGCCTCTCCGGTTACCGGAACCGAGGGATTTTCCAGAGACTCACTGCGAAACAGAGCATCAAGAAGCATGTTTTCTCCTCATGGACACTACCAGTGCATAAAGCAGCAACAAACAGCCCGACAGCATCAGAGACGCTGGCAGACCTGCATACAGATAAACGCCAGCAGTGAGCAAACCGAAACCGATCAGCCCGGTCATATCAGTAATAAGCTGTTTCACAGAATTAACAGGTCCTCATCAGGATCAAGCGTGGACAGAAAGTCATTCACGCCCCCGCCATTTACCAGAAAGCGGCTCATGGCCGTAAAAAGCGCAACAGGGCCGTCGATTTTGGCTTCAGGCGTGGATTTATTCGGGAAGATGTTGTCGTTTTTGTCCGGTTTTACCGTAACGTTAGACATCATCCAGTTCATGACCGGATGATTGCTGTGATGGAAACGCCCGGCATAAACCAGTGATTCCGTTTCCTTCATGGCCTCTGACAGATTGCGGACCGTCTGCGGAACCTCCACCAGCGGTATCCCTTCTTCAGCCAGTGCCAGGCTGAACTGCATTGCGCTCCACGGGTCAAATCCCAGTTCCCTGAGGTTTTCACCGCCAATCCATTCCAGTAAGTCACTTTTTATCTGAGCATGATCGATAACATCACCATCCGTCAGGATGAGCTTATCCATCTCCGCCCACTTCCGGTAAAGTTCTGCCTGCTGCCGCGAGCATCGCTCCAGCCGTCCTTCCGGAAGCCAGAATTTAAAATCAGCATGAACATGTCCGTTATCGGTTCGCCAGAGTTTTGCCGCCGCACAGATATCAATCTTATGAGCAAGGTCGACGCCGACCCACATGGGATATGTTTTCAGCTCATGTTGTGGAGCAATGTATTCGCACTTCTCCCACTTAATCATATCCATCCAGGCAGATTCGGCAGTGACCCACACATTCATGTGTTTGGTAAAAAAATTCACCCGCGCAGAGACCTGCTCCTTCGCTTTTTTCGCCAGACGACGCAGATCATCCCAGCGTTTACAGATGCCCAGGCCAGGATTCGCTTTCTGCCAGACCGTTTCATCAAACGGATCATCTCCCTCATCGAGCGTGTAAATGATCGCAAAGTAGGAGTCGTCTTTTACCGCGCCCTCCACGTCGCTGTTATAGCCTCGCAATACCTTAATGGCGTAATCGCGCTGCTCGTAGCAAATCCCTTCCTTGTTAAAGCCAGCCGTGGTGATGCCAAATAACAGAGACTGCAGACGGGCACCGGTTGCCGTTTCCAGAACGTCCCACACGTCACGGGTTTTATGAGCATGCAGCTCATCAATAATGGCGCAGTGGATGTTCAGACCGTCCAGGTTGTTTGCATCCGAGGAAAGCGGTTCAAATTTTGATGCGCTCTGCTCCTGGTAAATCGCCAGCTTGTTGAAATCAAACAACCGCCCGAGTGTCGACCGGGCTTTTCTGACCATATTTTTGGCGTCTTCAAACACAATTCTGGCCTGGTCACGCGTGGTTGCGGCTGAATACACCTCAGCCCCGCCTTCACCATCTGCCCCCGTCATATACAGACCGATACCCGATGACAGGGTTGATTTTGCGTTTTTACGGGCAACTTCGTTGTATGCTGTCCGGAACCGGCGCACCATCACCGGGCGTCCACTGCCATCGCTGCGCATGACAACTTCCCCGGTTTCTTCATTCACCAGCGGAATGACAAAACCAAAAATATTAATGAGGATAAACACATGCCAGTCCATCAACTCAATGGGCTGACCTGCCAGCGCCCCTTTCACATGGGGTACAAATTTGTAGAAATTAAGGATGTGCTGTGCACGGGGTTCACTGAAATAAATCCCCCGCTCTTCGCCGTACTTCAGATCATCAAGAAAACGCTGGCAGGCCAGACGGACAAATTCGCCAGCAACAATTTCTCCTGCAACAACACGTTCGGCGTAGCGGATCCCGTCAGCCACTTTTGCCATCAGTCTCTCGCTTTTAAAAGCTCTGCCAGCGGATCAACATCATCCGGTCCGGCGGTATTTACTTTCGCCCGGCTTGCCGGTGACATACCAAACTCTGCAAGCATCGCCCGAATCCGCTTCCAGGCATCAGCCTTCATCGCAGCAGCCGGGTGTGCCTTGATCAGCACATCGCCATTCTGCGTTTCCGTGCGGTAGGTATAACCCTCAACATCGAGTATTTCGCAGTGATGCCGGTATTCGGTGTAGGCTTCCACCAGTAACTCGAGCGCACGTGCATCGAGCTGAGAAATGATCCCTTCCGCATTCAGCTCTTCCGCCATTCGCCTGAACCAGTACTTCCCCTGCGCCCCTAAATGTTGCGGAATTTTAGGGAGACCTTTTTCATCCTTTTTAGCGGTTTTTTTGGAGTCTTTAACTGGCCGCTTTGAGGGGTTACCTCGTATCAAATGCAGGCGTGGCGGGGTTTTCGGGGGTCCAGACATAATCGATTTTACCTATCAATCATTTAATCACATTCCAAAAAAAAGTTTTCGAACCTGCGGCGATGCGAGGAAAGGTCAGGCGGCGGTACTGAGCAGCCAGGGTTGCAGAGATTTGACCTGCCCCTCCCCTACAGATGGGAACTGTTATCAATTGAGGCGTTCGCGCGCTGTTTTTGCTTTATGACAGGGCCAGCACAGACTCTGCAGGTTACTGTCTGCATCCGTGCCACCATGAGCTTTCGGAATGATGTGGTCCACAGTTCTGGCTTCAACGGCTCTCCCATTGCGCAGGCAGTTCTGACACAGATGATTATCACGCTTCAGTATGCGCGCACGTATGGCATCCCATTTCGAGCCATAGCCACGCTGGTGGCGGCTCAGTCCGCGTTGATGCTGTACCCATCCTTCGCCACGATGTTTATCGCAGTAACCAGAACTGTCTGTGGTTGTACCTGCACATCCACGCTTACGGCAGGCGCGTGGGATTCGTGGGGGCATATGTACTCCAATGAAGAAGCCACCGACATAGCCTCCTCCATTCATAGTGAAACTATTTTCATCTACCCAGTAATGAATTCTTTGTAGAGTTGTGATCAATACAACTCACTAATGGAGAGGCTTGTCCAACACGTTGGACAAGTTTCCTGTTTGATTTACTGGACACTATAGAAGGACAGAATGCCTTCATCACTCGAATAACATCAATTAAGGAGGTTCAACATGTTTCATTCCACAAATCATCAGGCTGTAATTATGGCTGCATCAGCTTGTGCCACAGACCTTTTCCGCTTCACTTTGAGCCTGATTCATTTCTACCTGACCGGCTCGCCTCTATCTTTTTAATCCCCGCTTTATCCAAATTGCATTGCCAGAATGCCGACAACAGACTGACATTCAAATCCTGACTACCTCCAATAGGCTGAGCATCCACCTATATAGTTTTAATTTTCATCAATCCATTTAACTATCGTTTAATTGTTGTCACATAGGATTCTGCCGTTTTTAACAATGCAGGATAATAAGATGAAAAAAATGTTGTTTTCTGCCGCTCTGGCAATGCTTATTACAGGATGTGCTCAACAGACGTTTACTGTTGGAAACAAACCGACAGCAGTAACACCAAAGGAAACCATCACCCATCATTTCTTCGTTTCGGGAATTGGACAGGAGAAAACTGTTGATGCAGCCAAAATTTGTGGCGGCGCAGAAAATGTTGTTAAAACAGAAACCCAGCAAACATTCGTAAATGGATTTCTCGGTTTTATTACTTTAGGCATTTATACTCCACTGGAAGCGCGTGTGTATTGCTCACAATAATTGCATGAGTTGCCCATCGATATGGGCAGCTCTATCTGCACTGCTCATTAATATACTTCTGGGTTCCTTCCAGTTGTTTTTGCATTGTGATCAGCCTCTCTCTGAGGGTGAAATAATCCCGTTCAGCGGTGTCTGCCAGTCGGGGGCTGGTTGCATTATCCACGCCGGAGGCGGTGGTGGCTTCACGCACTGACTGACAGACTGCTTTGATGTGCAACCGACGACGACCAGCGGCAACATCAGCGCGCAGAGTTTCATTTTCAGCTTTCGCATTGGCTAATTCTCTCGAGTACTTTGCATCGAGTGCAGCAACATCACGCTGACGCTGCTGCATGTCAGCGATAGTGGCGATCGCCTGCTTCAGCTCACTGACTTTTTTATCACGCTGTTCTTTGTAGGCGATGGCGTTATCACGGTAATGATTGACCGCCCACGACAGGCAGACGATGATGCAGATAACCAAAGCATAAATAATCGCGGCGACTCTGCTCACTGCTCTATCCCCCAACAGGCTAATGCGCTTTCCTGGTCACGACGAATAACCTGTCCATAGCAGTTATTTGAACGTATGCGGCAATCGCGCCCACCATCTTTTATCCACCAGCGAATCGCCTCGCATGCGCCCTTACGATCACCGGCATTCAGCCGCTTATAAAACGTCGACGGGAAACACTTACCGGGGCCAATGTTATAGGGACAGAATGACGCTATACCCGCTTTTTGTGGTTCGGTCAGTAGTACTTTAATATTGCGCTCCACCCATGCCAGCGCCTTATCACGCTCAATGGCGTTGACCTGGTCGCATTTTTCCTTCGACAGTTTCATACCGGGAAAAACGGGTTTTCCATCCACCATCGTGGCACCCCGACAGATGGTCCAGATGCCGGACCCATCGCGGTATGCCGTTGTGTGGTTACCTTCTTTTTCATCCAGAAACTGGTCGAGAATATCAGGCGCGGGCGCACCGACGGCAATCAGTGCCAGAACGGCAGCCGACAGGCCGTATCTGATTTTTGCGTTCATGGATATTTATCAGGATTTATCGGTTTCTGCCCACGGACAGGTTTATCTGTTCCGGTCAGTGACTTAAGGTTGTGATTCCGGAGGAGTCTTCAGAGAACCAGTAATTCTTCCCGGTAGCTTTCCTTTGTAGGTTATCCATACATTCTGCGCCTCTAAAATTACGGGGCGCTTTTCCGGCGACTGCTCATCCCCTTCACATAACCCGGCAGCAACATCCAGGAAGACCTGTCTGATACTCATTCTGGCTGCTGCCTCATAAAACTCCAGCGCGGCACCTTCAACACGGTCCAGCGAGATGTCCAGGTCAAAAATTTCACCGTCAAAGCGTTTTTTGTCCCGTAACGCTAAAGTTACCGTAACTTTATTCTCAAAATTGCGGATCCCTTTCACAATCAGTTCATAGTTTTGAGTCATTGAATTACTCTCCCCGTGCCGCCTTACGACGGTCCTCTCTGATTTTGAAATACAGGTTAGTCAGATATGTCAGCAGCCCAAACAGCAGACTCCCCAGCACGCCTATTGCCGCCCACTGAGACGGGGAAACCCTGTCCAGCAACTGCAGGAACCAGTAGCCCGTTCCCACCGCTGACGTGGTGTATGACACACCTGTTGTGATTTTTTCCATCTGGTTTTATGATGATGCCGGTGTATTTATCTCCAGCACCAGACTTTCTATCTCAACGCCATACGTTGCATTTTTGGTAATATCCGTCAGCGTCAGTGCATTTAGTCCCACTGCCAGACCGTCTTTTATGGTCTGGAATGCCGGGCCAGTACGATGACGTAGTATCACTCCGGCTCAGTTGCACCACTGACCACCACATCACCTTCTGCTGCAATCGCCTGCATCAGGGTATAAGGGGTTATGGCCACCGGACTACCAAACGGCTGCCAGCCCTCTTTCAGTTTATGTGTCAGCTTTTCCGCAAGATCTGACGGCGGCGCCGCCCTGACAACATCATAGTGTTTAAATGCCATGGTTCTTTCCACCATCTGAAAAATAATTCTTTAAAATACCAGACATGTAACACAGAAAAAACACAAAACCATACCTTAAATAGAAACCTGATCATCAAGCAGATATGCATGGATAAACTACAAGACGAGATATAAACCACCCTGCATTTAAATAAACAATAAACAACATCAGAAAAATAATTCTGCTCTATGGTTTATATTCAAAAATATCATTTATACTTTTCAGAACATCACCAGCAAGGCATAAACAAGGAAGCTAAATGAAGTGGATTGTAATTGATACAGTTATCCAGCCATCATGCGGAATATCTTTTTCAGTCATATGGAGTAAAGTAAAATTAATAATCTGGTATCAATCGGATGCTTTCTTACCTCCTGAAAGTATATTTACACTGACTCACACAGGTATCATGCTCAATAACAAAGTGCTACCTGTAACCATTTACAACGTAGTACCATTCAATAAAACATTCTGGAATTTAATCAAAAACAGCCAGGAATGCCCTACAAATACAGATAACGTATTGAATGAATGCTTTAATAACCGTTGCATTCTGCAAATATGTCCTTATGGACTAAAACAACAAAGTCCATAAGGAGTTTACTCACATCTGACAAAATCAATATAAACAGCCCCTCCGGAGAGGGGCTGGAGAGTGGCGCTATGTGCCATTGCATGGTGCCGGGTGCCTCCCGGTGAATTCAGTACCAGCACCTGAATCCGCGATTATCCCATATACCTACTCGCTGATTACCCCTCCGCACAGGGGGATTCACCATGCGAAATTTTTTAACAAACTTCCCGCCGGCCAGACAATAATCGCCAGCCTGAATTATGAGCAACGTGGCATTTTACGGGAAAACTGTTTTCTGCAGTAAAAAGGCCCGCCGGAGCGAGCCTGGAAGGATAGCGGTCATGTGATGCCGGTTTCCCGGTAACTCAGCATCGGTATCTGAGTCAACGTTTTCTCTACTGGGTCATTTCCGATACGTTCCGCCTTCCGGCAGACTTTCATCACGTCAGAAAATATAGCACCCTGAGTAACAGGACAGTACTCAGAATTCAGGAAACTGTGACACATCCTGCACAGAAAAGCCCCTCCGGAGAGGGGCTGAAGTATAGCCTAATTTCTGTCTGTCGCATGGTGCCAGGGGCCTCCCGGTAAATTCAGCCTGTCTACTGAATTTGCATGTTCTCTGGATCATACACTTTGCCAGATGCCCCGCCGCTGAGGGGGATTCACCATGCGATGTAATTTTTAACAAATTCTCCGGCAGCCAGACAATCATCAAGCTGTGGAATTGTGAGGTATTTAAAAATTTCAACGGGTAACTGATACCCTGCTAATCGCCTGATGCTTTCTTTTTCAGCAACGGGAAAGCAACAACCACACACCCGCCACCAAAACACCATCAGACAGCACCGACATTATCCGGCTGCTGAAGTCCACCATCACCACCAGAAACAACAGGAGTGCAACCACAGCTGCTTAGAAGGCAATTGCTCTGCCCGGCTGAGCTAACAACGCTGAATACCGATAATGGACCGCCATCGGGGACCCGCCCCCGCACCAACAACCCTGTTATCGTGTCGTCTGCTCTTCCTGATAAGCTAATGGCGGTTTGTGATGGTGGCCCTTGCTGGATTTGAACCAGCGACCTGGCGATTATGAGTCGCTCGCTCTCACCACTGAGCTAAAGGGCCGGGAGTAGAATAATAACGGTCCGTAATTAATTCCGCAATAAAAAACCCGCTCGGCGGCGGGTTGTAGAAACTCTTCTAACGTCAGGCATAAAAAGCCCATTATTATGACGAATTTACCACAGATTCCGGAAAAATCAACCTTGTTACCTAGTTACCTTTTTTAACTGCCGCTCAGCCCATGCTTCTTCAATATCAAACCGGGTCACCAGCGCATCATAGAATTTCTTAACTGTTTTTTCCCATGACGCGCGTGTTATCTGGTTTGTCACCTCGCATATAGCATTAAATGTCTCCGTTGATGGTAGTCTTTCATAGCCACGACCACCACAACGCTGGCAGTCTCTGATAACAGGCATACCACGTTTTACCGACTCTTCACGATGAATGGCGACACCACGCCCACGGCAATCCTTACAGG
>PPYF01188439.1_pt1 | contig 21458 bp, 16 predicted proteins | sample 1559871 | NCBI WGS metagenome assembly PPYF01 (sample SAMN08240021, study PRJNA423297) | Human gut metagenome, whole genome shotgun sequencing project.
GCGTACAGCGCCGGAGCCTGCGCGCCGGAAAGCCGCTCCTGATACGACATCGCCGTCCACTCCAGACCAAAGCCGTTTGGCAGCTGCTTCACTAACGATTCCATAATATCCATCGCCGTACCGGTACTGACCCCCGGTGCGGCTTCCCCAACAATCTCAACCGCAGAATAACCGTTATAGCGTTCCAGACGCGGCGAGCCTGTCTCCCAGCGTGAGGTCGCGAAAGCAGAGAAGGGCACCATGCCGCCATCTTTATTTCGGACATACCAGAGATTAATGTCATCTGGCAGCATGCGATACGGCGCAGCTGCCTGCACATAGACTTTCTTCACGCGACCGCGATCCATAAAGTCATTCACATAGCTCGAACCCCAGGCGGTTTGCAGCGTGTCGTTAATATCGTCGATAGCAACGCCCAGCGCCTGAGCTTTACGCTGGTCGATATCAATCTGCAACTGCGGACTGTCGTCGAGGCCGTTATGGCGCACACGGGTTAGCTTCGGGTTTTCTGCCGCCAGCGCCAGCAACTGGTTACGTGCTGCCATCAGCGCATCGTGACCTGCTCCAGCGTGGTCCTGCAACTCCATATCAAAACCCGCAGAACTGCCAAGACCGCTAATTGCTGGCGGGCTGCTGGCGATAACGCGAGCTTCTTTAATCTTGTTAAACGCCTTCGTTGCACGCTCGATAATGGCAAACGAGGTGCCGGTCTTACTGTCGCGTTCGCTCCAGTCTTTCAGGCGGATAAACATTCGCGCCACGTTTTGCCCGTTGCCCCCAGGGCCAGAGCCAACGGTGGCAAACACCGATATGATGTTGTCTTTTTCATGGGTGAAGTAATATTTCTCGATTTGCTCAACGACTTTCAGGGTCTGTTGTTGGGTTGAACCGCTGGGCAATTGTACCGAGGTAGTAAACATGCCACGGTCTTCCAGCGGTAAGAACGACGTCGGCAAACGCAGGAACAGGAACACCATGCCGCCAAGCAGCAGGACATAAATCACAATCCAGCGCAGGCTACGGTGGAGAATTTTCGCCACCCCTTTTTCGTAGCGTTCGGCGTTGCGGTTAAACATCTGGTTAAACCAGGCAAAAAAGCCTTTTTGCCCATGATGCTCACCTTTTTTCAGTGGCTTAAGTAGTGTGGCACACAGAGCCGGAGTGAGGATCATCGCTACCAGTACTGACAGCACCATCGCCGCAACAATGGTAATAGAGAACTGGCGATAGATGGCACCGGTGGTGCCGCCGAAGAAGGCCATTGGTACAAATACCGCCGAAAGCACCATCGCAATCCCGACCAGTGCCCCCTGGATCTGCCCCATCGATTTACGTGTGGCTTCGCGAGGAGTGAGTCCTTCCTCACTCATAATACGTTCGACGTTTTCCACCACCACGATGGCGTCATCCACCAGCAGACCGATCGCCAGCACCATCGCGAACATGGTTAAGGTGTTGACGCTGTAACCGAAGGCGTAAAGTACGGAGAAGGTTCCCATCAACACCACCGGCACGGCGATAGTGGGTATCAGCGTGGCGCGGAAGTTTTGCAGGAACAGATACATAACGAGGAAAACCAGAGCGATAGCTTCCAGCAGCGTTTTCACCACGTCTTCAATGGAGGCTTTAACAAACGAGGTGGTTTCATACGCCACCTTGTATTCCAGTCCATGCGGGAAATACTGCGCCAGCTCGTCGAGACGATTGAGCACCAGCTCCGCTGTCGCCATTTCGTTAGCGCCGGAGGCCAGTTTTACCCCCAGCCCGGAGGCTGGCTTACCATTGAAGCGGCTAAGATAATCGTATTTCTCCGCCCCCATTTCGACGGTGGCGACATCGCCCAGCCTTACCTCTGAGCCGTCCTGATTGACCCGCAAGGTGATATCGCGGAACTGTTCTGGTGTTTGCAGCAGTGACTGGGCGTTAATGGTGGCGTTGAGCGCCTGCTTATCGACGGAAGGTGTACCACCAAGTTGCCCAACCGCAATCTGCGCGTTCTGTGACTCAATGGCATCAGTGACATCTTTAGCCGTCATCTGGAAACTGTTGAGTTTCGCCGGGTCCAGCCAGATACGCATGGAATATTGCGAACCATAGGCATCGATATCCCCGACGCCATTCACGCGGCTTAACGGGTCCTGAATATTACTGGCAACATAATCAGCAATATCCTGTTTATCCATCGAACCATCGGTAGAGACGAAGGCAATGGTCAGAATGTTGGTATCGCCGGTTTTACGCACCGTCACGCCCTGATTTTGCACCGCCTGCGGTAACTTTCGCATGGCTGATTGCAGCTGGTTTTGTACTTGCTGCACGGCTTCGTCCGGATCGGTGCCTGCTTTAAAACTTAAAGTGACAGATGCCTGACCGGTGCCACTGCTCTGAGATGACATATACATGAGATTATCGAGGCCGGTCATATTTTGCTCGATAACCTGGGTCACGGTGTTTTCCAGCGTCTGGGCCGATGCGCCGGGATAGTTAGCGGTCACTCGCACATTCGGTGGCGCGAGATCGGGGTATTGTTCAACGGGCAATGAGAAAATCGCCAGGGTACCTGTCAGACACAACAGGATTGCCAGCACCCAGGCAAAAATGGGGCGATCAATAAAGAAATTCGCCATTAAAAGAGGACCTCGTGTTTCTGCGTATCGTTGTAGGCTTGACTTGCTTCACTGTAGCGGCAAGGTACGAGCCAATCGTGGAGAAAAAAAGGAGTTAATGTAAATTATCATGCCCTTTTATACTGAACCTTAAGTGCAAGTATTCTTTGGTCAGTAGGAGGCTTTACATCAACTGACTTTCCTCACCCTCCGCAGAGCGAAAGCTAATACTCACTAACGTGCCGCCGCCGGAAGGTTGTGAAAAAGTCAGCGTCCCACCCAGCCGTTCCGCGCGTTCGCGCATGATATTCAGACCATAATGACCTTCGGGTTCTTTCGGTTCACCGATACCAATCCCGTTATCACGGATATAAACCGTGTGATTGCCGTCCGGCGCGGTGACGCAACTGACGGCGATTTCGCTGGCGTTGGCGTGCTTCATCGCATTCAGCACCGCTTCGCGAATAATTTGCAACAAATGCACCTGCATTTGCGCATCCAGCGCCAGGGTTGGCAGACGGCAGTCGAGGGTCAGTTTGGCGCTGGTTTGATTTTGTAACGTATCCAGCATTTCCCTCAACGCGGAGGGGAGATCCGCCTGCTGCAGCGTCAGGCGGAAAGTAGTCAACAGCTCGCGTAACTGCCGATAAGCATCATTCAACGCCTGGGAAAAATCGGCCATGATACTTTGTGCGGTGGCGTTATCTTCCGGTATCGAACGCTTCAGTAACGTCAACTGGATACGTAAGTAAGAAAGTACCTGAGCCAGCGAGTCGTGCAATTCGCGGGCGATGGTCGCACGTTCTTCCATCAACAATAATTGCTGAAAATGCTTCTGCGCCTGATTAAAGTACAAACCGCGTCCCAGCATCGACGAAACGCTGTTAAGCAGCGGTTCTGATGATGAAACGTGACTATTTTGCCAGTGCAGTTCGCCGTAAACCGTCTCTTGCATTGTCACCGGTAAAATCTGCATCGGCAATTCCGGGTTTGGTTGCCCTTCGCTAATCCGCCAGTTTTCACCGACATTTAACTCCAGATATTCAGCCGCTTCATTGTCGCGAACAATCTGCAAAATATGGCGGAAACAATGCACATCAATCTGGCTAGTGTTCAGCGCCTGCGAACACTGATACAACACCTCCAGACGACGCTTGGCCTCGTGGAGATCGCGGGTCTTTTCTTCTACTGACGCTTCCAGCGAACGGTACAATTTATGCAGCTCGCTCGACATCTGGTTAAAGGTTTTTGCAAGCAGACCAAGCTCATTCGGCAGGTTGGTATCCAGCGGCGGCGAGTCGAACTGCCCGTGTTCAATACGCTGACTGGCGGTAACCAGCTGATTCAGCGGGGCAACCACCTGATGGCGTATGCGGCTCAAAGTAAAAAAGACCAGCGTGAAAATACCGATGCCGCCAGCCAGGGAAATCGCCACCACCAGCAGCATTTTGCGTTCAGCGTAGTGCTGTAAAGCCAGTACGAACAGGTCTATCTGATTAACATAATTATTAATATTGGCCTGATACCACGGCAAATCGCCCTTGCTGAGCCGATTATTCATCTCCAGCCAGTTGGCATTCAGATGCGCATAGCGAGTTTTTACTGCTTCTGGCACATACCAGACGTTGAGGTTGGTTAATACCGGTGAATGCAGTGCCTGCTGAAATAACTGGCGATGTGCATTGAGTTGTGGACTGCCACTTTGCAAGTCGTAGCCCAGGCGGTAACTCTGCATACGCAGCGATCCGGCAATATTGATAGCCTCAGCGTCGCGCAAACTGCTCGCCAGAGTTAGCAGAGCGATACCCGTGGAAAGAATCGACAGCAGCACAATGTAAAAAAAGGCCCGGGCCAGACTGGCCGAGACGGGTCGTTTAACAATCACACGCGTCTTCTCCACAAAAAATCATTAATGTTCCAGTTCGCTGAAACGCAATTTAGTCAGTGATGGGATTATTTGATCTGCCACAGTTTATAGCGAAATAGTTACTTATTCTGGGCACATGAACATTGCCGATTCCCCTGTAAGTCGGGTAATAACAACACTCATATAAAGAATAAGGTTTTTACAACCAAAAAAGAAGGTCGTTATGAATCGTTTTATTATGGCCAACAGTCAGCAATGTCTGGGTTGTCATGCTTGTGAAATCGCCTGTGTCATGGCTCACAATGATGAGCAACATGTCCTGAGCCAACACCATTTTCATCCCCGAATTACGGTTATCAAACATCAACAGCAACGTAGTGCAGTGACCTGTCACCATTGTGAAGATGCGCCCTGCGCCCGTAGCTGCCCTAATGGCGCAATCAGCCACGTTGATGACAGCATTCAGGTCAATCAGCAAAAGTGTATTGGCTGTAAATCCTGCGTGGTGGCCTGTCCTTTTGGTACGATGCAAATCGTCCTGACACCCGTCGCGGCAGGAAAAGTAAAAGCCACGGCGCATAAATGCGACCTTTGTGCGGGGCGCGAAAACGGTCCTGCCTGTGTTGAGAATTGCCCGGCGGACGCGCTGCAACTGGTCACTGACGTCGCACTCTCCGGCATGGCGAAATCCCGCCGCTTGCGCACCGCGCGTCAGGAACATCAACCGTGGCATGCCAGTACCGCGGCGCAAGAAATGCCGGTAATGAGTAAAGTCGAACAAATGCAGGCAACGCCCGCGCGTGGCGAGCCGGATAAACTGGCGATTGAAGCGCGCAAAACCGGTTTTGATGAAATTTATCTGCCATTTCGCGCCGACCAGGCACAACGGGAAGCCTCGCGCTGCCTTAAGTGCGGCGAGCACAGCGTTTGTGAATGGACCTGCCCGCTGCATAACCATATACCGCAGTGGATTGAACTGGTGAAAGCCGGAAACATCGACGCCGCCGTCGAGCTTTCTCACCAGACCAACACCCTGCCGGAAATTACCGGACGCGTTTGTCCGCAAGACCGTTTGTGTGAAGGTGCCTGTACTATTCGCGATGAGCACGGCGCGGTAACTATCGGCAACATTGAACGCTACATTTCAGATCAGGCGTTGGCGAAAGGTTGGCGTCCTGACTTAAGCCATGTCACCAAAGTGGACAAGCGGGTGGCGATTATCGGTGCAGGTCCGGCAGGGCTGGCCTGTGCGGATGTTCTGACCCGCAATGGCGTGGGGGTGACGGTGTACGATCGCCATCCAGAAATCGGTGGCTTGCTCACTTTCGGCATTCCTTCTTTCAAACTGGATAAATCCCTGCTGGCACGCCGTCGGGAAATCTTCAGCGCGATGGGGATTCACTTCGAACTCAATTGTGAAGTGGGTAAAGATGTCTCTTTGGATTCGCTTTTGGAACAATACGACGCGGTCTTCGTTGGCGTAGGCACTTACCGTTCCATGAAAGCGGGTTTACCCAATGAAGATGCGCCGGGCGTTTATGACGCGCTGCCGTTCCTCATTGCCAACACTAAACAGGTGATGGGGCTCGAAGAGCTACCGGAAGAGCCGTTTATCAATACCGCCGGACTTAACGTCGTGGTACTGGGCGGCGGCGACACCGCGATGGACTGTGTGCGTACCGCACTGCGCCACGGCGCGAGTAACGTCACCTGCGCTTATCGTCGTGATGAAGCTAACATGCCAGGCTCGAAGAAAGAAGTGAAGAACGCCCGCGAAGAGGGGGCCAACTTCGAATTTAACGTCCAGCCGGTGGCGCTTGAGCTGAATGAACAAGGTCACGTCTGCGGGATTCGTTTCCTGCGCACGCGTCTTGGCGAGCCGGATGCCCAGGGGCGTCGGCGTCCAGTGCCGGTGGAAGGCAGTGAATTTGTCATGCCAGCCGACGCGGTGATTATGGCGTTTGGCTTCAATCCGCACGGGATGCCGTGGCTGGAGTCGCACGGTGTAACGGTAGACAAATGGGGCCGCATCATCGCGGATGTGGAAAGCCAGTACCGTTACCAGACCACCAATCCGAAAATCTTCGCTGGTGGTGACGCCGTGCGTGGTGCGGATCTGGTGGTTACCGCAATGGCAGAAGGACGTCATGCGGCACAGGGGATTATTGACTGGCTGGGGGTAAAATCAGTCAAATCTCACTGATAGCCTGCGCAGACAAACCCGACTTCACAGCGTAAGATAATTGTTCATTTCGCGCTGTGGAGTCGGTATGACGCAACAAATCACCCTCATTAAAGACAAAATTCTCTCCGATAACTATTTCACCCTGCACAACATTACTTACGATCTCACGCGCAAAGACGGCGAAGTTATCCGCCATAAACGTGAAGTGTACGATCGCGGCAATGGTGCGACGATCCTCCTGTACAACACGAAGAAAAAGACCGTGGTTCTGATTCGTCAGTTCCGTGTCGCTACCTGGGTTAATGGCAATGAAAGCGGGCAGCTGATTGAAAGCTGCGCCGGGCTGCTGGATAACGACGAACCGGAAGTGTGTATTCGCAAAGAAGCGATTGAAGAGACGGGCTATGAAGTGGGTGAAGTGCGCAAATTATTTGAACTGTATATGTCGCCAGGCGGTGTGACTGAGCTAATCCACTTTTTTATCGCCGAATACAGTGACAATCAGCGCGCTAACGCCGGTGGCGGTGTCGAAGATGAAGATATTGAAGTGCTCGAGCTGCCGTTCAGCCAGGCGCTGGAGATGATCAAAACCGGCGAGATACGTGACGGTAAGACGGTGTTATTGCTTAACTATTTGCAAACGTCACATTTAATGGACTGAAAAATAACAATAATATTTCGTTGTTTATTATTGGCTCAATCCGACAAATCCGATTGAGCCGCGCTACCTGCGCAACGAAGATACGACTTGTGCTGTTTGTTTGAACTTCTGGGGTCGTACCGTCCATGCGCTATCGCATTTTCCTTCTCTTTTTTTTCGCTTTGTTGCCGACGTCTTTGGTGTGGGCGGCACCAGCGCAACGGGCGTTTTCCGACTGGCAGGTCACCTGTAATAACCAAAATTTCTGCGTGGCGCGTAATACGGGCGATCATAATGGACTGGTGATGACCCTGAGCCGCAGCGCCGGGGCGCATACCGATGCCGTTTTACGTATTGAGCGCGGCGGATTGAAGTCGCCGGAGGCGTCAGAAGGGGAGATAGCGCCACGGCTGCTGTTAGATGGCGAGCCGTTGGCGTTAAGTGGTGACAAGTGGCGGATTTCACCATGGTTATTAGTAACCGATGATACGGCAACCATCACCGCGTTTTTGCAGATGATTCAGGAAGGGAAGGCAATCACCTTACGCGATGGCGATCAGACCATTTCTCTGAGTGGCTTAAAAGCAGCGTTGTTGTTTATTGATGCTCAGCAAAAGCGCGTTGGCAGTGAAACCGCGTGGATCAAGAAAGGGGACGAACCGCCGCTCAGCGTACCGCCCGCGCCTGCGCTGAAAGAGGTCGCGGTGGTTAACCCAACGCCGACGCCACTCTCACTCGAAGAACGCAACGATTTGCTGGATTATGGAAACTGGCGGATGAATGGTCTGCGCTGCTCGCTTGATCCATTGCGTCGTGAGGTGAATGTCACTGCGCTGACTGATGATAAAGCGCTGATGATGATTAGCTGTGAGGCAGGGGCCTATAACACCATTGATTTGGCATGGATTGTGTCGCGTAAAAAGCCACTAGCTTCGCGCCCGGTTCGGTTGCGTTTGCCGTTCAACAACGGTCAGGAGACGAATGAACTGGAACTGATGAACGCAACATTTGATGAGAAATCGCGTGAACTGGTGACCTTAGCGAAAGGGCGCGGATTAAGCGATTGTGGCATTCAGGCGCGCTGGCGCTTTGACGGTCAGCGTTTTCGCCTGGTGCGTTACGCCGCAGAACCCACCTGCGATAACTGGCATGGGCCAGACGCCTGGCCCACGTTGTGGATCACCCGTTAAACAAAATGGCGGGACATGTAGGCCGGATAAGACGCTGTAGGCCGGATAAGACGCGTCAGCGTCGCATTCGGCAATCAGCATCCGGCAATCACCATCAGGCACCTTTCACTCCCAGCACCTTATGCGCTTTTGCCACAATATTCTCGGCGGTAAAGCCAAAGAACGGGAACAGCTTATCCGCCGGAGCAGATTCCCCGTAACCCGTCATCCCGACAATTGCCCCTTTCAGACCAACATACTTGTACCAGTAATCGGCAATACCTGCTTCCACCGCCACGCGAGCCGCAACGTTAGAAGGCAACACCGACTCCCGATATTCCTCATCCTGGGCGTCGAAAATATCGGTCGAGGGCAGGGAAACTACGCGTACATTGCGACCTTCTCCTGCTAATTTCTCTGCCGCTTGCAGGGTAATTTCCATCTCTGAACCGGTGGCAATCAGAATAATATCTGGCTTACCGCCGCTGTCTTTCAGCACATAACCGCCACGAGCAATCTCTTTAACCTGATCCGGCGTACGTTCCACCTGGGCCAGATTCTGTCTTGAGAGGATCAGTGCCGTCGGTCCGTTGTGGCGCTCAACCGCCAGCTTCCAGCCCACCGCCGCTTCCACCTGATCGCACGGTCGCCAGGTGCTGAAATTTGGCGTTAAGCGCAGGCTGGCCAGTTGCTCAACAGCCTGGTGCGTCGGACCATCTTCGCCCAGGCCAATTGAGTCGTGGGTATAAACCATAATCTGCCGCGCTTTCATCAGTGCCGCCATCCGCGCGGCGTTACGGGCGTATTCAACAAACATCAGGAACGTCGCGGTATACGGCACAAAGCCGCCGTGGTGCGCGATGCCGTTGGCGATAGCGGTCATGCCAAATTCACGCACCCCGTAGTGAATGTAGTTGCCCGCTGGATCTTCCTTCAGCGAAACAGAACCTTTCCAGATGGTCAGGTTGCTGGGAGCCAGATCCGCCGAACCGCCGAGCAACTCAGGCAGCATCGGCCCGTAAGCGTTAAGCGTATTTTGCGAAGCCTTACGGGTAGCGATTTTCGCCGGATTTGCCTGTAACTCATTGATATATTTCTGAGTCGTTTTCTCCCAGTCCTTCGGTAAACCACCGCTCATCCGTCGGGTAAACTCTTCTGCCAGTTGCGGATGAGCCTTTTTATAGGCGGCAAACTTCTCATTCCAGCTCTGCTGCGCTTTTTCGCCTTTTTCACGGGCATCCCAGGCGTGATAAATCTCTTTAGGGATCTCAAATGGCGGATGGTGCCAGCCCAGTTTTTGCCGTGCCAGCGCCACTTCTTCTTCCCCCAGTGGTGCGCCGTGCGCCTCTTCCTTACCTGCTTTATTCGGCGAACCAAAGCCAATCACCGTACGGCAGATAATCAGCGACGGCTTATCTTTCACGCTTTGCGCTTCAAGGATCGCTTCCTTCACCGCCTGCGGATCGTGACCGTCGATTTCATGGATCACATGCCAGTGATAGGCTTCAAAACGTTTTGCCGTATCGTCGGTAAACCAGCCTTCTGTTTCACCGTCGATGGAAATACCGTTGTGATCGTAAAAACCAATCAGCTTGCCCAGTCCCAGCGTGCCTGCCAGCGAACAGACTTCGTGGGAAATACCTTCCATCAGGCAGCCGTCGCCCATAAACACATAGGTGAAGTGATCGACGATCTCATGGTCTGGCTGGTTAAACTGCGCCGCCAGTGTACGCTCTGCTATCGCCAGCCCGACGGCGTTCGCCAAACCTTGTCCAAGCGGGCCGGTGGTGGTTTCAACGCCTGGCGTATAGCCAATCTCCGGGTGGCCTGGGGTTTTCGAATGCAACTGACGGAAGTTCTTCAGTTCTTCCAGCGGCAGGTCGTAACCGGTCAGATGTAGCAAACTGTAGAGCAGCATCGACGCGTGACCGTTGGAAAGAATAAAGCGGTCGCGATCATACCAGGTTGGGTCGGTAGGGTTATGTTTAAGAAAATCGTTCCACAGCACTTCGGCAATATCAGCCATGCCCATCGGCGCGCCGGGATGACCAGAGTTGGCTTTTTGTACCGCATCCATACTGAGTGCGCGAATCGCATTGGCAAGGTCTTTTCGGGACATATAACACTCCGTGGCTGGTTTATAGTTTGGCGGCAAGAAGATCTTCCAGTTTGCGTTGATCAACGGCGAACAGACGAATGCCTTCAGACAGTTTTTCTACCGCCATCGCATCCTGATTGTGCTCCCAACGGAACTCCGCTTCGCTCATGGGAGCTGGGCGTGGGAACGTCTGAGAAGGTGGGATTAATTTACGTACCACTGGCGAAACTTTTTCCTGCAGCTCCTTCAGTAAATTCGGTGCGATAGTCAGTCGATCGCAGCCGGTTAAGGCGAGGATTTGTTCGGTGCGACGGAAGCTCGCGCCCATCACAATGGTTTCATAGTGGTGTTGCTTATAGTAGTCGTAGATATTGCGCACCGATTTAACGCCCGGATCTTCTTCCACCACATACGGGTCCATCGGCTTGCGTGCCTGATACCAGTCATAAATACGCCCGACAAACGGCGAAATCAGAAAAACGCCTGCTTCCGCACAGGCCCGTGCCTGTGCAAAAGAAAACAGCAGCGTCAGGTTGCAGTTAATACCTTCTTTTTCCAGCTCTTCTGCCGCGCGAATTCCTTCCCAGGTCGAAGCCAGCTTGATCAGAATGCGTGATTTCTCAACGCCTTGTTGCTGATACAAGTCCACCAGATGGCGCGCCTTCTCAATACTCTTTTCTTTATCAAAAGAGAGGCGTGCATCAACTTCTGTTGACACGCGACCGGGTACGATTTTGAGGATTTCAGCACCGAAATTGACCGCCAGTTTGTCACACGCTGCGACCACCTGTTGTTCCTGGGTCTTGCCATTTTTTTTACCCCAGGCGATAGCATCGTCTATTAAATGCTCATATTGTGATAATCCGGCAGCTTTGAGTAACAGCGAAGGATTGGTGGTGGCATCCTGGGGATGATAATGGCGAATGGACTCAATATCGCCGCTGTCTGCCACGACAGTGGTGAACTGTTTGATGCCGTCTAACTCGTTCATAGGAAATACTCCTTGAAAAGTAAAGTGTTAGATGAGTGCGTTAATTCACACTTCTGAGAAATTTCGCTAAACGCATCAAAAAAGCATAGCAGACAGGCATGGTATTGCTGGATTAAGCAGGTAACATCAGTGTTATAGGATTATTACCAAAACATTATATTAATGGTGAGAGTTTGGACTTGCTCAAAGTCTGTAGACTCCGGCAGGGTAATAATGTGCGCCACGTTGTGGGCAGGGGCTGTTGCCCACACACTTTATTTGTGAACGTTACGTGAAAGGAACAACCAAATGGATGACCAGTTAAAACAAAGTGCACTTGATTTCCATGAATTTCCAGTTCCAGGGAAAATCCAGGTTTCTCCAACCAAGCCTCTGGCAACACAGCGCGATCTGGCGCTGGCCTACTCACCAGGCGTTGCCGCACCTTGTCTTGAAATCGAAAAAGACCCGTTAAAAGCCTACAAATATACCGCCCGCGGTAACCTGGTGGCGGTGATCTCTAACGGTACGGCGGTGCTGGGGTTAGGCAACATTGGCGCGCTGGCAGGCAAACCGGTGATGGAAGGCAAGGGCGTTCTGTTTAAGAAATTCGCCGGGATTGATGTATTTGACATTGAAGTTGACGAACTCGACCCGGACAAATTTATTGAAGTTGTCGCCGCGCTCGAACCAACCTTCGGCGGCATCAACCTCGAAGACATTAAAGCGCCAGAATGTTTCTATATTGAACAGAAACTGCGCGAGCGGATGAATATTCCGGTATTCCACGACGATCAGCACGGCACGGCAATTATCAGCACTGCCGCCATCCTCAACGGCTTGCGCGTGGTGGAGAAAAACATCTCCGACGTGCGGATGGTGGTTTCCGGCGCGGGTGCCGCAGCAATCGCCTGTATGAACCTGCTGGTAGCGCTGGGTCTGCAAAAACATAACATCGTGGTTTGCGATTCAAAAGGCGTTATCTATCAGGGCCGTGAGCCAAACATGGCGGAAACCAAAGCCGCATATGCGGTGGTGGATGACGGCAAACGTACCCTCGATGATGTGATTGAAGGCGCGGATATTTTCCTGGGCTGTTCCGGCCCGAAAGTGCTGACCCAGGAAATGGTGAAGAAAATGGCTCGTGCGCCAATGATCCTGGCGCTGGCGAACCCGGAACCGGAAATTCTGCCGCCGCTGGCGAAAGAAGTGCGTCCGGATGCCATCATTTGCACCGGTCGTTCTGACTATCCGAACCAGGTGAACAACGTCCTGTGCTTCCCGTTCATCTTCCGTGGCGCGCTGGACGTTGGCGCAACCGCCATCAACGAAGAGATGAAACTGGCGGCGGTACGTGCGATTGCAGAACTCGCCCATGCGGAACAGAGCGAAGTGGTGGCTTCAGCGTATGGCGATCAGGATCTGAGCTTTGGTCCGGAATACATCATTCCAAAACCGTTTGATCCGCGCTTGATCGTTAAGATCGCTCCTGCGGTCGCTAAAGCCGCGATGGAGTCGGGCGTGGCGACTCGTCCGATTGCTGATTTCGACGTCTACATCGACAAGCTGACTGAGTTCGTTTACAAAACCAACCTGTTTATGAAGCCGATTTTCTCCCAGGCTCGCAAAGCGCCGAAGCGCGTTGTTCTGCCGGAAGGGGAAGAGGCGCGCGTTCTGCATGCCACTCAGGAACTGGTAACGCTGGGACTGGCGAAACCGATCCTTATCGGTCGTCCGAACGTGATCGAAATGCGCATTCAGAAACTGGGCTTGCAGATCAAAGCGGGCGTTGATTTTGAGATCGTCAATAACGAATCCGATCCGCGCTTTAAAGAGTACTGGACCGAATACTTCCAGATCATGAAGCGTCGCGGCGTCACTCAGGAACAGGCGCAGCGGGCGCTGATCAGTAACCCGACAGTGATCGGCGCGATCATGGTTCAGCGTGGGGAAGCCGATGCAATGATTTGCGGTACGGTGGGTGATTATCATGAACATTTTAGCGTGGTGAAAAATGTCTTTGGTTATCGCGATGGCGTTCACACCGCAGGTGCCATGAACGCGCTGCTGCTGCCGAGTGGTAACACCTTTATTGCCGATACATATGTTAATGATGAACCGGATGCAGAAGAGCTGGCGGAGATCACCTTGATGGCGGCAGAAACTGTCCGTCGTTTTGGTATTGAGCCGCGCGTTGCTTTGTTGTCGCACTCCAACTTTGGTTCTTCTGACTGCCCGTCGTCGAGCAAAATGCGTCAGGCGCTGGAACTGGTCAGGGAACGTGCACCAGAACTGATGATTGATGGTGAAATGCACGGCGATGCAGCGCTGGTGGAAGCGATTCGCAACGACCGTATGCCGGACAGCTCTTTGAAAGGTTCCGCCAATATTCTGGTGATGCCGAACATGGAAGCTGCCCGCATTAGTTACAACTTACTGCGTGTTTCCAGCTCGGAAGGTGTGACTGTCGGCCCGGTGCTGATGGGTGTGGCGAAACCGGTTCACGTGTTAACGCCGATCGCATCGGTGCGTCGTATCGTCAACATGGTGGCGCTGGCCGTGGTAGAAGCGCAAACCCAACCGCTGTAATTTTTTTTAACTCTCACGCTTACCCTGAATATTCAGGGTAAGCAGTTTAGCTGCAATATATTAGTAAAGCTTATTACTGAGTTTGCGAATAATAAAAAAAAGCAGTCTATATAATATCTCGATATTATTTTATTTATATTCATGCGTTGCATATGAAAGTTTATGCACCACAGCATTCAGGAATTTGTGCCCGGCAAACAGGTCACACTGGCGCATCTCATCGCGCATCCCGGTGAGGAACTGGCGAAGAAAATCGGCGTTCCGGATGCGGGCGCAATTGGCATTATGACGCTAACTCCCGGCGAAACGGCGATGATCGCCGGTGATTTAGCGCTGAAAGCCGCTGATGTGCATATCGGTTTTCTCGACCGATTCAGCGGTGCATTGGTGATTTATGGCTCGGTGGGCGCAGTAGAAGAAGCGTTATCACAAACCGTCAGCGGTTTAGGTCGCTTATTAAATTATACGCTTTGTGAAATGACCAAAAGTTAATACGAGGCATTCATGAAACGAATTGCGTTTGTGGGTAGCGTCGGGGCAGGAAAAACAACGTTATTTAATGCGTTGCAGGGGAATTATACCCTCGCCAGAAAAACACAGGCCGTGGAATTTAATGATAAGGGCGATATTGATACGCCGGGTGAATATTTTAACCATCCCCGCTGGTATCACGCCTTAATTACCACGCTACAGGATGTAGACATGCTGATCTATGTCCATGGCGCAAATGACCCGGAAAGTCGGTTGCCTGCCGGGTTGCTGGATATTGGCGTCAGCAAACGGCAAATCGCCGTCATCAGTAAAACGGACATGCCAGATGCTGACGTCGCCGCAACGCGAAAGTTATTGCTTGAGACGGGTTTCGAAGAGCCGATTTTCGAGCTAAACAGCCACGACCCGCAAAGCGTGCAGCAACTGGTGGATTATCTGGCATCTCTCACCAAACAGGAGGAAGCAGGTGAAAAAACTCATCACAGCGAATGATATTCGTGAAGCACACGCGCGCGGCGAACAGGCAATGTCCGTGGTTCTGCGCGCCAGCATTATTACCCCGGAAGCCCGTGAAGTGGCGGATCTACTGGGTTTTACCATCACCGAATGTGATGAATCGATCCCGGTAACGGCGTCCGTGCCCGCCAGCGTGCCAGCCGACAAAACCGAAAGCCAGCGCATCCGCGAAACCATCATTGCCCAGCTGCCGGAAGGCCAGTTTACCGAAAGCCTGGTCGCACAGCTGATGGAAAAAGTGATGAAGGAAAAACAGTCGCTGGAGCAGGGCGCAATGCAGCCGAGCTTCAAATCGGTGACCGGCAAAGGCGGCATCAAAGTGATTGATGGCAGTAGCGTCAAGTTTGGTCGTTTCGACGGCGCAGAGCCGCATTGCGTGGGCTTGACTGATCTTGTGACCGGAGACGACGGCAGCAGCATGGCCGCCGGTTTTATGCAGTGGGAGAACGCATTCTTCCCGTGGACCCTGAACTACGACGAAATCGACATGGTGCTGGAAGGGGAGCTGCATGTTCGCCACGAAGGCCAAACCATGATCGCCAAAGCAGGCGACGTGATGTTTATCCCGAAAGGCTCCAGCATCGAATTTGGTACGACATCCAGCGTGAAATTCCTGTATGTCGCCTGGCCGGCTAACTGGCAATCCCTATGAAAGATTTCATCACCGAAGCATGGCTAAGAGCGAACCATACGCTCAGCGAAGGCGCAGAGATCCATCTCCCTGCGGACAGTCGCCTGACGCCCTCTGCCCGGGAGTTGCTGGAAAGCCGCCATCTGCGCATCAAGTTTATTGACGAGCAGGGCCGCCTGTTTGTTGACGATGAACAGCAGCAGCCGCAGCCCGTTCATGGGCTGACCAGTAGCGATGAACATCCGCAGGCGTGCTGCGAACTGTGTCGCCAGCCGGTGGCAAAAAAGCCGGATACGCTGACTCACCTGTCGGCGGAAAAAATGGTCGCCAAAAGCGATCCGCGTCTGGGTTTTCGCGCGGTTCTCGACAGCACCATTGCGCTGGCAGTGTGGCTGCAAATTGAACTGGCGGAACCGTGGCAGCCGTGGCTGGCGGATATCCGTTCGCGTCTTGGCAACATTATGCGCGCCGATGCGCTGGGGGAACCGCTGGGCTGCCAGGCGATTGTCGGGCTTTCTGACGAAGATCTGCATCGGCTTTCTCATCAGCCGCTGCGCTATCTCGACCACGATCATCTGGTGCCGGAAGCCAGCCACGGGCGCGATGCTGCGTTGCTCAATCTGCTACGCACCAAAGTGCGGGAAACCGAAACCGTAGCGGCGCAGGTCTTTATCACCCGCAGCTTTGAAGTATTACGCCCGGACATTTTGCAGGCGCTGAACCGCCTTTCGAGCACGGTCTACGTGATGATGATCCTGAGCGTAACGAAGCAGCCGCTAACGGTGAAGCAGATCCAACAACGACTGGGGGAAACGCAATGATTATTGAACGTTGTCGTGAACTGGCGTTGCGAGCGCCCGCCAGAGTGGTTTTTCCGGATGCGTTAGACCAACGTGTGCTGAAAGCCGCGCAATATTTACATCAACAAGGTCTGGCAACGCCCATTCTGGTCGCCAATCCGTTTGAACTTCGTCAGTTTGCGCTCAGTCACGGCGTGGCGATGGACGGGCTACAGGTGATTGATCCGCATGGCAACCTCGCAATGCGGGAAGAATTTGCTCATCGCTGGCTGGCCCGCGCGGGCGAAAAAACGCCGCCGGATGCGCTGGAAAAACTTACCGACCCTCTGATGTTCGCCGCAGCAATGGTCAGCGCCGGTAAAGCGGATGTCTGTATCGCGGGCAACCTCTCTTCCACGGCAAATGTGCTGCGTGCCGGATTACGCATTATCGGCTTGCAGCCAGGCTGTAAAACGCTCTCTTCCATTTTCCTGATGTTGCCACAGTACAGCGGCCCGGCGTTGGGCTTTGCCGATTGCAGCGTGGTGCCACAGCCGACGGCGGCGCAGCTGGCGGATATCGCGCTTGCCAGTGCCGAAACCTGGCGCGCCATCACCGGAGAAGAGCCGCGCGTGGCGATGCTGTCGTTTTCCAGCAATGGTAGCGCCCGTCACCCCTGTGTTGCTAACGTCCAGCAGGCGACAGAAATCGTCCGTGAGCGCGCACCAAAGCTGGTGGTGGATGGCGAGTTACAGTTTGACGCCGCCTTCGTGCCGGAAGTGGCGGCGCAAAAAGCGCCTGCCAGCCCGCTACAGGGCAAGGCCAATGTGATGGTTTTTCCGTCGCTGGAAGCCGGAAATATTGGTTACAAAATCGCACAACGACTCGGCGGATATCGTGCCGTCGGGCCACTGATACAAGGACTTGCCGCGCCGATGCACGATCTCTCTCGTGGTTGTAGCGTGCAGGAAATTATCGAGCTGGCGCTGGTGGCAGCTGTGCCGCGTCAGACAGAAGTGAACCGCGAAAGCAGTTTACAAACACTGGTTGAATGAACGGTCCCGTTCTGGACCCTGATAAAGAGGAAAGCACAATGGAAGCATTAGGAATGATCGAAACCCGGGGCCTGGTTGCACTGATTGAGGCTTCTGACGCGATGGTGAAAGCTGCGCGCGTCAAGCTGGTTGGTGTTAAGCAGATTGGCGGCGGCCTGTGTACTGCCATGGTTCGTGGTGATGTTGCAGCCTGTAAAGCCGCGACCGATGCAGGTGCCGCAGCGGCACAGCGTATCGGCGAGCTGGTATCTGTACACGTTATCCCGCGTCCGCACGGCGACCTGGAAGAAGTCTTCCCGATCGGCCTGAAAGGCGATAGCAGCAACCTGTAATCACCCTGTGTGACGTCGATTCGGGCGTCACGCTCTCTCCTTTTTCATTTTACCTTCTGCGGAGGGTAGGGGGAGCTTTTACCTGAAATACGCCACGGAGGCGGGTATGAAACTGGCAGTCGTCACTGGACAAATTGTTTGTACCGTACGCCATCACGGACTGGCGCATGACAAATTGCTGATGGTGGAAATGATTGATCCACAAGGTAATCCTGACGGGCAATGCGCCGTCGCCATCGACAATATTGGCGCGGGAACCGGGGAGTGGGTGTTACTGGTGAGTGGCAGTTCCGCCCGCCAGGCGCATAAAAGCGAAACGTCACCGGTCGATCTGTGCGTGATTGGCATTGTCGATGAGGTGGTGTCTGGCGGTCAGGTAATTTTCCACAAATAAGGCAGAACATCATGAATCAACAGGATATTGAACAGGTGGTGAAAGCGGTACTGCTGAAAATGCAAAGCAGTGACACGCCGCCCGCCGCCGTTCATGAGATGGGCGTTTTCGCGTCCCTGGATGACGCCGTTGCGGCAGCCAAAGTCGCCCAGCAAGGGTTAAAAAGCGTGGTAATGCGCCAGTTAGCCATTGCTGCCATTCGTGAGGCAGGCGAAAAACACGCCAGAGATTTAGCGGAACTTGCCGTCAGTGAAACCGGCATGGGCCGCGTTGAAGATAAATTTGCCAAAAACGTCGCTCAGGCGCGCGGCACGCCAGGCGTTGAGTGTCTCTCTCCGCAGGTGCTGACCGGCGACAACGGCCTGACTTTAATTGAAAACGCGCCCTGGGGCGTGGTGGCTTCGGTAACTCCGTCCACTAACCCGGCGGCAACCGTAATTAATAACGCCATCAGCCTGATTGCCGCGGGCAACAGCGTCATTTTTGCCCCGCATCCGGCGGCGAAAAAAGTCTCCCAGCGGGCGATCACGCTGCTCAACCAGGCGATTGTTGCCGCAGGCGGGCCGGAAAACTTACTGGTTACTGTGGCAAATCCGGATATCGAAACCGCGCAGCGTTTGTTCAAGTTTCCGGGCATCGGCCTTCTGGTGGTGACCGGCGGCGAAGCGGTAGTAGAAGCGGCGCGTAAACACACCAATAAACGTCTGATTGCCGCAGGCGCTGGCAACCCGCCGGTAGTGGTGGATGAAACCGCCGACCTCGCCCGTGCCGCTCAGTCCATCGTCAAAGGCGCTTCTTTCGATAACAACATCATTTGTGCCGACGAAAAGGTACTGATTGTTGTTGATAGCGTAGCCGATGAACTGATGCGTCTGATGGAAGGCCAGCACGCGGTGAAACTGACCGCAGAACAGGCGCAGCAGCTGCAACCGGTGTTGCTGAAAAATATCGACGAGCGCGGAAAAGGCACCGTCAGCCGTGACTGGGTTGGTCGCGATGCGGCGAAAATCGCGGCGGCAATCGGCCTGAACGTGCCGCAAGAAACGCGTTTGCTGTTTGTGGAAACCACTGCAGAACATCCGTTTGCCGTGACCGAACTGATGATGCCGGTGCTGCCCGTCGTGCGCGTCGCCAACGTGGCGGATGCCATTGCGCTGGCGGTGAAACTGGAAGGCGGTTGCCACCACACGGCGGCAATGCACTCGCGCAACATCGAAAACATGAACCAGATGGCGAATGCTATTGATACCAGCATTTTCGTTAAGAACGGACCGTGCATTGCCGGGCTGGGGCTGGGCGGGGAAGGCTGGACCACCATGACCATCACCACGCCAACCGGTGAAGGGGTAACCAGCGCGCGTACGTTTGTCCGTCTGCGTCGCTGTGTATTAGTCGATGCGTTTCGCATTGTTTAAGGAGTAACAGATGGCGCACGACGAACAATGGCTCACCCCACGTCTGCAAACGGCGGCAACGCTGTGTAACCAGACGCCCGCCGCGACGGAATCTCCGCTGTGGCTGGGGGTGGATCTGGGCACCTGCGATGTGGTGTCGATGGTTGTTGACCGCGACGGTCAGCCGGTGGCGGTATGCCTCGACTGGGCCGATGTGGTCCGCGACGGCATCGTCTGGGATTTCTTCGGTGCGGTCACCATTGTTCGTCGCCATCTCGACACTCTTGAGCAGCAATTCGGTCTTCGTTTTAGCCATGTGGCGACTTCATTTCCTCCAGGTACGGACCCGCGTATTTCCATCAACGTGCTGGAATCTGCCGGACTGGAAGTGAGCCATGTGCTGGATGAGCCAACCGCAGTTGCGGATCTGCTGCAACTGGACAACGCCGGTGTAGTGGATATCGGCGGCGGCACTACCGGCATTGCCATCGTGAAAAAGGGCAAGGTGACGTACTCGGCGGATGAAGCCACCGGCGGACATCACATCTCTCTGACTCTCGCCGGAAATCGCCGTATTTCGCTGGAAGAGGCGGAGCAGTACAAGCGCGGTCACGGTGAAGAGATTTGGCCTGCGGTGAAACCGGTGTACGAAAAAATGGCGGACATTGTCGCCCGGCATATTGAAGGGCAGGGCATTACTGATTTATGGCTGGCGGGCGGCTCTTGTTTGCAACCGGGCGTGGCGGAACTGTTTCGCAAACAATTCCCGGCGTTACAGGTGCATTTACCGCAGCACAGTTTGTTTATGACCCCGCTGGCGATCGCCAGTAGTGGGCGAGAGAAAGCGGAGGGGCTATATGCAAAATGAATTGCAGACCGCGCTCTTTCAGGCGTTCGATACCCTGAATCTGCAACGGGTAAAAACATTTAGCGTTCCACCGGTGACGCTTTGCGGTCCGGGCGCGGTGAGCAGTTGCGGGCAGCAAGCGCAAACGCGTGGGCTGAAACATCTGTTCGTGATGGCAGACAGCTTTTTGCATCAGGCGGGGATGACCGCCGGGCTGACGCGCAGCCTGGCTGTTAAAGGCATCGCCATGACGCTCTGGCCATGTCCGGTGGGCGAACCGTGCATTACCGACGTGTGTGCAGCCGTGGCGCAGTTGCGTGAGTCAGGCTGTGATGGGGTGATCGCATTTGGCGGCGGCTCGGTGCTGGATGCGGCGAAAGCCGTGGCGTTGCTGGTGACGAACCCTAGCCCATGCCTCGCTGATGCCGGATGTGGCGATCCTCGACGCCGCATTGACCGAAGGTGTGCCGTCGCATGTCACGGCGATGACCGGCATTGATGCGTTAACCCATGCCATTGAAGCATACAGCGCCCTGAACGCTACACCGTTTACCGACAGCCTGGCGATTGGTGCCATTGCGATGATTGGCAAATCGCTGCCGAAAGCGGTGGGCTACGGTCACGACCTTGCCGCGCGCGAGAGCATGTTACTGGCTTCAAGTATGGCGGGAATGGCGTTTTCCAGTGCGGGTCTTGGGTTGTGCCACGCGATGGCGCATCAGCCGGGCGCGGCGCTGCATATTCCGCACGGTCTCGCGAACGCCATGTTGCTGCCAACGGTGATGGAATTTAACCGGATGGTTTGTCGTGAACGCTTTAGTCAGATTGGTCGGGCACTGCGAACTAAAAAATCCGACGATCGTGACGCTATTAACGCGGTAAGTGAGCTGATTG
>PPYF01065546.1_pt1 | contig 21440 bp, 18 predicted proteins | sample 1559871 | NCBI WGS metagenome assembly PPYF01 (sample SAMN08240021, study PRJNA423297) | Human gut metagenome, whole genome shotgun sequencing project.
GAGGTCAAGAAGCTGCAGGAAGAGTACGGCTTTGAGTACACCGTGGAGTTCGTTCAGTAAGTTCAGCATCGCCTGATAGCAAAAGGGTCATTGCACAAACCGTGCAATGACCCTTTTTGCGTAAGTTCATTCCATAAAATGGCATCCTGGAGCGTCCGCAGACGTCCCGTATTAAACCTCGTAGTCCAGACAGACGCGGTTTTTGTAGTAGGGGCGCACCTTGCTGTTTGCCACCGCCACATGCGCCGGGTGGGTGGAGTAGCCCTTGAGCGCCTCGGCGCTCTCAAAGGTGGTGTCCAGCATCAGGTCGGCGTTGGAGGAGGGAAGGGCATCAATGTTGACATGGATGTCCACAAGCCCCGGAATCTTGCCGGAAAGGCTTTCCAGACCCTCCTTGATGCCAGCCTTGACGGCGGATTTTTCCTCGGCGGACAGCTCGTCCTTCAGCTGCCAGAGAATAACGTGCTTGACCATAACAAAAAACCTCCTGCGTTTTTTCTCATTGTAACAGGGCGAGAAAGAATCCGCAAGAGGAAACAGGAAAGTCTTATGTGGGCGCGAACAGCAGCACCACCAAAAGCACAGCACAGAGCACCGAAACTACGATGCCCTCCAACCGGGTCAGCCGGATGTACTCCTCCGTAGGTTCGGGCACCTGCGTATACCGCCCACGGGAACGCAAGGCAATGGCATCCTCCGGCTGCAGCGCCATAAAAATACCGAATCCGATGCCGAAAAGCGCGACCAAGATCGATAAGATGACTTCCATAGAAACCCCTCACTTTTTGTTTTTGTCGTCCCTGCTCAGGGTATAGCACAGATGTGAGATCAGCAGAGCAACACTGAACACGAGCGCCGCCACCATCAAAATAGAGCGCAGCGGCTCTACTCTAGGTAGAAAAATGTTGACCAGATAGAGTGCACCGCAAAGGAGCGACAGGATGCCGAAGGGTCTGTGGAAGTGGTTCTTTTCGTCCTCACTGCTCCAGCCGGTGCCGGTGCCATTGTAAAGATCCCGGATGCCGCGGTATAAAAACAATACGCCCAGTGCTGCGTTCAGCCAGTCTGAAGTGGAAAGGTTCATATATTTGTACTTACCTCCCGGCGGCTCAATCCGCGCTGTGCTCCCAGATTTCATACAGGATCAGGTAGATCACATCAACGATGACTGTAATGGTGCGTACCCCGTTGCTCAGGGTAGGGAAGTTGCCCAGAAACTGCGAAGAAGCAAGAACCATTGCGTTGAAGATCTCCCACACGCCGTTTTTCTTCTGCCACATGGCGCGGGCCACAAGGCAGAACAAAAGCTCGATAATGTTGTACCAGCCAAACGCCAGCTGCATAAAATGCACCTCCCATCTTTTACCATATTATAACATAGGGGGACGAAAACACAAGGACGCTATTCAACCTTCCTGCGTAAATTTTGCATAAATTATGCATCAACTATTTGTTGAAACAACATAAAATAAAACCAGCCGGACGAGGCGGTTGCAAGCCCTCGTCCGGCTGGATACTTACTTCTTCGGAGTCATAAGCCTCTTCTCCTTGGTGACCTCATTTTCGGAATACGGGTTTCATAGGGTGACTCTCCTTAGAAACGTTTCTTCAGAATTTAGGTGCTTTGCAAGGGGATGAAAATCAACTGTACATTGGACTGACCCTTTTCTCAACTGTTGGACTGCGGCAAACGGTTCATGAGGATGAATTTCATATTACCACATTCTTTCGAGTTAGATTTGCAAGGGAAACGTCTTACTTAGTACATTGGTAGAACTCCTTTTTAGCTATTCAAATAAGGTTCTCCGGATCATTGATACTTTCATAAGAATCATCTCCAGCGGATCTATCTGAACGCTCTGGGGAAGAATTGAATCGACAGGTTGTCGTGTTATCGCATTATTGATGCTCAAGACCGGCTCTGTTTTTGTGTTTTTATACGGGGGAAACATCCCGTTTGTGGTGAGCCTCTATTTTGCTTCTCAGCGAACCCCGACAGCCTGTCCCTGCTGTGCGGGTTCCATATCAACCATCGGTCTTCGCTCCTTTCTTCTTAAAGTCAGCGGGAGTAACTCTCTTTTGAGCTTCTGCTGTACTTCTCTGGTTTCTGGCTTAATTATACAGGAAGATGCACGTTTTGTCTATTGGCAGACCGCACAAAGAAAAGATTTTGTTTTTGTGCAATGTTAAAACCTGCAGCGGTGCGGAAAAATTGCCCAGAAGTTCCGAGCCGTTCGTGAAGGATTTTTCACAAAAGGGGAGAAAGTGCCCGCAAGGTATTATGCACCGGTTCTATTTGTGCTAAAATAGCGTCAATGAATGGTAGTCGCCGCCGCCCCGCGAGATGAAAGTTTCGCGGGGCGGCTTTTTTGCGGCAAAAATTTGCATAAAAAAGAAACGGAGAATCAATCAAAATGCCTAAAACTTTACCGGAACGCATCTTCTTTACCATTGTCATGGCCGCTATCATGGTCTATGGCATGATCGTCTACAATGTGGCGTTGAACACAAACGGCGTGACCAATGCTACTTTTGTTATGGCTCTGCACGAAATGCCGATCATGGTGCCGGTGGCCTTTGTGCTGGAATTTTTTGTGGTGGAAAAGCTGGCCACTAAGCTGGCATTCCTGTTTATGCGCCCCACAGACCGCCCGCAGTTCATCACCTACGCAATCTCGCTGATGATCGTGTGCATCATGTGCCCGGTGATGAGCCTGGTCGCAACGCTGCTGTTTAAGGAGCCGAGCTTTGGAATGTGGGTACACACCTGGGGCTGCAATATGCCCATGGCACTGTGCTGGCAGATGCTGTACTGCGGCCCGCTTGCCCGTGCCATCTTCCGGCTGGTGTTCCGCCGCGGGGAAAAGCAGGCCATGTAAGGCGGTTTGCCTGCGATTCTATAATAAATATGTATAAGAAATATACATAAGATGCCGCAAAAACATACCGGGGAAGATACCTATACGTTTTTTATATACCTGATATATAAAAGCTATACGGTATGGCTATTTTTGCGGAAATATTTCCAAAAACCGGAAGAATGCGCCTGCAAAGCCTTGGATAAAACAAAATGAATTGTACAGAGCGTACACTTTTGAATGCTTCAACTGTGCACTGTGTACAACAGTTTTGTTTTGCCGGTGCAATGCTACCGGGTAAAATGTAGAATGTGCACAAATACCCTTGCCAATTTTGTGCAATCGTACTATTATACACAACGAAAAAAGACGAAACCGACAAAGAAAGGGGAGGGCGCAGACAGCATTCGGGCAGCGCCTTCCTTGCTTTTTTCACGGTACACAGTCTTTTCTTCGCGTGATAAGAAGGTGTGAAGGGGCGCGGAGCAAAGGTGTGCGGCAGATCCTTGACCGTGGGACTGCCGCAGACCCGGCTCCCGCCCGCAAGCCCTATCCCTGCAGGAAGGAGGAAAAGCAAATGAATAAATTGACGCAGGCTCTGATGGAAGAGCTTACCGTGGAGTATGTCAAGGTCGGCTCGCTGCAGATCCCGGAATCGGTGGTCATCAGCTGGGTGATCATGCTGCTGCTGGTGGTGGGCTCCATCCTGCTTACCCGCAACCTGAAGGTGGATCACATCAGCAAGCGTCAGGCAGCACTGGAAGCGCTGTACTCCCTTGGCAAAAACTTCTTTGAAGGGTTGCTGGGCAAGGAGGGCAGCCGCTATGTGCCTTATCTGATGACCGTGGCGCTGTACATTGCCTGCTCCAACGTGATCGGTGTGTTCGGCGTAAAGCCCCCCACAAAGGATCTGGACGTGACCGCTGCACTGGCGCTGATGAGCATCGTGCTCATCGAGTATGCAGGCGTTCGCGCCCGGGGAGGCGCGGGCTTTCTTAAGAGCCTTGCAGCCCCTACCCCCATCATGACCCCTATGAACATCCTCGAGATCGCCATTCGCCCCACCAGTCTGTGTATGCGACTGTTCGGCAACGTGCTGGGCGCGTTCGTTATTATGGAACTGCTCAAGCTGGTGGTGCCGGTGTTCGTCCCGGCGGTGTTCAGCTTGTATTTTGACCTGTTCGATGGTCTGATCCAGACCTATGTTTTCGTGTTCCTGACCGCACTGTTCATGAAAGAGAGCATCGGCGGCGAGGAATAAACAACAAATTTTAAAACTGTAATTACAAAGGAGATAGAACTATGAGTGGTTTGGTAGCTCTGGGCGCTGGCATTGCAGCGCTGACCGGTATTGGCGGCGGTATTGGCATTGGTATTGCAACGGGTAAGGCAACGGAGGCAATCTCCCGCCAGCCGGAAGCTTCCGGTAAGATCCAGACGAACCTGCTGCTGGGCGCTGCTCTGGCAGAAGGTACCGCAATTTTCGGCTTCGTCGTTGCACTGCTGATCATCCTGTTCCTGGGCCAGTAACGGAGGCGTGGACGAATGCTGAAGTTGGATTTGAACCTGCTGTGGACCGTGGTGGATGTCCTGATCCTGTATGTGCTGCTGCGCAAGTTTTTGTTCAAGCCCATCCAGAACGTGCTGGATCAGCGCCAGAAGATGATCGAGGCAGACATTGCAGCGGCAAAGACCTCCAAGACCGAGGCCGCCGCAGCACTTACGACCGCGCAGGACAAGCTGCGTAATGTGGACAACGAAGCCGCAGCCCGCCGCGAAGCCTACGAAAAGCAGGCCGAGGTGGAAAAGCAGCAGCTGCTGGCCGACGCGCAGAAGCAGGCTGACGAGATCGTGGCTGCCGGCAAGGCCGCTGTGGAGATCGAGCGCCAGAACAAGCTGCGGGAAGCAGATGCACAGGCTACGGCACTGGCACGCTCCATGTGCGAAAAGCTCTTGAAACATAATTTGACCGCCCAGGATGATGATCAGCTGCTGGACGATCTGCTGCAGAAAGCAGGTGCAGGCAATGGCAACTGAATTCAGTCGTGAATTTTTTGCGGATAACCGCATCGTCAAGGCCAGCCTGCGCTGCGCCCATAAACTCCGCGAAAAAGATCTGGACCGCATCAAGTCGGAGATCAAAAAGCTGTATGACGCCACGGAAGTCATCCTGAACATCACCGTGGACGAGAGCCTGCTTTCCGGTTATGTCCTGCAGGTGGGCGACCGCGTGTTCGACAATTCCGGTCGTCATCAGCTGGACAAAATGATGGAGGGCAAGCCCTCGCTGGCTACCCTCAAGACCCGCATCGAGGACTACAAGCCCGCCGAGACCTCCGCAGAGGGCGGCGTGGTCATCTCCTCTGCCGATGGCATCGTGCACATTGACGGCATGAACCGCGCTGTGTACGGCGAGATCGTCACCTTTGAAAACGGTGCCAAGGGTATGGTGGAAAGCGTGGAGCCGGAGCAGCTGGGCGTTATGCTGTTCGATGGTGCCGAGACTGTTGGTGTGGGCACTATGGTCACCCGCAGCGGCAAGCGCGCCGGTATCCCGGTGGGCGATGCTTTTCTGGGTCGTGTTATCAGCCCGCTGGGCGAGCCCATCGATGGCAAAGGCCCCATTGAGGCTGAGGGCTACAACCCCATTGAGAAGCAGGCACCCAGTATTCTGGAGCGCCAGAGCGTGGACACCCCGCTGCACACCGGTATTCTGGCGATCGACTCCATGTTCCCCATCGGCCGCGGTCAGCGTGAGCTGATCATCGGTGACCGCCAGACCGGTAAGACTTCCATTGCCACCGACGCCATCCTGAACCAGAAGGACAAGGATGTGCTGTGCATCTATGTCGCCATCGGTCAGAAGGCTTCCTCCATCGCCCGCGTGGCCGAGGATCTGAAAAAGCATGGCGCTATGAGCTATACCACCATCGTGGCAGCTACCGCGTCGGATTCTGCCCCGCTGCAGTACATTGCCCCCTATGCGGGCACTGCACTGGCCGAGTACTTCATGGCCAAGGGCAAGAGCGTACTCATCGTTTACGATGATCTGTCCAAGCACGCGGTGGCCTACCGTGCCATCTCGCTGCTGCTGCGCCGCTCTCCGGGCCGTGAAGCCTACCCCGGCGATGTGTTCTATCTGCACTCCCGTCTGCTGGAGCGCTCCTGCCGTATGCGGGATGATCTGGGCGGCGGCTCTATCACCGCACTGCCCATCGTAGAGACGCAGGCCGGCGATGTTTCGGCCTACATCCCCACCAACGTCATCTCCATCACCGACGGTCAGATCTTCTTGGAGAGCGCCCTGTTCAACGCCGGCAACCGTCCGGCTGTCAACGTGGGTCTGTCGGTGTCCCGTGTGGGCGGCGCTGCCCAGACCAAGGCCATGAAAAAGGCCAACGCAAACCTGCGTATCGAGCTGGCACAGTATAAGGAGATGGAATCCTTTGCACAGTTCAGCTCCGATCTGGACGCCGAGACCCGCCGTCAGCTGGAGCACGGCAAGGCACTGATGGAAATGCTCAAGCAGCCGCTGTGCCAGCCCAAGTCCGATGCCGAGCAGGTGGTCATTCTGGTGCTGGCTTCCCACGGCCTGCTGGACACTCTGCCCACCGCAGAACAGCGGGAAAAGACCGCTGCCTTTGTGCGGCAGTTCCGCGCAGACGTCTCCGGCACCATGCAGAAGATCGATGCTGACGGCAAGCTGGAGCCCGACCGGGTGGATGCCATCCTGAACGCTTGGAAAGCTTATGCGGGAGGCAATGACCATGTCGTCCAGTAAGCTGCTGAAGGAGCGCATCGAGAGCATTCAGGACACCATGAAGATCACCAATGCCATGTACCTGATCTCTTCGTCCAAGCTGCGCAAGGCACGGCAGAACTACCAGAATGTGTCCCCTTACTTCAACCGTATGCGGGATACCATCTCCCGTGTTGTGCCGCATCTGCCGGAGGAGCCGGAGCACCCCTTCTTCCATGAGCGGAATCTGGAAAACCCCCGGCGGGCGTATTTGGTGCTTACTGCCGATAAGGGCATGGCAGGTGCTTATAACCAGAACCTGCTCAAGTTTCTGCGGGAGCACGCAGACCCCAACGACCGCTTTTATGTCATCGGTCAGGTGGGCTACCGCGCCCTGCGCCACCGGGACCCCCGCCTTGTGGAGGAGTTCCGTTATAGCGCAACCGCACCCACTTTGCAGCGTGCCCGCGACATCACGGTAGACGCCATTGACGACTTCAAGTCCGGCAAGCTGGACGAGATCTACATCGTCTACACCAAGATCCAGAACGCTCTTACCAGTGAGCCTGTCATGGAGCGTCTGCTGCCGCTGGACCGGCGGTTTTTGCAGCCTGCTCCCAAGGGTCTGGGCGACCCCAAGGGCGAGGTGGAACTGGTGCCGGACGCATGGACAGTGTTCGAGCAGATCGCACCCATCTATATGCACGGCATGATCTTTGGTGCCATGACCGAGAGCTTCTGCGCCGAGCAGAGCGCCCGCATGACCGCCATGGATTCTGCTACCAAGAGCGCCAATGACATGATCCGGGACCTGCAGCTGGAATACAACCGCACCCGTCAGGGCTCCATTACACAGGAGATCACCGAGATCATCGGCGGCGCAGCTGCCGTGCAGGACCGGACATAATAAAGGAAAACCCTCTCCGTCACGCCTGACGGCGTGCCACCTCCCCCGAAGGGGGATGTTTCAGGGCAGTTGACGGCGATGACTGAGAGGGTTCGTTGGACAAACAAGATTTGACAAGAGGCAATCCAAATGATACAGGGAACTATTATTCGCGTAGCAGGCCCCGTGGTGGATGTGCAGTTCACCGCCGGCAGGCTGCCTGCCCTGCAGGAGGCGCTTACCGTGACCGCAGAGGGCACCGAGCGCACCATGGAGGTGACGCAGCACGTCAACGAGACCACGGTGCGCTGCATCATGCTTTCTGCCAGCGAGGGTCTGGGCAAGGGTATGCCGGTGGAAGCTACCGGCCACGGCCTGACCGCCCCTGTGGGCGAGGGCACACTGGGCCGTATGTTCGACCCGCTGGGCCGCCCCATTGACGGCAAGGGCGCTGTGGACGAGCTGCCGCACTGGCCCATCCACCGCAAGGCACCCGGCTTTGCAGAGCAGAAGCCCGCAACTGAGATTCTGGAGACCGGCATCAAGGTCATCGACCTGCTGGCTCCTTACGCCAAGGGCGGCAAGATCGGCCTGTTCGGCGGCGCCGGCGTGGGCAAGACTGTGCTGATCCAGGAGCTGATCCATAACGTGGCCACCGAGCACGGCGGCTACTCCATCTTTACCGGCGTGGGCGAGCGCTCCCGCGAGGGCTGCGACCTGTGGGGCGAGATGAACGCCTCCGGCGTGCTGGACAAGACCGCACTGGTCTTTGGCCAGATGAACGAACCCCCGGGAGCCCGTATGCGCGTGGCCGAGACCGGCCTGACCATGGCAGAGTACTTCCGTGAGGAGACCCACAAGGACGTGCTGCTGTTCATTGATAACATCTTCCGTTTCGTGCAGGCCGGCAGTGAGGTCTCTGCCCTGATGGGCCGTATGCCCTCTGCCGTGGGCTACCAGCCCACACTGGCCAACGAGCTGGGCGCTCTGCAGGAGCGCATCACCTCCACCAAGGACGGCTCCATCACCTCGGTGCAGGCCGTCTATGTGCCCGCCGATGACCTGACCGACCCCGCCCCCGCCACCACTTTTGCCCATCTGGACGCCACCACCGTGCTGTCCCGTAAGATCGTGGAGCAGGGCATCTACCCGGCTGTGGATCCGCTGGCCTCCACCTCCCGCATTCTGGAGGCGGACATCGTGGGCGAGGAGCACTACCGCGTAGCCCGCAAGGTGCAGTCCATTCTGCAGCGCTATCAGGAATTGCAGGACATCATTGCCATTCTGGGCATGGACGAGCTGGACGAGAACGACAAGCTGACCGTCATGCGCGCCCGCAAGCTGCAGAAATTCCTGTCCCAGCCCTTTGCCGTGGCCGAGAACTTTACCGGCCTCAAGGGCAAGTATGTGCCCCTGAAGGACACCGTGCGCAGTTTTGCCGCTATTGTGGACGGCAAGGCGGATGACCTGCCGGAGTGGGCATTCTTCAACGTAGGTACGCTGGAGGAAGCACGCGAAAAGGCAGAAAAGAAGCTGGCTGAGGAAAAGGGCGGTGCCGTCTGATGAACAAGTTCATGCTGAGCATCACAGCGTCCAGCGGCGAGTTCTATCAGGGTGACTGCGAGGATCTGACCCTGCCCATCAGCGATGGCATCTACGGCGTACAGGCCGGGCATAACCCGGTGCTGGTGGCGCTGCACATGGGCATCCTCCACTTTGTGGTGGACGGCAAGGCCCGGGATGTGCTGGTGGGCGACGGCATTGCTGAGGTGACCCCCGCCTATGTGATGGTGCTGGTGGACAGCGCCGAGAACCCGGAGGACATCGACAAGAACCGTGCCGAGGCCGCCCGCATCCGCGCCGAGGAACGCTTGCAGCATAAGCAGAGCATGCACGAATATTACCAGAGCAAGATCGCGCTGGACCGTGCCATGCAGCGTTTGCAGACTGCCGCAAAGTATAAGCGCTGAGGCAGCATTCCTATTCCCATATAACAAAACCTCCCCGTGCAGGATAACTGCATGGGGAGGTTTTTTCTGTCTGTCAGCGATGCGAAAATTATGTCACAGGAACGTTTTTGAGAAACCGTCCTGCGTGTTGTCGCGCCTTACGCCCGCACATCCTCCCGGCGTAAAAGCAGCCATGCCAGAAGGAACATCGTCCCCAGCCAGAAGATGCAGCTGAAAGCAAACAGCCCGTAGCTGCCAGCCAGAGCATCCGCACTTCTGTTGGAGTTCATACCGAGCTGCATCAGGGAATAGGGCCACAACAGCCCATGACCCTTGGAACTGATAAAGATGCCGGTAATGCCGCCCAGCAGCCCCAGAAAAATGGGCACGGCAAAGCTGCGGATGACCATGGCCAGCACCAGCTGTGCGGCAATGACAGCCAACGCACCCAGCAGTCCCCGCAGTAAAAACAGAGGTAAGGTGACCGGCGGCAGCCCGGGCAGGTGGGCAAATACCTTGCCGCAGAACACGAACAGCGCGAACACAAAGCCGTGGGTCAGCAGCGCCAGCTTTGTCACCACCGCAAACTTTGCGGCAAACAGGGCCAGCGGCGGTACGGGGCTTGCCATGATAAGGTTCCAGTTGTGCCCCAGATGTTCCAGCCGCCACAAGTAGGCAGCATAGGTGGCTACCATGGCAGGGAAGAAGAGCATGGAATAAAACAGGGTGTGCTGGGTCCACAGGCTATACCAGCCGTCGGTGAGGATCTCAAGATTTTGCAGATAATTGAAGGTGCCATAGGTGGCCGAAAGAATGGGCAGCACAAAGAACATTGCCCAGATGGGGGATGCGTGGAGTTTGCGGTTCTCCGCAAGAATACAGCGTTTCAGCATGGTTTTATACCTCCTCGTCCTGTACCTTGCGCCACGCAAGGGCAAACAGCACAGCGCCCAGCGCAAGGGTGAAAGCCAGCAGCCCCCAGTTGAAGGGGCGGGTGCCGTAGGTGACGGTGTGGGTGGCCTGGTCCCAGTTCGCCACTTCGTAGGCGCTCAGAGGAATGTAGTACCCAAAGGGCACAAAATAACTGGCAAGCGGCGGCATAAAAGCAGAGAACAGCCCCACCAGCGCCCCTACAATGCCCACGCAGAGCGCCGGCAGGGGATTGCCCACCCACAGCATCAGCAGAAATTCTCCAAAGAAGAGCATTGTGTCCACCGCCAGCGTGCAGATGAATAGGTAGACCAGCTGCCCAGTGGGAAAGGCTTCGGTATAACCATGAACGCGCCCCAGCACCGGAACGCAGGCCAGCTCCAGCACCGTGACCAGAAGAACTTCCAGCACCCCAAAGACCGCTTTGCCTGCAAACAGGCTGCGGCGGCTCTGCAGGGTGTAGAGCAGCTTTGCGGTGTTGCCTTTGATCTCCATATCCCACAGCCGGGAGGCCAGCACTGCCATCATCACCGGCATCAGAATGGCTTCAATGACGGGCAGGCTGTAAAGCAGGGCGCTGTAACCGTTGGCGAGCTCCTCCGGGTCAGCTGGGGCAAGGCCGCCCACCCATAGCACAACAATGCCGGGGATGAACAGGCAGAGAGCAAGGTCGTGCCGACGGTGGGCTTTTTGCAGTTCTGCACGGAAAGCTGCCATCTTACGCCACCTCCCCGCTGGTCTGGGTCAGGCTGAGGAAGATGTCCTCAAGGCTCTTTGTCTGCGCAGTCAGACCCACCACACCCACGCCGCTTTCGGCAAGGGTGCAGACCAGTGCCGCCAGCGCTTCGTCCGGCAGCGGGGGCAGCTGCAGGGTGTCCGGCTGGTCTGCCGGTGCAGCGGCTTTTACTCCCTGCTGCTGCAGGACGGCTGCGGCTTTGGGTGCATCCAGCACCCGCAGCAGAATGCCGCCCCGGCTGTGCTTTTGCAGTTGCTGCAGAGAACCCTCGAACAGCAGTTTGCCGTGGTTCAGGATGCCCACCTGATCCACCATCTGCTCGATCTCGCCCAGCAGGTGGCTGGAGATCAGCACGGTGGCTCCGGTGGTCTGCGGCATGGAAGCAATCAGACTGCGCATCTCCTGAATGCCCGCCGGGTCCAGACCGTTGGTGGGTTCATCTAAAATTAGCAGTTTGGGGCTGCCCAGCAGCGCCATGGCAATGCCCAGCCGCTGCTTCATGCCAAGGGAATACTGCCCCACCTTCCGGTCAGCGTCTTTGGTCAGGTGCACGATCTCCAGCACCCGGCTGATGTCCTTCCGGTCCACGTCTTTCAGGTCAGCCACGATGGAAAGGTTTTCCCGGGCGGTCAGGTGCAGGTAACCGGAGGGAGATTCGATCAGGCTGCCGGTCTGCCGCAGCAGGACAATGCGGTTTGCTTCGTTCAGGGTGTGACCCAGCAGTTCCACACTGCCACCGGTGGGGTGTACAAGCCCCAGCAGCATCTTCATGGTAGTGGATTTGCCCGCACCGTTGGGGCCTAAAAAGCCGTAAACACAGCCCTCCGGGACAGTCAGGTTCAAATGATCCACCACCGGACGGCCATGGTAGCTTTTGCAAAGGGCATGGGTCTCGATCACAGGTTTCATAAATGGTCTCCTTTCGCATTCATGGATTTCGGAACGATGCCAGAATACACCCGCTGCCTTAAACTGACCGGAAGCGCAGCTTAATTTACCCTTAAATTTGCAGATGTTTTCCGCTGCGGCGCAAAAAGTGTGGTATAGTAAAGGCGGGAAAGGAGAACTGCCCTTATGGATACCATTTATGATGCAAAGTTTCTCGTTGTGGATGACAACGCCGAGCTGCTGGCACTGCTATGTGAGCAGCTGCTGGGCGCAGGATATGGCCATATCAGAACCGCCCAAAGCTGCGCCGCTGCCCGCGCCTGCTTTGCGGCAGAACAGCCGGAGCTGATGATCCTGGATATCAACCTGCCGGATGGGGATGGATTTTCGCTGTTCCGGGCGCTGCGGGCAAAAGCGGATGTCCCGGCGCTGTTCCTCTCCGCACGGGACGCGGATGCCGACCGTCTGTTTGGGCTGGGTCTTGGCGCAGATGACTACCTGACCAAGCCTTTTCTGATGCAGGAACTGCTGCTGCGGGTGCAGCATATTTTGCAGCGGGCGTACCGGGCAGAACTGTCCCGTACAAAACCGGCACCTTTGCAGCTGGGGGAGCGGTGCGTAGACTTGAATGATGCCATTGTTACCCTGCCGGAGGGCAAAACACTGACGCTGACCGCTACCGAACTGGCGCTGCTGCGGAAATTGGCAGAGAACCGGGGACACATCGTTACCTACGATGCCCTTTGTGCGGCGGTCTGGGGCGCAGATTACTATGGCTACGAGAACAGTCTGGGTGTACATATCCGGCATCTGCGGGAGAAGCTGGAAGCCGAACCCGGTGCGCCGCAGTTTCTGCGGACGGTGCGGGGCATTGGCTATAAGCTGACAAAGGGGGAAGAAACATGAAAACCTTTGTGCGCCTGATCCGGCGGTATGTGCTGGCGGCGGTGGGCATCGTTCTGCTGCTGTTGTTTTCCGGTGTTGCAGTGCTGGGCTGGCTGGGTTGGCTGGAGAGTTGCCGCTTGCCGCAGCGGGAGTACTCCTCCAGCGAGATCGCGGATTCCATGGTGGAGACCGCCGAAGGGCTTGCCTTTGGGGCAGAACGCACCCCGCAGGAGTGGATGAATGGCTACGAGTGGGCGATGGTACTGGACGATGTGGGAAACATCCGCTGGAGCTACGGCCTGCCGCAGGAGCTGAACCATGCCTACACTCCCGGCGATATCGCCAAATTTGCCCGCTGGTATCTGGCGGATTACCCGGTGTTCTGCTGGACAGAACCCTACGGACTGTTCGTCATCGGGCTGCCAAAGGGGAGCCTGTGGAAGTACAGCATTTACAGCTCACCGGACTTTGCCCTGAGCATGGTGCGGGTGCTCCCGGCAGCAGCGCTGGGAATGCTGCTGCTGGGTCTGGTTCTCTGCTTCTGGTTGAGCTGGCGGGGGGCAAAGCGGCTGGAGACCGTGGCAAACGGTCTGGAAGCACTGGCGCAGGGGCAGACCGTCCGGCTGCCTACCGACGATTTTGCCGGGGAACTGGCAGAAAAGCTGAACCAGACCGGGGCGCAGCTGCAAGCCAAAAATGAGATGCTTTCCCGGCGGGACAACGCCCGCACCCAGTGGATCGCAGGGGTCAGCCATGACGTGCGCACCCCGCTGGCGCTGATCTTAGGCTGGGCAGAGCAGTTGGAACAGGATGCACTTTTGCCGGACGGCTCCCGGCAGAAAGCGGCCGGCATCCGCACCCAGTGTGAAAAACTGCGCACTCTCATTGATGACCTGAACCTGACCAGTAAGTTGGAATACGGTGCCCAACCCCTGCGCCGGAAAGACCTCCGGGCAGGACCGCTGTTCCGGCAGCTGGTGGCGCAGTTCTGCGAAAGCCCACTGGCAGAGCGCTGCGAGATCACACTGGAACAGGAAGAGCCAGCAGAGCAGACAGTGCTTTCAGTGGATGAGGCGCTGCTGGCACGGCTGCTGGAAAACCTGATGAACAACAGCGTCCGGCATAACCCAAAGCCGGTGAACATTACCGTGCACACCCGGCGGGTAGGGGAGCGCTTCTGCCTGACCGTGGCAGATGACGGTATCGGCTATCCCCCTGCCGTTCTGGCGGCACTGAACGCTGCGGAGCCTGCCGAAAATGCGCCTCATATCCTTGGCTTGTATGTAGTGCAGCAGATCGCCGCCGCCCATGGCGGCACGGCAGTGTTCGGGCAGAACACCCCCTGCGGGGCAAAAACAACGGTCTGGCTGCCCGGCCGGGCGTGAACGGGGCAAAAAAGAAAATAGCGCAAAAAACAGGCCGCTGCTTGCAGTTGTTGCAAACAGCGGTCTTATTGTTATGCGTTTTTGCTTTTATCCAGCGCGTCAAACTGCTGTAAGATCTGGGGGTCTTTCAGCTTGATGACCTTGCCGGAGAGGTAGTGCAGGGCGTTTTCCTCCGGTATATCCAGAAAGCTGATGCGCACCGCGCACAGCGCCTGCGTCTTGGTGCCGGTACGCTCGTTCATTTTGCGGTTGCCGTATTTGATATCGCCCAGCACCGGCTTGCCCAGATAGGCCAGATGGGCGCGGATCTGATGGGTGCGCCCGGTGACAAGGCCAATTTTGCACAGGGCAAAGGGGCCTGCGGTGCGCAGCACGTCCACGTCCGTAATGATCTGCTTGCGGCGCTCGTCCTGCGATTGATGGGCGTGGATGCTGACCTTGTTGTTTTTCTCGTCGTGCTCCCACCATGCGGTGAACCGCCCGGACTGCGGAATGCCCACCGTGATGGTGTAGTACTCCTTTTTCAGCAGATCGGTGCGGATGATCTCGTTCATGTCCCGCAGGGCGGCGTAATTCTTGGCGGCGATCACCAGCCCTTCGGTGCCGCGGTCCAGCCGGTTGCAGATGCCGGGCTTGAAGCGGTTCTCGCCGTGGGGATCGTATTCGCCCTTCTGGGTCAGGTACTGGGTAAAGGCATCCACCAGATTGGCATCGCCGGTGCGGTCGCTGTGGCACAGCAGATGGGTAGGCTTGTACAGCACCGCAAGATTTTCGTCCTCGTAGATGACCGTCACCTTGGGCTGATTGGGCTGCTTTTTGGGGGCAGCCTTCTGCACCGGCTTTGCGCCCTCGGGCGGGAAGAACTCGTCGTTGATGTACAACTCGATCAGGTCTCCCGCCTGCAAACGGTACTCCGGTGCGGCCTTTTTGCCGTTCACCTTCACCCGCTTGTTGCGGAAACTCTTGTACAGCAGGCTGGTGGGAAAATCGCGGGTCACGCTCTGCACAAAGCGCGAAAGACGCACGCCGTCATCGTTGGCGGTGGCAGTAAATTGTTTCATAAAGCTATCCTCATCGTTTTTGTCAGAATCATGCTTTTATAGTAATACAGGCGGGGCGGGAAGTCAACGCGCATTCCGGTGCAAAATCCGGGTTATTTTTGCAGAACGCTTGTGTTTGCGCCGCAAAATGGGTACTATAAGGAGAGAACATAGAAAAAGGAGTACCGCCATGGCAGAGAATAAACGGCACAAGGGACATCGCCAGCGGATGCGGGAGCGGGTGCAAAGCTACGGGCTGGACAGTCTGGCCGAGCACGAGGCGCTGGAATATGTGCTTTACCTGACCAACGCCCAAAGGGACACCAACGGCATCGCCCACGACCTGATCGATCGGTTCGGGGATTTTGCGGCGGTGCTGGAGGCCAGTGAGGAGGAACTATGCACCGTGGAGGGCGTAGGCCCCTCTTACTGCCCGGATGCTGCATCTGCTGCCCCAGATCAGCCGGTACTATGGCCGCAGCCGCACCAGCACCACCCGCTGCATCAAGACCACCGAGCAGATGGGCAGCTACCTGATGGCAAAATTTGCGTGGTCGGACTACGAGCGCGCCATGCTGGTCAGTCTGGACAGCCGCAAGCGGGTGCGCGCCGCCGTCTGGCTGCGGGAGGGCACCTCCGACCGGGTCAGTCTGGATATCAAGAACGTGGTGGCTGCCGCCATCAAGGGCGGTACGGATGCCGTGGTGCTCTGCCACAACCACCCCAACGGGGTGGCGCTGCCCTCGCTGGAGGACATGGACGCTACCGGCAGCATTGCCCGGGCACTGGGACTGGTAAATGTGCACCTGTTGGACCACTTTATCCTGACCGACACCGAGTATTTTTCCATGCGGGACGCCAACCGCCTGCCTATCTACGATTTCAAGACCGGCACGCTGTTCTGGCCGTAAAACAAAAAACTGTTTACATTATAAATTGTGCGTGCTATAATACAACTTGAAGCAACAACGGATTGTGGTTATACGCACGGAAGGGAGAAAACGATGGCAGAGGAAAAATTTGAACTGGTGTCGAACTATGCCCCCACCGGTGACCAGCCTCAGGCGATCGCGCAGCTGGTGGAGGGGGTGCAGCGGGGTGACCGCTGCCAGACCCTGCTGGGCGTGACCGGCAGCGGCAAAACCTTTACCATGGCCAACGTCATTGCCCAGTGCAACCGCCCCACGCTGGTGCTGGCGCACAACAAAACGCTGGCGGCACAGCTGTGTACCGAGTTCCGCTCGTTTTTCCCCAACAATGCGGTGGAGTACTTCGTCAGCTACTACGACTACTACCAGCCGGAGGCCTACATTCCCAGCACCGATACCTATATTGAAAAGGACAGCGCTATCAACGACGAGATCGACCGTCTGCGCCACTCGGCTACGGCGGCGCTTTCCGAGCGGCGGGACGTTATTATTGTGGCATCGGTGTCCTGCATCTACTCGCTGGGCGACCCTATCGACTACCGCAGCATGGTCATCAGTCTGCGCCCCGGGATGCAGATGGAGCGGGACGAGCTGTGCAAAAAGCTGGTCACCTTGCAATACGAGCGCAACGATGTGAATTTTGTGCGCAATAAATTCCGGGTGCACGGTGATACGGTGGACATCTATCTGGCCTATATGAGCGAGCTTGCCATCCGGGTGGAGTTCTTCGGGGACGAGATCGACCGCATTACCGAGTTCAATCCCCTGACCGGCTCCAAGCAGAACGTGGTCAAGCACGTTGCCATCTTCCCGGCCAGCCACTATATCGTCAGCGCGGAAAAAAAGGCCGCTGCGCTGGAAAAGATCCGCGCCGAGTGCGATGCGCAGGTCAAACAGTTCACCGCCGAGGGCAAGCTGATCGAAGCCCAGCGCATTGCCCAGCGCACTAACTACGATATCGAGATGCTGAACGAGGTGGGTATCTGCAAGGGCATCGAAAACTACTCGGCAGTGCTGTCCGGTCGTGCGCCGGGCAGTATGCCCACCACCCTGCTGGATTATTTCCCGGAGGATTTTCTGCTCTTCGTGGACGAGAGCCACGTCACCCTGCCGCAGGTGCGCGCCATGTACGGCGGCGACTACGCCCGCAAAAAAACGCTGGTGGAGTATGGCTTCCGTCTGCCGTCCGCCTTCGATAACCGCCCCCTGAAATTTGAGGAGGTGGAGTCCAAACTCAACCAGATGATCTTTGTCTCCGCCACCCCCGGCGAGTACGAGCGCCGGAACAGTTCGCAGGTGGCGCAGCAGGTCATCCGTCCCACGGGTCTATTGGACCCGGTCATCTCGGTGCGCCCGGTGGAAGGGCAGGTGGTGGACCTGCTGGGCGAGATCAACGCCCGCATCCAGCGGCAGGAGCGGGTGCTTGTGACCACCCTGACCAAAAAGATGGCCGAGGATCTCACCGATTACCTCACCGAGCAGGGGATCAAGGTCAAGTATATGCACCACGAGGTGGATACCTTTGAGCGGATGGAGATCATCAAGGATCTGCGTTTGGGCAGCATCGACGTGGTGGTGGGCATCAACCTGCTGCGCGAGGGGCTGGATCTGCCGGAGGTGAGCCTTGTGGCCATTCTGGATGCCGACAAGGAGGGCTTTCTGCGCAGCGAGACCAGCCTGATCCAGACCATCGGCCGCGCTGCCCGCAACGCGGAGGGCATGGTCATCATGTACGCCGATGTGGTGACCGACAGCATGGAGCGCGCCATCACCGAGACCGAGCGCCGCCGCGCCATTCAGATGGCCTATAATGAGGAGCACGGCATCGTGCCCAAGACCATCGTCAAGGCCATTGCTGACAGCATCGAGATCAGCGATAAGGCCGAAAACGCCAAGCGCAACACCCGCCGCATGGGCAAGATGGAGCGGGAAGCTGCCATCGAGCGCCTGACCCGGGAGATGAAGGAGGCTGCGAAGCTGCTGGAATTTGAGCACGCAGCCTTCCTGCGGGATCAGATCGACCGTCTGCGCCGGGGCGAAAACCCCACCGTGGACTCCGCCGCCGAGACCGAACGCAAACAGAACCATGCACAGACACAACGAAAAGGGAGAAAATACCTTGGCAAACGATAAAATCATCATCAAGGGTGCCCGCGAGCACAACCTGAAAAATATCAACCTGACCCTCCCGCGGGAAAAGCTGATCGTCATGACCGGCCTTTCCGGCTCGGGCAAGTCCAGTCTGGCTTTCGATACCATCTACGCCGACGGCCAGCGCCGCTATGTGGAAAGCCTTTCCAGCTACGCCCGGATGTTTCTGGGACGGATGGATAAGCCGGACGTGGACGAGATCACCGGCCTTTCACCGGCCATCTCCATCGACCAAAAGACCACAAGCCACAACCCCCGCTCCACCGTGGGCACTGTGACTGAGATCTACGATTATCTGCGCCTGCTGTACGCCCGCATCGGCGTGCCGCACTGCCCGGTGTGCGGGCGGGTCATCAGCCAGCAGACCGTGGACGAGATGGTAGATGCCGTCCTCAAGCTGGAGGAGGGCACAAAGTTCCAGATCTTAGCCCCGGTGGTGCGTCAGCGCAAGGGCACCCAGCAGAAGGAACTGGACGCCGCCCGCCGCGCCGGCTATGCCCGCGTGAAAATCGATGGCAACCTGTATGATCTGGACGAGGAGATCAGTCTGGAAAAGAACATCAAGCATACGGTGGAAATCGTGGTGGACCGTCTTGCCCTGCGCAAGGGCATCCGCAGCCGTCTGGCGGATTCGCTGGAGACCGCGCTGGCGCTTACCGGGGGCGTGGCCGAGGTGGACGTCATCGGCGGCGAGTGTATGACCTTCAGCCAGAACTTTGCCTGCCCGGAGCACGGCATTTCCATCAGCGACTTGTCGCCCCGGCTGTTCTCCTTCAATAACCCGCTGGGCGCCTGCGAAAAATGCACCGGCCTTGGCACCTTTATGCGGGTGGACGAGGAACGCATCCTGCCCAACCGCAGCCTTTCCATCCGGGAGGGTGCCATCAAGGCCAGCGGCTGGTATTACGCCGAGGGCTCTGTGAGCGAGATGTATTATCTTGGCCTTGGCAAAAAATACGGTTTTACGCTGGATACGCCCATCAAGGAAATGAGCACCGAGGCGGTGAACGCCCTGCTCTACGGCACCAACGGCGAAAAGATCGAGATGCACCGCACCAACGAGTTCGGCAGCGGGGTGTACTACAACACCTTTGAAGGCATTGTGGAAAATCTGGAGCGCCGCTTCCGCGAGACGAGCAGCGAGTGGATGAAGGAAGAAATCGGCAGCTTTATGTCCGGCGTGGAATGCCCGGACTGCCACGGTCAGCGCCTGAAGCCGGTGGTGCTTGCCGTGACTATCGGGGATAAGAACATCAGCCAGTTCTGTGAGATGTCCATCCGGGACGAGCTGGAATTTATCAAGCAAAACGAGCCGAACCTTACCGAAAAGCAGCAGCAGATCGGCGGCCAGATTATGAAGGAGATCAAGAACCGCCTGCAATTCTTGCAGAGTGTGGGTCTGGATTACCTCACGCTTGCCCGGGCGGCGGGCACGCTGTCCGGTGGTGAGAGCCAGCGCATCCGTCTGACCACCCAGATCGGCAGCGCCCTGTCCGGTGTGCTCTATGTGCTGGACGAGCCCTCTATCGGCCTGCATCAGCGGGACAACGATAAGCTCATCGCTACTTTGAAAAACCTGCGGGATCTGGGCAACACGGTCATCGTGGTCGAGCACGACGAGGATACCATGCGCAGCGCGGATTATATCGTGGACGTAGGCCCCGGTGCCGGTGTGCACGGCGGCGAGATCGTAGCCGCAGGCAGCGTAAAGGATATCTGCAAGGCCAAGCGCAGCATTACCGGCGACTATCTCTCCGGCCGCAAGCGCATTGCAGTGCCCCAGACCCGCCGCACCGGCAACGGCCACTGCCTGACCGTGAAGGGCGCACGGGAAAACAACCTGCGCAACATCGACGTCAGCTTCCCTCTGGGGGAGTTCATCTGTGTCACCGGCATTTCCGGTTCGGGCAAGTCCAGCCTCATCAACGAGATCCTGTACAAGACGCTGGCCAGCGAACTGAACGGTGCCCGCTCCCGTGCCGGCAAGTGCGATGGGGTAGAGGGGTTAGAATTCGTGGATAAGGTCATCGGCATCGACCAGCAGCCCATCGGCCGCACCCCGCGCTCCAACCCCGCCACCTACACCGGCGTGTTCAACGATATCCGCACCGTGTTCTCCCAGACGCAGGATGCCAAGATGCGCGGCTACGGCCCGGGACGGTTCAGCTTCAACGTCAAGGGCGGCCGCTGCGAAGCCTGCGAGGGCAACGGCATTCTGCAGATCGAGATGCACTTTTTGCCGGATGTATATGTGCCCTGCGAGGTGTGCAAGGGCGCGCGCTACAACCGCGAAACGCTGGAAGTAAAGTATAAGGAAAAGACCATTGCGGATGTGCTGAACATGACCGTGGAGGAAGCGGTAGTGTTCTTTGCCAACCAGCCCAAGATCGCCCGCAAGCTGCAAACGCTGCTGGACGTGGGTCTTGGCTATGTCACCTTGGGGCAGAGCGCCACCACCCTGTCCGGCGGCGAGGCACAGCGCGTAAAGCTGGCCAACGAGCTTGCCCGCCGCGGCACTGGCAAGACGGTGTATATTCTGGACGAACCCACCACAGGCCTGCACATTGCAGACGTGCACCGCCTGATCGAGGTGCTGCAAAAGCTGGTGGACGTGGGCAATACGGTCATCGTCATCGAGCACAATCTGGATCTGATCAAGTGTGCCGACCATATCATCGACCTTGGCCCGGAGGGCGGCAGTGCCGGTGGCGAGATCGTGGCCGAGGGTACCCCGGAGCAGGTGGCCGCCGTGCCCGGCAGCTTTACCGGCCAGTATCTGCGCCCGCTGCTGGAACGCGACCGCGCACAGCGCGCCGCAGAAGCAGAAAAACACTGAAAACAGCAAAAAACAAAAAAGCGCGTATCCGTGTAAAAATCGGACTTTTCTCAGAAAAAACCAAAAATAATCGAAAAATCTGTTGACAAAACGGCCTTGCCTGAGTATAATATCTCTTGTCGCCACGCTTCGGTAGGGAAGCGGCGGTCGATATCCGGGTGTAGCGCAGTTTTGGTAGCGCGCTTGAATGGGGTTCAAGAGGCCGTGAGTTCGATTCTCGCCACTCGG
>PPYF01171959.1_pt1 | contig 21439 bp, 16 predicted proteins | sample 1559871 | NCBI WGS metagenome assembly PPYF01 (sample SAMN08240021, study PRJNA423297) | Human gut metagenome, whole genome shotgun sequencing project.
GCGATCACAAACAGATCCTCGCCGCGTTAATCAAAAAAGATGCCCGAGCGGCGAAGCTGGCAATGTGGCAGCATCTGGAGAATGTGAAGCAGCGCTTGCTGGAGTTCTCTAATGTTGATGACATCTATTTCGATGGCTATCTGTTTGATTCATGGCCGCTGGATAAAGTCGACGCCTGATCCCTCATTTCTGGTGCAAAGTTTAACCGCTTTGCACTATGTATGTTCCCTGAATAGTTAATTATGTTCTGCAGAATATATTATGCGTAAATTAATCATTACGTACGATATATTGTTTTGGAATAATTATATATCAGTTTAACGCTGAGAAATTATTCGGAATAATCAGAATATGTTAACGTATTTCCGTTATGTTTAATGACTTTTGTCAAATGATACCTTTTTAAATTAAAAGTCAGTGGATATTCTTTTCTGTACAGTGTTTTATCTTTGGCGGATCTTATAAATCCCTTATGAAAGTGCCAGGGACGCAATGAGCATAAAGGAATGATTATGGAATATGAGCATCAACCCAGTGGTGTCCGGCAGCCAGGGCAGGATACAGATGCCACTAAACGTCAGGAGTGCGCAAAATGATGCGCCAATCAGTTCAGACGGTATTACCTGAAAGTACAGGAAACAATACGTTATCGCTGCGTGATTCCGTATGCCGGGATCTCTTTCAACTTTTTAGTTCTCCCCATTCACCGCTACCAATATTACTTGTTTCAGGCATGCCTGAGTGGCAAGGGCATAATCAGAGCGACAAGCTTCTCCAGAGTTGGTATTGCCGCCAGTTACGTTCCGCGCTTTTATTTCATGAGCCACGTATTGCGGCATTGCAGGTCAATCTGAAAGAAGCCTATTGCCACGAGTTGGCCATTAGTCTGGAGATGATGCTGTACCACGATGATGAGCCGCTAACGTTTGACCTGGTCTGGCAGAAGGGGAACTGGCATCGCACGATGCCGCAGTAAATGACGGGAAACGCGATACGCGCAAGACGTATCGCGTTAGGTCACAATTAGTGGGAGGCTCTGATTGCTGCTTTCAAGGCCGGAAGCCGGGACGGGCTGGCACTGAGCTTATCAATCCCCATGGTGAGCAGTCGTGCTGTTTGCTGGGTATCTCCAGCCATTTCGCCGCACATACTGACCGGAATTTCATTATTACGTCCGGCCTGACACACCATAGCAATAGCGTTAATCACCGCGTCATTACGATAATCGACCAGTTTCGCGACGGTGCTATTTCCTCTGTCTGCCGCCATAATATATTGCGTCAGATCGTTGGTGCCGATGGAAAAGAAATCGACTTCACTGGCTAATTTTTCTGCAATCATGACTGCAGCAGGAACCTCAATCATAATTCCCAGCGCCGGAAGATTTTCTGCAGTAAGTCCCAGCAGTTTTGCCTGCGTTTGTATCAGCGTTTTGACGGCGTTGACCTCCTCGAGCGTTGAAACCATCGGCAGCATAATTTGCAACGTTGGGTATTCTTTCCCGGCCCGGAGAAGTGCGCGTAATTGCGGAATAAATATTTGCGGATGCGCCAGGCACAACCGGATACCGCGAAGTCCCAGGAACGGGTTGTCCTCTGCGGGTAAAGGGTACGAAGGTAATGGCTTGTCACCGCCAATATCCAGAGTGCGGATGGTGACTGGTTTATCGCCAAAAGCCTGAGCAACAGAACAATACACGCGAAACTGCTCTTCTTCATCGGGTAATGTTGCAGACTCATGGAATAAAAACTCTGTGCGCAGTAAACCCACGCCCTCAGCCCCGTGAGATAGCGCAGCCTCAATATCTTGCAGGTCACCAATATTCGCCAGCACGCTGATTTTTCGCCCACCTTGCGTGACAGCGGGCAGCATGGCATCAGCTAACTGACGATCCCTTTGTTGCCGCCATGCTTCGGCGCGTTGCAGTAAATCTAGGCGGGTGACCTCATCCGGCTGTAGCCACAAACGGCCTGTTTCACCATCAAGAATGACCGTGTCGTTATCGCGGACGTTTTGCGGGGTAATAGCTGCCTTCACAATGGCAGGAATACCCATTGCTCTGGCAAGGATCGCTGTATGTGAAGTTGTTCCGCCATTATGAAGACAAATGCCAAGAATGTGTGCTTTATTCAGGCTGGTTATCTGTGATGGCAACAGATCGTTGGCTAACAAAATGCAGGGCGCGGTAGTGATAAAGTGTTGTTCACTTACCCCGCAAAGCTGGTTCAGTACCTGACGTGTAAGGTCACGGATATCTGCCTCGCGTTCACGTAAATACAGTGTTTCCGCCTGACAATATTGCTCTGCTAATGCCTGCATGACTTCTAACCATGCGAATTCCGCCTGTTTGCCCTTTGCCAGACGTTGCTGTAATTGCCGGTTAATCTCTGGATCTTCAAGCATCATTTTATGGGCGGCAAAAATATCGCCTTCAGGGCCTGCCGCTTTATCGGCAAGTTCACAAACAACAATGTCGATAGCAGACTCGATTCGCGACAGCTCTTCTTGCGGAGAATCGACGGTGCGCTGCGTAATTTCTGGTCGTTCGCAGGTAAACCATTTAACAGGACCAATAGCGATACCATTTTGTACTGACAAGCCTGATATTGCGCCATCGACAGGGGCGCTGACCACCGGCGTTTCCGTTAGCGGAATCTCTGAAGAAGCGAGCAGGTGAGCTTCACCAAAATGATTTTTCGCCAACGTTTCAATTGCCTTGAGAGCGTCACTGGCATCGGTGCCTTCGGCCTGGAAGATGATTTCATCGCCACAGCGGACGCCCAGCATTGCCAGTTCGTTGAGACTGCGGGTGCTGGCGCGTTTATCGCCTTTGATGACGATAATGTTTGCCGAATATTGTGCTGATACTTTCAGGATGCTGGCTGCCGGACGAGCATGAATGCCGTGGGGATTACGTATCGTCCAGCAAAAAGTTTGCCATTCATCGCAATGATTGACTGGTGATATTACTGGAATAACCTCGCCTGCAGTTGAGGATGGCGTGAGTTGCTGCTGTTTAGCACACAGAGCAAGATCCACTTCAGCGATAATCTCCGTCACCGAAAGCCCCGCTGCGGCAGACGTTACCGCTGACATGGCACCTTCCACTACAGGGGCGGCGAGCAGATAAATTGCACTTCTTTGCTCTTCAGAAAGCAGCTCCAGCGCCATCTCGGTACTAAGCAGCGCACTGCCCATATCCATGAGTACCAGAACGCCATCCGGTGACCAGACCGATTCAATCGCAGACATAATGGCAATAGCATCAGTGCCAATCGGATTTTGCGGATCATCAATACCTGCAGCAATGGCCAGAGGAACGTCCCCTCCAGACATCTGTAGTGCTAATTCCTCAACCCCCTGGGCGAGACGTAGACTATGAGAAACAATAACAATGGCAACCATAATTTATCCCGCGAATCCTTCCTGCATAGCCTTAATCATCAGCCAGGAGGAGGTCGCGCCTGGATCCTGATGGCCCACACTGCGAGCGCCGAGATAACTGGCACGTCCTTTTTTCGCCTGCATATTGATGGTGTTATCGACGGCTGTTGCCGCATCTTGCACCATCGTATTCAGCAGAAGGGAAGGCGACATTCCGGCTTGCAGGTTCTTTTTGGCTTCGTGGAGGACTGGAACCCAGACATCACACAGTGTTTTATCCCCTTGTTCTGCTTTTCCTCGTGCGATAACGCCTGCAATCCCTTCTTCCAGACACGCCAGCCACTCTTCCAGACTTAATTCTGTTCTGGCTCCCACTGCCGCAGAAGCGCGAATAAATAATGTGCCGTAAAGAGGACCACTGGCACCGCCAACGCTGGAAAGTAGTTTCATGCCAGTATTTTTAAGGATATTGCCAATATGCTGACGTTCAATGTCGGGCAACGTCGCTTTCACGGCACTGAAACCACGATTCATATTGAGGCCGTGGTCGGCATCACCAATATCTCTGTCAAGTGCGGTTAGAAAATCTTGTTGTTCAGTAAGATGTGCAGCACAACTCTCCAGCCAGGCAATAACATGTTTGTTTTGAATTTTCATATAATGTCCTTATTAACATCCCCAACGAAGCGCTGGCGTATTGACCGGGGCATCCCAAAGTTGCAAAAACTCTGGGGTACATTTCAGCAGGCTAATGGAAAATCCGGCCATATCTAATGATGTACAATAATTACCGACCAACTGGCGGCTAATTTTAATTCCCAGGCGCTGTGCGGCGCACATAAATACCCTGGCTACACCATATAACTCTGATTCAGGCGTGCTGCCAAGTCCGTTAATTAACACAATATATTCGGCATTTTGATCGAATGACTCATTCATTGATGATGCGTCAATCCATCCCCCCGCATGGCGATCCTAATGGCGTAATGTGCGTCGCCAGGGGGTATTATCCAGTAATTGCGCTATCACGCTGTCGATTAAAGTGTTCAGATCTTGCAAAGTGCGGCGTTCAATGCCGGGTTCACCGTGGATCCCGACACCAAATTCGATTTCATTATCAGCCAGTTCAAATGAGGGTTTTCCCGCGGCGGGAACCGTACAGGCTGACAGTGCGATGCCAAAAGAACGGGTGGCATTGTTAACATCTTTGCCAAGTTGCTCGCACTGCCCCAGGTTATATCCCTGAAGTGCAGCCGCACCGACAATCTTTTCAACAAAAACTGTACCCGCAACACCGCGACGTCCGGCTGTATACAGGCTATCTTTTACCGCTACATCATCATCAATAATGACGGTCCCAACGGCGATGCCTTCTTCGTGTAACATCTCGACTGCCGTTTCGAAATTCAGAATATCGCCAGTGTAATTTTTGATGAAAAACAGAACGCCAGAACCATTATCAACCGCTTTGGCACATTCGATCATTTGGTCTGGTGTGGGCGATGTGAAGATTTCACCAGGACATGCACCGGTTAACATTCCCATACCGACAAAACCTGCATGCAGTGGTTCATGGCCTGAGCCGCCGCCTGAAATCAGCGCCACTGCATTATCGGTTTGTTTGCACCACACATATCGGGGTGCGTAATTTGCCTGCAGGTGTGGCCAGGTGGCGATGAGTCCTTCCATTTGTTCTGTGACAACAGAATCAATCTGGTTAATTAATTTCTTCATAGTCATTCCTGTTCTGATAAATTACGTAAATCGCGCTAAATATGCTTGCGAGATTAATTCTCCAGCCGCAATAAAACAAATCGCACGATAATAAGATTCATAATGAAACAGTTAATTCATTGTGTTGTTCCAAAATGAAATGGGATCGGTGACAAGATTAGGGGTTTGTGATTAAAGCATAAAAAATATTTTTATTATTGCTTTGGGATGATGTTTTTTACAGCGCGATCATAAAACATAATTTTTCGCGAATGAAATGTTTGCCGCCACTGGATGCAACGAGTAGGTTAACAGTGAAGCAAAACAAGTTACGCGAGGAATGATATGGATAAGATTATTATAAGTCCGGCTAAATATATCCAGGGAAATGGTTCTCTGGATAATATTGCTACATATGCGGCGAGTTTGGGAACAGAACCATTAATTATTGCAGATGAATTTGTGACCGGTCTGGTTGGTGACAGAGTAAGCCAGAGCTTTGCAAGAGAAAACATTATTGCGGATTTTGATGTTTTTTGCGGTGAATGCTCGCAAAATGAAATTTCTCGAATTCGTAAGAAATTTAATCAGCGTAAATATAATGTCGTTATTGGTATTGGCGGCGGTAAAACGTTGGATACGGCAAAAGCCGTAGCGTATTACCAAAAAATTCCGGTAGTGGTGGTGCCGACAATTGCTTCCACAGATGCGCCAACCAGTTCTCTGGCAGTAATTTACACCCCGGAAGGCCAGTTTAGCGAATATCTGTTTTTCCCGAAAAACCCGGATATGGTGATTATGGATACTGGCGTCATTTCAGCCGCGCCAGTGCGTCTGCTGGTGGCCGGTATGGGAGATGCATTGTCAACCTGGTTTGAGGCGAGAGCCAATCAGGCGTCAGGAAAAGCCACAATGGCAGGTGGGGCGTCGACACTGGCGGCACTGGCTATTGCCCGACTCTGTTATACCACGCTACTGGAAGATGGCTATAAGGCAAAAGTCGCGGTTGAACAAGGTGTTAGCACCAAAGCGGTAGAGAATATTATCGAAGCTAATACCTATCTTAGCGGCATTGGATTTGAAAGTAGCGGCTTGGCGGCAGCTCATGCCATTCATAACGGCATGACGCAACTGGAGGAATGCCATCATTGCTACCACGGTGAAAAAGTGGCATTTGGCGTCCTGGTACAGCTCGTACTGGAAAACGCACCACAGGAGGAAATTGAAACCGTACTCAATTTCTGCCATAGCGTTGGCTTGCCGACAAATCTTCATATGTTAGGCGTGAAGGAAATTAATAAAGATAAATTACGGGCAGTGGCTAAAGCCGCGACTGCTGAAGGGGAAACTATCCATAATATGCCATTCGTAGTAACAGCGCAGGACGTTCTTTGTGCAATTTTAACTGCACATCATTTGGGACTTTAAAAAATAATACGGCCTGTGCAAAGCAGGCCGTTGGTGTCATTTTAAATACTTCATTCGGGAATAAATATGACCAGTAACTGGAAACGTTGGATCACGCTGGCGTTATGTGGTATTGCCGGAAGTGCAATATATAAATTGCCTTATTTACGGGAAACCTATTACGACGCGATGCAGCAGGCTACAGGAGCGACTAATGCTGAACTTGGTTTTCTAATGACAGCCTATGGTCTGGTGAACTTTTTATTATATCTACCTGGCGGTTGGGCTGCCGATAGATTTTCTGCACGTAAATTAATGACCTTTTCATTAATTTCCACCGGGATAAGCGGTTTTTATTATGCGACCTTCCCCTCGTATACTATGATCTGTTTGTTACATGCACTTTGGGCTGTTACAACCGTATTTACGTTTTGGGCCGTGTGTGTGCGAATTATTCGTACCCTGGGAACCAGCGAAGAACAAGGACGCTTATACGGTTACTGGTTTCTGGGTAAGGGATTAACCTCCATTGTACTGGGATTTCTTTCCGTGCCGGTATTTGCCAAATTTGGCGAAGGTGTTGATGGTTTACGGGCGACAATTATTTTTTATTCCGTAGTGACTATTCTGGCCGGTGTTTTAGCCTGGTTTGTTTGTCAGGATGAAACGCACAGCGAAGATAAAGCGAATTTCCGTCTGGCAGATATGGCATTCGTGCTGAAAATGCCGACGGTTTGGCTGGCAGGTGTTGTGACCTTTTGTATGTGGTCAATTTATATCGGCTTTGGCATGGTCACGCCGTATCTCACGCAGATCCTGCATATGGGCGAATCGGAAGTGGCAGTTGCCAGTATTCTTCGCGCCTATGTGTTATTTGCGATGGGGGGATTAATTGGCGGACAACTGGCCGACCGCTGTGCGTCACGCACGCGTTTTATGATTTACGCCTTTATCGGCATGATTGTCTTTACTACCGTTTATTTCTTCCTGCCCGGTGAGTCGAGCTACGTCACGATTGCGCTGGCGAATATGGTTGCGTTGGGCGTGTTTATTTACTCTGCGAATGCCGTGTTCTTCTCAATTATTGATGAGGTTCGGATCCCGGCAAAAGTCACAGGGACTGCTGCGGGTCTGATCTCTTTACTGACCTATTTCCCGGAAATCTACTGCTACACGATGGTGGGCAATATGGTCGACCGCAAACCGGGTATTGCCGGTTATCAGGATGTTTTCCTGTTCATGTTGGTTTGCGCATTCATCGGCCTTATCGCCGCACTGGTCCTCCAGCGTGTGAATCGTAAAAGTAAAAATCAAGTCAATGAAATCACTCAAAACAATGCGGATTGCGCATCCTGAATCTGACGGGGGAACCAATGGTGGACATGATTAATGAAAGTGCACGGCAAACGCCAGTCATTGCACAAACGGACGTTCTGGTTATCGGGGGCGGTCCGGCAGGATTATCCGCTGCCATTGCGGCAGGGCGGTTAGGTGCCAGAACCATGATTGTTGAGCGCTACGGGTCGCTAGGCGGCGTATTGACGCAGGTCGGGGTAGAAAGTTTTGCCTGGTATCGTCATCCGGGGACGGAAGATTGTGAAGGGATCTGTCGTGAGTATGAAGGCCGCGCACGAGCGCTGGGTTTCACACGGCCAGAACCTCAGTCAATTAGCGAAGTTATAGATACTGAAGGATTTAAAGTTGTCGCCGATCAGATGATTACGGAATCTGGCGTTGAGCCGTTATATCACTCCTGGGTTGTGGACGTGATCAAGGACGGGGATACGTTATGCGGTGTTATCGTCGAGAATAAATCAGGTCGAGGGGCAATTCTGGCGAAAAGAATCGTCGATTGCACGGGGGATGCTGATATTGTCGCTCGTGCAGGAGCGCCCTGGACGAAACGGAGCAAGGACCAACTGATGGGCGTCACCGTGATGTTCAGTTGCGCAGGTGTTGATGTGGCACGCTTTAACCGTTTTGTTGCGGAAGAACTTAAGCCGACCTACGCGGATTGGGGCAAAAACTGGACGATTCAAACCACGGGTAAAGAAGACCCGATGTTTAGCCCGTATATGGAGGATATTTTTACCCGCGCGCAACAGGATGGTGTGATTCCAGGTGACGCCCAGGCGATTGCCGGAACCTGGTCGACCTTTTCTGAAAGCGGTGAGGCTTTCCAGATGAATATGGTGTACGCCTTTGGTTTTGACTGTACCGATGTCTTCGATTTAACCAAAGCTGAGATTGTCGGAAGGCAGCAAGCATTATGGGCAATTGACGCACTACGCCACTATGTTCCGGGCTTTGAAAATGTACGGTTACGCAATTTTGGTGCCACGCTGGGGACGCGTGAATCACGGCTTATTGAGGGGGAAATACGTATTGCTGATGATTACGTCCTTAATCAGGGGCGTTGTTCGGACAGTGTAGGGATTTTCCCGGAATTTATTGATGGTTCCGGTTATCTCATTTTGCCAACGACCGGGCGTTTCTTTCAGATCCCTTATGGTTGTCTGGTGCCGCAAAAAGTGGAGAACCTTTTGGTCGCCGGTCGCTGTATTTCCGCAGGCGTAGTTGCACATACTTCTATGCGTAACATGATGTGTTGTGCCGTTACCGGTGAGGCCGCAGGTACTGCCGCCGTGGTTTCGCTACAGCAAAATTGCACCGTGCGTCAGGTTGCTATCCCTGATTTGCAAAACACACTGCAACAGCAGGGCGTACGTCTGGCATAACAACAAGGCGCAGAGAGCTGAAAGCCTGTCTGCGCCTTGCAGGAGAAAGACCATGAGGGATGATGACCTGGAGCACTTAAGTGCCAATTACTGGATAACCACAGTTCTCTGCGGCCTCTTTTTGGGGATATTCCTGTTCATGCTGCAACAGCATCAGCGTGGTTTAGCTCTGTATTGTATTGCGGCTCTTTCACTTATTTGCGCCTTTTTTTCTTTACGCCTTTCCCGACAATTGCAACACATGAAAAAGGAACGGCGAAATATTCGTCCTCATTGAATGAAAACATTCAGGAGACTGAAATGCAATATTTAAAAAAACGCTTTTCTTTGATTGAACTGAATGTGTTTATCCCAGCAATATTATTTATTGCGGTAATCATTCTGTGTTTGACGATATATCCACAAGATACCAGCCGGTATATAAATAAAATACATCATTTTTTAACCTGGGAAATGGGCGGGATTTTTCTGGTCATGACTTTTCTGGTTGTACTTTGTTGTCTGTGGCTGGCCTTCTCACGTTATGGCGATATCTTGTTAGGTCAGTCGGGAGAAAACCTGACTTCAGCTTGTTAACCTGGCTTGGACTTATTTTTACTTCTGGAACGGGGGGCAGCTTGTTATATCTGGCCTCTGTAGAGTGGATTTGGATCATTCAGCAACCGCCTTTTGGCGCAACAGCAGGAAGCGCTCAGGCTGCTCGTTGGGCCTCTGCTTATGGCATGTTCCATTGGGGGCCGTCCGCATGGGCATGGTATTTGATTTGCGCCGTTCCTATTGGTTGGTTTATGCATGTTAAGAAAACAAACTCATTAAAGGTCAGTGATTTATGTCGTGGATGTTTGGGAGCGCGTGCGGATGGTTTTTGCGGGCATTGTGTGAATTTTTTCTACATGTTTGGTTTGCTCGGCGGCGCGGTAACGTCTCTGGCGCTGGGAACGCCGATGATTTCTGCCGTATTTTGCCATGTGTTCCATCTGGATCCTGCCGGGCAGTTTATCAATGTCATGGTTATTTTTATCTGGACGCTAGTACCATTATTCATTCTCTTTTTTGGACTTAAAAAAGGTGTGGCATGGGCCAGTAACTGGAATATTCGTGCTGACATTTTGATGCTACTGGCAATACTGATTTGTGGACCAACGGCATTTATACTTAATCAATCAATTGATGGTCTCGGCCTGATGCTGCAAAATTTTGTAGCGATGAGTTTAAGTACCGATGCTATTGGTCGTAGCGGATTTCCACAGATGTGGACCGTATTTTATTTTTCATGGTGGGTCGTGTATGCCATCCCATTCGGTTTATTTATCGCCCGTATTTCAAAAGGAAGGACGATCCGGCAATTGATTGTATGTGGAACTCTGGCAGGTTCATTGGGATGCATGGTTTTTTACATGGTACTGGCTAATTTCGGCTTATCGTTGCAGACAACTCATGTCATCGATTTTGTTCCCATACTTAACGAACAAGGGCGAGGCGTTGTCGTTTCTCGTTTACTGGAGCAGCTACCCGCAAGTCAGGTGTTTTTGGTTGCTTTTGGGGCTATAGCATTAATTTCATATATTACCGGACACTGTACTGTGGGTTATGCCCTCGGTTTTGCGACGCAAAAACGGGCAGATAGTGAGAGTGAACCGGCATTCTGGAACGTGGCATTTTGGTTGATTATGACTGGAATCGTCGCCATCACACTCTATCTTCTTGATGCGCAAAGTCTGCAACCGCTACAAACGGTGTCTATTCTGGCTGGACTACCGCTTTGCGGCGTGGTGTTTATTTTATTGAAGAGTTTTTTGACACAGCTTGCGGCTGAAGAGAAAAACGCGAGAGATGAATAATGATGTTCAGGAATGCCCGGTAATTTGCATTATCGGGCATTTTACCGAACGGGAATTAACTCAGGATCGCACGAAAATATCCCGCCAGATTTTCTCCAAGACGAATTAAATTATTTTCTCCCTGACTCAGCGCGGTCGGTAAATTGCAAGGGCCGTTGACGACAGAAAAACAGGCTTCTATTCCACACTGGCGTAACTCATTCAGATCAAGTTGATCATCGATATACCCGGCAATTGCGATAACCGGAACGCCCATCATCTGGGCAACTTTGGCTGCGCCTACGGGCGCTTTGCCATTCAGGCTCTGACTATCTAATTTCCCTTCACCGACAATGGCCAATGCTGCGTATTTTAAATGTTGGGTATATTGAATCGCTTCCAGCACGAGCGAAATACCCGGTTGTAAGCGAGCATCGAGAAAAGCCATCAAGGCCGCGCCAACGCCGCCAGCCGCCCCAGAACCGGGTATCGTATCGACGTCTTTACCACAACAACGGTAGATGCAACGGGCATAGTTTTTCATTCCCTGTTCCAGTTGCTCAAGGTCGTCAGCACTGGCCCCTTTTTGTTGAGCAAAAACCCGGGTCGCGCCGTTATCGCCGGTTAGTGGGTTGGTGACATCACAGGCCGCAATAAATTTCACATTTTTCAATCGTGGATCGAGGTGCTGTAAGTCAATGTGGTGAATTGCCGCCAGCCCCATCCCATTAACAGAGACTGATAGCCCTTCGGCGTCTGTAAACGATGCGCCAAGTGCCGACATCAACCCAATACCGCCATCATTTGTAGCACTGCCACCCAGGCATAGAATAACGGTATCAATATTGTGTTCCAGGGCGGCGAGAATAAGTTCGCCAGTACCAAACGACGTCGTATAAAGGGGAGAACGCAGGACAGGAGAAACCAGTTCCAGCCCTGAAGCTTGTGCCAGTTCTATCACTGCGGTGGTTTGGTTGCCTAAAATACCGTATTGCGCATGTATTGATTCGCCAAGCGGTCCGGTGACTTTTTTAGTGTAAAACGTACCGTCAGTCGCATGAATGAGTGTTTCGAGCGTGCCTTCGCCGCCATCAGCCACGGGCAAACACACCAGTTGGCTGCCAGGCAGGACCTTGCGCCAGCCGATTGCCAGCGCTTCGGCGACTTTCCATGCAGGAAGGCATTCTTTAAAGGAGTCGGGGGAGATAACTATCTTCATAGCAGGTCTCTCAAAATAGGGGAATGGGGCAGGGCAATGAGTGAACGAAGGGAACCGGTGGTTCCCTTAATTCATTATTTACGGATAGTGAAATTGGCTTGTGTTTCAAGCGCCCGAATTAACGCAGAATGATCCCACTCTTTACCACCGAGCGCGGCGCAGGCGCTAAATAATTGTTGCGTCATAGCCGTGTTAGGAAGCGGGGTATTCAACAGGCGGGCATTCTCCAGCGCCAGATTCAGATCTTTTTGATGCAGACTAATACGAAAACCGGGTTCGAATGTTCCTTTAATCATCCGTTCGCCATGAACTTCCAGCACGCGAGAGGAGGCAAACCCTCCCATCAGCGCTTCACGTACGCGGGCGGGATCGGCACCTGATTTACTGGCAAAGAGCAGGGCTTCAGCCACCGCTTCAATATTCAGTGCAACAATAATTTGGTTAGCGACTTTGCACGTTTGACCATCACCGACGTTACCGACCAGAGTGATATTTTTACCCATCAATTCCAGAATCGGTTTGATCTGCAAATAAACCTCTTCACATCCGCCAACCATAATGGAAAGCGTCCCGGCTTTCGCGCCAACTTCACCGCCAGAGACGGGCGCATCGATATATTCCGCGCCTCCCGCGATAATACGTTGTGCAAATGCTTTGGTGGCAACTGGGGAAATTGAACTCATATCAATCACAATTTTCCCGTGGCTTAAACCGTGTATTACGCCATAGTTGGGATGAAAAAGAACATCCTCAACATGTGGGGTATCAGGGAGCATGGTGATGATGACCTCACACTCCTGCGCGACTTCACGCGGTGTAGAGCAAACAATGCCACGTTCACCAATAAGCTCTTGCGGTGCAGGTTCAAAATGCGCTGAAAAATAAAGAGTATGTCCGGCTTGTTGTAAATTATAAGCCATCGGCTTACCCATTATGCCGGTGCCGATAAATCCAATATTCATGATAAATACCTCAGGGATTAAAATTGAGTCTCGTTTTTTAGCCAGCGTAGACTTTCAGTCGTTGTCGTAGATGGAACATATTCGCAACCAATCCATCCCTGATAACCAATCTGGTCTATATAATTTAACAACCACGGGTAATTAATTTCTCCCGTCCCTGGTTCATGACGCCCAGGGTTATCGGCTAATTGAATATGTCCAATGTTATTCAGGTTGTTTTTGATTGTTGTAGCAATATTCCCTTCCATGATTTGCATATGATAAATATCGTATTGATAGCGAAAATCAGGATGATTTACATCATGAATAATATTGAGAGCTTGTCTAGTGTTGTTAACAAAAAAACCGGGAATATCTTTTGTATTAATGGCTTCCAGAACTAACTTTATGCCATGAGAAGCCAATTTATCTACTGCATAGCGCAAATTTTCGACCAGTGTTTCATGACATTGTTCATGCGAATAACCACCTGGATGTTTTCCTGCAAGGCAATTAACTTGTGAACAATTAAGGGCCTGGGCATATTCTATCGCTCTGCAAACACCCTCCTGAAATTCTTTTGCCCGACCAGGATGACATGCAATACCCCGTTCACCCTCTTGCCAGTTACCCGCAGGAAGATTAAACAGAAACTGCGTCAGATTATGTTGATGCAGTTGCGAAACCAACTCATCTGCGGAAAAGTCATAGGGGAAAAGATACTCAACGCCGTGGAATCCTGCGTGACTTGCCTGTGCAAAACGTTCAATAAATGGATACTCGGTAAAGAGCATAGATAAATTTGCTGCAAACTTTGCCATAATCCTGTTTCCTTATAAATCGAGAATTTCTTCAAATTCTGTGACTTTATTAATGTCAGGTCCCATAGCGATATTAGTCACGCGTTCAGTAATAATTTCTACAACAACAGGTACGTGAAATTCGTCACGCAAACGCTGGGCTTCTTGCAGTGCAGGCGCAATATCCTGTGATGCGAATACGCGAATCGCTTTACATCCTAATCCTTCAACCACAGCTTTATGATCAACGCCATAACCATTAATTTCTGGAGCATTAATATTTTCAAATGACAGTTGAACGCAATAATCAATATCAAATGCACGTTGTGATTGACGAATCAAACCAAGATAAGCGTTGTTAAGTAAAATATGGATATACGGAAGATTAAATTGTGCGCCGACGGCTAATTCTTCAATCAAGAATTGAAAATCGTAATCACCGGATATTGCCACAACGGGAACAGATGGATCAGCTTTTACCGCGCCCAGTGCTGCGGGCATTGTCCAGCCTAGCGGCCCAGCCTGACAGGCATTAATCCAGTGGCGTGGGCGGTAAACATGTAAAAATTGGTTTGCGGCGATTTGCGCCAGACCAATTGTCGAAATATAGCGTGTCTCCGGTCCGAAAACCTTATTCATTTCGTGATACACGCGCTGCGGTTTAATTGGATTGCAGTCAAAGTCTGAACGACGAAGCATTGTGCGTTTACGCTCGGCACATTCGGCAATCCAGCGACTGCGGTCTTTCAGTTCTCCACGTGACTTCATATCACGGGCGACCTGAATAAATAGCGTTAAGGCGCTTTCAGCATCAGAAACAATGCCCAGATCCGGCGCAAATATCCGGCCAATTTGTGCAGGTTCGATATCAACATGAATGAATTTGCGGCCTTCGGTGTAGGTCTCAATGGCTCCGGTATGGCGGTTTGCCCAACGGTTACCGATACCAAAAACAAAATCTGAGGCCAGATAACTGGCGTTACCATAGCGATGACCCGCCTGACATCCCATGCGACCAATCATTAGGGGGTGATCGTCTGATAAAGCGCCCCAACCGCGTAAGGTTTGAATGACGGGAACGCCAGTTAACTCGACAAACTCACGCAACAATTCACTCGCTTCGGCGTTAATAATGCCACCGCCAGCGATGATGACGGGCTTTTCGGCGTCATTTAGCATTTCTAATGCGCGTACGGCCTGGGCCAGCGTCGCCTGGGGTTTCCAGGGAGTGAGTGGCTGATAGAGATCGATATCAAACTCAATTTCGGTCATCTGAACATCAAAAGGGAGATCTAAAAGAACCGGGCCAGGGCGGCCTGAACGCATTTCCCAGAAGGCTTTCTGGAATATCCCCGGCAACTGACCCGCTTCGAGAATTGTGCGAGCCATTTTGGTTACTGGCGTGGCGATAGCCTCAATATCGACGGCCTGGAAATCTTCTTTATGAAGTTTTCCTACGGGAGCTTGACCAGTAATGCAGAGAATAGGAATGGAATCCGCAGAGGCAGAATACAGCCCGGTAATCATATCAGTGCCCGCAGGGCCTGATGTGCCAATACACACGCCAATATTGCCATTCTGACTGCGGGTGTAACCTTCAGCCATATGCGAGGCGCCCTCAACATGACGGGCCAGAATATGATCAATACCGCCTGATTTTTTCATCGCGGCATAGAGTGGGTTTATTGCTGCGCCGGGTACACCAAAAGCAACGCTAATGCCTTCTTTTTTCAGTATTTCTACTGCAGCTTCGATTGCACGCATCCTCGCCATACATTATTTCTCCTGATATTTACGCTGAGTTGAATAGTCAGTCAATTTTGGAATTTAACGATGAAATATCTTTGAGGAAATAAAAGGGCAGAACAAATTTCGCTGCACTGTTTCACAGTGAAACAACTCGTATGCCTGTGTTGTTTCAGTTTGAATAATTATAAATATCAAACGCAAAGATTTCAGATGTTGTTGGCAGTTTTAAAATTTATCTAATGTATCATTCGTTTTTTATTGCTTTAACGGTTATTATTTCTAATGTATGTGTGATTACATTGTTGATAAGGTCTGTTTTTGTAATGATCCAGGCTAGATATTATTGCGTTTGATCAAGCTTACTGGCATAGCATTCTGATACAAGTTCTGAAAATGACTTGAATGGATATTATTATAATGAATAAAGAGTCGTATCATAATGATCTAAAAAATAAATGGAAAATGTTTGTTAAGCATGGTTGGGTCGCGACAAATTCGACTAATCATGTGATGCTGAGGTCATGGCAAAAATGTCTCAAGCATTGTGACCCTCGCCACTGGAACATGCCTGTCAAAGCTTCCGGGCAAACATTGCAGACGATTTTTTCTCGTAACGAAGAGTTTATTAGAATTTCACAAAGAGTTGTTGAAGACCATTTCACCCTGGCTGGTGACGACCGGTTGGCATTTTTGATCATTGATCCACACGGCTGGGTTCTATCGTTGAATGCAGCAGGCGATTATTCCAGTCAATTGCGAGAGTTAGGAATTGAATCTGGTATGTCATGGGCCGAAGATGGCATTGGAACCAATGTATATAGTCTTTGTCGGGAAACAAATTTATATACACAACTGGAAGGAGCAGAACATTTTAGTGAACAGCTACATTGTTATGCGATGAGCGCTGCTCCGGTCATTGATTATTATGGTAATATACATGGATACATTGTATGTATAATTGAAACCACCGCCGAGCTTGTTAAATTAAAAACATCATATTCATGTGCAACAGAAATCGCTAATTATATCTATATTGAGAATGAACAAAAGTTAATAAACAAAGTACTTTGCCAGCATAATGCTGTGATTGAATGTATGGATGACGGTTTTATTTGTTGGAATAGTCATTCTTTAATTACGATGGTTAATTCTCAAGCACAAACATTACTGAATATTGATAAAGAAAGTTTAATTGGTCAGAACATCCGAAAAGGATTCGTATTTCCGCCGATTTTGAATGAGGCAATTACACAACGAAACAAACTATCGCAAAAGCAAATTGTCCTCGAATGCCGTGGCGAATTTATTGAACTTATGGTTACCCTTCGCCCGTTAAGCGATGGTTCGTTTTTGCTTTTTCTTCATCCATTAGACAAAATCAGGAAAATAGCCCAACAGCAAATAAGCACTAATGCAAATTTTACCTTTGACAGTTTACATGCGGCTTCAGGTGGTATGAAGCAGGTATTACTTATCGCTCGCCGGGCAATTAAATCCATCTCTCCGATTTTGATCAATGGCGAAGAAGGTGTGGGAAAATTGAGTTTGGCGATGGCAATACATAATGAGAGCGAGCAACGTGATGGGCCATTTATTTCTGTAGATTGTCAGATGCTATCACCAGAAAATATCTTACACGAACTTCTTGGCTCTGATGTTGGCCCTTCGCCATCGAAATTTGAACTGGCTCATAATGGCACCTTATATCTGGATAAAGTCGAATATCTATCAGGGGAAGTTCAGAGTGTTTTATTGAAAGTATTGAAAACGGGGCTTGTTACTCGCTCAGACAGCCATCGTTTGATCCCCGTACGCTTTCGTCTGATTACATGTACCAGTAGTTCTTTACGTGAGTACGTGCAACAAGGGGCTTTTAGCCGACAGCTATATTATGAGATCTCCATGAATGAAATTGAAATTCCGCCATTGCGCAAACGTCGTGAAGATCTCAAGCAAATGATTGACGATATTATTGATAAGTATCAGGAGCGCACTCGAAAAAAAATGACAATCACGCCTGACGCAAATTCAGTTCTGCTTGAGTACCGTTGGCCTGGGAACATCTCCGAGTTCAAAAATCGAATGGAGAAGGTATTTATTAACTGCAATCGACTTGTACTCGGGTTAGAGAATATTCCTCTGGATATCCGACAAAATAACAGTAGTGGCGACGATGATATCCCTCATCTTACTTCACTGGCAGAATTGGAGATGCAAGCTATTGAGCATACATGTCGTGTCTGCGAATGGAATCTAACTAAAGCAGCTGAAGTATTAAAAATTGGTCGTACAACATTATGGCGCAAACTTAAGATCTATAATCTCTATCCAAATGTTGAGCATGCAGATTGATGCTTTTCAAATTGAAATAATTTTAATGTCGCAGTGTTTCATTTTGGTGCAGTGCTTTAATGGTATTGAAATATTGTGATGTGCTCCATAAATGCCAATGTGGTTATTAGCCAGGGAGACGGAAAATGTGTTTACACTCCTGAAATAATAAAAAACAGGCAAAGAGAGATGATCTCCTTGTATGTCTGTATTAGCATGATGTTGCTTGTTAATAATTAAAAATATCAACGCGCTTATATAAGCGCGGGGGATTGTTTTACTCAATTATTGAATACGGAGATAAAGTATGGAATTTTATCTGGAACCCGCTCGTAATATACCTGTGCTGGCAACCACGGAAGTGTTAGTTGTTGGTGGTGGTCCATCGGGTATTGCCGCAGCAATGAGTGCCGCTCGTGAAGGCGCAGCTACTATGCTGATTGAACGTTTCGGTTGTTTTGGCGGAATGATGACAACGGCTGGCGTCGAGTCAATTGCCTGGTGGCGTCATGAAAATACGGTAGAGTCAGGTGGACTGGCACGCGAAATAGAAGAAACGGCAAAATCAATGGGGGCGTCCAGCCCTGAGCCGCAATCGAATAGTCAGGCTATTAACGCCGAGCGTTTCAAACTGGTTGCGGATGCAATGCTTGAACAGGCAGGTGTGCGCCGCGTACTACACATTACCGCCGTTGATGTTATCAAGCAGGGCAATAATTTACTCGGCGTAATAACAGAGAGTAAATCTGGTCGTCAGGCTATTTTGGCAAATGTCATTATTGACTGTACTGGCGATGCTGATATTGCATGGTTTGCCGGAGCACCATTTACTAAGCGTGAACGCGAAGAGCTAATGTGTATGACAACCGTTTTTAGTTGCGCAAATATAAATAAAAATGCGTTCATGCAAAATATTAAGAGCACGGAACCTAAATATGGAGACTGGGGGGCGGATGAAGAAAATAAAAACTGGTCTTATGATGTTCATGAATCTTGTCGCGATATGTTTAGCCCTTATCTGGGTAAAGTCTTTGCGAAAGGAAAGTCGGCAGGAATTATTCCAAAAGATGTGACATTAGGCGGTTCCTGGAGTACGGTCACCGAGTATGGTGATGCGAATTATTTGAATGTTGTTAGCATCCCCGCCTTTGATTGTACAGATGTTTTTGACCTGACGCGTGCAGAAATAGAAGGTCGCAAGCAAGCCATGCAGGCGATTGAAGCGTTGCGTCAATTCCAGCCAGGATTTGAACAGGCGCAATTAAAAAATTTCGGTATGACGGTGGGAACAAGAGAATCAAGACATATTATTGGGCGAGTCCAGCTTACGGAAAATGATATTTGTAATGAGGGACGTCATGCGGATTCAATAGGGGTATTCCCTGAGTTTATAGATGGAAATGGTCATCTTAAATTACCTCTTGAAGCGAACTATTTTCAAATCCCTTATGGCGTAATGATTCCGCAGCAAGTTGAAAACCTGTTGGTTTGCGGACGGGCAATCGATGCAGATAATTTCGCCTACGCGACAATCCGTAATATGGGGTGTTGTATTGTCACTGGAGAAGGTGCAGGGACTGCCGCTGCTATTGCCATTAAAAATAACACTACCGTTTCACAGGTAGATATTCAGACGGTACAGGAACGCTTACAGCAAAATGGCGTAAAAGTCTTTTAACAGGGAATAAAGTTATGAGAGAAAAACCCAGTTTTTATGTCGCGCTTACACCGATCATTTTTATGATGATCGTGTTGGTTATTGGCATCGGTGTTATGGGCTGGCCTGCCAGCGTCTGTTTATTAATTTCAGCGGCGTTTTCCTGCATTATTGCAATGGCTAAGCTGAAATATACCTGGGATGAAATCCAGGGATTTATTATCGATAAGATTTCGGCGGTGATGGCACCGGTACTTATCGTTATTTTCGTTGGCTTTATGGTCGCGACATGGAGCTATGCAGGTACACTGCCGATGCTGGTTTATTACGGTATGTTACTGGTTGCGCCCGCATGGCTTTATGCCATAGCGTTTTTTCTGAACGCAGTATTGTCCTATGTTTCCGGGGCATCATGGGGATCTGTCGCTTCTATTGGTGTGGCATTAATGGGCATCGGTTCCGGCTTACATGCCGATCTTCCAATTCTGGCGGCAGCCATTGTTACCGGGGCTTATTTTGGCGACAAACTTTCACCGTTAAGTGATACCACCAACCTGACTTCAGCGGTAACCAAAACTAAACTTTATGATCTGATTAAATATCTACTCTGGACGACCATCCCATCAACGATTATTAGCCTGCTGTTTTTTACCTGGCTGGGAATGATTCATACTTCTACGGGCTCTATTTCACCAGAAAGCATGCAGATGCTGGTACAGCTCAAAGAGTTATATAAGTTTGGTCTGTTACCGCTACTGCCTATGCTTATTGTTCTGTGCTTTACCTTTTTGCGTTTGCCTACAGTACCGGCATTATTAAGCAGTGCGTTCGTGGCCGTATTGGTTGGATGGCTGTATCAAGGTTTCCCGCTGGCCGAAGGTATTAAGGCCACAATGAGTGGTTTCCGTCTGACGATGATCACTGATTCAACGACGCTGTTACCTTCTGTGAAAGAACTGCTTGAACAAGGCGGCCTGAATAATCAGGGCGGATTCCTGTCATTTATTATCTGCGCCATGATGTTTGCTGGCATCCTGACGGGAACAGGAATGATGGATGTCACATTACAAAGTGCGGCAAACAAAATAAAAAGTGCCTTTGGCGCTATTCTGGCAAGCGGTGTTTTAGCGATCATCATTAACTTACTTACCGGTTCTGATGGTTTGAATAAGATTGTTATATCTGAATTGATGATGAAGAAATTCGAAGATCTTAATTTATCACCGTTAGTCTTAGCCCGAACGCTGGAAGATTTTGGCACCATGAGCGCGCCAATTATTCCGTGGTCAGCTGCCGGATTGTATATGGCGACAACACTAGGCGTGCCGACGTTTAGTTACTTGCCGTACTGTGTATTCTGTTTCTGCTCGATGATATTTGCGTTGATCTATGCTTCTACAGGTTTCCGTTTACTGCGCTTCAACGAAGCAAAGGCCTGAGTTATTCAAGATAATAAATGCGTTTGCCGGATGGATTAATCTCCATCCGGCGTTAATGTCAAAATTCCATGTTTTGCAGAATAATGTCAGCTAAGCACAATCTCCAGCTCGCGCAGTTCACGCCAGAAGCGTTCGGCAACTGGATTCATGCGGGTATTCATCCGGTATGCATAGGCCTGAATCGGGATCACCAGTTCGTCCCGATTCAGTACAACGAGCTGCCCGCTGCGAATTTCTTGTT
>PPYF01268997.1_pt1 | contig 21435 bp, 26 predicted proteins | sample 1559871 | NCBI WGS metagenome assembly PPYF01 (sample SAMN08240021, study PRJNA423297) | Human gut metagenome, whole genome shotgun sequencing project.
GGATACGGCGGAGGAGGTGCTCATCAACTGGGAGGAGCTGAAGAAGAAGGAGAAAAGGCAGGAAACTCAGACAGAGGTCATGCAGAGCGTGCCGGAGGCACTGCCTGCGCTTATCCGTGCAAGGAAGGTGCAGAAGAAGGCGGCGGATGTCGGATTTGACTTTCCGGTGACGGCAGATGCCATGCGGAAGGTGTACGAGGAGGTACAGGAATTAGAACAGGCAGTGCGAGAAAATGGGGAGATTGAGGAGGAATTCGGGGATATTTTGTTTGCCTTGGTGAATATCTCCCGTTTTTTGAAAATAAATCCTGAGTTTGCCTTGACAAAAGCCATCAAAAAGTTTATAAATAGATTTGAATATATTGAGAAATCCGCCCTTTTAGAGGGCAAAGCTCTTTCGGAGATGTCTTTGGAGGAGATGGATTTACTCTGGGATGAGGCAAAAATCAAGCTGAATCCAATGCAATGATAAATAACTATTAGGAGGCAAACACAAATGAACAAATCTGATCTGGTTGCGGCAATCGCAGAAAAAGCAGAAATGAGCAAAAAAGACGCAGAAAAAGCACTGAAGGCTTTTGAAGATGTAGTAACAGAAGAACTGACAAACAACGGCAAGGTACAGCTGGTTGGCTTCGGCACATTCGATGTTGCGGAAAGAGCAGCGCGCGAAGGCAGAAACCCTCAGACAGGCGAAGCAATGCCTATTCCTGCATCCAAAGCACCTAGATTCAAAGCAGGCAAGGCTCTGAAGGATGCAATCAATAAATAATTTGTTTTTGAATGATGGCCCTTTCTGTGAAGAAAGGGCTTTTCTTTTTATTATGGAAAGGAGCAGAGGAAATGCGTGTAGATAAATTTCTGAAGGTGTCCCGTATCATCAAAAGGCGCACGATTGCAAACGAAGCGTGTGACGCAGGCAGGGTGATGATTAACGGGAAGGTGGTTAAGGCAGGCGCAGAGGTGAAGATTGGCGATGTTATCGAGATTCAGTTCGGCGGCAACACAACAAAGATTGAGGTGCTGGACTTGAAAGAGTCCACCAAAAAAGAAGATGCCGTTAACATGTACAAGTCCCTTTAATGAGGATGATTTTTCAGCGAAATTTTTAAATTTTACGCCCGACCTCGCAGAACCATGAATATGGTTCTGCAAATCAGGGTCAAGGGAAATGATTTCCCTTGCGGGGTTTGGGGCAGCGCCCCAAAAAAAGGTCTGTTTTCTTTTTTGTCCGCATATCCTTGGAACAGAGGGGGCGTTTTTTTATGGCAGAGGAGAAGAAAAAGGGACGGCATACATTAAATATGGAGGAACGGGAACGGGTGCGCATCGGCGGCGTAATGGAGGTGCTTTCCTTCGATGAGGACGGCATTATGATGGAGACCACCTGCGGACTGCTGCTTTTAAAGGGCGCAGGGATGCACATCGGCAAGCTGGATCTGGAGGCAGGGGACGTTGTTGTAGACGGAAGCATTGACAGCATGACCTATTCTGATGGAACGCTTGCGGAAAAACATTCTATTCTGGGCAGACTGTTTCGCTAGAGGGGGCAGGCGGTATGATTCTTTCCTTACACGCACAGGCGCAGCTTTTCCTGCTGACGGTGCTTCTGGGCGGCGGCATGGGTCTTTTTTATGACGGCCTGCGGGTGTTTCGCCATGCCCTTCGCCATAATGCCTTCTGGGTGCAGGCGGAGGATGGGCTTTTCTGGCTTCTGGCGGTGTTTCTGGTATTCTGCGTGATGCTGCACGCCAATGCAGGAGAAATCCGCTTTTTTACGATTCTGGGGCTGTTCGGCGGCATGGGGCTGTATTTCCTGACGCTCAGCCGCATGGTGCTTGCTGTCAGCGATAAAATCATTTCTGCTGTGAAATATATGCTCGGCCTTTTTGGGCGTATTGTGACAACCCCGTTTCGTTTGCTCTGGCTTGTTTTTCGCCGCCCTGCGAGAAAAATTGGCGGATTTTGCGAAAAACAGCGGAAAAAACTATTGCAAAGCGTTAAACTTTGTGTGAAAATAATAATACATCGTTTGCATATCAATCGGCGGATGCTGCGCAAAAAATAGGAACACGACAGGGGTCTTTTTTATGGGGCAGAAAAAAAAGAATAAAAAATCCAAAAAAATATCCGGACTTTTTCTCAGGGTGTTCGTACTGGTGTTTGTTGTGGCGGTTGCAGTCGGCATTGGCAGGCAGGCGGCGCGGTATCAGGAGGTAAAGGATGAAACGGCCTCTGTTGCGGCGCAGGTGAAGGAAGAAAAGGAAAAGCAGCAGGAATTTGAAGCGCGCAGAGAATATTATACCAGCGATGCCTACATCGAGCAGATTGCAAGAGAGCAGCTGGGCATGGTGAAATCAAACGAGATTCTCTACATCAACCGCGGAGAATAGACTGAAATTTTTGTAAAAAAAGTTGGAGAAAAGCACTTGACAAAAAGGGAATGAAACGATATACTAACTGAGTCAGCTTGTGGCGGAGTAGCTCAGTTGGCTAGAGCATGCGGTTCATACCCGCAGTGTCAGGGGTTCAAATCCCTTCTCCGCTACTTTTTATTAAGGCCCGTTGGTCAAGCGGTCAAGACGCGGCCCTCTCACGGCTGAAACAGGGGTTCGATTCCCCTACGGGTCATCCGTGGACTGTATAGGTTTATATAGTAAAGACAAACTGAATATGGTTAAAAATATGGAAGTTTAGCTCAGCTGGGAGAGCATCTGCCTTACAAGCAGAGGGTCACAGGTTCGAGCCCTGTAACTTCCATTTTTTTATATCCAAAAACAGAATATAAAAGGCTCCCATTCCATGCGGCTTGCAAAGAGTGGGAGCTTTTCTTATGCCCAAAGGGTGATGACCTGTGCAACGATGGTTTCCCCTTCATAGAGGAAGGATTCGATTTCCTTGCCGTTTTCGGTATCCTGCAAATAGGTCTTTATGGTGACGGTGTCTCCGCGCAGACACTCCTTGCGGTAGACAATGCGGATATCCTTGAGCGTCATATCCTCATAGATGGCATCGGGGATATCATCCATCACCCATTCCAGATATTTCACGTTATTGGCGTGCCCGTTGGTATCGGTATCCCTTCTGGTTACGACAAAATCTCTGGTGCAAATCAGCCTGCCTGCCGGTGTTTTAGGCATGAAGAATTTTTCGCCCTCAATGGCAGATACCTGCCCCGAATGATATTTTTCAACCATATCCGCAGGCACATTGGCAGGCTTCCGTTTTTCGGAATCCATGAAAATCCAGCGGGAAATGCCGTCCAACAGCTTATTGCCGTTTTCATCAAAGAGGAAAAAGCTGCGGTTTGCCTGAAAGCGAGCAAATTTATCGCTCCAGGTCTGCAATGTGATGGTTTCATTGTATTTTGGCATACGGTAGAGCTTTAAATGCCAGTTGACAACAGACCAAAAGCAGTGATGCGTAAGATTATACTGCACACTGAAGCCGAGACTGTCGGAATGGCTGATTGCCATTTCCTGCAGGGCGGAGAGCAGTGCCGCAGGTGTCATAGAGCGGCTGCCGTCAATCTGAAAATAATGTACGGTCTGGGTTGTTTCATATCCGATTCGATCCATCATGTTTTCCTCCTTACAGCATGGGCGAAATCAATCTTGCAATCGCCTCACGCACCTTAAACCACCACTTTCTGCGGCGGTACCATTCTTTTGTAATTTCCACAGAGCTATGCAAATCCTTTAAGAAATCATCCTCTAATATTTTGGTTATGCCTGCATCATACATGAAGGCATTGACCTCAAAGTTTAAATCAAAGCTGCGGATATCCATATTGGCGGAGCCGACAGAGGAAACAGTACCATCTATCGTCAGCACCTTGGCATGGATAAAGCCCTTTTCATACTGATACACCCGCACCCCTGCCTCAAGCAGCTCACCCAGATAGGACATGCTTGCCCAATAGACGAAGAAATGATCCGGATTGCCGGGGATGATGATACGAACATCCAGACCGGAAAGCGCAGCCACACGCAGCGCCTCAAAAATGCCGTCATCCGGCACGAAATAGGGTGTAGTCAGAAAAACATTGCTTTCGGCTTCATTTATCATTTTGAAATAGCCGTTGCGGATGTTTTTCCACTGGGTATCGGGGCCGCTGGAAACAATTTGTGTCCGCACGCCCTTTATTTGCTGCTCCTTCTTGGGGAAATATTTTTCGCCCAGATGAATCAGTCCGAATTTTGCGGTGAAGTTCCAGTCCATGATGAAGCGCATCTGCATCTGATCGACGGCATCGCCTTGAAAGCGCAGATGGGTATCTCGCCAAGGACCGTAGCGGTTGACGATGCCGAGGTATTCATCCCCGACATTAAAGCCGCCGATGTAGCCGATTTTGCCGTCAATGATGGCAAGCTTGCGGTGGTTGCGGTAATTCAGGCGCACCACGAAGCGCGGCAGGAAGGCGGCGGTATAGCCCCCTGCGGCGTGAAACTGATCAAAGAAATTCTTCGGCAGACGGGAGTTGCCGATGCCGTCATAAAGAATCCGCACCTCGATCCCCTCTGCCGCCTTTTTCGTCAGCTCATCCAAAAGACGCGAGCCGAGCCTGTCCCCACGCCAGATGTAATATTCCAGATGGATATATTCCTTGGCATTGCGGATATCCTGCACGAGGGCTTCAAATTTATCCTTGCCGTTATTGAAATATTCGATTTTATTGTTAAAGGTAATCCAGTTGCCGCTGTTCAGATGCAGATGTGCCAGATCGGTGACATATTCTGCATGGGACAGCTTGCCCTTATTTTCGATAAATGCCTTCTGCTCGGTGATTTCCTCCGCAGAATGGACATCCTGAAAGAGGTATTTATAATAGACCTCCTGATCATATTTTTCCTTTTCGCGAAACATTTTTTCGCGCTTACTGTTGCGCCCGAAGACCATATAGGCAAAAAAGCCGAAAATCGGGATGAACAGCAGCACCAAAAGCCATGCCCATGTGCTGGCAGGGTTTCTGCGCTCGAAGAACACGACGAACCCGGAAAGGATGACGTTGGCAACCAACAGGATGACGATAAAAAGAAGAATCCAGCTCCATACTGTACTCATAGTCAGACCTCCTTTTTCAGATTTTTATCAGATGAAGGCTGCGGTCGAAAATATCTTTCGCCGCAGAGAGGGTTTCACACCCAATCAATAGTATACTATATTCGTTTGCTTTGTTGCAAGATTGGAGATGATGAAAAAAATCGAAAAAAATCATGATTTTATCTTCCCTAAAGTGAAAAATGATGGTAGAATAGTAGGACGTAAGACATACGGCAAGGTGCTTATCATTTTGCGTATCTGCAATAAAGGAGGAACTATTTTGGATTTTTCTGATGTTTTGATTATTATTATTGTAATTTTGGCACTGCTTTGTGTGGGGATGTATTATCTGAACAAAAAGGGTATGAAGAAGATGATTCAGGCGCAGGATTTCATCGACCAGAACCGTACCACAGTGCAGATTTTTGTAATTGATAAAAGACAGGAGAAGCCCTCTCCTTCCAATATGCCCAAGGCTGTTTATGAACAGATGCCCAAATCGGCAAAAATTCGCAAGACCAATCTGGTGCGCGCGAAGGTTGGCCCTCAGATTGTGACGCTGATGTGCGATAAGCCTGTATATCAGGTGCTTCCCGTGAAGAAGAACGTCAAGGTTGATCTGGCAGGGATGTATATTGTCGGCATCACAGGGATGAATCTGGAGGACAAGAAGAAAAAGACACTCTCTGAAAAGGTGGTTACCAGCGCAAACAAAACCATGAAAAAGCAGAGTGAAAAAGCGAAAAAGTAAGAAAAAACCCCTTCCGTAGCGGAGGGGTTTTGTTTTTGGCTGTTTCATTGGGAACTGTTCAGAACCCCACCACATATATTCGCAAAACCGCATGATACCATGCTTTCTCGCTGCTGCGCAGCTAATTTTGCTCATATATGGGGCGGTAACTCTATTCGAGTTCCCTTAAAATAAGAAAAAGCATTGCTTACATGCTAGCATGACGCATTATTTTTTCTTATTTCAAGGGGTTCTGAATCGGTTACATTTATGCAATAAAAAAAGGCAGCAAGGATAACCCTACTGCCATATTTTTTTAATATAGCCTTTGCTGTCGCTTTGGAAGAAGTTGAAGAATGGGTGTGTGTCTGCCGAAAAGCAGCTTCGCGTTCCTCCGCCGAGGCGATAGACCTTGGTTCTCCCGACCGTTGCCGCAAAGAAACGACAGCATTTGCTGCCGCCCCTCCGCAGGTTTTGCCGAAGGTTCCGCCGCCTGCCGCACAAAGGCTGTATTAACACAAAAATACAGGCTATATTATAGACAAAATTCGAGAGATTGTCAATTAAAAAGAATTGGGTATTGATAAATTTATGGATTTCCCTGTATAATAGAAAAGATAGGTCTCTGCATTTTTATAGGAAGTTTGGGCAGAGCACCGCAGAGAATCTGAAAGGAGCATAGAGAAGTATGAGATATGAAGGTACTGTATATAGACCACCCAGTGAGGCAGGCAGTCTGATTATTCAGCTGACGATTGGCTGTGCAAGAAACACCTGCACATTCTGCAATATGTATAAAGATAAGAAATTCCGCATCCGTCCGCTGGAGGAGGTTGTGGAGGATCTGGAAATGGCGAGAAGCTATTACAGCCGCATTAAGGTGCGCCGCATTTTCCTTGCGGATGGGGATGCCCTGATTGTAAAGACAGAGGATTTATTATATATCATTGCAAAATGTAAGGAGATTTTTCCTGAAGTGGAGCGCATTTCCGTATACGGTGCGCCGAAGGATATTCTGCACAAGACCCCTGAGGAGCTTGCTACATTGAAGGCGGCAGGACTGGATATGGTTTACATGGGGCTGGAAAGCGGCGCGGATGAGGTGCTGCAGGCGGTGAAGAAGGGCGTAACTGCTGACGAAATGATTGAGGCAGGCAAAAAGGTAAGAGCCGCAGGAATGATTCTTTCCATGACGGTGATTTCCGGTCTGGGCGGCAAGAAGCTGTGGAGAGAGCATGCACTGGGCAGTGCGAGAGTGATTTCTGCAATCAAGCCGGAATATGTCGGCTTTCTGACGCTGATGATTGAGCCGGGAACAGAAATGTACGATCAGTACAACAGAGGGGAAATTGAGCTGCTGACACCCCACGAGGTACTGGATGAAACAGAGCTGTTTATCCGCAGTGTGGATGCGGAAGGGACGATGTTCCGTTCCAATCATGCGTCAAACTATATCCCTCTGGGCGGCACGCTGAATGGGGAAAGAGATAAGATTTTAGGGCAGATTGAAATAAGCAGAAGGAAAAGTAAATTCCGTCCCGATGTATTCAGAGGGATTTAAGGCTTTAAGGAGTATGGTAGTATGGCGTGGCTGGGCTTTGTCACATTGCTAACGATATATTGGTGTTTTTTTGTGGCGGCAACAACGGGCAGAATCGGCTGGTGTCTTTTGACGGGATGGCTGCTGCCGATTCTCGCGCTGACAATCAGCTTTCGGAAGGGGATGCAGGTCAACGGGCTGATGGTGCTGATCTGCTTTGTGCTGTTTCTGGTCTGCCGCAGTGGGCTGGCGGAGCTGCGCGGCTGGAATGTGAAGCAGAGAAAGAAGCGCCCGGTGCTGTTCTGGCTGTTATATACAGTGATTTTTCTGCTGATGTTTTACAGCGTGGCGCAGGCGCAGATGCAGGGATATATTCTGAATATCCAGGGCTGGGACAGTGAAACGATGCAGGTGCTGCGGATGGTGCTTGTGACGATTCCGCTGCTGGTGCTGAATTATTTTTATACGGAAATGGTGTATACGGCGATTGACCGCCTGCGGCTGAAAAAATGGGAGCTGGTGCTGCTGAACTGCCGCTGCTTTCTGGCGCACGAAAGCGGTGCGGAAAAGGTTGCCAAGCAGGGCTATTTTCTGGAGGGCATCAGCAATGGCGTAACCTACCATTTTGAGCTGACGAAGCGCACATATTTTATGCTGCGGCGCGAAAAAAACCTGCGGCTGCAAATTGGAACGGGAATACTGGGCGGATTATATTTGACGGATCTGGAAAACCCCGATTTTTTCAAGCGTGTACGAAGAATGGACAGAAAATATGCCAAACGAGGGATATTCCTGAATATTCTGGTGATGGCTTTCGGTGTTTGGCTGTTCTGGATATTGAAATAAGTCGAAATCGGGCTTTGAAGTCGAAGCAGGTAAGAAAGAAAGCTTTGGATGAAAGAGACATCCAAGGCTTTTTTTGTGCAATCATTTTGTGGGAGAGAAAGACATATCCTTGAAAGAAGGGATGTGACGGAATGAAAAAACAGTGCGGCTTTCTGCTGTTATATGTGGTTGTGGCGGTGCTTTTGCTGCCGCTATTGCTGACGATACTCTGTGGTGGCTTAGGGCAAGAGCTGCCGCAGGAGGCGCAGGTGCTTTATGGTCTGGCAGACCTTGCGCCCTTGGATACGGAGCTGGAGGAATATGTGGCAGGGGTAGTGGCGGCGGAAATGCCTGCCGCCTTTCCGGAGGAGGCACTCAAGGCGCAGGCGGTTGCGGCAAGAACCTATCAGGTGCGGCAGATGCAGGCGGCAGGAAGCAGGGCTGTGCTTTATGACGTGGGACAGGCGTACCTTTCCGAAGCGGAGCAGAAGGAAAAATGGGGCGAAGGCTATGCCCTATATGCTGGGAAAATCCATAGTGCCGTCCGCGCAACGGCAGGGGAGATTATGACCTATGACGGGGAACCGATTCTTGCCGCCTTTCATGCACAGAGCGGCGGAAGGACGGAGGATGCGGCGCATGTGTGGAATACGGCGGTGCCGTATCTGAAAAGCGTGGACAGCAAGGGGGACAGGCAGGCACCGAACAATGAGACAACGGTAACGATTGCGGCGAAGGCATTGGCGGAACGGCTTGGGATTGCGGAGGATGCGGCAGTTTCTGTGAAGAAACGAACGGAGGCAGGCTATGTGGCGGAGGTGCAGGCAGGGAGCAAGACCTTTTCCGGCAGGGAGATACGAGAGAGACTGGGACTTAGGAGTGCGGATTTCACGATTGCGAAAAATGGGGACAGCTATATTTTTACGGTGCATGGCTATGGGCATGGGGCAGGCATGAGCCAATATGGGGCATCCTTTCTGGCGAAGCAGGGAAAAAATTATCATGAAATTCTGCGGCATTATTATACAGGTATCTCCTTTTCGATTCTCGAATAAAAAAATCCTCCTATGGCAACAATAGCATCGGAGGTGTTAATATGAATCAAAAAGAAAGAAGAGCCGCGCGAGGCTTGCAGATTGTGGCGGTTTGCTGCTGCTTTTGCCTGCTGGCGGTGGGCGCAGGGGTGACATATCGTGCCATGGACAGAGAAAAAGCAGGGGGCGGCGAGACCTTGCAGAAGGAACAGCCTGTGACAGCGGTACAGAGCAAAACAATCGAGATTGCGCAGGCGGAGCAGCAGGGGGAAGCCGAGAAAACAAAGGAAATAAAGGAAACAAAGGAAACAAAAGCACAGCCTGCAAGGAAAAACGAACAGCCTGTGTTTGCAGCGCCGCTGGAGGGGGAAACGAAGGTGGTTCTGGCGTACAGCACAGACCATGCCATTTATGACCCGACACTGGAGCAGTATCGCACGAACGCATCTGTCAGCCTTTCTGCGAAGAAGGGGACAGAGGTGAAGGCTGCGGCAGACGGCGTGGTGAAGGAGGTAAAGAAGGACGCGCAGGCAGGGAATCTGGTGAGGATTGCACACGGCGAGGATTGGCTGACTACATACGGTCAGCTTGCAGATGCCGTAGCAGTCAAGGAAGGAGAAAGCGTGAAACAGGGGCAGCGGATCGGAACGGTTGCCGCGCCGACGAAATACGGTGTGGCACTGGGAGAGCATCTGATTTTTGCCATGGAGCAGAACGGAGAACCGCAGAACCCGATGGAGAAAATGAAAACCGCAGAATGAAAACAGAACAAGCCGAATTTGGGGTTCGGCTTGTTTTTTTGTGAAAAATGAGCAAAAATATAGAAATTTGAAAGTTTTTTTTGAAAAATCGCTTTACGAATTTTCAGAAAGAGGATAAAATGATGGGACAAGGGAATCTGACAAAGGGGGATTGCGAAATGAAACGTTTGTCTATTGTAAAAGGTGATATTGTAAAGGCGAAAACAGATGCGATTGTCAATGCCGCCAATACATCCCTGCTTGGGGGCGGCGGTGTAGATGGTGCCATTCGCTGCATGGCTGCCGTACGGGTGAAGCAAAAATCACGAAGGGCTACAAATTGAAGGCAAAATATGTCATTCATACGCCCGGTCCCATTTGGCGCGGCGGAAAATGGGGCGAGGAGGATCTTCTGGCAAATTGCTATCGGAATTGTCTGGCATTGGCGAAGGAGTATGGTGTCAAGAGCATCGCATTCCCTTCCATCAGCACGGGAGTATATCGATTCCCGATTGACTTAGCGGCGAAGATTGCCGTAGGTGAAATCCTGCATTTTCTGGAAACGGATGATACGATGGAGCAGATTATTCTGGTCTGCTTTGACGAAGGGACGAAGGCGGCGTATCAGAAGGCGTTTGCGGAGCTGACGGCATAAAGAATTTTATATTGATTTCATATTGAAAGAAACGGAACCGAACCATTTTGTGCTGTCCGCATAAGGTGGTTCGGTTCCGTTCTAGAGAAAGCCTTTTTTATTTTTTGCAAAAGCATCGCTTTCGCATATCTGCATCAAGGGGCATGAGGACAGCCCCGAAAAAATTATCTGATGTAATTGGTCTTGATTTTTTCTTCCTGCTCGGGCAAAGCGACACCTGCATTTTTGCCTGCCTCGATACACTTCAGCAGCCAAGCCATATTCCGCCCGATGGCGCGCATGTTCTGCATGCCTTCCAAATCCTGCTTGACCTCATCCGGCGTATTGCCATGCACCTGATTCCAGTATGTACCGGAAACGACGGGCATATTACTGATGGTAAAGTATTTATTCAGCTGGTCGAAGGTTGCGGTTGCGCCGCCCCTGCGGCAGGAAACTACAGCTGCGCCCAATTTATTGGCAAAGGCACCATTGGACATCACAAATAATCTATCATACGCGCAGGAGGCCTGCCCTGCGGCGGAGGCGTAATGCACAGGTGCGCCAAGCACGATGCCGTCTGCTTCGAGCGCCTTCGGCAGCAGCTTATTCACCACATCCTCCTGTACACATTTGCCAAGCTTTTTGCATGCGCCACAGCCCAGACAGCCGCCGATGGGCTTATTGCCAAGGTAGAACATTTCTGTTTCCACGCCCTCGGCGCGCAGTGTTTTCTCGATTTCCTTCAATGCCGTATAGGTACAGCCGTGCCCATTGGGGCTGCCGTTCACCAGAAGTACCTTCATATCTTCTCCTCCTGTTCTCTTTTACAATTTACTCTCTTTAAAAATTTTTCTTTCTTTACAAAAAGGATGATGCAAGCCTTTGCACCATCCCTGTTTGTGTCTCTTATTTTGCTTCCAGATAAGCATTCAGCTCTGTAACCAGCTTATCGCAGTCCATGCCGTGTACCATGGATGCTTCCTCCAGTGTTTCGCCTGCGGCGGAAGGGCAGCCAACACAATGCATACCATTCTGCATCAGAATCATGCCTGCGCCTCTGTCTGCCATCAGCAGCTCGCCAATTGTCATATCTTTTGTTACTTTCATCAGAAAGACCTCCTTCTTTTTATAGACTCTATTTCATTTCTATCTTACCACAAAAGCGGATTTTTCACTACCGAAATTCCGAAATTCTCCACTTCTTTACAAAGCGGCTTTCAGCCTTCCGGTAAATCCTACAAAAATACTTAGAATTGCTCGATATCCAGAATCACTTTTCTACATTCTACACAGAGGTGCCCCTCCATTTTGGCACCGCCCATATAGCTCTTTGCCAGAAGGTATTCCTCTTTCCTGCCTTCGGCATCCACGCCCTTCCACTGGACATATCTGCCGCCGGAATGGAGCGTGCCTTCCTTCATTTCATTTCCGCAAAAAGGACATTTCATTTCAGATTCCTCCTTTTACTGCTCCGCAGGGTGAACCACTGCATCGTCTGTATTCTCGCCGATGATACGGAATTTGCTTTCCTTTGGCAGAACCTTGCCGGTCATAACCTCTGCCGCAGTTGCCTTGCCATCCGCATCCAGAGAAATCAGAAGATATTCCTTCTCCCCATCCACAGATGTGCCGAAGATACCCTGAGGAATTCCCAAATAATAGGTCAGGAAGGTATCTGTTTCCTCCTCAGGCTCGCCCAGAAGCTCCTTCACCTCGGCTTCTGTCATGCCGGGGAAAACAGTACGATCCAGCAGATTCTGTACGATTTTCTGACGGTCATTCCCTACGGCGGAAACCCATTTTTCTGTTGTAAAATGAGTATGATTATCGCGATATCTGCCGCCAAAGAATACTGCCAATGCTACAATAACCAGAACAACCACAATGATCTTATCTCTTGTTTTTAATTCCATCGTACCGTCCCTCCTATCAGGAAATCCACTTAAAGCCTTTATAGTAACGCAAAACAACCTTACCCAGAATTTCATCCTTTTCTACATATTGATTTCTCCAGAAACGGGAATCCTGCGAATGATTGCGGTTATCCCCCATCATGAAATAGCAGCCATTGGGTACAACATAGGGGCCGTAGCTGCCCTGTGTCACCTCTGCGATGTAATCCTCCTGCAGGGTCTTGCCATTGACATAAACCGTGCCGTTCGACATCTCAACGGTATCACCGGGAGTGCCGATGATTCGCTTGACATAAAGCGTTTTGCCCGTTTCATCATCCGGATAACGGAACACCACGATATCCCCCGCCTCCGGCTCATCAAACCAATAGGAGGTTCTGAGTGCAAGGATGCGGTCGCCTGCCATGATGGTATTTTCCATGGAGCCTGTCGGTACCTCCGCATTTACAATGAGAAAGGAATTGACCAGCCCTGCCAGCACCGCCGCCAGAAGAATTGTTTTTACCCAACTGATGACCTCTTTTTTCACAGTAGTGCTCAAATTGCCCATCTCCTTTGGGTTATTTCAGGAAGCCGTTGATAATCTGCGCTTCCGCTTCTTTTTCTGTCAGCCCAAGGGTCATCAGCTTGACCAGCTGATCGCCTGCAATCTTGCCGATTGCCGCCTCATGCACCAGAGATGCATCCACATGGTTCGCAATGATTTCGGGCTCTGCCGCAACTACGCCGTTATCCATGATGATGGCATCACATTCGGAGTGACCGTAGCAGTCTGTGTTGCCGATGATTTTGGAGCGGAAGAGCTGTCTGGAGAAATCCCTTGCAACAGAACGAGAAATCAGCTTTGCACTGGAGCCTGCGCCGTCCAGACTGACATCAAAGGAGGTTTCCGCCGTCTGATGTCCGTGTGTCATGATTTTTTCCTTGATGACAATGGTTGCGCCGGGGCCGAGCTTTGCGCTGGAAACGCGCTTTGTGGAATCGACACCCTTCAGCTGAACGGTATCCATTTCAATATATGCGTTTTCCTCTGCTTCTACATGTGTCTGGGGGTTGATGATGCGCTTGCCGCTGCCGTCCCCCTCACCGATGTGCTTTTCGATATAAACAACCTTGGAATTTTTGCCAAGGAAGAAACGGTGAATCCCTTCATGGACGGAATCATCACAGCCGCAGTTATGGATGCCGCAGCCGGCGATAATTTCAATTTCCGCACCCTCACCGATGTGGAAATCATTATAAACCACCTCAGACACACCATCCTGTGTAATCAGCGCAGGGATGTGTACGTTTTCATTTTTGGTAAAGGGCTTTACATAAATATCCAGACCGGAGCCGCCCTCCTTGGGGACGATATCAATATTTTCTGTGGAATGTCTGCCCTCGCTCTTGCTGTTGTTGCGAATGTTGAATGCAGCATTTGCAGGGATTTCCGCAATGCCGGAAACCTCCTTCAGAAGGTTTTTTACGATATCATTGAGCATCATTCGTCACCTCCCTTGAAATATCTGCAGCCTGTTTCCATGCCGAACAGACCGGGCAGAACATCTTCCTTTGTACCAATCTGCTTTACCTCGCCGGCGCTCAGCAGAACCACCTGATCGGCGATATTCAGAATTCTTTCCTGATGGGAAATGATGATGATAGAGCCCTGAATTTCTTCGTGCATTTTTTCAAATACATCAATCAGATTTTTAAAGCTCCAAAGGTCAATGCCTGCTTCGGGCTCATCGAACAGGGTCAGCTTTGTCTTTCTTGCCATAACGGTTGCGATTTCGATACGCTTCAGCTCACCGCCGGAAAGGCTTGCATTTACCTCACGGTCGATGTAATCCTTGGCGCACATGCCAACCTCGGACAGATACTGACAGGCATCTGCTGTGCTTAAATCCTGTCCGCTCGCCAGACAAATCAGATCCTTTACGGTAACACCCTTGAAACGAACGGGCTGCTGAAAGGCAAAGCTGATGCCCTTTCTTGCACGCTCTGTAATGCCGAGGGCTGTGATATCCTCGCCGTCAAGGAGAATCTGACCGCTGTCGGGGGTCAGAATCCCACTGATGATTCTTGCCAGAGTGGATTTACCGCTGCCGTTGGGGCCTGTGATTACGATGAATTTCGCATCATCAATCCTGAGATTGATGTCCTTGAGAATCTGCTTTCTGTCTGCGGAAAAACAGATATTCTTCAATTCCAACATACTTATGATTCCTCCTGTTTATCAAATATTTCTCTCTGGAAATATTTTCTCTATTGCAGACTGTGCGTCTGTCATTGTTCTCTCCCTTCAAAGCTGCGCTGCAGCCTTGAAAATGCAGGCTTCTACAAAACCTGCCAATCTTATAGATTATAACAACGAAAGGGTGGGGATGTCAACGCTTTTGCCTTTTCCTGCCTAATTTCCGCCCACCTCTTCGAGGTGAAATAAATTCCCTCTCTTGAAAGGATTTCATCATTATGGTACATTTATTACAATAAAATTTATTTTCTGAAAAGGAGAGACTGCTATGCTTGGGTTTCATGCGGACGGGATTCGCCTGTTCGGCGCATCCGATACACTGGTGGCGGCATTAAAAAAACATAAGCTGCCGCTTGTGAAAACCTCTACCACAAATACACTGGTTTTTGCCGTAAATACGGCAGAGCCTTTAACGAAAAAGCTTTATCTGCCCTCTTTTCTGGCACCACAGGCACCTTGGTTCAGCTGCTTTGTAGGAGATGCAGAACGTCCGGCGGAGTATTCTCTGCATTTTGCGGCAGAGGAGGATTTGGTGGATTTCATTTTGTCCATGTATTATTGCGCGCAGGGGTTTCTGCATTTAGACTTTGACTTGGCAGAGCTGGTTACAAAGCTGAACCCTTCCCCCGAATATGTAATCCATTCCTTTGAGGAAAAGGATTTCCACAAAATCGGCGAAGAAGGAGCTTTTGCGGCGTGCTTCTGCTTTTTGGAGGGCGGCTTCATGGAAAGCGACCGCCTTTTCGGCAAGCTGACAAAGGAATACGGCGTGGGAGCGGATAAGATTATGCTGGCAGGCTCGTTTGATTCCAAATATCAATTCCTGCGCACCTTTATTCCGCAGAAATAACAATATATTTCGACAAACTTCTTTACAAACAGAGGAAAACATACTAAAATAAAACGGCAGGATTTTCTCCTGTGCAAATACACAGAGTAGGGCTTTGCGCGTTAAGTGTCCGGTGGACGGGGAGTTGTCATCGGAACGAAAAGCAGGATTTCTGCTTGCGGTGCAGGACTCGCATCCCGCTGTTTCATAATGAAGAAGAACAATCCTCTTTGTTATCCATACAGCCAAACCTGTTTCGGCAGGTGTATTTGCGTTGGTATTGTGATAATAGAGGGGTTTTTGTTTGCAAAAAAGAGCAAGAAAGCCCTCCTATTTCCCATTGAAAAAAGGAGGTATTTTTTTATGACCGAAAAACAGAAGAGCATGACACATCGCTTGGTGCTGATGGCAATGTTCGTAGCGGTGCAGATTATTCTGTCCCGTTTCCTTTCCATCAATCTTTGGAATTTAAAGATTGGCTTTTCCTTTATTCCCATCGTTCTTGCAGGCATCCTGCTGGGGCCTCTGAGCGCAGGCTTGGTGGGGCTGGTGGCGGATGTCCTTGGGGCAACCCTGTTTCCCATCGGCGCATTCTTCCCCGGCTTTTCGCTGACATCCTTCATCACCGCTTTTGGGTACGGGTTTTTCCTGCATAAAAACCAGAGTATGAAGAATATTGTTGCGGCGGTGCTGTTCTCCGAAATCGTAGGGACAATTTTCCTGAATACGCTTTGGATTTCCATTCTTTATGGTGCGCCCTTTGTTGCTGTGCTGATTCCCCGTCTTGCACAGGCAGCAGGCATGGGTGTTGTGGAGGTGCTTTGCATCTGCTTCATGACAAAATATGTGCCCCAGATGAAAAGGGTATTCTGAGAAGCAGAAAACGAGAAATGAACGGAGCCGACAAAATCGGACAAAGGCTGCGATGACAGTATTGCTGCGTATCAGAGCGGTACGGGCTAAGCAGCTGAAACGAAATACAATAAAAATGCAAGGGAAAAAGCCTTGGTCACTACAGTTCTGTAGTAACCAAGGCTTTCCTTATTTGAACTAAAGTCCCAAGAAACGGCTTTACGAATTCAGCTCCTCCCATTCTGCGAAAAGAGCCTCAAGCCTTTCCTCAAGCTTTGTTTTCTCTGCATAAATTTCATTCGCCTTGCCGTAATCCGTGCCGCACGCCGCCATGTCCTCATCTGCCTGCGCAATCGCCGCTTCGGTCTCCTCGATGGCCTTTTCCAGCTTCGCAATCCTGTTTGCCAGCCTGCGCTCTGCCGCCTGCTGCTCCTTTTGCTTCAGCCAGTCATTCTTCGTATCGCTTACAGGCTGTGCCGCGGCAACGCTTTTTTCCGGATGCTGTGCCGCCTTTTCTGCCTCGTTTCTGGCACGCTCTGCCTTTTTCTCTAAGTAATAATCATAATTCCCGTTATAAAGAATCACCCCATCCGGCGTTAATTCCAGAATTTTCTCCGCTGTTTTGTTGATGAAATAACGGTCGTGGGAAATATAAATCACCGTACCCTCGTAGCGGTTCAGCGCACTTTCCAGAACCTCCTTCGAGAACATATCCAAGTGGTTCGTCGGTTCATCCAGCATCAGCAGGTTCGCCTTAGAAAGCATGATTTTCGCCAGAGAAACGCGCCCCTTTTCGCCGCCGGAAAGTGCGGAAATCGGCTTGAATACATCATCCCCCGTGAATACGAAGGCGGCAAGCATATTGCGGATTTGCCCCTGCGTCAGGGTGGGGTAGGTGTCTGCGATTTCCTCAAAAATGGTCTTGCTTTCGTCTAATTTTGCCTGCTCCTGGTCATAATATCCAATAAATACATTTGTGCCGAAGCGAATCAGACCGCTGTCCGTCGGCACCTCCTTCAGAAGCATCCGAAACAGCGTGGATTTCCCAACCCCGTTCGGGCCGATGATGGCAACCTTGTCGCTGCGTTTTACATCAAAGGAAACATTGCGGAAAATTCTCTGTCCTCCGTAGGATTTGGAAAGCGCCTCCGCATGCAGCACATCGTTGCCGCTTGTCAGAAAGGGGGTTAGGGTCAGCCGCATCTGATCCGGCAGGGCATCCGGCCTGTCCACACGCTCCAGCTTGCCGAGGGCTTTCTCGCGGCTTTCCGCGCGCTTGATGGATTTTTCGCGGTTGAAGGAGCGCAGTGTGCGGATGACATCCTCCTGATGCTTGATTTCCTTCTGCTGCATTTCGTATGCCTTCTGCTGAATTTCACGATTGATTTCCTTCTGCTGCCAAAAGAAGGAATAATTCCCGTTATAAACCGTTGATTTCTTGTTTTCGATTTCAATGACCTTTGTCACAATGCGGTCAAGGAAATAGCGGTCGTGGGAGATAATCAGCACCGCACCCGGATAGGAGCGCAGGAAATCCTCCAGCCATTCGATTGCCGCAATGTCCAGATGGTTGGTCGGCTCGTCCAGCAGCAGGATATCCGGCTTGGAAAGCAGCAGCTTTGCCAGATGCACGCGTGTTTTCTGTCCGCCGGAAAGCTGATTCATCGGGCGGTTGAAATCATTGTCGGCAAAGCCAAGCCCCTTCAGCACACCGCGCAGGCGGCTCTGGTAGCTGTAGCCGTCATTCTGTTCAAAATAATGCTGCAGAGTGGCATATTCCTCCATTTTTTCTGCCAGCGCCTGTCCGCTCAGATTTCCCATTTCGTTTTCTAATTCACGAAGATTTGTCTCTGTTTGAATGATTTTTTCAAAAACCGATAGCATTTCTTCATAAATCGTGCGGTCGCTGTCTATCTGAATATTCTGAGCAAGGTAGCCCAGGGATGCGTCCTTCTTGAGATAAAACTCACCGCCATCGGCAGAAATTTCGCCGGTCAGAACCTTGAAAAGCGTCGTCTTCCCGGCACCATTTACCCCTACAATAGCGGCTTTTTCGCGTTCTTCGATATGGAAGGTGATTTTTTCCAGAATCACATCGATGCCGTATGCCTTGTGTAATTGTCTGCATGCAAGTATCATTGATACAACCTCCATTTGTGTTTCATTTTCTGCTCTTATGATAGCAGAAAATACAACAGATTAAAAGAGTTATTGTTGACAATAAAATAACAGGAGTGCTATACTAAAATTATCCTGAAGTAGAAAAAAATAGCTGTATTTGCAGTTCGTTTTCTTTTACGGAGGCATCCTAAAACGAGAGGATTTGGAATATATGGACAGCGAAAAGAAGATCTCACCGGCAGTAATCAACAGATTGCCCAATACTACCGTTACTTAGGCGACCTGCTGGAAAGTGATATTACTCGCATTTCCTCAAAAGAACTCAGCGCAAAAATGAATATCACTGCCTCCCAGATTCGTCAGGATTTGAACAATTTCGGCGGCTTTGGGCAGCAGGGCTACGGGTATAATGTGGAATACCTTTACAATGAAATAAAAAAGATTTTAGGTCTGGATCGATTGTATAATATGATTGTCATCGGCGGCGGCAATATCGGACAGGCTCTGGTGAACTATACCAATTTTGAGAAGCGTGGTTTCGTCATCAAGGCAGTCTTCGATATCAATCCCCGTCTGATTGGGATGACTATTCGCGGTGTCGAGGTTTATGATATCGACCAGATGGAGGAGTATGTCAAAAATAACCCCGTGGATGTTGCCATTCTTACCCTTCCTCGTTCGCAGGCGGTGAAGGTTGCAAATGATCTGGCAAAATGGGGCGTAAAGGGCATGTGGAACTTCAGCCATGTGGATTTGCAGGTTCCCGATGATGTTCTGGTGGAGAATGTACACCTGACGGACAGCCTTATGACCCTGCTCTATAAAATCAACGAAATGTACTATAGCGGTGAGGATATGCATGAGCATCAATTAAAGGATGGTCTGCCTGTAAAGCCGGTGCAGGAAAACGAAGAATTATAAGAAAAAAACAACAAAAAGAAGGAGAGTCACTCTTTGCAAAAAGGCGTGGCTTCTCTTTTTGTTTGTAAAAATTTATTTATTTTATAAAGGAAAAAAGAATTTTAAAATGAAACGCACAAAGGAGGAATGACCGTGGATTTAGCGGCAATCAAAGAAAAACCGTATTATTTTTCCAATCGCGCCCTGAAGCGTCTGATTGTTCCCATGATTATCGAGCAGTTTCTGGCAATTCTGGTTGGTATGTCCGACTCCATCATGGTTGCAACGGTAGGGGAGCATGCAGTTTCGGGTGTCTCTTTGGTGGATAATATTTTCATTCTGCTGATTTATTTGTTTGCAGCTCTTGCAACAGGCGGCGCTGTTGTTATGGGGCAGTATCTGGGGCAGAATAAGCATGAAAAAGCAAATAGGGCAGTCAATCAGCTTATCCTGTTTACGGCGTTGTTTGCAATCTGCATTATGATTGGGCTGTATCTGGCAAGAAACCTCATCCTGCATCGTGTGTTCGGTGCCATTGAGGCGAATGTAATGGAGGCATCCAAAACATATCTTCTCATCGTTTCCGCCTCCATCCCTTTTATCGCCCTGTATAACGCAGGTGCGGCAGTATTTCGTACTATGGGCAATTCCAAGGTGCCGATGTATCTCTCCATGATGATGAACGCCATCAATGTGGGCGGCAATGCCATCCTGATTTTCGGCTTTGGCATGGGGGTTGCGGGTGCGGCAACCTCGACGCTTGTTTCCCGTGTCATTTCCGCTGTTGCAATCATTTTGCTGCTTTGCTCTCCGGAGCATCTGCTGCATCTGGAGCGTCCGTTTTCCTTTAAGCTGGATTTCGGTATGCTGAAAAAGATTGCCTATATCGGCATCCCCAATGGTCTGGAAAATGGGATGTTTCAGCTGGGGAAAATCATGGTGCTGAGCATGATTACAGGCTTTGGCACGGCGGCGATTGCGGCGAATGCCGTTTCCAATATCATTGCAACCTTTCAGGTGCTTCCGGGGATGTCCGTCGGCATGGCAGTGATTACCGTCTGCTCTCGCTGCGTCGGGGCAGGGGATTATGAAGCGGCAAGATATTATACCCGTAAGATTCTGAAGCTGGTGCATATTCTGATTATCGTTTTCAGCGTCACCACGCTTGTGGCGTTGCCCGGCATCATGCACCTGTATAACCTTTCCGATGACGCAATGACCTTTACAAAACAGATTATCTGGTATCATGGTATCTGCTGTATGCTTATCTGGCCCGAAGCGTTCACGCTGCCGAATACGCTGCGTGCCGCCAGTGATGTAAAGTTCTGCATGATTCTGTCGATTATCTCCATGTGGGTGTTCCGTATTGCCTTCAGCTATATTATTGCTGTCAGAATGGGCATGGGCGTTCTGGGTGTCTGGATTGCCATGACCATTGACTGGGCAGTGCGTGCCGTTCTTTTCATCATCCGCTATCGTGGAAAAAGATGGCAGCATAAAAGCATTGCATAAAGAATTAAGTCGAAAAAGCTCCCTTGCGTGTTGTCAAGGGAGCTTTTGCTGTCATGCTTTATTTAAAATAGGAATATCCGTAAATCTTCCCCTTCTGGGGTGTTTCCCCGTGCTTTGCCTCCACCAGCTCGGAAACAGTCACAAGCTCATAGCCCTGCTTTTGCAGATAAGGCACGAGGGTTGCCGTTGCTTCTGCGGTAGAGCCGTAAATGCTGTGCATCAGGATGACCTTTCCATCCAGATTTCCTGCGGATTTCACCACATCCACAATCGCCTTGGCATCTCTGCTTTTCCAGTCGAGTGTATCAATCGACCAGAGGTAGATGGACATCGGCAGCTGTTTTTTTATGCTGTCCTTACAGTTGCCATAGGGCGGACGGAAGATAGCAGGGTCTCTGCCAAGCACCTTGCGGAAGGCGGCGGCGGTTTTCTGCACATCTGCCGCAATTTCTGCGTTGGTCAGCTTATTGAAATTCTTATGATCGTAGGAATGGCTGCCAACCTCACAGCCGAGCGCCTC
>PPYF01268784.1_pt1 | contig 21433 bp, 15 predicted proteins | sample 1559871 | NCBI WGS metagenome assembly PPYF01 (sample SAMN08240021, study PRJNA423297) | Human gut metagenome, whole genome shotgun sequencing project.
GCTTATCCTTATGAGATAATAATCGGCTTGCAAAGGTACGGATTTTCTTATAACTGGCAAACGTTTTCTTCTTTTTTTTAAATTGCACTTGGCTGATATACAATAAAAAGAAATTATCTTCCGGGGATAATCACGTCACCCCGGAAGATAATTCAAAAGCTCCTTGCCTGTGTCCGCAAATGCCTATGGACAGAGGTTTTCGGAAGTCACGCCAAAGGACACCGGACTTCAGTTACCGGACAATGTCTTCCGGAAACACCGGCGGCATAGTCACCCGTTTCCATGTTTCGTGAAACCAGGTGTTCAGCTCATTTCCGTTCAAATCTTTTTCGATAAAATACTTCAGGTACATCACACCGCCCGCACCCATTTCAAACTCAAGGATATTATCCTTATTGTCCAGCATGGGCAAGTGGATATTCTTCTCAATGCTCTCCTTGTAGGCAGCCGCCGATATTTGCCGGTACGTGCCATATCCTGTAATAATGGCGTCCGTACCGGGGCGTATCGTAAAGTTAACGATGCGTCCGTCGTCACTCAGCACCTTGAACGTATTACTCGGCTTCAGCACTCCGGGAATATCCGGATTTTCAGACACATAATGACATAACTGCCAAATACCTTGCAGATGCGCAGGCTCAAAAGCGGCCTTATCCTGCGCCCGGACTCCTGTTACCGCAAGCAGCACCACTGCCAGCATGGTAAAGAAATAATTCTTTTTCATATATTAGTCATACCGGTCACAAACAGCAGCAGACGCTCGAATCCAAGTCCGAAACCGGAATGGGGACATGTACCGAACTTACGGGTATCAAGATACCACCACATATCCTTCATCGGAATATGAAGCTCTTCGATGCGGTTCATCAGCTTGGCATAATCGGCCTCACGCTCGGAACCGCCGATTATCTCTCCAATCTTCGGGAAGAGCACATCCATGGCACGCACCGTCTTGCCGTCTTCGTTCTGCTTCATATAGAACGCCTTGATCTCCTTCGGATAATCCGTCAGGATAACCGGACGTTTGAAGTGTTCTTCCACCAGATAGCGCTCGTGCTCGGAAGCCAAGTCAACCCCCCAGTATACAGGGAACTCAAACTTATGACCTTTGGCAACGGCCTCTTCCAGTATCCTGATACCTTCCGTATAGGGCAAGCGAACGAAGCTCTCTTTCAAAACACCTTGCAGACGCTCCACCAAGCCCTTATCAAACATATCATTCAGGAACTTCACATCATAGGCACAGTTGTCCAAGGCCCACTGCACACAGAATTTGATGAATTCTTCCGCCAGATCCATGTTATCGGTAATATCATTGAACGCAACTTCCGGCTCAACCATCCAGAACTCCGCCAAGTGACGGGGAGTATTGGAGTTTTCCGCGCGGAACGTGGGTCCGAACGTATAGATAGCACCCAGTGCCGTAGCCGCAAGCTCGCCTTCCAACTGGCCGGAAACCGTCAGGCTTGCCTGTTTTCCGAAGAAGTCGTCATCGTAGATAATGGAACCGTTCTCATCTTTCTTCAAATCATAGAGGTTCATCGTAGTGACCTGAAACATTTGTCCGGCGCCTTCGCAGTCGGAACCTGTAATGATAGGCGTATGGAAATAGAAGAACCCTTTCTTATGGAAGAATTCATGAATGGCAATGGCCATATTGTGACGAATACGGAATACAGCGCCGAACGTGTTCGTACGCGGACGCAGGTGGGCAATCTCACGAAGGAACTCCATGGAATGTCCTTTCTTCTGCAAAGGATACGTATTGTCGCAAGTACCCAGCACTTCTATTTCGCGAGCCTGGATTTCAGCTTTCTGACCGGAACCCACCGACTCCGTCAACACACCGTTCACGCTCAGACAAGCACCTGTGGTAATATCCTTCAGCATCTCCTCGTCGAAATTTGCCAGATCCACCACAATCTGCACATTATTTATTGTAGAACCGTCATTCAGCGCGATAAAATTAACTTGCTTACTACCTCTGCGGGTGCGAACCCAGCCTTTCACGTTGACCATAGCGCCAAAATCTTCACGCTTCAGCAGGTCAACAATCTTTGTTCTACTGATCTTTTCCATAAAACAGTTATTATACCTTGATTATATATATATTATTCGAAAGAACCCATGCGCAGGAAGTTCACCTCTTGTTCTGTGAGATAACGCCATTCACCGCGACGCAAGCCTTTCTTGGTTAAGCCGGCAAAAAACACACGATCCAGTTTTACCACCTTATATCCCAGCGACTCAAAAATACGGCGCACGATACGATTCTTACCGGAATGAATTTCTATGCCCACTTCATCTTTCTTAAAATCATCTGTGTAGCTGATAGCATCTGCCTGAATCTCACCGTCGTCCAGCTGGATACCGGCCGCAATCTGCTCCATATCGGCCTTGGTTAGATTTTTATCCAAATGCACATGATATATTTTCTTTTTCAGATATTTGGGATGAGTCAGCTTAGAAGCCAAGTCACCGTCATTGGTGAGCAACAGCACGCCCGTAGTATTACGGTCCAGACGGCCCACCGGATAGATACGCTCGCTGCAAGCGCCTTTCACCAAATCCATTACAGTGCGGCGTGCCTGCGGATCATCGGAAGTCGTCACCGTATCTTTCGGTTTGTTCAGCAGAACATATATCTTGCGTTCGATGCTGACAGCCTGATCGTGGAACTTCACCTCATCACCGCGTTTGATCTTCGTACCTAATTCGGTCACCACTTCTCCGTTCACAGACACCACACCGGCTGTAATAAACTCATCCGCCTCGCGACGTGAACACACACCGGCATTCGCCAGAAACTTATTCAAACGGATCGGTTCATTCGGATCGACAAACTGCTCCTTGTATTCTATCTGCTTCTTCTTGCTATACTTGGCATTGGGATCATAATCCGCCGTACGACGGATCGGACGGCTGTAACTATCCCTGTTGCCATAAGGACGCTGGGGACGATCGCCGCCTTCGCCATTGTAACGGGGACGGTAAGGACGGTCGCCACCGGCATTGTTGCCGTAAGAGCGCTGAGGACGATCGCCGCCTTCGCTGTTGTAACGGGGACGGTAAGGACGGTCGCCACCGGCATTATTGCCATAAGAACGCTGAGGACGATCGCCGCCTTCGCCATTGTAACGGGGACGGTAAGGACGGTCGCCACCGGCATTGTTGCCATAAGAACGCTGGGGACGGTCGCCGCCTTCGCTGTTGTAACGGGGACGGTAAGGACGGTCGCCACCGGCATTGTTGCCGTAAGAGCGCTGGGGACGGTCGCCACCTTCGCTGTTGTAGCGGGGACGGTAAGGACGGTCGCCACCGGCATTGTTGCCATAAGAACGCTGAGGGCGGTCGCCATTCTCTCCATTCGGGTTAAAACGCGGGCGATAAGAACGGTCGCTGCTATAAGCACGTTGCGGGCGATCCCCATTTTCATTATTAAATCTCGGACGATAAGGGCGGTCCCCATTTTCACGATTATAAGACGGACGGTTGTAACCTCCCTCTCTGTTAAATTGGTTACCATCACGGCCGGCGCCTGAATTCTCTTCTGAAGAAGAGGCATCACGCCAAGTTTCATTTTCTGTACTCATTGTTTTTTATTCGAATAAAATTAAACCTACTGGCCTCACGGCCATTCTTTCTTTATCTCTAATTACCTTTTTTACGTTAGCTTATAAACAATCCCCGGAACAAAAAGTTGAGATTCTTCCGGGCTTCTCTTGTCACTTCTTAAAGTCCCGTATATGTATGGGGAGTAATCGCACGCAATTCCTTCTTTATGTCCTCGCTCACATTCAATTCTTCTATGAATTCCTTGATTGAGTTCTCCGTAATCGCCTGATTGGTACGTGTCAACGCTTTCAGCGCTTCATAAGGATGCGGATATGCCTCGCGGCGCAGGATTGTCTGAATGGCCTCGGCCACCACACTCCAGCAATTATCCAGATCGCGGTAGATAGCCGTTTCGTTCAGCAACAGCTTACGCAATCCTTTCAGTGAGCTTTGGATAGCGATTATAATATGCCCGAACGGAACACCCACGTTACGCAATACGGTGGAGTCGGTCAGGTCGCGCTGCAGACGTGACACCGGCAATTTCACCGCCAGATGCTCAAGGATGGCATTTGCTATGCCCAGGTTGCCTTCGGCATTCTCAAAGTCAATGGGATTCACCTTATGCGGCATCGCACTTGAACCAACCTCCCCGGCTTTAATCTTCTGTTTGAAGTATTCCATGGAGATATATTGCCAGAAGTCGCGATTCATATCGATCATCACCGTATTGATACGTTTCATCGCGTCGAAAACTGCCGACAGATTATCATAATTGGATATCTGGGTTGTATATTCCTCACGCTCCAGCCCCAGCTTCTCAGCGACAAACCTGTTGCCGAAAGCCTTCCAGTCATATTCCGGATAGGCCACATGATGCGCGTTGTAATTACCCGTAGCTCCACCAAATTTAGCGGTTAACGGACATGCCTTCAATGCGGCCAACTGGCGCTCCAGACGATACACAAACACCATCACCTCTTTTCCCAAACGGGTAGGAGAAGCCGGCTGCCCATGCGTTTTGGCAAGCATCGGGATGTTCGCCCACTCTTCCGCGTATGTGCGGAGCTGGGCAATCAGCGCTTCTATTTGGGGATAATACACCTGTTCCAGCGCTTCTTTTACAGACAAAGGAATAGAGGTATTGTTAATATCTTGCGAAGTCAGTCCGAAATGGATAAACTCTTTATAGTCGTCCATACCGCCCAACTTGTCAAATTCTTCTTTCAGGAAATATTCCACAGCCTTCACGTCGTGGTTAGTCACGCTTTCAATCTCCTTGATGCGTCCGGCATCGGCTTCGGAAAAGTTACGGTAGATATTTCTTAATGTCTCGAATACACCCTTGTCCACCCCTTTCAACTGCGGCAAAGGCAGTTCACACAAGGTGATAAAATATTCCACTTCAACCTGTACACGATATTTTATCAGTGCAAATTCTGAGAAATAGGCAGCCAAAGCATCTGTCTTGCCCCTGTAACGACCGTCAATCGGAGAGATTGCGGTAAGTAAATCAAGTTCCATACGTCGTATTATATGATAATTATCGGGCTGCAAAATTACGGCTTTTTTCCGAGTAATCAGGCATAAAGAGGAAATAAATTAAAAAAATGAGCCTGTAAGACAAAAAAAACGGCTTCACATCTTACGATGCAAAGCCGTAAAAAAAAAGTTTCAAAAACCTGTGGGCGTTGACGGATTCGAACCGCCGACCCTCTGCTTGTAAGGCAGATGCTCTGAACCAGCTGAGCTAAACGCCCTTCGCCGATAATACACCGGTCGCCAATCGTCACTCCGGGACAAATAACAGCGCCCCCGCCAATCCAGCAATCCTCACCAATCGTCACCGGATAGGCATATTCCTGCTCCACACGCCGCTCCAAATAATCAAGCGGATGCTGAGGAGTATAAATCTGCACATTGGGACCGACCAGCGTATATGCTCCGATCGTGATATATCCCCCGTCCAAAAACGTACAGTTGGAATTGATAAACACATGTTCCCCGAGACGGATGCCGTCACCATGATCGCAACAGAAAGGCGGCCAGATTGTGGCAGAGGCGGGAATACCGGGTATCAAATCCTCCAATACCCTCCGAAACTCCTCATCATACCCGTCCATGCGGTTCAGCTTCAACAGCAGTTTCTTTGCACGTTTAAAACGTTCCTGGATTTCCGGGGAAGAGGTATTCGCCAGTTGCGAACTCCGCATTTTATCTACTTCATTCATATCCATTATATATATTCTTCGGCATGCACCAATCATCAATTTATGGAAAGCGGACATCCCGGCTAAAGGATGTCCGCCCCATTACAATCGTATATCAGCAGAATTATTTATATTCCTGCCAGCTCTTAATCTGAATATCTTCCATTTTCATCTCGCAGAACGCTTCAATGAAAGCACCTGCCAGACGGGCATTCGTAATCAAAGGAATGTTATGGTCGATAGCGCCGCGGCGAATCTTGTAACCGTTGGTCAGCTCGCGCTTAGAATGGTTCTTCGGAATATTCACAATCAGGTCGAACTTATGTTCGGCAATCATCGTCATTACATTGTTTTCCGCATCGGCACGTTCATCCGGCCAGAACACAGCCTCGGTGTTCACGCCATGTGCGTTGAGGAACGCAGCGGTACCTGCCGTAGCGTAGATCTTATACCCCTTGGCAAAGAGCATACGGCTGGCATCCAGCAAATCCACTTTCGATTTCATTGCACCGGAAGAGAACATAACGCCTTTCTCCAAAGAAGGAATCTTGAAGCCGGTGGCAATCATGGAGTTCAGCAATGCTTCGGAGAAGTCGTCGCCGATACAGCCCACCTCGCCCGTAGAGGACATGTCCACGCCCAATACCGGGTCTGCCTTATGCAGACGTGAGAAGGAGAACTGAGACGCCTTTACGCCGATCCAGTCGATATCGAACGCCGACTTGTCCGGACGGGAATAGGGAGCATCCAGCATGATCTTCGTAGCAGTCTCGATGAAGTTGCGTTTCAGCACCTTAGACACGAACGGGAAGCTACGCGAAGCACGCAAGTTACATTCGATGACCTTCACCTCGTTGTTACGTGCCAGGAACTGGATGTTGAAAGGACCGGAAATGTTAAGTTCCTTTGCTATCTGACGGCTGATCTTCTTGATACGGCGTGCCGTAGCAAAGTAGATCTTCTGCGCCGGGAACACCAGCGTAGCGTCACCGGAGTGCACACCGGCAAACTCCACATGCTCGGAAATGGCATATTCCACCACCTCACCGTTCTGTGCCACAGCATCAAACTCAATCTCCTTTGTATTCTGCAAGAACTGAGACACCACCACCGGATACTCCTTAGAAACCTCGGCGGCCATTTTCAGGAAGTTTTCCAGTTCTTCTTCATCGTAGCACACATTCATCGCAGCGCCGGAGAGCACATACGACGGACGCACCAATACAGGATAACCCACTTTTTCAACGAATCCCTTCACGTCTTCCAGGCTGGTCAGCTCCTGCCATGCCGGCTGGTCAATGCCAAGCTGGTCGAGCATGGCAGAGAATTTGTTGCGGTTTTCTGCGCGGTCGATAGAGATGGGAGAAGTACCCAGCACAGGCACCGACTGGCGGTGGAGCTTCATGGCAAGGTTGTTCGGAATCTGTCCGCCTACGGACACGATTACGCCGCGCGGCTGTTCAAGGTCGATGACGTCGAGTACACGTTCAAAAGAAAGTTCATCGAAGTACAGGCGGTCGCACATGTCGTAGTCGGTGGACACCGTTTCAGGGTTGTAGTTAATCATGATTGACTTGTAACCCAGCTTGCGTGCCGTTTGGATAGCGTTCACAGAACACCAGTCGAACTCTACGGAAGAGCCGATGCGGTAAGCGCCCGATCCCAGTACGACTACCGATTTCTCGTTTTTATAGTAGTTCACATCATATCCCTGTACGGCATACGTCATATAGAGGTAGTTCGTCAGTTCCGGATGTTCGGAAGCAACGGTATTGATGCGCTTCACAGCCGGGAGAATACCCAACTCCTTGCGGCGGGCGCGTACCATAAGGTTCTCTTTCTCCATATTGCCTTCCGGGCTCAGCACGAAACGCGCAATCTGGAAGTCGGAGAAGCCGAGTACCTTTGCTTCGCGCAGCACGTCAGCCGGAATGTCTTCCACCTTATTATATTGTGAAAGTTTATTTTTATAGTCTACGATATTCTTCAATTTGCCGAGGAACCAGGGATCGATCTTTGTCAGTTCGAAGATGCGGTCAATGCTATACCCCTTCTCCAAAGCCTGGGCAATGGCAAATACACGCAGGTCGGTGGGGTGGGACAGTTCATGGTCCAAATCATCGAATTCCACACCGTCGTTGCCCACAAAGCCATGCATACCTTGTCCTATCATACGCAAGCCCTTTTGGATGATTTCTTCGAAAGAGCGGCCGATAGACATGATTTCGCCCACTGACTTCATGCTCGAACCGATTTCGCGTGACACCCCCGCAAACTTAGTCAAGTCCCAACGCGGGATTTTGCAGATCAGGTAATCCAGTTGCGGAGCCTCGTAAGCCGAGTTGGGAGTTCCCATTTCACCGATCTGGTCGAGCGTATAGCCCAGCGCAATCTTGGCGGCAACGAAAGCAAGCGGATAGCCGGTGGCCTTGGATGCCAGTGCGGAAGAACGCGACAGACGGGCATTCACCTCAATCACGCGGTAGTCGTTGGTTTCGGCATTGAATGCATACTGTATATTACATTCGCCCACGATGCCGAGGTGGCGGATACATTTCGTAGAAAGTTCCTGCAACATTTTCACTTGTTCGTCGGTAAGCGAGCAGGTAGGCGCAACCACGATGGACTCACCCGTATGGATGCCCAGCGGGTCGAAGTTTTCCATGCTTGCTACGGTGAAGCAGTGGTCGTTGGCATCGCGGATCACCTCAAATTCAATCTCTTTCCAGCCCTTCAAGGACTCTTCCACCAGAATCTGCTTGGAGAAAGCAAAAGAGCTCTCGGCCAGTTTCAGGAATTCCTCCTCGTTGGCACAGATACCGCTGCCCAGTCCGCCCAAGGCATAAGCCGAACGCACCATTACGGGATAACCGATTTTGCGGGCTGCGGCGAGGGCGTCTTCCATGCTTTCCACAGCTTGGCTGACGGGCGTCTTCATCTCTATTTCGTCCAGCTTCTTCACAAAAAGGTCGCGGTCTTCGGTGTACATGATAGCCTCTACGGAGGTTCCCAGCACACGTACGCCGTATTTATCTAAAACGCCGTTGGTATAGAGTTCCGCACCGCAGTTCAGTGCGGTCTGTCCGCCAAAAGCTAACAAAATGCCATCCGGATGTTCTTTCTTGATGATTTCCTCTACAAAATAAGGAGTCACCGGCAAGAAATAAACCTGATCGGCAATACCTTCCGATGTTTGGATTGTAGCAATGTTCGGGTTCACCAATACCGAACTTATACCCTCTTCACGCAAAGCCTTCAAAGCCTGCGAGCCGGAATAGTCAAACTCTCCCGCCTGACCGATCTTGAGCGCACCTGAGCCCAAAACAAGCACTTTCTTCAAATTCTTTTCCATATCTCTTTTGTTATCTATGTAAGTTCACTTTTTACGTTCTTCCCACCTATACAAAAAAAATGCGTTACCCCGATTAAGGATTAACGCATTACCAAAGAACTAAAAATATTGTTTTCGGAAAAAGAGAAACCGACGGCTAACGAATGAAATTCATTCGAACGAAGGTTGTATGTACTTCTCATTTCCTGCGATTGCATAACTGTCTTTAAAATTTGTGCAAAGTAACGACTTATTTACGATTTGAGCAAATTAATCAAAGAAATAAATTTCTTATCCGAAAAGAATAGTTACATTTGTAACAATGCAGTCTTAGAATCAAGCTTTCATTTATAGGAATTAAGCTTTCATTTATAAAAATCAAACTTTCATTCTTGAAAATCAAAGCTTGATTCTAAAACTGCATCGCTACAATAAGAACTTCATAACACAAGGGAAAGATGTCTGCACAGCAATATAATGAAAGAAATGCCCGATATTCATGGAGCGGACAAGGCTCCCGGCACAGAGCATGGCTTCCGCCGTTTAATTTTTAGGGCAATGCACTGCATTAGATGAAAATAATGGTATCTTTGCATTCCGTTACAACAGACAGGATTTTATAAGGAAAAAATAATAAATACAGATATGGCAAAAGAAAAAATCATCCTTACGGGCGACCGGCCCACAGGACGCCTGCACATCGGACATTATGTAGGCTCATTGAGACGCAGGGTGGAGTTGCAGAACTCCGGACTGTATGACAAGACATTCGTGTTCATAGCCGATGCACAAGCATTGACAGACAACATGGAGAACCCTGAGAAAGTACGTCAGAACGTTATTGAAGTGGCACTCGACTATCTGGCATGCGGACTGGATCCGGCAAAGAGCACCATCTTCATCCAGTCGCAAATACCGGAACTGTGCGAACTCACATTCTACTATATGGACCTCGTCACCGTATCACGCCTGCAGCGCAACCCGACGGTGAAGACGGAAATCCAAATGCGCAACTTCGAGACGAGCATCCCGGTAGGTTTCTTCACCTACCCCATCAGTCAGGCTGCGGACATTACGGCCTTCCGCGCCACCACCGTTCCCGTAGGCGAAGACCAGGAACCGATGATTGAGCAGGCCCGCGAAATCGTACGCCGCTTCAACTTCATCTACGGTGACACACTGGTAGAGCCCGAAATCCTTCTGCCGGACAACGCAGCCTGCCTGCGCCTGCCGGGAACAGACGGAAAAGCCAAGATGAGCAAGTCACTGGGCAACTGCATCTACCTTTCCGACACAGCCGACGAGGTGCAGAAGAAAGTGAAAAGCATGTACACCGACCCCAACCACCTGCGCGTGCAGGATCCGGGCAAAATTGAGGGCAATACCGTATTTACTTATCTGGACGCCTTCTGCCGCCCCGAACATTTCGAACGTTACCTGCCCGACTACCCCTCTCTGGAAGAATTGAAGGCGCACTACCAACGTGGCGGACTGGGCGACATGAAAGTGAAAGGTTTCCTCAACAACATCATGCAGGAGACGTTGGAACCGATTCGTAATCGCCGCAAGGAGTTCGAAAAGGACATTCCCGCCATCTACGAGATGCTGAGAAAAGGTTGCGAAACAGCACGCGAAACAGCCGCCGCAACATTGGACGATGTGCGTCGCGCCATGAAAATCAACTATTTTGACGACGCGGAACTGATTGCGGAACAAGTGAAAAAGTTCAGCGCAGAATAAAGGTTTCACCACAGAGGAGACAGAGTTTCGCAGAGGATTCTTCCTTTAATACTGTACCCTCTGTGGTAAAAAAGCATACAAGAAAGGGCTGTACCCGTCACCGGATACAGCCCTTGTTCTTTTCCATTATTTATCTGTTAGTTAGCAGATTTCACCAGTACCACACGATTCAGGATGGGCTGTCCGAACTTGTCAACACCACCGTCGGCAGAAATCTTCAGGCGGTCGGCAGAGATTCCGTAGTCCTTCACCAAAACATCCACTACTGCCTGTGCACGTTTCAAGCTCAACTCCTTGTTGAACTCAGGAGTACCTGTGGCAGAGTCGGCATAACCATTTACGGTGTAAGTCGCGTTCGGGAACTCCTGCATCTGTTTGGCCAGATAAGAGATGTTCATCACCTCACGCGGAGACACCTCGGCAGAACCTATATTGAAGAATACGGTACGCGGCGCGATATTCGGATCGGTAACGACAACTTCGGTTTCAGCAACCTCTACCGGTCTGTTCTGTGCAGCGGTCAGAGCCGATTCGAGCTGTTGGTTGGCAGCAGCCATTTCAGCAATCTGCTGTTGCATGGCAGAGAGTTCAAGCGCTGAAATCAACTGCGGCATCGGACGGTTGAAACCGCGTTTCGGGAAGTGGTAGGTCAGACCGAGCGTTGCACTGAACACACCGTCATAACCCTTACCGGCAACTGTTCCGTCAAACTTGTCCTCAGTCCCCATTGCACTCAGCTCCAAATTAATGTCGATCGCATTCGAAATGCGGAAGCGGTTGATAATACCGGCGTTCACCGACAGGGCCTGACGATGGGGCTTGGTATAGTTATGAGTGATACCGGCACCCAAATAAGGAATTATCTCATATACGCGGTATTGATTGTAACCGCCAAACAAGGCATTCAGATTGAACATCACATCACCATGAAAGTTCATATACTCAAAGCGTTGCTTGTACGAACCGTTTTCACGTTGAGTGCCCTTTACATAATCGGCAAACGGATCCATCGTGAAACCTTTTGCCTGAAGACCGCTATACTGCAAACGCAATCCGAGACCCGGAGTAAACCATTTGCCGACAGAGATGTTCATCGTAGGACTGATGCGCTTGCCGAAGTCGCCCAACTGCTGGTCGTTATCTCCATACATCACCGATGCACCGCCTCCGATAGAAAAGAACCAGTTGCTCCAAAATGGATTTGTGATTACTTGGTACTTGTCCTGTACCTGAATAATGTCGACCTGTTCCACAACGACAGGTTTTTGCTGCGCCATAGCGGCAGAAGATACGCCGGCCAATGCCAGCAACATTAGAATCTTTTTCATATACCTAAAATAGTTAAGTTGGTTAATTAAATTCTTTATCATTCAAACTGATTAATTAACACCAGCAAAACTAAAAGGTTCTGAAAAAAAGATTTTTTTTTAAAGAGCCTGCTTAAAGATCACTTCAAAAACAGTTTTTCAATATCTTCTTCTTTAATGGTAGAAAGCACCGTACGTCCGTCGGGCGTATAATTAGGCGTGGCACAGGCAAACAGACTGTCTACGAGGTTGGACATTTCATCATTGCTCAACACCTGCCCGTAGACGATAGCCGCCGCGCGCGCCAATGTCAGCGCAAGGATTGTCTGGACTTCTTCTTTCACATCGCTGCCTTTTTCCATAGCGGTATGCACCATATTACGCACCAGCTCCACCGGATTCAGCCCTTCGATGCCGGAAGGGATGCCGTTGATAGCGTAACTGCCTCCGCCCAAAGGACTCAGGTCGAAACCTACTGCCGCCAAATCGTCCGACAGGCTCTCCAACACCGCCGCTTCGGAAGCCGGCAACTGGACGATCTCCGGGAACAACACGCCCTGAGACACCCCCTGCTTCTGGCGAATCTGGTTCATATAACGATCGAACAGCACCCGCACATGCGCACGATGCTGGTCTATCAGCATCAAACCGGATTTTACGGAAGTAAGAATAAAACGTCCTTTGAATTGCAGATGCTGCGCTCCCTTTTCCATGGAAGAGGACTCACCGGAATACAGAGAAGGAGACTGGGAAAGCTCAGAGGCAGGCTCCTTCACATCTGAGACGGTTGTCTCGAAATCAAGAGGTTCCTCCACAGCAGGTTCGTTCATCTTGCTCGCCTTCTCCAAGCCGGAGTATAACCCTTCCCACTCCACACTTTGACGGGAATAGCTGCCCCCGCCGTAGGACGAAGCGGACGAAGTCTTGAAAGGATTGAAATCCGCATTATAATGAACTTTAGGCGGTTCGATAGGGCGACTCTGCTCGAATGTAGGGATGTCGGGCATCCCTTCCGTATCGAAATCGATGGACGGCACAGCATTGAACTTTCCAAGCGACTCCTTAACGGCAGCCGAAAGTATCTGCCAAATGGCCTGTTCGTTCTCAAACTTGATTTCTGTCTTTGTTGGATGAATGTTCACATCTATATTGGCTGGATCAACTTCAAAATAGATGAAGTAGGATATTTGCTCTCCGGCAGGAATCAGTTGCTCATAAGCGTCCATCACCGCTTTGTGGAAATAGGGGTGGCGCATGTAACGCCCGTTTACAAAAAAGTACTGGTGTGCGCCTTTCTTGCGGGACGTCTCCGGCTTTGCAACAAAACCCGAAACCTTTATCATCGTCGTATCCACATCCACCGACAACAACTGCTGGTTCAGCTTTTTGCCGAATACGGCAAGAATACGCTGCCGCAATGGCATGACAGGCAGGTTGAACAACTCCGTATCATTGCTATACAGATAGAAAGCGACATCCGGATGCACCAAAGCAATACGCTCAAACTCCGCCAGGATATTGCTCAGCTCCGTTGAGTTCGCCTTCAGGAACTTACGGCGGGCAGGGACATTGAAAAACAGGTTCTTTACGGAGAAATTGCTCCCCTTAGGACAGGACACAGCCTCCTGGCTCTCTACCTTAGAGCCGGCAATCAGCAACCGCGTACCGAGTTCCTCACCGGCAGGACGGGTCTTCAACTCCACTTCCGCCACCGCGGCAATGGATGCCAGCGCTTCTCCGCGAAATCCCATCGTGCGCAAAGCAAACAAATCGGAGGCTTCACGTATTTTGGAAGTGGCGTGGCGCTCAAAAGACAAACGGGCATCCGTTTCGGACATGCCCTTTCCGTCGTCGATAACCTGAATGCCGGTCTTCCCCGCATCCGTTACCAGCACATGTATCTCTCTGGCTTCTGCATCAATCGCATTTTCTACCAATTCCTTGATGACGGATGCCGGACGCTGGATCACCTCTCCGGCAGCAATCTGGTTCGCAACCGAATCGGGCAGCAAATGAATGATATCGCTCATGGCAAGTATTAAGTATAAAATATAAAGAATAAGAATATAAACAACTTAGATAATACCGTTGGTTATAGCATACCACAAATAAATCAGCAGGGCTATGACAACCAGTATTATCCCCAAATGCACAGGCTTGCGCCCGCTCTCTTTACGACGCTTCAGATGGGTGGTGCCTTCAACGAACTTCCCCCGGATATCTTCAGGCGAAAACTCCTTCTCCGGCAGCATGCCTAATTCGCGTTTGGCATCTTCTTCCATTTTAGCCAGCTTCTCTTTCCGCTCATCCACATAGATATATGAATGGTTAAATCCTCGCGGCTTGCGCATTGTAAACATTCCCATAGCGTTATTTTTTAGTTCGTTTTATGTGCATATCTCTTGGCGAAGTTAAAGGTTTCCGATCACTTTTCTGCAATGTCTCACCCGCTTTTTTGCCTCGCCATTCAAAGATGTCATACTTATTCAGCGGACGGATATAATCGAACCACACAAACGAAGGCAGCCGCATTTTGTCCGCCGGTATCTGATCCATAGGATACAACACCCCATTGGACTTGCCTATCAAAGCGGCTTCTTCCATCTTGCGGTCTTTCAGAAAAATGCGCAGGAAACTGCCTTCGGCATAGTTCATGCCAATCATCGTACTGTCTTTCTCTTCCGGATAGAAAACAATCAGGACATTACCGTTTACATCCACACGACGCATATCTCCATTGATGAAAAAAGCCTTCATCTCTTTGCCTGTCACCTGATTGTAGTGAACAGAATCTTTCTGCTCCACCGCCAATGCCTGATTGATGATATGCGCCCAGTCAATGGTGCTATCATTCATGTAGACTTTTATCTCTTCCCCAAGTAATTGCTGCGCGCCATGCCATAAGACCGGATCGGTGTACATCGTCATGCAGGAATCTTTGGAGTTATAGACCAAAGAGTCGCATACCGCCTGCACGTCCGTACGATAAGCACGCACTTTATGATAAACACGCATTTCACGATAAGTGGAATCAGTATTCAGATTGTAGGTCACCAGCCGCAAGGTATCACCATGCATGAAAAGGCTGTCGCCCTGAGAATAGTCGATGGCAACGGCACGCCGGGTGGCAATGGCATTACCCGTCAGTTCGTTGTAGAAGCAATAATCACCGGTAAGCATATTCTTGTTTACCGTATCATTCATCTGCACGTTATCAAAGGCTTCGCCATACCCCAGCTTACGGTCGTAGAACAGGCTGTCACCCACCAGTTTCTTACCTTCGTTGGTCAGAACCGAACGGTCCAACAGTTCCGCCTGCTCGGAAACGGTGTTATATATCCCGCGTTCCGAATAGATATGATTTTTGTCGCTGACAATATCGGACGGTCCCAGAATCGTAGCGATTTTAGATTCCGTACTGTATTTCAGCGTATCGGAAGTGAGGACAAACTTCGGATTCACCAACTTCACCTCATGGTTGAACACAGCCAGTTTGGTGGCCGGACTGTATTCTCCCCATTCGGAAGTCAGTACGTTTTCTTCATCGGTCAACGTACCGCCATCAAAATAATAGCCTAAGTTGTAAAGACGGTCGTAATTCAGGCTGTCCGTAGTGAGCTCTGTGTTACGGTTAATCATGCGCACATTCTCACGCAACATGGCAAGCTGCGACATTCCGTCATAATACAGGTAATCACCATATATGAACAAGGTGTCTCCCTGCTCCATGCGGACATTGCCGAAAGCCTCAACGGAATTGATTTTCTCGTAAATCAGAGCGCTGTCACAAAACATGTACATGCTGTCATGCTTCATCCTGACAGATCCTATCAGCACCTGTACGTCGGGACGCGACTGCTTGTCCGCCTGCGCTTCATCGGCATAGAGCAAATCTACACGTTTCTTTTTCCTGTCAGGCTCGTTTTTCCTGTCCTGCGCACTCAGCAAGCAAACGCCGAACAGACATATCAAACCAAATATCAGTCTTTTATCCATCCCGGATACTTGAATGTACAGTTTCTCCAATTTTCGTTGATGCGGACGTAGGTATGTTTCTGTTTTTCACGAATCCATTTGTCCAACATCTGGTCGCGACGTTTCTCCAGAACTATTTCTTTCAGGTTCTGGTAGTCGTCGGCAACAGTTGCCTTATGCCCGTTAGTGCGGCTCTTCAGTTTCACGATAACACATTCTTCCTTTCCGGTTTTCTGCGGAATCATCGTGAATGCTTCGGAAATCTCGCCCACCTTCATCTTATCCACCACTTTTGCTATCTCAGGCGGCAGTTCCTGCATCTCGAACTTGGAAGTATTATTATTGGGATTGGGCAACAGACCATGATTATTGCGTGTATCCTTATCCTGCGAAAGCACCGATGCCGCTTCCTCAAAAGAGAACTTTCCATTGCGAATGTCATCGGCAATAGAATCCAGACGCGACATCCCTGCCGTCAGGGCTGCTTCCGGAATATGCGGCTTCAACAAGATGTGGCGGGTCTTGATACGATCGCCCCGCTTCTCTATCAACTGGATGATATGAAAGCCATACTCAGACTCCACGATTTTGGATACTTTGTTGGGATCTTGCAAGTTGAAAGCGACATTAGCATAGGCAGGATCCAACATGCCACGTCCGGAAAATTCAATCTCACCACCACGAATGGCCGAAGCACGATCTTCGGAATACATACGGGCCAACGTAGAGAAGCTGGTCTCACCCTTTGTGATGCGGTCGGTGAAATCGCGCAAACGCTTTTTCACATTCTCTATCTCTTCCAAAGGAACCTTAGGCTGCTGAGTGATAATCTGAACCTCTACCTGTGTCGGAATATAGGGGATACTGTCTTGCGGCAGGTCTTTGAAGTAACGGCGCACCTCGGCAGGCGTAATCTTGATTTCACCAACCAGCTTCTGTTGCATCTTCTGCACTTTCAGACCTTCACGAGCGTTGTCGCGCAAAGTTTCGCGAATCTGACTGGACGTTTTATTGAAGTATTCCTCCATTTTCTCGCGTGAACCGATATTGGTGATATACATATTCGTCATATAGTCCACACGCTGAATAACCTCGGCTTCGGAGACTTCAATACTGTCGAGCGCTGCCTGATGCAGGAACAACTTTTGCACAGCTATTTCTTCCGGTATCACGCAATAAGGGTCGCGATCGAACTTACGTCCTTCATACAAGGCGCTCATACGCGCTTCTTCCACTTCAGACTTCAATATAGCCTCGTCGCCTACTACCCACACTACCTCGTCAATCACATTGTCTTGTCCATAAACGGTAGAACCGGCTAACAGCGTCAAGGCAAATAAAACTACAAACTTAATCTACATGACGGTTCTTATTCAGGTATTCTCCGGCATCGGACACCTTCAGCGGTATCAGATCCATCACTTCGGCTATCGGCACCCACTTGTCATAAAAGTACTCGTACTTCACAGCATTCTGCAAACTGTATTTTTCCAAATGTTCTACTGCTTCGCGGGTCTCGGTTTTGTACCAACGGCGGACATTGCCCAACTGGGGAGCCTTAAGAGGAACTTTGATGAACAATCCCTTCATCAAAGGACGCTCTACCTTGAAAAGTTCCTGATGCTTCTCATAGTAATCGGCCAGTTCCGTTTCCGAAATTTCCTTGGAAAGGGTCTGATTCATCAATGCCTGCTGATAGGTATGCATAATCAACGCTTTCCGGTAGTTCTCCACCAGCTTGTCAATCTCACCACTGTTGGGAATATTGCTTTTCGCCTTCTCATACAACAGCACTTCTTCCGCCCAGTTGCGTATGTAATGCTCTGCAAACAACAGGCTGTCATCCTTCGACAACCCCGCAGGAAGTACCGCTTGCAAATCTTCATGGTAAAGGAAGTTGCCATCCAATTCCACTAACGGTATTCGCCCTCCATGATCGTGCTGTTCCTTGCATGATCCACAGACAAGAAGAATTAAAAGCCCCAAACAGATTGTTCGCATTACCAACTGATATTTACTGTTTTTAAGGTACGAAGATACTGCTTTAATCGGTTGCATCAGTGATTATTAACGGTTTTTAAAACCTCTTGGTTTATTTCAACCTTAGCCGAAGAGCGTAAACGGTCCACCCAACGGCCATCCAAGTAGGTCTGATAATCCGCAACCAGCCTGTCTTTTACTTCCTGATAGTCATCCGGCCCTTTCACTTTCTTGCCCAACACAGCAGTAAAAGGAAATGACACCAAAGGCGTTGCATCCTTACCCTTAAACACCAAATCATCAACATACGCATTGTCACCGGGAGCAAACACACCCTGTTCGACTTGTATCTGCGGTTGCGCACCGGCATTAAAAGTCAAGCGTATGGCATCTTTCCATTCTTCTTCCGGCAAGCTTTTCAAGAACTTACGCGCCTGCTTGACAACACGTTTACTCACGCCATGCAGGACAATTCCTCTATATCTCCGTTCTTCCCACTGATAATCGGACCGATGCTTCTCAAAATAGGCTTTTAAACCGGCTTCATCCGTCGCAGCCCGTTTACGGATTTCCTTGTCTATGATTTTCTTCAACAGCGCCTGTTCCTTGTAGTCTTGCACCAAACAACGTAAATCCGGATATTTCTGCTCCAAACATGTATTTTCATAATCAAGTACGGTTTTCACGATGAAAGCGTCCAGCTGCTTGCGCACACCTGCCGGATAAGCCGCAGCAAAACGGGCAAAATCGGTTCCCGTATAGCTCCTTCCTGCCAATGTGAACAGAGTGCGGCTGGTATGCCCTGAATTCGTCAGTTCATCCACACCAGCCTTGTCGGGAGTGTACCGGTATTCTTTCTTTAATTTCTCCACCTGCACTTCCACCCCCCGGTCCGCTTCATGCCGGGACTGACGAGCCATTATTTCATCCTTCACCTTTTCAAAAGGCGGCAGCTCTCTACGTTCAAGTACCTTTACGATATGAATACCTTGCGGAGTAAAAAAAGGCTGCGACAGGCCACCCACCGGCAATTCAAAAGCCACGTCTTCAAATTCCACCGGCATCTGAAGCCAACTCACCCATAACGACCGTTTGTCATCAGAGAAGCGCTCTACACAAGCGTCAAAAGCATTGTCTCCCGGATTTTTCCGAAGATACTCATAAATGGAGTCCATACGGGCAACCGCATCGCGAAGCGCATCACTGGAAACATTCTGAGGAAGATATTTGAAAATATGGCGCACACGTACCTGTCCTCCACGATGATGAGCCTTCATCCTGTCATACCACCGGCGGGCAGCAGCATCCGCTTCAACCGTATCGGTCAGGTATGATTCTACCAGCCGGGCACGATAGTTCTCCACTTCCTCGCGGAAAGCAAAAGCCGTATCCAAACCGGCAGCTTCAGCATCACCTACTTTCAGTTTGAAATTCACAAAATGCTCTACATATTTTCCCGGTGTAGCGTGTTTAAGAGCGAGCAATGATTTATCCCTGTTATAGCTATACTCAAATTCAGAACGGAGCACATCCTTTCCATTAATACGCATCAACACCGGATCCTGCTGAGCAAAAACATTCCAACCCAACCAAAGAAAGATCACCGCCAAACAACTCTTTATCATAATCACCTTTTTAAAGAAACGAACAAAATCAAATGCAGATACGGCACAAAGATACAATTTCAGAAATAATATGCCCATTTCACATCGAAAAAACCATACGTACTCCTCAATAAATCTTCCGTCCAATAAGAACAATGCCCGAAAAGTATAGTTTTACTTTCCGGGCATATATCGTTAAGTGTGTATGTTTCCTTTATTCAGGACGGCTGTAATTCGGCGCCTCGCTGGTGATTGCAACATCATGCGGATGGCTTTCAAGCACGCCGGCATTAGTGATACGGGTAAATTTGGCATCGTGCAGCTTTTCGATATTAGCCGCACCGCAATATCCCATACCTGCACGCAAACCACCGGTCAACTGGTAGATAACCTCATATAGAGTGCCCTTATAAGGAACACGAGCAGCGATACCCTCCGGAACGAGCTTCTTCACATCACTTGTTCCACTCTGGAAGTAACGGTCTTTAGAACCATGTTCCATAGCCTCCAAAGAACCCATACCGCGATAAGACTTGAATTTACGCCCGTTGAAGATAATCGTTTCGCCCGGAGACTCTTCCGTTCCGGCCACCAATGAGCCAATCATTACAGAATAACCACCGGCAGCCAAAGCCTTCACCACATCGCCGGAGTAACGCAAACCGCCATCGGCAATCAGAGGAATGCCCGTACCTTTCAATGCTTTTGCCACATCGTATACGGCAGACAACTGGGGAACACCCACACCGGCAACTACGCGAGTGGTACAGATAGAACCCGGACCGATACCCACTTTCACACCGTCGGCACCAGCCTCAACCAATGCTTTCGCGGCCTCTCCGGTTGCAATATTACCTACTACTATATCAATGTTCGGGAAACGTTTCTTAGCCTCTTTCAACTTCTCGATTACAAACATAGAGTGCCCATGCGCCGTATCAATCACAATGGCGTCCGCACCTGCATCCACCAATGCCTGCATACGGTCCAGCGTATCCACTGTCACGCCTACCCCGGCAGCCACACGAAGACGGCCTTTGCTATCTTTGCAGGCCATCGGCTTATCTTTTGCCTTAGTAATATCCTTGTAGGTAATCAAACCTACCAATTTATTATCTTTATCAACTACCGGTAACTTCTCTATTTTATGTTCCTGCAGGATTTGGGCAGCAGCTTCCAAGTCGGTTGTCTGATTGGTAGTAACGATGTTACTTTTCGTCATCACCTCATCAATACGCTTGTTATGGTCTTTCTCAAAACGAAGGTCGCGGTTGGTAACAATTCCCACCAAATGTCCTTCATCATCTACTACCGGAATACCGCCAATCTTATACTCGGCCATCAAGCCCAATGCATCGGCTACCGAAGATCCTCTCTTGATAGTCACCGGATCATAAATCATACCATTTTCGGCACGCTTTACAATAGCAACCTGACGAGCTTGTTCCTCAATAGACATATTCTTATGGATAACACCGATACCACCTTCACGAGCAATGGCAATGGCCATTTTCGCTTCGGTAACAGTGTCCATAGCAGCTGTTACAAACGGGATTTTTAACTCAATGTTGCGTGAGAACTTAGTCGAGAGTTCGACTGTTTTAGGGAGTACCTCAGAGTAAGCAGGGATCAACAGAACGTCATCGTAAGTCAATCCATCCATTACAATCTTATCAGCAATAAATGACATAGGGCTATGCGTTTAAAATTTATTGCGTGCAAATATACGGT
>PPYF01242280.1_pt1 | contig 21424 bp, 18 predicted proteins | sample 1559871 | NCBI WGS metagenome assembly PPYF01 (sample SAMN08240021, study PRJNA423297) | Human gut metagenome, whole genome shotgun sequencing project.
GCAAAAGCACCATAGGGCGAATCTTGGCAGGGCTTTTGAAAGAGAAATCCGGCGAAGTCGTTTTATTCGGAAAGCATTGTAGACCGAAAGGCCGCTTGGGAAAGGTCTGGTATATTCCCCAGGATTTAGACAGTCAGCTATTCGGTGAGGATTTGCTTGACGAACTGACTACCGGCGCAGAAGTCAACCCGGAGCGGAAACAAGCGGCGGAAGAAATCCTGGAGGCCCTGGAACTGACGCCATTCATCAAACAGCATCCCTCTACGCTGTCAGGAGGGCAAAAGCAGCGGCTGGCTCTTGGCGTGGCTCTAATGCACGAAGCGCCGATTATCGTACTGGATGAACCGACAAGTGGGCTGGACGGTACGAATATGCGGAATGTCAGCCGGATGATCCGCAAGCTGGCGAAAATGGGGCGCACCATTATCGTCATTACCCATGACGCGGAGTGTGCGCTTGCCTGCTGTGAGCGGGCAATACGCCTGGAGAACGGCTGCATTACCGATGATTTTCAAATCAGAGGCGCAGAGCTTCTCTTAGACAAAATTGGATATGACAAAAAGGAGGGTTAGAAATGGCACAGCAAAACAAGAAGCAGCCGATAGCGAAAACCGGACTGGCACGCTGCCTGGAATTGGCTTCCGGCCATAAAGGGTTGGTGTTCCTGGCAGGATTTTTGGCGGCGCTGGCTGCGATCTGTTCTTTTGTTCCGTACTTATCAATCTACTACATCATTCGGGAAATCCTGTTTGTTTACCCGGATATGTCGCTCTTGAATGTTTCCGCAATCTCGACCTGGGGATGGCTGGCCCTGGCTGGAATTTTGGGGAACATCGTATTTTACTTTTTTGCCCTGTTGTGTTCCCACGTTGCGGCGTTTGGAACGCTTTATGAATTGAAGGTGGCCTTTGCCGACCACATCATGCAGATTCCCCTTGGGTATCATCTGACCCTGGGCAGCGGCAAAATGAGAAAGATCATGGATGAAAACATTGAAAGTGTTGAGAAATTCATCGCTCACCAGCTCCCGGACTTTGTGGCCTCTTTGGTCGCGCCGCTTGTTCTGGTTATCATTCTTCTTGGAATTGACTGGCGGTATGGCGTGGTTTGTCTGGTCGGTATTGTTCTGGCCTTTATCGTGCAGTTTGCGGGCTTCAACGGAGAAGCAAAGGAAAAAATGCACCGTTTTCAGACCGCCCAGGAGAACATGAACAGCGCTTCTGTGGAATATGTACGTGGTATGTCGGAGATCAAAGCATTTAATCAGACCGCCGATTCCTTTAAGCGGTTGGGCAAATCCATTACAGACTATACCTCTTTTGTGTTGGAGTACGCATTGGGCTGGCAGAACTGTATGCCTGCTTTTACCACGATCATCAACAATATTTATCTGCTTTTGATTCCGGTGGGCATTCTGATCGGGATGCACACTACGGATTTCAGGGAGTATTCGCTGACATTTATTTTCTACCTGATTATTGTCCATGCGATTTCCGGTGTCCTGAATAAAATCATGTATATCTCTGAGTCCTTTACGCAGATTGACGGCAGCGTGGAGCGTATGGATGAAATCCTGCGTATCCCGGCCCTGCCCGAAAAGAGTACGGCGCAAGCAATCGAAAACTATGGGATTGCTTTCCGGGATGTCAGCTTTTCCTACGAAGCCGATTCCCAGGTCAAGGCCCTGTCTCATGTTTCTTTCTTTGCGGATCAGGGCAAGGTGACAGCCATTGTCGGCCCCTCCGGTGGCGGTAAAAGTACCATCGCCAGCCTAATCTCCCGGTTTTATGATGTGACGGACGGAAGTATTCAGATCGGCGGCGTTGACATTCGGGATATTCTTCTGGATGCGCTGATGGATAAGGTCAGCTTCGTATTTCAGGATACGTTCCTGTTCAAACAGAGCATCCTGGATAACATCCGTATGGGAAATCCAGATGCCACGGAAGAACAGGTGATTGCGGCGGCAAAGGCTGCAAGATGCCATGATTTTATTGAGCAGCTTCCAAACGGTTATCAGACTGTGATCGGCAGTACCGGCGTCCATCTCTCCGGTGGTGAGCGTCAGCGGATTGCCATTGCAAGGGCTATCGTAAAAGACGCGCCCATCATCGTTCTGGACGAGGCTACTGCGTTCAGTGACCCGGAGAACGAGTACCTGATTCAAAAAGCCTTTGAAAAGCTGATCCAAAATAAAACAGTTGTAATGATCGCCCATCGCCTGTCCACGATTCGTAATGCTGACCAGATACTTGTCATGGAAAAGGGCTGCCTGATTGAATCCGGCACCCATGACGAGCTGCTGAAGAAGGACGGAAAATACGCGCAGATGTGGAGCAGCTATACGGAGTCGATCAACTGGAAAATTGGCACAGGAAAGGCGGTGTGATCTATGAGTAAGCTGAAAGAAAAGTTAATGCTGTCGGAGAAAGGCTATTCCGACCTGAAAAAAGCAATTACGGCCTGCACAATAACCAATATCGCGTTATTGCTCCCATCAATGGTAGCCTGCCTGATCTTTTGGGAGCTGTTAAAGCCGTTTACGGGAGAAGCAATTTCGTGGGCCGCGTTGTGGAAGCTGCTGGGCCTGGGGCTGGTGGCGGCTATTCTGGTATTCCTGGCCGCGAAAAACGATTATAGGAAAACCTATATTGCTTCCTATAAGGAGGCCAGCACGACCAGACTTCGGATCGCGGAGCATCTTCGCAAGCTCCCCATGAGCTTCTTTAACACAAAAGATTTGTCCGATATTACCACCAACATGATGGCGGATTGCAGCAGCATGGAATCCATGCTCAGCAGTACCATCCCGCCGCTGATTGCAAATATCATCTCTGTTACCCTGACCTGCGTTTGTCTGGCATTTTTTGACTGGAGAATGGCCCTTGCGATTTTCTGCACAATGCCGGTTACATTCCTTATCATCTGGTGCGGGCGCAAGCTACAACTTCGTCTGTTTGACAAACAGGTGGATGTGAAACTGGAGGCGTCTAGCCAGATTCAGGAATACCTGGAAGGTATCAAAATCATCAAATCCTGTGATCTTGGCGGTTCCCGCTTCGATGCGTTGGATAAAGCACTCCAGGCTATGAGAAAAATCGCCATCAAGGTAGAACTGGCCTCCGGTATTCTGGTTCAGGGAGCCAGCCTGATCCTGCAAGCAGGGCTTGGCATTACTATTTTCATTGGAACGGTGCTGATAACAAACGGTAAAATTGAACTGCTTTCTTTACTGGTTCTACTGATGTTCTCTACGCAAATTTACGGTCCGATCCTTGCCATTCTCTCGCAGTTGACCTCTCTGTTTCACTTGGGGACTGTTACCAACCGTATGCGTACCCTGCTGACCACGCCCGCCATGGAGGGCGAGGACAAGGATGTATCCAAATATGACATTGAACTGAAAAATGTCACTTTCGGATATAACCAGGACGATGTTATCAAGGATGTGTCTTTCTCTATTCCCGCTGGCAGCGTAACGGCTCTGGTAGGGCCTTCCGGCAGCGGCAAAAGCACGATTTCCAAACTGATCGCCCGTTTTTGGGATGTAAGAAAAGGCCAGATCACCATTGGCGGCATAGATGTCAGCACCATTGAACCGGAACACCTGATGCGCTGTATGTCCTTTGTATTCCAGGATGTGACCCTGTTCAATGATACTGTTTTTAACAATATCCGTGTAGGCAACATGAACGCTACCGAGGAGCAGGTCATGGCGGCGGCAAAGGCGGCATACTGTGACGAATTTATCCAGCGATTGCCAGACGGTTATCAGACTGTCCTTGGAGAGAACGGCAGCACTCTTTCCGGTGGTGAGCGTCAGCGGATTTCCATTGCCCGCGCGCTTTTGAAGGACGCACCTATTATTCTGCTTGATGAGGCAACAGCGTCCCTTGACCCAGAGAACGAGGTTTTGATTCAGCGTGCTATTGCAAAACTGGTCCATATCCAACAGGAGAGTCTTGGTTGGGCTGTGTAAATTGTTTTAGAAAGGAGATGTTCCATGAAACTTCATGCGTCTGGGGAGGACTATCTGGAAACCATCCTTGTTCTCCAAAAGAAATTAGGTATGGTGCGCTCCGTAGATGTAGCCCGGCACATGAAGGTGTCAAAGCCCAGCGTGTGCCATGCGGTGGCTAACTTGCGAGACGGTGGCTTTCTCACGATGGATGAAGATTACTTTCTCTACTTAACCGATGTAGGCCGCAAGGTTGCTGAAAAAATTTATGAACGTCATTGCTTCTTTACGGAACAGCTTATTGCAGCTGGTGTTGATCCTGAAATTGCAGAAGTCGATGCCTGCCGGATGGAACATGTTATCAGTAGCGAAAGTTTTGCTCGACTAAAAGAAACAGCAATACAAGAAGGAAATTTTAGAAACAAAGGCGGTGATGACATGGGAAGTTAGTTGTGTTTGATATATCGGAATCTGGTAAAGAAATTGGAGAAAAATTGTTTATCCTTTTAAGTACAAAGCAACAGCAGGAATTGAAACAATTTATTATGGATATTGAGTGTGGAAAAATAAGACTAGCAGATATTTTATCTTGTCCTTTTGGTTCCCATGTTATTTGCTGCATGAATAAAAATGCTGGCAAAGCAAAGTTTGAAATCGAAAAAGATGATCTGTTTTTCTCTTTGGAACAGCGTCTTGTTATGATCCAAAATAAAGTGATTGCTCTTACTGCTAAGGAATTTGACATTCTGGCTCTACTGATCCGTCATCCCAAACGGGTATTTACCTATGAAATGATAACGGAACTGGTATGGGAAGAAGAATATGCTTCCTTTTCCCGAAAGGCAGTGAATAACCATGTAAGCAATCTCAGGCAAAAGCTCAAGGTTTCGCCGGATGTACCAGACTATATTAAAAGTGTATATGGAGTTGGGTATAAATTTGATTTAGATTAACCGAATATACATTATATACAAAAACAAATGAATAAAATTGTATTTATGATAGATTTTGCCGGAACAAGGACAGTTCTGGAAGATTTCAAGAAAAGAACGAGCATAAAAGTTTGTATAATTCCTTCAAATAGATAGAAGGAGGCGGATAATTGGCAAGCCTGTCTATCCCTCCTTGATTTGGAGGGAGGGCATGGTTATGCTACCGAGGTCAACATGCCGGCCTCGATGCTGCCGGCCAAATCTATCATTATGCCCCGTAGTCTGGTTTTGGATTGCGGGGTTTTTCCATTCGACAAAATATTATATTTTCCAACATTTCCCTTTCAATCAATTATTAGGGTTGTATGAGTGCGCGCCTGTCATCGGACAGACGCGCACTTTTGCGTTTATAGAAAAATTTTTTGTCTTTCTGTTCTCTGTGGGGTGTCGCTCCCCGCCCTCTGATTTCGGTTTTAGCTTTTCACACGCAAACAAATCGAAATTGGAGGAAATTTATATGAAACAAATCAATTTAAAGGAATATTACCCATTTTACACAACAGACACAATCGTAGAAGTGCCGGATGAAGTCGCTGATATTTTAAGAGCTTATAAATTACGCGATGAAGCATATCGGATTTATACATATCGACACAAAGCATATTTTTCTTTGGATTTTGGAGATGGAATTGAATATGAAGCCCTTGTAGATCAAAAATCACCAGCAGATATTTATGAACAGCATAGGGTGACTGAAATGATCTATAAGGGACTTGCTACTCTATCAGAAAAACAACGTCAGAGGATCTATGCACGTTATTTTCTCGGCAAGAGCCAAACGGAAATTGCCAGAGTGGAAAACTGCAGTAAAATCTCAGTTCATCAGAGCATTAACAGAGGTTTAAAACAGCTTCAAGAATATTTTTTAAAAAATAATTTATAAGCCCACTAACTTTTCCCTTAAAAATGTACTGTATTATGAAGGGACCTTTTGGCAGGACAAGCCATTGTGGTTGGATCGGACAGAACCGTTCCGATATATTTCCAATATGGAGCGCTTTGATTGCCTTCTCTCCCTCATGGTTCTTTGACAAGTGAATATACGTTGCTATGGGTACATCATTCTGCGTACCGAGCGGCATATAGGGCGGCGCCATGACAGACAGCCAAAGGAGGTGATGAACCCGGTTGTCCGAGCGATCCACGCAACCTATTAACCCGGCTGTGGCAGGTTCGGGCGCGACGACGGCGCAGATGACAATGGTACTTCTTCACGGCCTCCTAAAGACTTGGGGGGAGTTCCTGCGGCGTGCGCTTGCTCTGGCAAAGCGGCGACGACTGCGGGGCTATGATGCGGTCAAGCTGTCCGCAGCCCATAGCAACCCCTGTTCTGTGTCAACAGAACCTGCCGGGGATGCGTGGCAAATACGGCATATAAAATCGAAATCAGATACTATGAAGCCGGGCTTAGATTACAAGTCCAGGTCCGGCTTTATCCATGTGATTTTGATAGAGAATCAATTTACGGAAAGGAGCTGGAAAAATGGAACAAAAGACTTCTTATGCTGATAAACTGGTGGATATTCGCAGTGTATCCGTCAACAAGGAACTTCCGCGTGAAGAACGAATTGCCGAGTTCGTCAGACAGATCAAGAACCCCTGTCATTTCAGGTGTGGAAAGTTTATTGTGCGTGCTACTTATTGTACGGACGGAGCTGCATTAGAAGAATGTCTGCATGGTATCTTACGATAAAAATTTACATTTTAGGGGCTGTTTTTTCCCGCATGGAGCGTTATAATAAGAATCGGAAAAGGAATTGAATAACAATAAGGCATATTGCACTCCTTGAATTGCGGGGATTTTTCCGTAATGAAAGGAGTGTTTCTGTATGCAGATTTATAAAGCTGCGAAGTATATCCGATTATCTTATACGGATGATAAGTCAAACGAAAGTGACAGTGTTGGAAACCAAAGAAAGCTGATTGAGGAATTTGCCAGCCACCACCCGGAGATCGAACTTGTTTCGGAACGAGTGGACGACGGTTATAGCGGTGTGATTTTTGATCGCCCGGCTTTCAAAGAAATGATGGATGACATTATGGAGGGAAAGATCAACTGTGTGATTGTAAAGGATCTTTCCAGACTTGGACGTGAGTATATTGAAACCGGCCGTTATATGAGACGTGTTTTTCCGGCTTATGGTGTACGTTTTATTGCTATCAACGATAATATCGACACAATCAATGAGTCCGCCGGGGATGACCTTACGGTCTCCGTAAAAAACATTATGAACGAGGCTTACGCACGCGATATTTCTTTGAAAACCCGCAGTTCTCTTGAAACAAAACGTAAAAATGGAGATTTTGTCGGTGCTTTTACCGTGTACGGCTATCGTAAATCCGAAGAAAATCATAATCTCCTTGTGGTAGATGAATATGCCGCTCAGGTGGTACGAAGTATTTTCAGGATGCGCCTGGAAGGTTTCAGTCCTTATGCGATTGCAAATGAGCTGAACCGTTTAGGAACACTTTCTCCTCTTGCCTATAAGAAAATGAATGGTCTGCCTTGTGCAAGAAACGGATATACCGATCGAAAAGATTGTCGGTGGTCCTCTACTACGATTGTCCGTATTTTGCAGGACGAAACTTATACCGGCACTCTGGTTCAGGGAAAACAAGGCTCACAGCACTTTAAACTGAAAGAAATTGAAAACCGTCCTCAGTCCGAATGGATTCGTGTGGAACACGCTCACGAAGCGATTATTGAGCCCCACGATTTTGACCTGGTGCAGAAGATCCGGCAACTGGATACCCGTACTTCTCCCGGTAAAAATAAAGTCTATTTATTTTCCGGCATATTGATCTGTGGCTGCTGTGGCGCCCGTATGATACGAAAGACAAACCGCTATAAAGACAAAGAGTACCACTACTACTATTGCCCTACCGGGAAGAAGAGTGGCTGTACAAACCCTGTTATGGTAAAGGAAAGCGACCTGATGGAATGTGTCAGGGATAGTGTAAAAGGATTTGTTAATAATGTTGTTTCTTTGGAAGAAATTTTATCCGGTATCAATCAGAGCCGTATCAATAAAGAACTGATCCGGGAATACAGCAGACAGATCGCGCAGAACAATCAGCAGTTGGAGCAGATACGGACATTCAAAACCAGTCTTTATGAAAATATGGTAAGCGGATTGATCGAGAAGCATGAGTTTTTAAATTTGAAGAACACCTACAATGTTCGTATCACTCAGCTTGAACAGGCAATAGCCGCTTTAGAAGAAAAACGGACAGATGTTATGGAAAACCGCAGTGAACGTAACCGCTGGATTGAGAACTTCAAGAGATTTTCTGAAATCGAAGAACTAGACCGAAAGGTAATGATCCAGCTTGTTCACAGTATCAAGGTAGTTGGGAAAAATGAATTTCAAATTGAATTTAACTATCAGAATGAATATGAGAAAGCAATTTCTCTGATTGCTCCGGCACAGGAAAGGATGGTGGTCTAAGATGGCAAGAAAGAGCAGAAAACATATCGCAGAACCTATTTTTACATCGGTTTCTCCGTTTATCAATACCGCTTTATATATCCGCTTATCTGTGGAAGATAACAAAAAGCGTGGTAATTCTATCGAAACACAGAAAATGGTTCTGAAGGACTACCTTTCCAACAAACCGGAATTTCGCATTTATGATACTTACATAGATAATGGTACAACCGGAACCAATTTTAACCGTGAGGGATTTCAGCGTATGCTCTCTGACATTGAAGCCGGAAAAATCGACTGTGTAATCGTAAAGGATCTGTCTCGTCTTGGGCGTAACTCCATTGACAGCGGATACTACATAGAACAGTATTTTCCTTCTCATAATGTCAGGTTTATCGCTGTAACAGATCAGTTTGATTCCGAAAATCCTGATAACCTGCACGGTGGAATTATCCTTCCTCTGAAAAATATGATAAACGAAGCCTATTCACTCGATATTGGTCGTAAGATTAAAGCACAGGCAAGACAGGATATGAAAGAGGGAAAATTTGTTGGCGCTCGTGCACCTTTTGGATATAAAAAGGATCCTGATGACTGCCATAAGCTGATTGTGGATCCGGTGGCAGCTCCGGTTGTCCAGCAGATCTTTCAATGGGCATATGAAAAAGTTGGTCTGAACCGCATTGTACTGATGCTGAATGAAGGCGGCTATCCTGCACCAAGCAATTATAAGTATTCTACCGGGGAAATCACGCATGAAAATTTAATAGGAGAAGGTTTCTGGCAGACACGTACCGTAATGAAGATCCTTAAAGAAGAAAAATATACCGGCGATATGGTTCAGGGCCATACAAAAACTGTTGCACATAAACAAAGACCTGCAGGAAAAGAAAACCTTATTTCTGTCGCCGCTACCCACGAAGCCATAGTTTCCAGGGAAGTTTTTGATGAGGTCCAGAAGTACCGAATAGATGTTGCCGAAAAATACAAACAACAAGAAAAGATTCCATATTCTCCAAATATTTTTAAAGGATTGATCTTCTGTTCTCATTGTGGCAGAAGTCTGCACCGCCAAAGAGCACGCCGAAAAAAGGGAGATGTTTACCGTTTTCAATGCCTTACTCCCAGCAGGGTTCATAAGGAAAAATGTGTCGGTGTTTCCATAAAAGAAAATGAATTGATAGATACTGTGATCGACATTCTGAAAAAGGAACTCTCCGCTGCTTTAGGAGATTATGCCCTTTTAGTTGAGGATGGAACCCAATGGCGTAAAAGGGAAAAAGAATTGCAGGATCGCCGCAATACCGCCAGCCGTATGATCCAGCAGAACCAGGATCGTATTCAGGTATTGTACGAAGATATGGTAAGCGGCCTGGTAGATAAAGACGATTTCTTTCTTTGGAAAAAGAACTATGAAGATAAAATGAGCTCTGCCAAAGCAGAACTTGCAGAATGTGAAAAAGTAGCCATAGAGATAAAAAAACAATTTGAACAGTATAAGACGCTTGAAAAAGACGAAAAAGAACTGAAAGCTGGATGTACATTAACTGCAGAGCTTGTATCACGTTTAATTGAGCGTATTGAAGTGGATCACGATAAACATGTCTCTATCAGATTCCGCTTCCGTACAGAGTTTCAGGAATACAGCAAGGCGGTGGCACAATGAAAAAATATGTGATTGCTCTATATATCCGTCTGTCTTTGGAAGATTTCAAAACAGACAGTTTAAGTATTTCCAGCCAGCGCATGATCCTTCAAGAACACGCTGCCGGCTTAGAAGAATACGGAAATGCAGAACTGATGGAGTTTGTAGATAACGGGTATAGTGGGGCAAATTTTGAACGCCCTGCTGTTCAGGAACTTCTTGATCTGGTACGTGCAAACCGAATTGACTGTATCATGGTAAAGGATTTTTCAAGATTTGGGCGCAACAGTCTAGAGACAGGTTACTTTATAGAACGGGTATTCCCGATCTTTCATACCCGTTTTATTTCTGTGAGTGATGATTTTGATACGAAAAAGCTCAAAGGCGATACCGGTGGTATGGAGGTTGCCTTCAAATACCTTATCAGTGAATATTACAGCCGGGATATGTCTGTTAAGACCAAAACCGCAAAGTATATGAAGATGCGCCGCGGTGAATATCAAAGTAAGATCTGCCCGTATGGATATTGTAAAGGTGACAATAACCGAATGGTCCCTGATCCAGAGACCTCCTGCGTTATTCAGATGATTTTTGAATATGCTGCGTCCGGTATGAACAGTGCGCAGATTGCCAGAGAACTTCATAGTCAGGCAATTCCTACACCGGGCGAATACAAGGCTCTCAAAGGCCAAAAGTATCACGATGTATCAAGGACAAATGGTGTATGGTCTAATTCAACCATTTTGAGACTGTTAGCAGACGAACGTTATATCGGCACTTATGTGATAGGAAAAAAGACTGTAACAGAAATCGGCGGAAACCGTATGCGGACAAAAGATGAAAGCGAATGGATCAAGATTCCAAATCATCACACCCCATTGGTTAGCAAAGAACTTTTCGAGAAAGCTAATGCTTCCATTAAGCGGTTTAAAATTCCAAAACGAAAACAGCATAGTTATCCCCTTCGAGGAAAGGTATTTTGCGGCTCCTGCAAACATGCTATGCACCGTTCCAATGAGACTATTTATCGCTGCAGGTTTTCCTATATGGATTCTTCACAGCCTTGCTATGGTATGACGATCCGGGAAAGCGAATTGGAATCCATAGTATATGAATTTCTTTGTAAACAGTTTGAAGTATCTTTGGGGATTGATGGGCCGAATGAATTAAAACCTGTTGATAAGGTTGCAGTGAGACGAGCTGAATTTGATAATCAGATCTTTGAGCTGCAGGAAGAAAAGCGTAAACTGTATGAGGCGCTTGTAATAAAGCAAATTGATGTTAACCTCTATAAAGAACAGAAAGCACTTATTGAACAGCGATTGCTTGAAGTACAGAATACAAAGGCTGTTGTAATGACACGACTGGAGGCTGAACAACAGGAAAAAGAACGTCAGCACCAGCAAAAAGATGTATTACAGTCTTTGGTTGAAAACAAAGGACTGACTTCTGAACTTGTTGATATGCTGATTGAAAAAATCTTTATTTACCCTAACAAGAGGGTTGAGATCGTGCTAAAAATAAAAAATGACCTGGCATAACAGCTCAGGGTATATTGATAAAGCCAGTTAGGAATTGCGGTTCTTAACTGGCTTTTAGAAGTTGAAAAAAATCTTCATATTTTTTTGTCGTGGACTTGACATAAGGGTGACTAAAATCGTGTATGCTTATATATAGGTTGGTCAGTTATTTTATTCAACATTTTTCTTGAGTAAAGGTGTGTAATTTATATAATTAAATAATGATATTGATACTTTTGACGGGATATTCAACAAAAGTAAGCTATGCAGACAACTTTCAAGATTATTTGCCAGTATGTTGGCTGATGAATATTATGTAAATGACATTAGCAACAAAGTGAGAGATACTATCGAAATTAATATTAAAAATTGTAAATATGTTGCTCATCGCGTTACGTTTGGCAAAATCATATGTATAATAAGCATTCGAAGATAAAAATTTTTATAATTTATTTGAAAAATACATATTAGGCAAAATAATCAAAGAGCATATGTTTATTAAAAATAATATAGATAATTAAAAACAATCAGTAAAAATATAAAAGCAATATTAATATTATTCAAATAAAACTTAATTTTTTGATTGCATATATAGTAATAATATGGGGTTAATCATTGAGACTGTGTATAAATTTTATATATAAAAATTATTATTTAGGACATATAAAATATAGCATATTAATCTAATTATGTCTACAGTAGATTAGTTTTTATATTTTAAACACAAAAAAAGAGACACGTATAATACGTGTCTCAGGAACTAATTATTTTTTTAACATACATATTATTTGACATAATAATTTCATATTAATAAAAAATAATTGTTCGACTGTTGCTTGATTTGGTGACCCATCGGAGATTCGAACTCCGGACACCTTGATTAAAAGTCAAGTGCTCTGCCAACTGAGCTAATGAGTCATATTTAGTTTTTTAATGGCTGGGCCGGCAGGATTCGAACCTACGAATGCAGCAGTCAAAGTGCTGTGTCTTACCGCTTGACGACGGCCCAGTATTTGGGGTGGGTAAAGGGAATTGAACCCTTGACCTCTAGAGCCACAATCTAGCGCTCTAGCCAACTGAGCTATACCCACCATATTTAAATAAAAAGCTGGCGCGCCTGAAGGGACTTGAACCCCTGGCCCACTGCTTAGAAGGCAGTTGCTCTATCCAGCTGAGCTACAGGCGCATAAAATTGTTATAACCGCTTGATTGTGGAAGCGGTTATAAAGGTGGAGCGGGTGATGGGAATCGAACCCACGCAATCAGCTTGGAAGGCTGAGATTCTACCATTGAACTACACCCGCGTTCAATTTTTGCGACTTTGATATTATATCAACTATATAATAATTTGTCAAGAAAAATTTTCAAAAAATTTTATTTTTTTTATAAATTAACATTATAAACAATTTGGATGAAAAAAATAAAATGTTGTTTGTGCAATTACTATAACTTTTGACGACTTTTTTATTGGTCTCTTTAAAGAATTTTGATTACAGTTTGTAATTGTAATACAGTTTCTTATATTTTCTGTTTAACAGGTTCAGATAAAATTCTAATTTAACCTACTATTGAAATCTCATTTTAGTCTAGTCGGATTTTAAACTTTTAATACTTCATTATACTAAAAAAATTAAAACAGGCTTAAAATAAAAAATGAATTAAAAGTTTTTTGTTATAAAGCTTTAAAATAATAACAATATAATAATCAATAAAGCTCATAATATCAAACTTAATGTTTTTGTTATTGATTTGTTTTATAACTGATAACAATTAAAAATTTAGTCTCTCTTTAAAATACTTCAATAAAACAAATCAGCAAAATAAAAACAGAATAATCTCAGTAAATAGAAGCATAACGTATTTATAGTATGTGTTTTTGTGCTGGGTTATATTGACTTTGAGGCGATTCTGGTATATAATGTATGACGGTAGACTGATTTAGGTCTACTGTTTATATTTTAGTATTAATTTGAATTGGAGAATTTTATATGACGAAGAGCGAAAGCGGCGGAAAGGCAGTTAAGTCAATCAGTATTATGGCGGTGCTTATACTTCTTGCAAAATTTATGGGTCTGTTCAGAGAGATGCTTATTGCCGGGATTTATGGTCAGGGCTATGCTTCCGATGTTATCAACAGCGCGACCCAAATTCCGCTTTTATTTTTTGATATGGTGCTGGGCGTGGCAATTTTATCCACCTTTGTTCCGATTTATAACAAAAATTTAGAAAAGGTGGGAAAATCCGGCGCTGACGCTTTTGCTAATAATTTTATCACTATAGTGGGGGCTGTTGCAGTTCTTGCCGCAATTTTGGGGTCGGTATTTGCCCAGCCTATAGTTAAAATGATGGTGCCCGGCTATGCTGAAGTCCCGGGTAAGGTTGAAGAAACTGCCAGATTGCTTCGTGTCCTTTTTCCGTCTATAGCTTTCACTGCTATTGCCTATGTGGTTGTCGGAATTTTACAGTCGCATGGTGAGTTCACTATTCCGTCCTTGATAAGCGTTGTATCAAACGGTGTTATGATAGCATATCTGCTTATATTTGGGGACAAGCTGGGGCTTATGGGAGTGGCTGTATCAATGCTGGCGGCGTGGGCTCTTCAATTGTTTTTCCAAATTCCATGGCTGATTAAGACCGGATATAGGTATAAACCTCGGTGGAATATTAAAGATGGGAGCATGAAAGAGGTAGCGCTTTTGGCGCTTCCGGTTCTTATAAGCTCCTGGGTTCAGCCGCTTTGCAACGTTATAAATATGTCGTTTGGTTCAAGTCTCGGAAACGGCGCTGTGTCCGCTCTAAACTGGGCAAACAAGATATATATTATAATGGTTGGAGTGTTCGCATACGCGATAACGAATTTTATTTTTCCTAAGTTATCAAGGCTTAACGCTGATGATAATAATGAAGCCTTTGCGTCAACAACAAGAACGTCGGTCGGCTGGATAGTTTTTATAATCACTATAGTATCAGCTTTGTTTCTTGCACTTTCAAGCCCTATAATTAAAGTCGTATTTGAGCGCGGAGCGTTTACCGCTGAATCTACTGGTATAACTGCGTCTGCACTATTCTTTTACTCATTCGGAATGGTTGGTTACTCTATATGCGAGGTTTTGAATAAGAGCTTTTACGCCATTCAGGACGGAAAGACGCCAATGTTCACATCAATTTTTGGGGTTGTAGTCAATATCGGGTGCGCCGCTTTATTTGTTCTAGTTTTTGATATAGGAATAGAAGGGCTGGCCCTGGCTAGCGCTATAAGCTCAACGGCAATCGCCGCAGCATTGCTTATAATGATAAACAAGAGGCGTGAAGGCGTGATAACAGGCGCTTTTATGCTAAACCTGCTGAAAACTTTCATCTGCGGTGTGCTCGCGTTTATAGCTGCCAAATATGTATTCCTTGCTGTCGACGGCGTATTGGGAACAGGTATGGTAATGACTTTAGTTAAACTGTGTGTTGCTTCACTGCCTGCATGTGTTGTATATTTTGGCTTGGCTCGGATTCTTAAAGTGACGGAGATGATGATAGGAATGAAGTTTATTTTTGGAAGAAAACATGATTAGAGGGATTTGTTTTAATAAAAATACTTTATAAAGAAAGGAATGGTAATAGGATATGAATGAAATGGGATATTTTCAATCCTTTTGGTTGTTCATTTGGGGTTACATAAAGCAGAGTTTTGTTTATAAAATCCTCCGTAAAGTGTACGACGGTATTTCGGGCGCTTGGAAAAGAAGCAGAATAACCAACTTTTTTCGTAACCAGCATTTTTCTTCGGATGTTTTAGGGAACGGTGCTGCGGCAAGGATTTTGAGGTCTCCGTTTACGTTTTTCGCTTGGCTTCAAAGAAAGTATTGTGAAAAACTGAAAAATAAGATAGAGACAAGCTGTATAGTAAGAGCCTGTGATTGTTATCTAAAGAATATTCTGGCGCTTAATACCAGATTCATCGGTATTTTACTGGTTGGAATAACACTGGGAGCCGTTGTTCCTGCGATAGCAGGAGGAGAGCAGACAAATCTGCTGGTATATGCACTGCTGATATTAGGAGCTGTTTTGTCTGTCGCCAATGCTAATTTAACCGAGTTCCTGTCGGGTTCCTGGATAATGAGAATAATTGAGCATCTCAGCGGAATTGATTTTAAGTATGACATTTTTGAAAAGGACGTTACAAAGTCAAACGGACGTTTGTGGCTTGCAGCCGTGATTGGATTTGCCGCCGGAGTTGCAGGGGGATTTACAAGCCCGCTTTATACAATAGTTATACTTGGAGGCTTGTTTGTTGTGTTTCTCATTCTCAGGTCGGTTCAGGCCGGAGTTTATCTGACTGTATTTCTTGCGCCGCTCATGCCTACTATGGCTATAGTTGGTCTTGTGGGACTTTGTCTGTTTTCAGTTCTTGTTAAGGCTGTGTCAGACCGAAACTTTAAATGGCGTTTTGAAGGCGTAGGCTTTCTGATGCTTGGGTTCCTGGCTGTATATTTGTTTGCCAGCCTGAATTCTTTTGCTGTGATTAACAGTTTGAGTATTTTTGGAATTTATTTGTTGTTTATGGCGTTTTATTTTGTTGTTATAAACACTGTTAAGACCAGGAAACAGTTGTTTGACGTGCTGACAGTGTTTGCTGTGTCAGGCGCCTTGGTCTGCCTTTATGGCGTTGCCCAGTATATTTTCGGCTGGGATACGTCTGCCGCATGGGTTGATGAGGAAATGTTCAGCGATATAAAAATGAGAGTTTATTCAACTCTTGAAAACCCGAATGTTTTGGGTGAGTATATCCTTTTGGTTCTGCCGGTCTGCATAGGCTTAGTTTGGCAGAAGCCGAAAAAACTTGCTAAGCTGGTATATATAGCCATGGCAGGCATTATGTTTGCAACTCTGATATTAACGTTCTCGCGCGGATGCTGGATTGGTTTCATGATAACCGCAGGTCTGTTCGTTACGTTTGTATGCGGAAAGATTTGGGGATTGGCGCTGATAGCTTTGCCGTTCCTGCCTATGGTTTTGCCGGAAAGTATTATTAACAGAATTGCCAGCGTAGGAGATATGAAAGATTCGTCAACCTCGTATAGAGTATATATTTGGTATGGCTCGCTGGCAATGGTAAAAGATTTTTGGGCTTCGGGCATAGGCCCCGGAACTCAGGCGTTCAAGTCGGTATATCCGTTCTATTCATACAGCGGTATCGTTGCTCCTCACTCACATAATATGTTCCTGCAGATTTTAGTCGAGTCAGGTATAGTGGGGATAGGCGTTTTCTTAACCACTATTGTTATGTTCTTTAAGAAGCTGATTAACGGTTATCAGTCAACATCCGGCAAAGGCAGTAAGCTGGGCGCAATGATTGTAGCAATCGGCGCAGGAGTTGCCGGGTTCTGTGTTCAGGGAATGTTTGATAACTGCTTCTATAATTACCGCGTATTCTTAATATTTTGGATAGTGCTCGCTCTTGGTATCGCCGCCGTGTATATCGCTAAAGGCGAAAAAGAGGAATCAGCAGTAAAGGCGGTGGAGGAAGAGTGATAAAAGTGGTAGAGGTGTCCTCTGACTCGAATATCGGGGGAGCTGGAAAATGTATTATAACCTTTCTCAAATATTTTGACAGAAAACAGTTTGATGTTTCTGTTGTCCTGCCTAAGAACTCACTGCTGAAGCCGGAGGCGGAAGCTTTGGGGGTTAAGGTTTATGAAATGGACAACCTGGCTGAAAAATCGCTGGATATGAAGGCTATTGGAAGTCTGAAAAAATTGTTTAAGGAAATAAAGCCTGATATTGTGCATACTCACGCAAGTATGTCCGCCAGGATAGCGGCTAAACAGTGCCGTATAAAAACAGTCTATACCAGGCACAGCGTGTTTGAGCCGTCAAGGAAAATTTCTCAGGGCCCCGGCAAAGCGGTAAACGGCTGGATTAATAATCATACCGCAGACAGGATAATAGCTGTTGCCGAGGCGGCAAAGGATAATCTGACCGCCACGGGCGTCAGCGCTGATAAAATAGACGTTGTATTAAACGGCGTTGAAGCGTTGAAGCCGGCGGCGGATATACAAAAAGTCAGGTCGGAATTTGGGATTGAGCCGGATGAAAAAGCGGTTGCGATTGTTGCGAGACTGACCGAAGTCAAGGGGCACAGATATTTTATTGAAGCCGCAAAGATTTTGAAAAAGCGCGGAGTTAAAGCAAAATTTCTCATAGCCGGTACAGGAGATACAGCTGAGGCGCTGAAACGTCAGATTAAAAACGAGGGCTTGATTGGAACTGTCAAGATGCTGGGATTTTTAAATGATGTTGAGCCTTTGATGAACGCTATGGATATTCAGGCTAATTGTTCATTCGGTACAGAGGCTACCAGTCTTTCACTGCTTCAGGGAATGAGTTTGGGAAAGCCGGCGGTTGTTACTGATTTCGGCGGTAATCCCGGTGTTATACGGGATGGTGAAAACGGGTTTATGGTTCCTATAAAGGACCCTGCCGCTATGGCTGACGCTTTGCAGAAGCTGATGACGGACGAGAGTTTGTATGAAAGTATGAGCAAGAGAAGTTTAGAGATATATAACGAGTGTTTTACCGCTGAGGTGAACACCAAAAGGATTGAAGATATATATTTGAAATTGCTTAATTAAACAGTATAAAATTAACTATTATATATTGGAGGAAAGAGATATGAAAGCAAAGTTTAACGCAATAGACTTTATAATTATTTTGGTCATTGCCGCGATTATTGCAGTCGGTTCTTACTACTTGGTGTCCACTATGGGCGGCGGAACAAGCGGAAAATCGGCAGGCGGAAATGTTAAAGCAACGTTTGAAATTGAATTTGCCAACAAGGAAGAATATTTGACCGAGATGCCGAAAATCGGCGACAAGGTTACTGTTGGCGTTAAGGAAAAGATGCCGGCTACGGTTACAGATGTGAGAATTGTTCCGGCTGAAACGGTGGCGTATGATTTGAATCAGGGAACGGCACAGTGGCAGGAGATACCCGGGAAGTATGACATTTATGTAACCATGGAAGCTGACGCGGTAGACACCGGGAAGCAGATAAACATAAACAACAGTCCGATAAGGGTTGGAGATTCAGACGCGGTTCGTTCAAAGGGCTGGGCTGGATATGGTTTTGTCACACAGCTGAACGTAAGCGAGTAGTGTAAATATTTTAGGAAAGGAAGATAGAGATTATGAAGAAAAAGAGTACATTTGCAAAAGATGGAAAATTATTTGGAAAAATCAGTATTATTGACATAATCGTTGTTCTGTGCGTTATCGTTCTTGCCTTTGGTATTTATGCGAAGTTCACTTCAAACAGCGACGCGGTTTCTTCATCAGAGAAGGCGAAGATAGAGTATGTATACAAGGTAAAGGGAGTTAGGGATTTTACGATTGACGCGTTTAAAAAAGGCGGACCTGTATATGACCAGGACACAAAGGAATATATGGGAGAGGTAACGGGTGTGCGCTCTGAGGACGCCGTTATGGAAGTAAGTTTAGTTGACGGCACGTACAAAAGTCTTATTGTGCCGAAGAAGTATGATGTATATGTGACTATTCAGGTTGACGGAAAGTATAACAGCTTAGGTTTTTATACGAACGAGAATAGGTATATAGGCGCTGGCTCAACGGTTAATGCGCAGTCGAAGTATACGACGACAGGCGGAGAGATTGTTGAGGTAAGACAAATAGAGGAATAAAAGGGGATATATTGCCGGCTTCCATTTTGGAAGCCGGCTTTTTTTATGTCAACTTATATATTTTTTATATGGGTCATACTATAGTATATTTACTTTATCTCCTGTTCGAGTTTATTAAATATTTCTGATGTAAAAAACTCCTCCAAAGTCATATCCAAACCATCACATAACTTCTTAATTAACACTATAGAAACATTCCTGCGAGTTTCGTCAAACATACTATAAACCGACGAAGGCGTAACTCCTGCCTTTGTTGCAAGTTCATTTGGCTTTAAATTTTTATATTCACATATATCTTTAAATCTCTCAACTACCGCATCTTTAACTTTCATAAAAATCACCTCAATAAAATTATAAAATTTTATATTCACCGGCGTATACGCACGCGAGTGTAAGGCGCAAAAAATTATTTAATTTCTTGTTCGAGATTTGCAAAAATATCAGAATCAAAAAATTTTTTAATAGAAATTCCTAAACCGTCACACAATTTTTTAATTGTTAAAATAGATACATCTCTACGTTTATCATTAAATAAACTATATACTGAAGAAGGAGAAATACCAGCACGTCTTGCTAATTCATTCTTTTTTATATTGTCTTTTTCACATAATTCCCAAAATCTTTTAACAACTGCATCTTTTGCATTCATATTATCACCTCATATAAATTTTACAATTTTATTCATTTGTGCGTATACGCACTTGCGTGATTTTAGAAACTATGTTATAATATACGCAAATGCGTAACCAAATATTAAAAGGAGAGATAATATGAAATGTTGTTTTTGTGGTCATGGGAGGTATTGGGAAGTACCAAATTCAATTGTTGCATTGTTACTTGAAACTATTGAATATTTAATTAACTATCGTAATGTTGATACGTTTATTTCTGGAGGTATGGGTGAATTTGACAGACTGTGTGAGTCTGCTATAGGCGAATTAAAAAAATCATATTCTCATATTAAATTATTTTTATATATTCCTTATATGACTAAATATCTGAGTAATAATATGGAATATCTACATAAAAAATATGATGAGATAATATATCCTGAATTAGAACAGGTATACTATAAATCAGCAATACAAAAAAGAAACCGTATAATGATTGATGAATCTGATTTTATGGTTGCGTATGTAAGAAATGATAAAGGCGGAGCAAGACAAAGCTATAACTACGCAAAAAGAAGTAAAAAAATTAAAATTATAAATCTTGTAGAATATATATAAATATCTTAAATACAAATACTGTCAGCACAAGAAAAGAGGATTTTTAATGGATAATATAAATATAACTGAATTTATCGGGGATTTTTTTGATGAAGAATTGGATGAATATATATATAAAATTTTATATAAACTCCAAAAAGAAAGTAAAAAATATAGCGACTTAATAAATAATGAAGAAAAAATAAAACAAACAAATGAAACCTTACGTCAAGTATTGGAATGCTCAAATCCACAAAAGTTAAATGTTGAAGAATGTAATAAAATTATAGAATTTATAGAAAATAATAGATTGAAAATGTTTGAAGAGTGTAGAGCTTCTTATATTCAAGGTATATTGGATGGACTTGCTAAAAGAAAATTGATATAAGTTAATATAACGAAATATAAAGATATATAAAATTGAATGATGATAATAAGTTCAATAAATTATTTGATTATATGACTAGGTTAATATGAAATATTAGAATTTTACTATGTATATGACCCCATATAAAAAATTTATTATTACATAATAAGGTGTTTGAACCATTTCTTTTTCTCGCAAGAAAAAGAAACGCTTCACCAAAGAAACTTCCCGTTGACTTTGTGTACTGCCGTGAAAATAGATATTTCGAGTTCCAATTGATTTACTTATCAAAAAACAAAGTATTTAGTTTAAATTATTACACAAAAAAGCAGGTTTTTTGGTGAACATCGGTAGGCTTGCGACAGCAAGCGCGTTAGGTGAGCCATCATCTGAACACGCAGTGTTCAATATACAAACTATATTTTTTTATTTTCTAGGAGGATATAAAATGCGTATAGATATTTCGAGTTCCAATTGATTTACTTATCAAAAAACAAAGTTTTTAGTTTAAATTATTACACAAAAAAGCAGGTTTTTTGGTGAACATCGGTAGGTGTGACCCCACCTTTGGTGGGTGTGATACAAAGTGACTTATTTTACTATAGCTTTTACGTCAAT
>PPYF01157741.1_pt1 | contig 21421 bp, 20 predicted proteins | sample 1559871 | NCBI WGS metagenome assembly PPYF01 (sample SAMN08240021, study PRJNA423297) | Human gut metagenome, whole genome shotgun sequencing project.
AGTATCTCCACTTCTACCGTCGGATTGCCCCGGGAGTCTAAAATTTCTCTTGCGTAAATATCCTGAATCGGTAAATCCTGATACATCTTTTTTCACCCTCCTTGTTGAAAGTTAGTATTTCCAATAATCCGACGATAATTCATTGACTTTTGAGAAAGCACAAGCTACAATTTTCTTATCTTATTCGGGGGTATTCGACATGAAAAGTAAACTACGACATTTTTTCCTGCTGACCTTCAGTACACTGGTGATGGCGGCAGGCACTTATTTTTTCAAATTTCCAAATCATTTTACATTTGGAGGAATCACCGGTCTTGCGGTTCTCGTTGCCAAAACCGGCGTGATGTCCGCAGGAGATTTCAACTTTATCACTAACATGATTCTGCTGATCATCGGATTTTTTATTCTCGGCAAAAAATTTGCCGCAAAGACTGCCTACTGCAGCATTCTGTTGTCAGTTGCGCTCTCCGCACTGGAGCGGATCTATCCGATGAGTGCACCACTGACAAATCAGCCGATGCTGGAGCTTTGTTTTGCCATCGCGCTTCCGTCTCTTGGTTCCGCGATCCTGTTTAACATCGGCTCTTCCAGCGGCGGTACGGATATCATTGCCATGATCCTGAAAAAATATTCCAGCGTAGATATCGGACATGCTCTTTTGATCACAGATGTGCTGATCACCGTTGCTGGTTGTTTCATGTTCGACATTGCAACAGGGCTGTATTCATTCCTTGGACTTGCAATCCGCTCGTTTATGATCGATACTTTTATTGAAAGTTTCAATCTTTCCAAATACTTTAACGTAGTATGTGACAATCCAAAGCCGATCTGCGACTTTATTGTACAGGAATTAAACCGAAGCGCTACTGTCTGCCATGCACAGGGCGCGTTTTCCGGAAAAGACAAATACGTCATCTTCACGGCACTGAACCGCCCGCAGGCTGTCCGGCTCCGTAATTTTATCAAAGACGAAGAACCTTCCGCATTTATTCTCATCTCCAATACAAGTGAGATCATCGGAAAAGGCTTCCATAACGTCTGAATATTTTAAACAGAAGAAGGAGAAACACTATGAAGCATCTCGTCATTGCAGAAAAACCTTCCGTGGGCAGGGACATCGCCCGGGTTTTACACTGCAATAAAAAAACAAATACTTATATAGAAGGAACAGACTATATCGTCACATGGGCGCTGGGTCACCTTGTCACACTGGCTGATCCGGAGCAATACGACGAACAGTACAAGACCTGGAACATGGATACGCTTCCCATGCTCCCAGAGCACTGGAAGCTGGTAGTCATCAAACAGACCGGCCGCCAGTTCCACGCTGTCAAAGAGCTGATTTTCCGGAAAGATGTCTCTGATATCATCATTGCAACCGATGCCGGCAGAGAAGGGGAACTTGTGGCACGCTGGATCCTTGACAAAGCCGGAAATCAGAAGCCGCTGAAGCGACTCTGGATCTCCTCCGTTACAGACAAAGCCATCCGGGAAGGTTTTCAGAATCTGCGCCCCGGCAAATCCTACGAGCCACTGTACCGCGCTGCTGTTGCCCGTGCACAGTCCGACTGGGTGGTCGGGATCAATGCCACCAGAGCGCTGACCTGCAAATACAATGCACAGCTCTCCTGCGGACGTGTCCAGACCCCGACACTCGCTATGATCGCTGCCAGAGAAGAAGAGATCCGCACCTTCAAGCCGGTTCCTTATTACGGACTCAAAGCTGCGGTTGGCGGAATCACATTTACATGGACAGATGCCAGATCCGGCTCTTCCCGCTCCTTTGATAAAGACCGCATCCAGGCGATCAAACAGGCCTCCGCTCCGTCACTGCTTGTAACGGATGTACGCAAAAAGCTGAAAAAAACATTCGCACCTGCACTGTATGACCTGACTGCACTTCAACGGGAAGCCAACCAGAAATTCGGATTTTCCGCAAAACAGACCCTCAATATCATGCAAAGACTTTACGAGAATCACAAAGTACTCACCTACCCTCGTACCGATTCCCGTTACCTCACTACCGATATCGTGCCGACTTTAAAGGAACGCTTAAAAGCCTGCGCAGTAGGTCCTTACAGCAAGATTGCCGGACGGCTTTCCATGCAAAAACTTCAGGCAAATAAATCCTTTGTCAATGACAGCAAAGTGTCTGATCACCATGCAATCATCCCGACCGAACAGTTTGTGCAGCTTGACCACATGAGCAATGAAGAGCGCAAAATTTACGATTTGGTCGTGCGCCGGTTTCTGGCGATTCTCTCTCCTGCCTGCGAGTATGAAGAGACTTCCATCAGCGGCACCATCGGCGAAGAACGCTTTAGCGCGAAAGGCAATTTTATCAAATCTGCCGGCTGGAGAGAAGTTTATGAGTCGGGCTATACTGACGGCGAAGACGAGGACGAAGAACAGACCACATTCTCCCAGATTTCCCTGCCGGATGTGCAAAAAGGCGAGACACTTCCTGTCACCGCACTGACGATCACAGAAGGCAAGACCAAACCGCCAGCCTGCTTCACCGAAGGTACTCTGATCGCCGCCATGGAGAATCCGGTCAAGTATCTCAAACATAAGGATAAGGATGTCGTAAAAACGCTGGGAGAGACCGGAGGACTCGGTACAGTCGCCACCAGAGCAGATATCATCGAAAAATTATTCAACAGTTTTCTGATGGAGAAAAAGGGAAATGAGATTCACATCACATCCAAAGGAAAACAACTGCTCTCCCTGGTTCCTTCTGACTTAAAGAGTCCGGAACTGACTGCCTCCTGGGAAATGCGCCTGCAGGCGATCGCAAAAGGAAAAGAATCCGACAAAACCTTTATGAAAGAGATCGACAATTACACAAAGGCTCTCATTCAGGAGATCAAATCTGCAGACGGTACCTTCCGCCACGACAATATGACACGCACCAAATGTCCGGAATGTGGCAAATTCATGCTGGAAGTCAACGGAAAACACGGAAAATTGCTCGTCTGTCAGGATCGGGAATGCGGACACAAAGAAACCATCTCCCGCCATACCAATGCCCGCTGCCCGGTATGCCATAAGAAAATGGACCTTGTAGGAAAAGGCGACGGACAACGATTTGTCTGCGTCTGCGGACACAAAGAAAAACTGAGTTCTTTTGAGGAACGAAAGAAAAAAGAAGGAAAAGGCGCAAGCAAAAAAGACGTGAATCATTATTTACGGAAACAGGCAAAAGAAGCAAAAGAGCCGATCAACACTGCCTTTGCGGAAGCATTTTCGAAGATACAGTTATAGGGTCTGCTTTGGCAAATGAAGTTGATATCCAACTGGACAGACGCCCCCACGAGGTTGCAACTCGTGGGGCGTCTATTCCGTAAAGCGACTTATTCTTTTCTATCTTTATTCAATTTTTAATGGAAGAAATGATCTCCAATCTGAATTCCATAATTTCCATTTCCAAAATACAGACAGTCTCCGATCGGATTGACTCCCGCCATCGCATCTGCCGCTGCCTGCATAGCAGTCTGCGTATATCCTTCCGAGCTGCGGACAGTATCCAGCCATCCTGTCATCGCCGGGCCAAACTGCCCTGACTGATAGATTACTTCGGAAATACTGTTCGGATACACACCACTTCTGACACGGTTCATGATCACTGCTCCGACCGCAACCTGTCCTTCATAAGGCTGATTTCCTGCCTCACAGAAGATGATCGATGCCAGAAGTTTCTGATCTTCTGCAGCGATCTGTGCCCGTGCAGCTTCTTCTGCCGCTTTTCTCGCAGCTTCTTCCTCCGCTTTTCGTTTTGCTTCTGCTTCTGCCTGCTCTCTGGCTTCCTGCGCTTTCTGCGCCTCGGCTTTGGTAAGTTCTACTGCCTCTGCCGGAATACTCTCCATCGCAGCAGCAATCGCCCCTGCCCCTGTTGTATATTTGCTATTTTTTTCCTGAATCATCTTGGAACTGGAAACGGATGCCTGACTCGTGAAACCTGCTGCAAATAACAACGCTATTGTCCATACAGTAAGTACTGCCATCCATCGTTTTCTCTGTTTCATAAATAAATAACCTCCTGATTATTGCAATATTATTACGTAGTTCTTGTAAATTATATGAACTAAATTTCGTAAATATTACAAATATTACAAAAATGTTACGTTTGGTATTCTAATATAAAACAGAAAAACTGTCAACCGGAAATTTTTCCCGTAAAATTCTCATATTTTTCTCTATGGATTAAAACCGGTTTGTTTCTGTAAGATGTATATTCCTTGACAAAATCAGGATGTACCTTTATGATTTCAAATGAAAAATAAGAATGCAGAAAGGATAAAAACATGAAGAAAAAAAGCGGACTGATTGCAGGAATTGTCATCTTAATCCTGCTGTGCATTGGAGCCGGGGTTTTATATCAGAACATGAAGCCTGCAGCCAGTGAAGGAGAAAAACATATTACGGTGACCGTCATCCACGGAGACCAGACAGAGAATGTCTTCGAATTTGACACAGATGCAAAATATCTTGGAGAAGTTTTAGAAAGCGAGAATCTCGTGGACGGTGAGTCTGGAGAATATGGTCTGTTTATTACAACTGTGGATGAAGAAACAGCGGATGATTCCAAACAACAATGGTGGTGTATCACAAAAGGCGGAGAACAGGTCAACACTTCCGCAGATCAGACACCAGTTTCTGACGGAGATGCATTTGAGCTTACATTGAAAGAAGGATATTGATGAAAACACGGGAAATTGTAATATACGGTATCCTGAGCGCAGTCCTTCTGGCTGCTCAGGTTTCCCTTGGTTTCCTGCCCAATATTGAGATCGTCACCCTTTTGATCCTTGTGTATACACTTGTGTTTCGAAAGAAAGTATTCTTTATCATTTACATCTTTGTTTTTCTGGAAGGTCTGATCTATGGATTTGGACTCTGGTGGATAAACTACCTGTATGTCTGGAGCATACAGGCACTCATCACTCTCCTTTTCCGGAAAAATGATTCCGTATGGTTCTGGAGTATCCTCTCCGGGATCTATGGTATTACATTCGGAGCACTCTGTACCATCCCCTACTTTGCAATCGGCGGGATTTCCGGTGCATTTGCATATTGGACGTCAGGACTTCTATTCGATATCATACACTGTATCAGCAATTTCATTGTATGTCTCGTATTGTTCAAACCGATCCGCTATGTTTTGGAGAAATGTATACAGCAGATCAAATAATATTTCACACATAACACAAGAGAGCAGCTGTGAGCCTGCTCTCTATTTTTATACCTATAAAAGCTTCAGCAGCTCTCCCATATGCAAAATAACCGCATCTGCACCTGCCTTCTGAAATCTCTGACGTACTTCTTCAATCTTTTCTTCCTTTTTCTCCTGTGTCAGAGCGTCATATTCTTCTTCTGTCAGCCCCATCTCGGAACTTCCTTCCACAACACCAACTGTAAAAACTCCGGCATGTTTTCCTTCCAAAATATCTGACACAGTATCTCCAACTTTCACTACATGTTCTACGGATGATACGTGAAGCGCTTCCATATTTTGGAAGATCATATACGGATACGGTCGTCCCACATGTCCCACACTGTCCGGACTAAACCAGGTATCTGGCTCATATCCAGCTTCTTTTGCTTTCGGAGCAACAACTGCCATCATGTCATCCGTATATCCGGTTGTAGAACCAATCTTGATTCCACGGGCACGCAGCTCCTTTACCACTTCCAGAACATATGGCTTTGGCTGTGCAAACCTGTCCAGAATGCTCATCAGCTTTTCTTCAAACAAACCATACAATTTTTCCACATCTTCTTCTGTGGAAGCCTGTCCGTACTTTTCTTCCCAGAGTTTCTGAATTCTCGGCATGTGCAGCATAGTACGGATATGATCGATTTTCAGCATCCCCATCGGTTCTCTTACCTCCTGCATCGTCGGCTCGATTCCGAAATGCTTAAATACCTCCACAAATGCCTGCACCGGTGCAAAGCATCCATAATCTACTGTTGTTCCCGCCCAGTCAAAAATTACTGCTTCTACGTTTCTCATGTTGTTTCTTTCCTTTCCCGTTCTATGCTTGTTCCATATAAGACTTCATAATCTCTGTCAGTCTCAAAACATCTTCCTCGTAGATCTCACCGATCACTCCGATCCGGAAGGTGTCTGCATCCGTCAGTTTTCCCGGATAGATCGCATACCCTCTCTCTTTAATATAAGCATACATCTCCTGGAAATCAAAATGCTTTCCTTCCGGATAGAGGAATGTCGCAATGATCGGTCCCTGCCACGCTTTGTCTACATACAGCCTGAATCCCAGATTTTCAAAGTTTTCCACCAGTGTGTCCATGTTTTTCTGATATCTTGCATGCCTGGCTTTGATTCCGCCTTCCTGCTCCAGCTCTTTCATTGCCTGCTCAAATGCCAGCACCACATGAGTCGGAGAAGTATATCTCCATTTTCCGTCTTTCTCCATTCCCGCCCACTGATCGTACAGATCCAGACAAAGACTTCTCGCACGTCCTTTGGATTCCATTAAAAGTACTCTGTTTGCAATGATGAAAGAAAATCCCGGAACACCCTGAATACATTTGTTTGCGGAACTGATCAGGAAATCAATGTACCAGTCTTTTACCGGAATCTCCACTCCCGCAAAGCTGGACATGGCATCCACGATGAATACTTTCCCATATGCCTCTGCCAGCTTTCCAATACTCTCGATATCATTTAAAATTCCGCTTGTTGTCTCACTGTGGATCATCATAATGTGGGTGATCTCCGGATGTGTTTTCAACAGTTCTTCCGCCCCGTTTGCATCCGGTGTCTTATTGTAATCCTGTTTCACATGGATACACGGGATTTCATAATAGCTGCACATTTTTGCAGCACGTTCTCCATATGCTCCATTGCTCAAAAGTAGGACACATCCGTCTTTTGGAACTACACTTCCAAGCACGCTCTCCACACCGAATGAACCCGATCCCTGCATGAGGACTGTCGTATATTCAGTCTCCTCCACCTGCGCCAGCTTCAGAAGATCTCTGCGGATCTTCTGCGTGATTTCTTTGTAATCATCGTCCCATGTACAGTGATCAAACAACATCACCTCTTTTACTGTCTCTGTTGTAGTCAATGGGCCCGGTGTCAGTAATTTATATCCTGCAGTTCCTAAATTTTTCATTTTTCTTTTCCTCATTTCTTCTTTCTATTTTTTACAGCTTTCTGATAATTCCTGGTGTTTTTTCAAAAGATCAACGGTCAGTTTTTCCGGGAATGTCTTTGGATTACCGGATTTTTCTGTTTCCGGCACAGACTCTCCCTCATACAACGGAATCGGATAACTTTTCAGCAGTTCTTCCCTTCCGTTTTTGATGATACACTCTGCCATTTCCATTGCTTTTGCATTCTTTTCTTCACTTTTATTGACAACCGCTACAGATTCTGTCAGTGTGAAATTTCCTTCTTCCGGATCAATATAGTCCACCGGAAGGCCTTTTTCTTTATCTGCCACTGCCTGCTGACGAAGTCCAAATCCAATGGCAACCTCACCTGCACGCACCAGTTTTAAAGATCCTGAACCAGACTCTTCCAGATGATCTCCTGCATTTGCATAAATATCTGTGAGAATTTCTTTTGCTTCCTCTTCTCCATATTCTGAAATCAATCCCTGGATCAAAAGCCATGCAGTGGAAGAGGACGTAATATCTGTAACAGCAATCTTGCCCTTATATTCCGGATTTGCCAGATCTTTGATGGACTTTGGCATATCAAGATTTTCTGCCTCCATCTGTTCGGTATTCACAATCAGCGTACCTTCCTGCGCGGTGATCAGTGCACTTCCATATGCGACCAGTGTTCCGAAAACAGCTGTCAAAAGTGCCACATACAGCGAGTTTTTGTATACTCCCATCAAACCTGCATCCTGAAATACAGCCCGGAAATGCTCCATGGAAAATCCAGTCTGATACGGCCAGTCCTGCACAAACGGCACAATAAAGATGACTGCGAATATGGATAACACACCGAGGATGATCAGCCCGCTTCCAATCCCGCACAGCCAGTCTCTTCCACGATTTTTCGGAAGCTCCATCACGGATATTTTCTGATAGCGCACATTGTATTTTTCCAGATAACGAAGCAGTGCGATACTGACGATGGACGGAAGCAGCATCATCACTGCAACCACGCTTCCTTTATGAAAGTCCGGGACACTCCCCAGCATCTGACTATATAAAACACTCGCAATGACCTCGAATTTTCCGCCCACAGATGCAGGAATACCAAAATCTGTGAAGCAAAGAAAAAACGACTGGATGAACGAGGCCATCAGCGTTCCTGCCAAAGGGCGGAAAATTGTCATCATAAAAGTAGAAACTCGATTGTCTCCCATGATCCTGGAAACGATCATGAATTTTTTATCAATATATCCCATTGTGTTATGGATCAGCAGAAAAGACACTGGCAGCGTATAGATGATATAGCCGATCAGCAGTCCGTTAAATCCATAGATATCAAACAACTGTCTGCCAAATAGCTTTGTCAGAAACCCCTGCTTTCCAAAGGAATAAATAATCGCAAATCCATATGTCAATGTGGGAAGGAACATCGGAAGCACAGCCGCTTTCTCAATTCCTTTTTTGAATTTTGCATTGATATTTGTATAATGAATGGTGTAGGCCAGAAAAAATGCCAGTCCTGTTGTCAGAAGCGCGCTGACTCCCGCGATCAGAAAACTGTTTCCCAGCGCCTTTAAAAACCCTTTCTGCGTCAGCACCGAATGATAAAATTCCATTGTCATTCCATTCTCTGAAAGAATGGATTTTAACAAAAGTCTTACTGTCGGATACACAAGGAACAGCGCAAACAGTGCTCCTGTCACCATAAAAATAATCTTTAATTCCCGATTTTTCGTTTTCATCTCTTTTTCCTATGACACCTGTACCAGTTCTTCCCGCCCTGTCAGTATCTCCTGTACCTTTCCGGCTGCGACGCCCGGAATATTTTTTGGCACTGTAAACAGAGAGTAGATATTATTTTTCTTGATCTCCAGCTGTTTTAAAATAAACTCTCTGACAAATCCATTTCCCGGATTTTTAATAATTTCTTCCGGTGTATCGTACTGTGCGATTTTTCCTTCCTGAATGATCAGTACGTGATCAGATAATGTCAGCGCTTCTTCCGGATCATGTGTCACAATGATCGTTGTCAGATGAAATTCTTTTGCGATCGTCTTGATCTTCTCTTTTATGGATTCTTTGATCACGCCGTCCAGCGCACTAAGAGGCTCATCCAGGAGCAGGATTTTCGGCTTCATGACCAATGTTCTGGCAAGTGCCACGCTTTGCTTCTGCCCGCCTGAGAGCTGGTCGATCTTCTTATTCAAATGTTCTTTCAGTCCCAGCAGCTCAATCAGTTCTTCCACTTCTTTCTCCGTGGAGATCCCCGGTCTGTTTTTCAGTCCGTAAACAATATTCTTATATACATTCAGATTCGGAAATAATGCGTAGTCCTGAAACACGATATTGAATCCTCTTTTTTCCATTGCAAGATTCGTAATATCTTCTCCGTTAAACCAGATCTTTCCGCTGTCTGCTTCCGTAATCCCTAAAATCAGATTCAGCAGTGTTGTCTTTCCGCATCCGGATGGTCCCAATATCGAAACAATCTCACCATCCTCAATCTCCAGGTTCATTTCTTTTAAAATTTCAACTCCGTCATAGGATTTTTTTATCTGTTCTAATTTCAGCATCTGAATTCTTCCTTTCTTTCCTAGTTGGCGTTTGCCCTGCTGACACTGGAAATTATAGCAATGCGATTTTTCAGACTCAATCAAATCCATTTCAAAATCATGTTAGAGAAATGTAAAATGCACAAAAAAATACCGCGAAATTCCTGTAGATTCCCTACAAAACTTTCGCGGTAGTTCTAGCTATATGCCTTATCCCGTACAACCTTGCTGCTTTTATCCAACTGGTGTGTGTATTTCTCATAGTCACTTAAAATAATGCCCATATAAAGCATATCGATCAATGCCATCTGCGTGGTCCTTGAAAAGATTGCATCCCCATATAACAACTGTTTTTGGGAGCTTTTTAAGACCACATCGCCCCATTTTTCCAGAAGGGTCTGCCCAAAATTTGTGATAACTACAACCTTCGCCCCTGCTTTTTTCGCAATTTTCACTGTATCCACCACATCTTTGGACTGCCCAGAATAAGAAATGGCGATCACTGTGTCATCCTGATGCAGACTCGAGGCAGAGATTCTCTGCAGGTAATAATCCGTATAATACTGGCAGTCTATCCCCAGATATAACAGCTTTGTCATCAGATCCACTGCGGTCGCCGCCGAATTTTCCACACAGAAAATATGCACTCTTCTGGCATTTGAGATCAGCCTTACTGTCTCTTTTAGATCGCTACGGCAATACTCTTGAGCATTTCTTCCATCATGGCGATTGTTCCGGATACCACCTTGCCCGGAACACTCTCCATGGTATCCTGCGGTTTGAGCTGATACCCGTAAAGCACCCGTTCTGCATCTTTCTTTTCTGAAGTACGAAGCTGCGCGTAATGACTTTTGATCAAAAATTCCACGGACTGTTCCATGTTTTCACCCCTTGTAAAAATACTACAAAATCAAAGGCCCTTTCTTTCTGCCTCTTTTTATTTTGCCTTCTTCTATTTTATCCCAGAACTTCTATTTTTCTCTGTTAAACGTTTGTAAAATCTGATATTCTTTACATAAGAGAGAGTTTATCAACTTGATTATTTTAAGAGTAAGGGGATTATTATGACACAAAAACAACCGATAAATCAGATCACCGAGGGTGTGATCTGGAAACAACTTCTATTGTTCTTCTTTCCGATTTTGCTCGGAACCTTTTTTCAACAACTGTACAACACCATTGATACTGTCATTGTCGGACAATTTGTCGGAAAAGCAGCACTTGCCAGTGTGGGCGGTTCCTCTGCACAGATCGTGGCTCTGATCGTGGGCTTTTTTACCGGTCTGTCTTCGGGTGCTTCTGTTTTGATCGCCCAGTACTTCGGTGCGAGAAATGAACATGCTGCCAGTGACGGACTTCACAATGCCTATGCAATCTCCATCGTGGGAGGAATCCTGCTCGGAATCATCGGATTTTTCGCTACACCATCTATGCTCCGACTGATGAACACCCCCGATGAGATCATGCAGGACTCCGTGATCTATCTCCGGATTTATTTTGCAGGTATTATTTTTGTTTTCCTATATAATATGGGTTCCAGTATTCTGCGCGCCGTGGGAGATTCCAAACGTCCGCTTTATTATCTGATTGCCTGCTGCCTGCTGAACATCATACTTGATGTATTGTTTGTAGTCGCTTTCCACATGGGCGTGCTGGGAGTCGCCGTTGCAACCTTGATCTCCCAGGCATTCAGCGCCCTGCTCGTGACACGCAAGCTTCTTCGTTCGGAGGGAATGTTAAAGCTTTCCTTCTCCCGCATCCGGTTCCACGGATCGGTCCTGAAAAATCAGTTGAAGCTTGGACTTCCTACCGGATTCGAAGCAATCCTGTTTGCCATTACCAATATCGCCATTCAATCCGCAGTCAACACCTTTGGAACAGATACTTCTGCCGCCTGGTCTGCCTACGGAAAACTGGATGCGATCTTCTGGATGGTAAGCACTGCCTTTGGAATCTCCATCACTACTTTTGTGGGTCAGAACTACGGCGCCGGAAAACTGGACCGGATCCGCAAGAGTACCCGTGTCTGCCTGATCATGGACGCACTGATATCCGCTGTATTGGTTATTTTCCTGATCGCAGCCAGAAAAATTTTGTTCAGCCTGTTTACAAATGATGAGACCGTCATCCAGATCGGATGTGAGATGCTTGTCCTGATCACTCCCTGGTACATTGTATATGTATTCATCGAAGTACTTGCCGGTGCACTGCGCGGAGTCGGTGATGTCATCGTGCCGGTGATCATCACGCTGCTTGGTATCTGCGTGATGCGAATCGCCTGGCTGATCGGCGTGCTGAAGATTTCTCCGACAATTTCTGCGATCATCTTCAGCTATCCGGTCACCTGGCTTTTGACAGCACTGTTTTTTATTGGGTATTATCTGTATAAACAGAAAAAGTTTTCCTGATTTTTCTACTTCATCCGAAAAATCGGACTGATCTTCTTATAGATTAAAAATACGATCAATGACACCAGCACACCTTTCAGAAGATTAAACGGTGTCACTGCAAACAGGATCAGTGTTGAGACACTTGTAATCTTTGCATTGATCGCTGTTCCCATCTCTACCAGAGCATTCAGCGGCATTCCAAATGCTTTGGCATACACCGGAAGCAATACATATGCATTCATCAGTCCTCCGATCACCGTCATCAATACCGTGCCTGATGCCATACCGATCAACGCACCTGTTCTTGTATGCTTTTTATGGTAGATCAATCCTGCCGGCACAATAAATGCACATCCGATCAGAAAGTTGGCTACCTCTCCAACTCCCGCTGTCTGAGTTCCGCTGATAACAATATGCAGCAGATTTTTGATCAGCTCAATTCCCACACCCGCAAGCGGTCCCATTGTAAAACATCCAATCAGAACCGGTACTTCACTGAAATCAATCTTGTAAAATGTGGGTGCAAACGGAAGCGGAATGTCGAATGTCATCAACACCACTGCAACTGCGGAAAGCATTCCGACAAGCGCCAGTGTTCTTGCACCTATTTTCTGTGTACTCTTCTCTGCTGTGTTTGTTTGTGTACTCATGTTTTTTCTCTCCTTCAAAATACATCAAAATTTTGATAAAGAAAGAAAACCTTCCGGATTGTGTGCCAAGACAAAAACAGACCCCGGATCAAAAAATCCAGGGTCTCTCTCTTGCCTTTTTGCACATACATCTTCTTTCATCCAGACTTTACTGTTGGTACCGGAATTTCTGATCTGCAGATCACCGGTTCAGCCATCCTCCACTCTTAGCAGAAAACAGGTCGCGGACTTTACCGCCAGTTGGGACTTACACCCGACCCCGAAGATTTATTTCTTATCTGCACCCCATTATAGTGCTTTCTGGCATGCAATTCAAGTAATTTCTGTAAATTTGATTATTTTCTGTTCGTACTCACGTTTTTATCGTATATGATCGCCAGCCCTTTTAACAGAAGGTCATCATCCAATGTAATTTCCCGTTTACAATGAGGTACTATTTTTTTCGCAAGTCCACCGGTTGCCACTACAGTTGCTTTTTCTCCGAGAGCTTCTTCCATACGATCAATAATGCCATCCATTGCCGATGCACTACTGTAGATCACGCCGCTCTTCATACAGTCTACCGTATTTTTCCCGATGATCTGTTTCGGTGCTTCCAGACTGATCCCGCTCAACTGAGATGCATTTGCAGTCAGAGAATCCACGGACACCTGAATTCCCGGATAGATCATCCCGCCGATATAGTCTTTGTTTTTATCGATCACACAAACTGTATTGGCCGTACCCAGATCAAAAATGATCAACGGTACCGGATACTGTGCCACACCTGCAACAGCTCCCACAATCAGATCGCTTCCCACTGAAGAAGGGTTGTCCATCCGGATATTCAGTCCGGTCTTTACTCCGGCTCCCACGACCATTACATTTTTTTTCAAAATTTTTTCCAGCGCCAGTTTCGCTGCATTGGTCACCTGTGGTACAACCGAGGAAATAATTCCCCCCTCGATCTGCTCCACATCAATATGATAAATATCCAGAACTGTCTTAATGTCGATCGCATACTCGATTTCTGTTTTCTGATGAACGGTTGAGAGCCTTTCTACAAACAGACACTCCTTGTTCTGAATACATCCGATCACTATATTTGTATTTCCGATATCAATCGCTAAAACCATGTGTAAATCCCAGTCTTTCTTTCATATTTTTCTTCATCAGCGTTCTTCCGATCAATGCCGTGAGCACTCCTGCAACAATCGCCTCCGGAACTCCGTTGATTCCGATGATCGACAGAATAAATCCATAAACCGCTTTCACCGCAACTCCATTTGCCGCCGCATACGTATCCTTAAAAAACAGATAAATCAAATTCATAACCAACAATGTATTTGTCAGTGAACCGCCTACTCCCGCCAAAATCAGTCCGATTTTGGAAACACCTGTTGATTTGCTGCATTTTTTCACCAATTTGTAAATATAATGCGGAACGACTCCTGTCAGAATACGCGGAACAAAACAGATGATCACGCTGCCGATCCCTCCGCTGAATTCTCCCATACTGTAAAATGGGGTAAATACAAAAGAAGTCACGGTCGGATTCACTGTATTATTAATAAAGCTGGTCAGTCCAAACAGCAGTCCCAGCAGAGCTCCCGTCTTTGGTCCCATCAAAAGAGATGCCAGAATCACCGGAATATGGATAATCGTTGCTCTTGTAAATCCCAGCGGGATATATCCGAGAAAAGGGGTGAACGCCATGATTACAATAATAACTCCAAAAATTGCCGTCTGTACCATATGCCGTGTGCGCACACTGCTGCCTGTTGTCTGTGTTTTGTTTGTTGTCTGATTCATAAATTGCCTCCTTGTTATCATTCTCTTTCGAGATACAATACTGATTTGCACAGAATTTTTATTCTGTCTCCATATTAATTTGTTGCTTTTAAAATTTCGTCCAGGATCCTTAAGGCTGTCTCCTCTTTCGTCATTTTTCCGAGTGAAACTTCCTCCTGCCCGGTAATGATCGTCACCACATTGGTATCTCCGGCAAATCCTGCCCCTTCTACCTTCAGATTGTTTGCCACGATCATGTCAAGATGCTTCTTTTCCAGTTTTTTTCTGGAATTCTCCAGCATATTCTCCGTCTCCATGGAAAAACCGCATAAAAACTGATGCTCTTTTTTATGCTCTCCCAGAAACTTCAGGATATCATCTGTACGCTCCATTGGAATCGCCAGATCATCGTCCTTCTTTTTCATCTTTTCACTGCTCACTGATTTTGGCCGGTAATCTGCCACTGCAGCTGCTTTGATGATAATGTCCTGATCTTTGGCCCTCTTTGTGACCTCTTCGTACATCTCTTTTGCTGTTACCACGTCCACCACGTGAACAAATTCCGGTTTTGCAATGGATGTCGGACCACTTACCAGCGTCACTTCTGCTCCGCGCAGCATACACATTTTTGCAATCGCATATCCCATCTTTCCGGTGGAATGATTGGTAATAAATCTGACCGGATCGATCGATTCCTGTGTCGGACCTGCCGTCACCAGCACCCGTTTACCCTGCATATCTTTTTCATATGCGATTTCTCTTAAAATGTACTGTAACAGCAGCTCCGGCTCGGGCATCTTCCCGGCTCCGGTATCCCCGCATGCGAGGTATCCCACTGCCGGACTGATCACCTCATATCCATAGTGTTCCAGAATTTTAAGATTGTCCTGCAGGATCGGATTATCGAACATGTTTGTGTTCATTGCCGGTGCAATGATCTTTTTACACTTACATGCCATAACTGTCGTCGTCAGCATATCATCTGCGATCCCGTGCGCGATCTTTCCGATCACATTGGCACTGGCCGGTGCCACTAAAACCACATCCGCCTGCTTGGCAAGTGCCACGTGCTCTACACTGTACTGAAAATTCCGGTCAAACGTATCCACCAGACATTTGTTCCCTGTCAAAGACTCAAATGTGATCGGATTGATAAAATTAACCGCGTTTTTGGTCATCAGTACCTGCACATTGGCATGCAGCTTTTTCAGTGCACTGGCAAGCGATGCGATCTTGTACGCAGCAATACTTCCGGACACCGCAAGTACTACTGTTTTGCCTTTCAGCATAAAAATCCCCCTTTTCCTGTTTTGTAGCATCCCGAGATTCGGGTATACTCAGTTTCTGTTCCATTATATGGGATTATTCTGCAAATTGCAATTCTTAAACGTCAACTCCCGCCTTTTTAAGAAATTCCACGCATGGTCAGCTGAATTCGTTTCTTCTTCAGATCCACACTCATCACTTTCACATCAACGATATCTCCCACACTGACAGCCTCCAGCGGATGCTTGATATACTTGTCTGTAATCTGGGAAATGTGTACCAGTCCATCCTGATGTACCCCGATGTCCACAAAGACTCCAAAATCAATGACATTTCGAACAGTTCCTTTTAGGATCATCCCTTCTTTCAGATCTTTCATATCCAGCACATCCGTACGAAGGATCGGTTTTGGCATCTCATCTCTCGGATCTCTTGCAGGTTTTTCCAGCTCTTTTACAATATCACCGAGTGTGATTTCTCCGATTTCCAGCTCTTGAGACAGCTTTTTGTAATCTTTAACTGTTTTGGACAAACCGGACAGATTCCCTCCTGCCACATCCTCCAGCGTAAATCCCTGTCTCTCCAGTAGTTTTTCTGTCGCTCCATAAGACTCCGGATGAACCCCTGTGGCATCCAGCGGATTTTTCCCGCCCTGAATGCGCATGAATCCGGCACATTGTTCAAATGCTTTCGGCCCCAGCTTTGCGACCTTCAACAGATCTTTACGATCCTGGAACTTTCCGTTTTCCTCCCGATATGCCACAATGTTTTTGGCGATTGCACCGGAAATCCCGGAAATATAGGAAAGCAGAGGCGCTGATGCGGTATTCAGATCAACACCTACCTTATTTACACAGTCTTCCACAACTCCGCTCAGTGATTCACCCAGCTTTTTCTGATTCATATCATGCTGATACTGTCCCACGCCGATGGACTGTGGCTCGATCTTCACCAGTTCCGCAAGCGGATCCTGCAGCCTTCTTGCAATGGATGCCGCACTTCTCTGTCCCACATCAAACTTCGGAAATTCTTCGCTTGCCAGTTTGCTGGCTGAATACACGGATGCTCCAGCCTCATTGACGATCACATACTGCACTTTCTCCGGAATCTCTTTTAACAGCTCCACAATAAACTGCTCGGACTCCCTGGATGCTGTTCCGTTTCCAAGCGAAATCAACGTAATATGATATTTCGGAATGATCTTTTTCAATAAATCTTTCGATGCTTTGATCTTTGCAGGAGTCGTCGGGGCAGTCGGATAAATGACAGTCGTTCCCAATACTTTTCCGGTCGGATCTACCACAGCAAGCTTACATCCTGTACGGAATGCCGGGTCCCATCCAAGTACTACCTGGCCTGTGATCGGCGGCTGCATCAAAAGCTGATGCAGATTTTTCCCAAATACTTCGATTGCTCCATTTTCTGCTTTTTCTGTCAGATCACTGCGGATTTCTCTTTCAATCGCCGGACCGATCAGACGCTTATAGCTGCCTTCCACCGCTTCTTTGAGTGCCTGCTCTGTATCTAGATTCTTTCCGTGAAATATCTGTTTTTCCAGATAGCCAAGAATCTCTTCCTCCGGTGCCTCAATCTTCACTGTCAGGATCTTTTCTTTTTCTCCCCTGTTCAGCGCAAGAATGCGGTGTCCTGCCAGCTTTGACAATGGTTCTTCGAATTCATAATACATTTCATAAACCGACTCTGCTTCCGGATCTTTTGCCGTGGAGATCAATTTTCCTTTTTTCATGGTGATCTTTCGAATCCAGCTTCTGTAGTCTGCCTCATCCGAAATTGATTCTGCAATGATATCTTTTGCTCCGGCAATTGCATCTTCTGCGCAGACCACACCCTTTTCTTCCGATACATATTTTTCAGCTTCTTCTAAAAGCGGCATTTTCAGCTTCTGGAGGATAATCACTGCCGCCAAAGGCTCCAGGCCTTTTTCTTTTGCGATCGTTGCCCGTGTTCTTCTCTTCGGACGATACGGACGATACAGATCTTCCACCACGACAAGTGTCCCTGCTTCCAGGATCTGACTTTTCAATTCCTCTGTCAGTTTTCCCTGTTCTTCAATGCTGGAAAGTACCTGCTCTTTTTTCTCTTCCAGATTTCTCAAATACACAAGACGCTCGTGCAATTTCCGCAGCTGTTCATCATTGAGAGATCCTGTTGCTTCTTTTCGATATCTTGAAATAAACGGGATCGTATTCCCTTCATCAATCAATTTTACAGCTGCATCTACTTGCCAGCGCTTTACTTCCAGTTCTTCTGTCAATTTTTGATTAATATCCATGTTGTTTTCCTCACTTTTGTTATTATTTTTTCCCTTGCCCTCATGAAAAATCGAATAACTGGTGCTATTATAACACAGGTTTCTGTTTTGAAACTACAAAAAAGATTTACGCTCCTTCGATTCTTTGCTATCATAAAAAGAAAAAGGAACTGTACATATTCTATGAACCGAACGATCACATATTTGATTTCCGACAAAGATGCCGGATTTACCATTGAGCAAAACTTAAGACACCGCGGATATTCCGCCAAAAACATTACCCATTTAAAAAAGACACCAGAAAGTGTCCTGTTAAATGGTATATGGGTTCACATGACACACCACCTGACATCCGGAGATGAACTGGTGATCCGGATTGTAGAAGAGCAATCTTCAGAACGGGTTCCTCCGGTAGAACATCCCATCCATATTGTCTATGAGGATGAAGATATTCTCGTCATCGACAAGCAGGCCGGGATGCCGATCCACCCCTCTTTGAACAACTACTACAATTCTCTGGCAAATGCACTCGCCTGGTATTTTGAGCAGCAGAAGAAACCCTTTATCTTCCGCTGTGTGAACCGGCTGGACCGTGATACTTCAGGACTGACCATCATTGCCAAACATGTAGTCAGCGCCGCGATCCTGTCCTCCATGAATGCAAGACGGGAAATTCACCGGGAGTACCGTGCCATCGTGCGCGGACATCTCACTCCGGAATCCGGTGTCATTACCGCTCCGCTTGGCAGAAAAGACAGTTCCATCATTGAGCGAACCGTAGATTTTGACCACGGAGAAAAAGCAGTCACCTACTATCAGTTTCTGGAAGAAAAAAACGGCCACAGCCTTGTCTCACTCCGGCTGGGAACCGGACGCACCCATCAGATCCGGATTCATATGAAATACATCGGTTTTCCTCTGGTCGGAGACTATCTGTACAACCCTGATATGGAATACATCACCCGACAGGCTCTGCACTCCTATCGTCTGACGTTTCTCCATCCCATCACCGGGCAGAAAATGGATTTTACTGCTCCTCTTCCCGATGATATGAAAAAGATCCTGAACTGACTGCAGGATCTTTCTTTATATCTGTTGTTCTGTTATGCTTCTTCTGTAAATGCAATTAAAAGCTGATGTAAAATCCGGTGCAGATGCGGCAGATATTCCTGCATCGTGACCGGCTGCTTATAAAGAATACAGTTATAACTTGTAGAACCGAGCAGCTCTATAATCGTAAACAACAACAACTCCGGCTCTTCACATTTCACATTAAATTTGTTTAATGCCTCCAGATAATGTTCGTAAAATCCCTGTGCCTCCGGAAACTCTGTGCTGGAAAACGCGTTTTTAAAAATGCCCCAGGACAGGTTCTTTGCAATAAATTGCATCAGCGAATGCTGTTTTTCAAATCTTCCAATAATGTAATCTGTCAAAAACAGAACCTCTTCCTCAAAGCTGTTGATTTCCTTCTTGTCCAGTTCTTTATGTGCATCTTCAAACAGCTTTCCTGCCTGATATGCAATCAGCCTGTCCCGCAGATCGTACTTGTCCTTGAAATATAAATAGAATGTTCCTTTTGCAAGACCTGCCTTATTTACAATATCGGATATGGTTGTCTTTGCAAAACCTTTATCCGTAAACAATTCATACGCCGTCTGAAACAGTGCATTCTTCTTTCGTTTCTTATTGGTTTCTGCCTTTCCCATTTTCATTCCCCCTGGTATTTCTTGACTTTTGCAGTATCCCTGCAACTGTATCCTTAATTATCAGGCAAATTTTTTAGAAAGTCAATAAAAATGACCTTTTTTCATTTTTTGTTCGCAGATTATTGACTATTAGTCATTTTGCACTGCAATGTGAAGTATAGAAAAAAGATAGGGGATGATATCATTGGTCAAAACTGGCAAATGGATTGCCAGGCACAGAATTCCAGGCAAATGCTTCCGGTAACACAGAACTTGCCTCTCAGCTTCAGGCTTCCATCACAGCACTGGTAGCAGCGCAAGCTCAGGCAGGAAATTTGAGCAGCTCTCTGCAGCCTCTTGCCTCTGTTACAAACGAAGGCAGTGTCCAACTTCCAACACTGGATACCAATGCACTGACGCAGACAATAACACAGATTTCCACTGCTTATGAAAGCATTGAATCCTCTTTTGCAAAACTATCAACAAAGCTTCCGGAAATTCAAAAACAACTGGATCAACTCTCTAACATCAAACTTCCGGAAAACGCAATGTCTCAGTTAAAAGACAATGTGGACAAAATCAATGCTGGTATGAAAGTTCTGGATCAAGGACTGACCACCGTATCCAAAAACATGGGACTTCTGGACAAATCCACAGATTCTCTCTCAACTGCAGCAGACGGCATTAACACCTTACTCGGCGGCTTTAAACAACTGAACGGCTACAATCAGACATTACTCGACGGAGCATCCAAATTGAAAGCAAACAGTCCTTCTCTCGTTGCCGGTATCAATACTCTGGCGGGCGGTACAGACGAACTTGCTTCCGGACTCAACACACTCGGCTCCCAATTATGCAGCGGATCGGAACACTCGCAGCAAACAGTGCTGCACTTCGAGACGGTGCTTCCACACTCCTTTCCGGAACAACAGAGCTTTCCAAAGGCGGAACCATATTGCAAAATGGAAGTAAGCAGGTAAAGACGGAATCACACAACTCCAGGATGGCGCCCGCACATTAAAAGACGGAATGCAGGAATTTAATGAGCAAGGTACCCGTAAACTGAAAGATACTGTTGAAAAGGAATTAGGCAATATTCTCGACCGATTAGAATCCCTGACCTCTGATCAGTGCAGCTATGACACCTTCAGTGGAAAGGCAAAAGATATGGAAGGAAATGTAAAATTCGTCATTGAAACAGATGCGATTAAATAAGATGAACAACACACATTGATAAGAGCATCCCTGTCAAGATACTGGATCTTCATAACTCAAAAACCTTGACGGGAATTTATTGTTGCAAAATAAGTTATCCTTACTATATAAAAGATCATTTCTTATAAACAAAAATATCGCAAAACTGTTTATTACAACAATTCTACGATATCATCTTCTCTCATAAAGTCAGTAATGCCGGCGACCGGAATCGAACCGGTACGGGAGTATAAGTCCCGCAGGATTTTAAGTCCTGTGCGTCTGCCAGTTCCGCCACGCCGGCATTACTGGCTTTATGAAAATGGGACCTACAGGGCTCGAACCTGTGACCCTCTGCTTGTAAGGCAGATGCTCTCCCAGCTGAGCTAAGATCCCAGAATAACAATTTTCTTTTTTCTTTTAAAACGACCCAGAAGAGACTCGAACTCTCGACCTCCGCCGTGACAGGGCGGCGCTCTAACCAACTGAGCCACTGGGCCAT
>PPYF01102952.1_pt1 | contig 21403 bp, 18 predicted proteins | sample 1559871 | NCBI WGS metagenome assembly PPYF01 (sample SAMN08240021, study PRJNA423297) | Human gut metagenome, whole genome shotgun sequencing project.
AAACTGATCTGCGAGGCGATTATCCCGTTTGAAAATACGGCATGTGAACTGTGGATTCAGTTTCCGGACAAAGAGACGTTTCTTGCGGACGAAAAAAAGGTCTATGAGATGCTTCGGACATCAGAAGGAAATGACAGTGTTGTCATTTATTGCGCGAAAGAAAAAGCGATCAAAAGGCTTCCAGCGAACTGGAATATTCGTGTGGATAAAGAAATTCTCAGCAATATGACAAATTATTTTGGCGAAAAAAGAATAAAAGTAGTAGAAAAACACATTGAAAACATTTGAAAAATGGTATAGAATTGTATAAAAATGAAAACAATTCAAATAATACATACATGGAATGATGGAGGATTAACAATGAACGATACAATTCAGACAATCGGAATCTTAACAAGTGGCGGTGATGCACCGGGAATGAATGCTGCAATTCGTGCAGTTGTAAGAACAGCTTTAGGAAAAGGACTTCGTGTCAGAGGAATCAGACGTGGTTACCACGGATTATTACAGGAAGAGATCATCGATATGACAGCAAGAGACGTATCTGATATTATCCAAAGAGGTGGTACAATCCTGCAGACAGCAAGATGTAAAGAGATGCGCACAGAGGAAGGTCAGCAGAAAGCGGCAGCAATCTGTAAAAAATATGGAATTCAGGGTCTTGTTGTAATCGGTGGAGACGGTTCTTTCGCCGGAGCGCAGAAATTGTCAAATCTTGGAATCAACACAATTGGTATTCCGGGAACAATTGACTTGGATATTGCATGTACAGAATACACAATCGGTTTTGACACAGCTGTAAATACAGCGATGGAAGCAATCGATAAAGTACGTGACACATCAACTTCACATGAAAGATGCAGCGTGATTGAGGTTATGGGACGTGATGCAGGATATCTTGCATTATGGTGTGGTATTGCGAATGGAGCGGAACGCATCCTTATGCCGGAAGAACATGACTATGATGAAGACAAGATTATCGCTGACATTATTGGAAACAGAAAACGTGGTAAACAACACTATATCATTATTAACGCAGAAGGTATTGGTGATTCCATGAATATGGCAAAGAGAATTGAAGAGGCAACAGGTATGGAGACAAGAGCGACAATTCTTGGACACATGCAGCGCGGAGGAAGCCCGACATGTAAAGACAGAGTATATGCGTCTATCATGGGAGCAAAAGCTGTTGACTTATTGTTAGAAGGAAAGACAAACCGTGTCGTTGGTTATCAGCACGGCGAGTTTGTTGATTATGATATCAATGAAGCATTGCAGATGCACAAAGAGATTCCGGAATACGCATATCGAGTTTCTAAAGATCTTGCACTTTAATCAGAAAAATTTTCAAAAAGAACTTTTGGATTTCCAAAGGTTCTTTTTTTCCACTTGAAAAGAATGACAAGAGAGGGTAAAATGAAAAGATGATATAGTATAAAAGGAGAATATCGTTTTGAGTATAGATAATAAAAATGCAGCACCAGTAGGGGTATTTGATTCCGGAGTAGGTGGTCTTACTGTTGCGAGGGAAATCATGCGTCAGCTTCCGAATGAGAATCTGGTATATTTTGGAGATACCGCACGTGTGCCGTACGGAAGTAAATCGAGAGACAATATCATTCGCTATTCCAGACAGATTATCCATTTCCTGAAGACAAAAGGGGTGAAAGCGATCGTGATCGCATGCAATACGGCGAGTGCACTGGCTTTGGATGTCGTTCGAGAGGAAAGTGATATTCCAATTATCGGGGTGGTAGAGCCGGGAGCAAGAGCGGCGCTTCAGATTACACAGACGAAAAAGATCGGGGTGATTGGAACGGAAGCGACTGTGCAGAGTGCGATGTACGGAAAGATCATCAAAGGATTAGATCCGACTGTTTCCGTTATTGGGAAAGCTTGTCCATTGTTTGTACCTTTGGTGGAGGAAGGATTTGCAAAGCATAAGGTTACGGAAGAGATCATTGATTATTATCTCGCATCGATGAAACAGTCCGATATAGATTCGCTGATTCTTGGGTGCACCCATTATCCGCTCCTTCGTTCGAGAATCCGCGCGTATCTGGGAGATAAGATTCAGCTTGTGAATCCGGCCTATGAGACTGCGATGGATTTAAAATATATTTTGAAAGAAAGCGGTATGGAGAACGCCGGAAAAGAAGGGGAGCATGCGACATATTCCTTCTATGTAAGCGATGCTGCGGACAAGTTTAAACAATTTGCGAACTCAATTCTCCCATATGATATTGAGACGACACAACAGATTAATATAGAAGAATATTAGGTGATGAGATGACAAAAGATGTACTGATAAATATTTCAGGATTACAGGTAGACGTAAATGAGATGGAGAATAATGATGAACCAATTGAGACGATTAGTACTGGTAATTACTTCTTTAAAAATGGGAAACACTATCTCTTATTTGAGGAGGTATCAGAGGGTGTGCCGGGAGTTACGAAGACTCAAATCAAAATAAAAGGAGAAGACAGTCTTGAAGTGCTTAAACGAGGCGTTTCCAATGCACATATGATTTTTGATACAAAGAGAAAGAACCGCTCTTATTATGAGACACCGTATGGCCAGTTGAATCTTGGGATTTTTACAAGAAATATTAAGATTGATGAAAAGGAAGACAACATTAACATCAAGGTGGAGTATGCGTTGGATGTGAATTATGAACCACTTGCGGAATGCACGATACGAATCAATGTAAAGCCGAAAGGATCAAAAGAGTTTTCTATATACGAACAGATGAAATTTTAAAAGGAACTGCGCACGCAGTTCCTTTTAAATGCTATTTTTTAAATCTTGCAAAAAGTCCTTTTTTCTTTTTGACCGGAGTCTCAAGAGGACCTCTAAGTCCCTTTACACCTGTAATGTAGATTCCGCTTACAACGGCTCTTACTTCTTTTTTCACAGGGATAAGTGGAAATACTTTTTCGTCACACATTAAAGTCATTACTTTTGGACCGACCTTCGCTTTTACGACAGCAACTTTTGCTCTGCGAAGATACTTCGGTGTGTTATCGATTACAACAGCTGGAAAACCGGCTTCTTTTAGCTTCATACGCTTTTTGTCAATGACAAGCATAGTCACATTCTGTGCGGCTGCTTCGAGCTGCTGTTGCTGTTCTGCCTGTTTCTTCTCCGCTTTTTTTCCGAAGAAATACAATACGGCTAAAACAATAATCAGAACTACTAAAATAACGAGCAGTGTTATGGTAATTGGACTCACGACAAACCTCCCAATATGTAATTCTATGTAAATAATCCGCTTTTACACAAATAATATTGTATCATTGTTTGGAAAGAAGTGCAAGTGAAAGTGTAAAGAGCACAGGGAGAAAAACAGAGGATAATTACGATTTATAGTGAAAAATGTGTGAAAAATTTGTGAAATAGTAATAGAAAGTCTTTTCAATGAATGGCAAATGTGCTATATTTAATAAGATACTGAAAACAAACAAATAGGAGAGAGTCATGAAAAAGAAAATTATAGCAGCATTGGTTGGAATATGCACAGTGGTAGTAATGACCGGATGTGGGAATAAAGGAATTTCTAACGATAAGATTACAATTAAACAATATAAAGGATTGGAAGTAGAAAAAGTGGATCCGGTAGAGGTTACGGACACTGATGTGGAGGACAGCATTAATTCTACGCTTCAGACAAAGAGTACACAGAATGATATTACAGACCGCCCGGCACAGGAGGGTGACGTGGTTACTATCGATTATGAAGGAAAGAAAGACGGCGTTGCATTCGATGGAGGAACAGCACAGGATCAACAGCTTGAGCTTGGTTCAGGATCATTTATTGACGGGTTTGAAGATGGCATTGTCGGACACAATATCGGAGAGACATTTGATCTGAATCTGACATTTCCAGAGGATTATCAAAGTGAAGAATTGGCTGGACAGGCAGTTGTATTTACCGTTACATTGGACAAGATTTCAGAAGTGATTGTTCCGGAGTTGACAGATGAATTGGTAGCAGAGCTTTCTGAATCCGCAAAGACAATTGAAGATTACAAAAAAGAAGTAAAAGAAGATTTGGAGACTTCCAATAAGCAGGCAGCAGAGTCTGAGCAACAGCAGAACGTATGGGATGCTTTGATGGAACAGTGTACAGTTGAAAAATATCCAAAAGACAAAAAGCAGGAGACAATCGATAATATTACAACACAGTACGGTTCGATTGCTTCTATGTATGGAATGGATGATGTTGATACATTCTTAGAGCAGGCATTTGGTGTTACTTCTGAGGTGATGGCAGAGAACATTATCAAACAGGAATATGCAGTGGATTTGATTGCAGAGAAAGAAAATTTAAAAATTTCTGATGAAGAGTACAAAAAAGGTTTGGAAGAATACGCAACACAGTATGGTTATACAGATTCCGCAGAGCTTGAAGATGCTGTTGGAAAGAAAGAAGTGAAACGAGCACTGTTACAGGATAAAGTGACAGACTGGCTTGTAGACAATTGCAAATTAGTAGAAAAAGATTCAAAGGATTCTTAAAAAATGAAGGGATTGTGGAGACACAATCCCGTTTGATTATTGTGAATTTTGCTGGCTTTGCTTTCGATACTGACCGGGTGTCATTCCGGTCTCTTTTTTGAAGACACGGATAAAAGTTTCTGTGTTTTCGTAACCGAGAGAAAGGGAAATACTGCTGATGGTATCAGTTGTGTTTACCAGTAATCGTTCTCCCTTGCGTATTCGCAAGGCTTTTTTCCAGTCATTAAATCCCATTCCGGTGGTATTTTTAATCAGTTTAGAGCAGTAAGAAAGGGAAAATCCGAAATGTTTGGAAATGTCTGTAAGGGTTACTGTGTCAATATGTTCCTGAATGTAATTCAATACTAAAAAGTCATCTAACTGCCGGCTTTGCATGAAAAAATAGGAAGATTCCATGGTATCCTGAAAGCGTCTCATTGTGTCAGCGCTGAGATAAGTCAGCATTCCGATGAGAATTTGATCAGAAAATCCATCATGATTCAAGTGTTCGTAGTACATTTTTAAGACAAAGGATTTCCACGAATCTTTTGTGTGGTAAACTAAATATTCCAATTGGTGCTGGTTATAGAGCCCTTCTTTAAAAAACTTACTTTGAATATCATCTCCCTTGGCAAGAGGAAGGAACATCTGGTGAAATGTCTTTTGCTGGATCAGGATATTAAACACGATAGAATCATCTTGAAATACTTCCATTGTATGATATACGCCAGGGGCAATAAAAATCACATCGCCATCCGAAAAATATTTTCTGTTTGCTCCGATATTTTGCGCACAAGACCCATGATACACAAATACAATTTCAAAAAAATTATGTCGGTGGAGAAACGCCGGCGTATAGCGATTATGCATACTGATATAGACATTTCTAGAGTCGCCCTCTTTGAAGTATTCTTCATCATTCATCTCATATGAAATAATTTCAGGAAGGAGCTCTGGTATTACGAGATGACGTCTCGTGGCATCTCCTTTGTCAATTTGGGATAAAAATTCTTTGAGCCCTTCAGAACTATGACCAGCATGGTAATAGGCTTTATAAAATTCTTCGTCTTCGTTTAAACGGAAGATATCTTTTTTCAAAGTATCATATTTTGAGATCATAAATCAAAATCCTCTCTATTTTTTATTTGTGTATCAGGGCTGCAGATTGTTCAATATTACTCATATTTTCACATAGAGTGCAAAAAAAGTCAATTATGTGGACTAATGTGCCAATTAAAAATGCTTTGCCTCTTCTATATAATAAGGACAGAATAAAACATGACAAATGAGAGGAGTGAACAATATGGACCAGCAGAAAAGTGTGGGTATGTTATCCAAAAGTTTTTTATACCGACAGAGATTGGGGTATGGACTGGGAGACTTTGCCTGCAATTTGATCTGGCAGGTAATATCGTTGTACCTATTGTATTTTTATACAGATGTGGTACATCTAGGAGCAAAGTCCATAGCAGTAATGTTTATGATATGCAGGGTGATTGATGCAATTACAGATGTGCTGGTAGGATTTGCAATCGATAAGACAAAAACAAGATGGGGGAAAAGCAGACCTTGGTTCTTGTTTGGGGCAGTTCCATTTGCTGTGGCTGCGTTTTTGGCTTTTAGTGTGCCGGATATATCGCCGGATGGAAAGTTACTCTATGCTTACGCAACTTACATTTTTCTATCATTTATGTATACGGTGGTCAATATTCCTTTGGCATCGATTTTGCCGACTTTGACAGATGACATGAATGAAAGGACTGTTTTGGCAACTTGGAGAAAATTTCTTGCTTTTCTAGGATCTTCTATCGTGTCGGCTACGGCTCTGACTCTTGTGCAGGTAACCGGAAGAGGGAATGAAGCTTTGGGATTCCGAATTGTTATGGGAATGTTTGGAATTGTGGGCTGCGTTTGTTTCTTTTTGACATTTTTCCTTGTGAGGGAAAATAATCTTCAAGAAAACATAAAAAGTGCAACATTAAAAGAAACGATAATGTCACTTGGGAAAAATACTCCGTGGAAGGTGTTTGCCGTAAACATCATGTTTATGTGGACCGGTTATTTTTTGCAGTCATCAGCATTGGTTTATTACTACAAATATTATATTGGAAGTACATCTATGGCCTCTATGGTCGCAACAATCATGACGGTTATTCCTATGGCTGCAAATTTGACAGTGCCATTTCTCGCAAAACGTTTGGGAAAGAGAAATCTGTATTCCGGCGCTGCGATGATTCAGTTGGCGGGGCTTGTTGTTATTTTTTTAGGAAAGTACAACACAGGCATCATATTGGCAGGTGCTGTCATCTCTGCTTGCGGATATGGAGTAAAAGAAAGTATTTACTTTTCTATGCAGGCTGATCCGGTGGATTACGGAGAGTGGAAAACAGGGATTCAGGCAACGGGAATGCTGTCATCTTTAAATGGTTTTCTGGGGAAAGTGGCGCAGGCAGCAGCGGGCGGGATCTCGGGTCTGCTTCTGGCGTGGGGAGCATATGATTCAACAGCTGTGGTACAGACGAAAGAGGCGCTTATAGCTATCAAGGCGATGTATCTTTATATTCCGATGATTCTGTTGGTTTGCTCTATTGTGACAATGCATTTTTATAAATTAGATCAGCAATTTCCGCAGATTCAAAAAGATTTAGAAACTAGAAGAAAAGAGGTAAAATGACAATGAATGAAAAAGTAAACAAAAAACAGTATATGCCACTGGTTGTGGCAGCGGGTATCGGGTCCATGCTGGGATCCGGAATCATTATCGGTTTATCGGCAACAGTTACGGTATGGCAGAGTGGCCTTGGATTGACAGATGGACAGGTGGGGATCTTGTCAGGGGCATTGACGTTTGCTATTGCGGCAGGATCTTTGCTGGCAGGAAATATTACAAAAGCGTTAGGATTGATTCGTTCTTTTAATTATCTGAATCTGCTGTATGCAATTGGCGCAGGAATTTGTGTATTATCAGGAAATTTTTCGATGCTTTTGGCAGGACTTATTTTGGCGGGATTCGCATCAGGTGCAGATCTTCCGATTAGTTTAACCGTGATTTCACATGATGCACCAGATGAAAAAACATCGGCAGGACTGGTAGCTTCGACGCAGGTATTCTGGCAGATTGGTGTTTTAGCATCTTATCTTATGGCGTTTATTGTTTCAAAAACAGAAGGTGCTTTGGGCGCCAGAATTGTATTTGGCATTCTTGCCGGTTTTGCGGCAGTAGCATTTTTATGGAGAACATTTTCACCGAAATTTAAGGAATTTCACGAGGCAGGTAATAGATATCGCGCTGCTGAAGGCGCCGGTATTTCGGAAGAAATTTCTTTTACAAGGCTTTTTAAAGGTGCAGAAAGCAAAAAGTATCTTTCCTTTTTTGCATGTATCATGATTTTTTACATTTGTTGGAATTTGTTGGCAAATACTTTTGGACAGTTTCAGACTTATATTTTAGTGAAAGCAAATGCATCACAGTCATTGGCAACAGGATGCGGTATCATCTTAAATATTGCAGGTCTTATCTGTGGTATCTTATTTGCTTCGGCAGCAGGAAGCAAGCATAGAAATAAATTTTTCTATGTAGGAATTGTGATTCAAGCGGCGGCTATGATTGGTATCGCTTTAGGAGGCGGTTCTGTATTTATGATCGTAATCATGATTGCCTGCTATAATATTGGAAATCAGTTTGCTGGAGAATCTATCTATAAAGTGTGGACACAGGAATCGTTCCCAGTGTCATCAAGAGCTTCTATGCAGGGATTCATCAATGGCTTTTCAAGATTCTGCTGCGGACTTTTTGCACTGATCACACCTATGTTGGTGGCGCCGGAAAGAATCCAAATTACGATGTATGGTTTTGCTGGTATTGTAATCATCAGTGCAGTGGCAGGATCTTGTATGTTGAAGCTACAAAGAAAACACGGAATCGGACAGATGAAATAGGAGGAAACGTTCATGGCATTTACATTTCAAATTAATAGTGGGGTGCAGTTTATCCATGATGAAGCCATGTTAAGTATGGCGGAGGTAAATCATCCTCAGATAAAAAAACAGACAGTGTTTCCAACAGCCATTGTGGACTTGGTAAAAGATGATACAAAATTAAATGGCTATGGAGTACAGGAAAGTGATAAGAAAATAGAGAATATTCATGAATATGGATTGAGACGAGATGAAAAATTGATTTTAGATTTTGGAGATCACAGAGTGGGGACCTTTAAAATTGATATTGATCAAACAGGATCTCCTATGGATGCACCTTTGTATTTAAGATTAAAATTTGCAGAGATGCCGGCAGAACTTGCAGCAGAGTCTTCTGAGTATGATGGATGGCTCAGCCGCTCATGGATTCAGGAAGAGATTGTACATATAGACGAGCTGCCGGCAACTTTGGAGCTCCCGAGAAGATATAGTTTTCGATATGTAGAGCTAAAAGTCATTGATACTTCACCAAAATGGCAGGCGGTATTTTACAATCCGATTGTGACGAGCGAAACCTCTGCGGACCTGCTGAAGGTGAAAAAGCCAGAATTGGAGGATGAAAAACTTTCAAAGATTTATGATGTGGGATTAAAGACACTTGCAGACTGCATGCAGGATGTATTTGAAGATGGACCAAAGAGAGACCGACGCCTTTGGTTGGGGGATTTGCGTCTTCAGGCTTTGGCGAATTATGCAACCTTCGATAATAAAGAGCTGGTACGTCGTTGTCTGTATCTTTTCGCGGGGATGACTACGGAAGAGGGGAAAATTTCGGCAAATGTCTTTGTGAAGCCGAAGAATATTCCCGATGATACGTTTTTGTTTGAGTATAGTTTGTTTTTTATCTCGACATTATATGACCTGAATGAGGCGCATCCGGATATTAAAATTGTAAATGAGTTGTATCCTACCTGCAAAAAGCAGATGGATATTACTCTTGGAATGTTTGACCAGGATGGAAAGTTGATGGTCGATGAGGACTATCCGGTGTTTGTGGACTGGTCTAATGAGTTTAACAAAGATACAGCAGGACAGGCGGAAGCTATCTATGTCTTAAAACAGTTTATAGAACTTGCTCGTTTGGTTGGAGAGGAAGAACTTGATAAGTATGAGAAAAGTCTCGAACTCATTTCTTCGTATGCAAGAAATAAACTATATAATTCAGAAAAGAAATTGTTTGTTACCACAGGAGATGAGTATAATATTGCGAGTCAGGTGTGGATGGTTCTGGCAAAAGTAATGTCTCCGGAAGAAAATAAAGAGATTATGACTACCATGATTCAAGAAATGTTTCCGGTAAAGAATATCGCGACTCCTTATATGTATCATCATATTGTGGAAGCGTTGTTTGAAGGTGGACTGGAAGAGGAAGCTGTGCAGCTTGTGAAAGACTATTGGGGAAAGATGATTGATCTTGGGGCAGACACATTTTGGGAAGCATTTGACCCGGATGATCCGGATTATTCACCTTATGGAAGCCCGATTTTAAATAGCTACTGCCATGCATGGAGCTGTACGCCGGTTTATTTGATACATAAATATGTTCTAAAAGATTTTCATGAGAAATGTTTGTAAAAGTAAAAAGTGGTCTATGAGGTAAGGTAAAGATAGGAAAAAGTATGAGAAAGGTCGCAGAGATGCGGTCTTTTTCTTTTGCTCATTTTCTTGAGTTACAGATAAAAATCAGTTAAAATAAAGTGTAGAAAGTAGAGGGACATGTTGAGAAAATTGGGCAATCACGTACTAGGAATGATTGGAGGATAAAGTAAATGAAACCATGGAACGATTTGTTTCGCACACATATATTGGAACGCGGACTGAATTATTATGAAGAAGATTGTGTCGCCTTACTGGAACAGACTTCAATCGGATATACAGCAGTAGTAGAAGGAACAGACGATTATGATGTGGAAATAGAGATTCGTGATGATCAAGTTTATGATATGGCATGTACATGCCCACATGCAGCAGAGGGAAATTATTGTAAACATATGGCGGCAGTCTTGTATGAGATAGAAGAAAGAGAGTCTGATACAAAAAAGACGGTGAATTCTCTCCAAACCGCCCAGAATCAAGAAAAGGAATTGAAAGAGATTGTTGAAGGAATACCAATAGAAGATTTACGGGAAATCTTATTTACGCTGGCAACTTCTGATAATTTTCTTTATAACAAGATTATGACAAAGTATGCGCCGATAACGTCATGTCATATGGATAGATTGAAGGAACAGGTGGATGATATTGGTTACCATTATTCCGATAGAGGCGGATTTGTAGATTATTATCATGCAACAGATTATACAGATGCGTTGAACAACCTCTTGGATGAAAATATTCCGCTATTACTGGAGAAAAATTGCAGAATGGAAGCATTTGAATTAGTCAATTGTGTCTTTTATGAGATTGGGAATCGGGATATGGATGATTCGGATGGGGGCACATCATTTGTAGCGAACAATTGTTATGAATATTGGCAAACAATATTGTATGAATGTAATGATGAAGAAAAAGAAAAGATGTTTCAGTGGTTTCGACATCATCAAGAAAATTATGTAATTGATTATATGGAAGAGTATATTAGTGATTTTTTGCTGAATGAATTTCATGATGAAGGAATACTTTGGGAGAAACTTCATATGTTAGATGAAAAAATCGATAAGGTTCAAAAAGAAAATTATAGCGGTGATTCGTATTATGTGTATTATGGCATGGTAAATAATATAACTGCACGGATTCATCTGATGGGAGAATTGAATTATTCTAAGCAGGAAATAAGGGAGTATCGGCAGAAATATAGGAATTTTTCTGAAATTCGAAAGATGGAAATACAGAAATATTTATCTGACAGAAAGTATGAAGAAGCTATTGCGGTATTGAAGGGAAGTAAAATTTTAGATGCTGATAAAGCCGGATTGGTAGCAGAATATAGTCAGCAATTAATTCAAATTTACGAAAAAAGAAATATGCAGAAAGAATATGCACAAGAACTTCAATATCAAGTATTTGAATGTATGCAGCGTAATTTGGAATACATTGTGAAATGGAAGAAGATGTATAGTGAAACAGAATGGGAGGAGCAAAGAGAAAGATTTTTACAAGATAAAACTTCTTCGTGGATACGATATGAATTTTTAGTGGAAGAAAAATTATTTGAAAGACTGCTTCAGGAAATTCGAAAGAATAATTCTGTATACGCATTGGATCAATACGAAAAAGTATTGAAAAAACATTTGCCGAATGAAGTCAGAGATACATATATACAATATGTGAAAAATGGGGCGGTTCGGACGTCAGATAGAAAGGCATATAAGTATTTAATGTCTTATCTAAAAAAGATTACAAAATATCCGAATGGTAAAAAGATGGCGCAGGACATTGCAGATTGTTGGAAGCAGGATTACAAAAGAAGACCGGCTATGATGGACGAACTTAGGAAAGCCGGATTTTAATGTGTGTTTGTGATAAATAAAGTGAAAAGAAATTTTAAAAGAAGATATAATAATATGGGAAATTGTATCCAACAGCAGTGGGTATGCTTATGTTTGGAAATGAATACGATATTGTGCGGCATTTTCCTAAGTATTTCTTAGATTATAGAGAGAAAATGGATTCTGCAATTCGTTGGACTGACAGGTTACAATCTAGTTCTGGGGAGTGGTCTGGCAATGTTTGTGACTTTTATTTCAGAGTCTATAATAAGATAATCAAGGATATCAAAGTACCGTTTAAAATGGTCGGAGGAGAACATGTGGATGATACACCGGTTCATAAAGCACTCCGTGAGGCTTTGGCAAATTGTTTGATTAATATAGGTGAACGTGCCGGAAGTGGTGGTCCGAATATTTTCAATGTATGGAATGATGAAGGATTTGTTGAGCCGGAGATTGAAGAAAGATTCGATCCGGACAGAACGATTCTGACGCTTTCTTTTTTGAAAAACAAGCAAAGAAGACAAGCGATAAAAAACAAGCGAAGAAAACGAAAGAAAATATTGAGAAAATCACAAGATATCTAGAAGAATATGGAGAATCTAAAACAAGTAATATAGCTGAGTATATCGCATTAAATACAGCGAGAACAAGGACCTTATTAAATGAAATGGAAAATGTTGAACCTATTGGAAGGAATAGCAATAGAACTTATAAATTAAAAAATAATAGGTATAATAGGTAAATGGAGGTATGAATCTACTTGGCAAGGTAGGCGTCTGGGATAACTTGATGCGTATCAAAAATCACCAAGTTGTGGCAGAACTTTTGGAGATTGCACTTGGGAGTACAATAGAATTATAGGGATGTAAAGAGTCAGTAGGATCGGTGATACCAGCCTTTTATGACGAAATGAGAAAATCTCGTACATAGTGAAAGGGAGATTAAAAATGAATTTGAAAAAAATACATCATGTTGCAATTATTGTTTCGGATTATAAAAAATCAAGAGAATTTTATGTAGAAAAGTTAGGATTTCGAGTTATAAGGGAAAATTATCGACCGGAGCGGGAAGATTATAAATTGGATCTAGAGTTAGATGGATGTGAACTTGAGATTTTTTCAGGGAAAGGGAATCCGCCTCGTGTCAATTATCCGGAAGCATGTGGTCTTAGGCATCTTGCATTTTATGTGGAAGATATGGAGAAAACCATTGCAGAACTTCATGAGAAAGGAATTGAAACAGAACCAATTCGAGAAGATCCTTTTACAGAAAAAAGAATGACATTTTTCCATGATCCAGATGGTTTGCCACTTGAATTACATGAATAATTAAAATGACTTTTAGTGATTCAAGAGTGTTCGGTTAGATATTTCAGAAAAATTTAATTGAACAAAGAGAGGTGCAGAAGCTGAAAGACTGAAATATCAAGACATACCAAAAGAATCCTCCGCATACACTGTAACAACAGTAATTGCAGGGGAAGTATATGAAAGATTATATCGAGGAGCGAGCAGTAGAAATTGCATATTATATTATTGAGAACCAGGCGACAGTGCGGCAGACCGCAAAAAAGTTTGGAGTGAGTAAGAGTACCATACATAAAGATGTAACGGAACGGCTTTTGCAGATTAATCCAGGGCTTGCCAATCAGGCACGAAAGATCTTAGATCAAAATAAGTCAGAAAGACATATCAGGGGAGGTATGGCAACAAGAGAAAAGTATTTGCATCAGCATTAGAAGAATACGAATAGTAAGAGGAAATGCGGTTTAGAAAACAGGGGGGAACAAAAGATGAGGCGTTTTGTATATTTATTTGAATTGGATTCAGTGCGAAATTCGAAGAAAGAGATCCAAAGAGGTCAGCAGGCACTTTTTGAGGAGATTGTCAAAAAGGGGAATACGGTTGTTCTTTCGTTTAACTAATTGACGGACTCAGAAGCTTTTTTGTGTGCGATTAGAGATGAAAAAGCATACGAACAGATGGTGCAGTTGTTTGCGTTTGGGGCAATTAAAATTTCAAGATATGGAGATGTCAGAACTCCGTCGCAATATATACAGAACGCAATTGACAAATGCAACGATTCGAGCAAGGAAGGAGACATATTCCAGAAGGATTTGACCCAAAGACTCATGTTATATGGAAAGAATGTAAAGAGAGAGGACAACAGTCGGAGGAGATAGAGCTTCCGCCATGGGATACAGCTGTCCGTGTAGTAGAGGAGGAGCGAAAACGTGACAGGGGTTTACAGACCAAAGAGTGCATAGGAAAACGCTACGAAGAAGATTGCGAGAAGGAGAAGAGGAGATGGAACCTGCGGAGTGCATATCAGATGTTTGCAAGACTGCGTACAGCGCTTTTGTACATTGTGATTTTCTGTGGAGTAGATTACTTTATGGGATTTGTGGAAGACCAGGTGATGGGATTGTTTTTTGATGTGACAGGAAATGAGTGGATGCGCATGCTGTGGTCGATGGTTTGTTCTACCATTATGTTCGGAATAGTCGGCTCTGTTGTTGCAAATGTGTTTCAACTGCCGGATATTTTAGAAAGTGTACGAAGTATTGGTGTGGATATGAAAGATTTGTATCGAATCGGAATGGCAAAGAGCGGCATTTCCTATCAGAATCCAGATAAGGAGAGAAACAATGAAAGAAAAATATAGTGATGGAATAGAATGGAACACATATGAAAAATTGCGCAAGGAACGTCCGGAGTTGTTTGCAGAGTCAACGCAGATTCGGATTGTGACGGATAAAGAGACGGTCGATACATATGTGAGAGAGACGGGGCAAAAAGTAGGTGTAATGTATAGCAGTGCATACCATTATCTGCTTGTGGATCTGATTCGAAATCCAGATGGAAAGTTATATACATATGAAAGAATACTACCGGTTGTGCCAAGTGGAGCAGCAGTGGCGGTGACGATCCAAAACGGATTGTTTGTGCTCCTGCGGCAATATCGGCACGCGATTCGAACGAGTCAGTATAGTTTTCCACGTGGATTTGGAGAAAAGGAACTCTCGCCGTACGAAAATGTCAAAAAGGAAGTGCACGAAGAAATCGGTGCGACGGTTATCAAATGTGAATATTTGGGAGAGGTTGTCGCAGACAGTGGACTTTTAGCGAATAAAGTGGCGGTATTTGCGTGTCAGGTGGAAGGTGTTCAGAGGCGATATGCCTACGAAGGAATTGAGGATGTGGTGTTTCTTTCAGCAGAAGAATTTCGGAAATGGATTGCGGAGGGAAAGATTACGGATGGTTTTACACTGTCGGCATATAGCTTGTATTGTGCAAAGAATCAAAATGTGTGAACTGTAACTATGTAAAAATTTACTTTTGGAAAATATTTACAAAAAACTTGCAATCTTGTAGAGAATATCATATGATAATAACGATTATATGGATTGTTACTATTAGATTAGGCGAGACCAGGGAAAGAGTTTTAGATAGCTCCTGTAAAGTGGGGGATTATTTAGAATGTCCTTGGTCTTTTCTTTTTTAACAGGACAGATTCAGGAAAGGATGAAAGAGGAATGAAAAAGATTGCAAAACAAATGTTGACAGGATTACTGGCGATTGCAATGGTTTTAACAATGGGAACGCCGGCAATTCCAAAGGTTTATGCACAGGACAACACTCAGGTGGAATACGAGATTTATCCGAATCCACATGACATGTCCTACCAAGAGGGAGAATATGTTATTCGCCCGGAAGTGAATGTAGTTTTTGAAGAGAAAATTGATGAAGCTACACAGAACAGAATGAATGAAGTTCTGGAATCAAAAGACAAGAATATCACTGTGACAGCAGAAAAAGCAGAAGGTAAGACAAACATTTTAGTTGGTACCTACAATTCAAAAGGGTATGTAGACAACTATGTGAAGGAGAACTACAACGTAGATGGGAGCTTGTTTGAGCATTATGGTTCTTATTTTCTGGCATCCAACAATGATGAGATCGTCATCTTAGGTGTGGATACAGATGCAGCATTCTACGGAATTACATCATTAAAACATATCTTTAATCAGATGGACGGGTCTACAATCCGCAATTTCGAGATGAGAGATTATGCAGATGTAAATATTCGTGGATTTATCGAAGGCTATTATGGAATTCCATGGTCTAATGAAGACCGCATGTCTTTGATGAGATTTGGTGGAGACTTCAAGATGACTTCCTATATCTTTGCGCCGAAGGATGACCCATATCATTCTGCAAAATGGCGTGAGCCATACCCGGCAGATAAATTGGAAGAAATCAAAGAGATGACAGAAGTCGGAAATGCATCAAAATGTCGTTTTGTATGGACAATCCATCCATTTATGAACGGTGGTATTACAGAGGCGACATATGATGCAGATATCCAAAAGATTAAAGATAAATTTAATCAGTTGTACAATGTCGGAGTACGTCAATTTGGTGTGCTGGGAGATGATGCAGGAAATCTTCCTAGAAAAGTTGTAATTAGAGTTATGAATGACTTGCAGAAATGGGCAGATGAAAAAGGCGATGTATATGATCTCGTATTTTGTCCGCAAGGCTACAACCATTCATGGCAGGGAAATTATTCTGAATTGAATGAATTAGATGAAGGTTTTCCGGAAGATGTTCGTATTTTCTGGACAGGTGAAGCAGTGTGTCAGCCAATCGAGCAGAAGACACTGGATCACTTTAGAAGGCATAATTTACCGGAGGGCAAGACAGAACGTCGTGCACCGTTATTCTGGTTAAACTGGCCTGTAAATGATATCAATCATGGACGTATGCTGATGGGAAAAGGTGTGCAGCTTCACACAGATATCAATGTAAATGATATTTACGGAGCAGTGACAAACCCAATGCAGGAGTCAGAAGCTTCTAAGGTTGCGATTTTTGCAGTTGCAGATTATGCATGGAATGTAAAAGGATTCGAGGTAGATAAGAGCTGGGAGGATTCTTTCAAATACATTGAAGCAGATGCGACAGAAGAATTATACACACTGGCAAAACATATGTCCAACCCACAGCCAAACGGACACGGTCTGGTGTTGCCAGAATCAGAAGAATTACAGCCGTTGTTGAACGAATTTAAGACAAAACTGGACAACAATGAATCTGTAAAAGAAGTTGGAGCAAGATTGATGCAGGAAATGGATGCCATCATCGACGCTTGTGATGGTTTCCACGCAAAAAGCAAAAATGAAGCGCTCAAAGCTGAGTTACTGCCATTTACAAATTCACTGAAAGAATTATGTAAATCAATTCGCTCATTTGTAGAAGCGCAGATTGCAATTGAAAATGATGATATGTATGCAGCGTTTAACAGCTACACAGCAGGAAGCTCAAGCTTTAAGACATCAAAGACATTTACAAAGCCAATGATCAATGGAAATCCACAGGTAGTATCACCAGGTTCTACACACTTGATTCCATTGGCAGAAAAATTAGAAAAGAAACTATCCGGCCCAATCAATGATTATGTATCCGGTGAGGGAGAAAATCCGCTGGTGATCACTGCGGAGTCAAGTTTCACAACATGGCAGGAAGGTAATGTTAACAATATTATCGATGGTGATGAAAAGACACATGCATGGCACAATGGGTATGAAGAAGTTGGACAGTATTATCAGGTGAACTTCAGCAAACCGAGCACAATCTACGGTGTACATATTCTCAATGGTGCGAATAAGCAAGGAAAAGCTCAGGATACATTTGGAAAGGCAAAAGTAAAATACAAAGTATCCGGAGAAGACACATGGAAAGGCTTAACAGATAAAGAATACGGTCCATATGCAGAGCGTGTAGATGTATCCGGTATCGAGATTGAGAATGTTGTGGCAGTACGTTATGAATGTACACAAAAAGGCTCAGGCAATAAATGGCCATCTATGAGAGAATTCAAAGTATCCACAACACCGGAGACAGGAGTTGAGTTTACGAAAGAAGTTATCCGTACACAGGACGGATGGGCTCCACATCAAGGAGAAGAAAGTAACTTGATTGACGAAAATACACAGACATCAATCTGGTATAATGTGAGACAGAATGGAAATCCGGCAAATACTACAATCAAAGGTGACTATGTCGGAGTGAAATTATCACAGCCAATCACGTTAGGTAAAATTGATATTTTACAGGGTAAGAATGACAATGATGGTGATTACTTCAAGAATGTAAAATTGCAGTATTCAGTAAATGGAACAGACTGGAAGGATATTCCGGGTGTAGAGTCGTTTAAAAATACAAGACATATTCAGGTAGATCTTTCAGACAAAAACATCGAGGCACAGTATGTTCGTCTGGAAAATCAGGAAAATCAGGAGAGCTGGATTGCTTTCAGAGAATTTGATGTAGATGCAAAAGTATTTTACAATGCGAAAGCATATACAAACGTAGATGCATATAAAGACTTTGGGGCAAATGTATTCGGAGATTTTGCAGAATTAGCTCCACAAAATGACATTGCGTTGGAGAAAGATCAATATATCGGTCTGAAATTAGATCGTGTACATGAGATTACAACGATTGAGAAGCAGTTAAAAGATGCAGACGGTATTACATTAGAAGTATCGAAAAACGGATACGAATGGACTGAGTATGCAGCTGGAAAGAATGTAGATGCACGTTATGTACGTCTCATCAACAAGACAGATGCGAAGAAAACATTCGATATTCAGAAGTTGTCATTGAAGACATTTGAGATTTATGAAAAATCACTTGTAGCTGATCAGACAACGTTTGCAATCGGTGAGGCGGCAAGCAATCCGGCAACAAACCTGTTTGACGGAGAACGCACGACACAGGTTATCTATCAGGGAAGCCAAAATCAAGGCGCAAAATTTGTCTATGATCTGGGACAGACAATTGACCTGAAGACATTGAAAGTAGTATGTAGAGACAGTGAGATTGATTTCCCACGTCACGCAAAGATTTCGGTATCAACAGATGGTCAAAAGTGGACAGATGTGATGACAATCGGTAATCAGGATAAAGAAAATGAAGGCGAAGCTTCAAACGAAGATAATATCAATGATGTACTTCCGTTACATGAGACTTCTTACAATGCAAAATTGGAAGAAAATATCAACCAGAAAGCTCGTTTTATCAAGTTTGAGATTACAAGAACAAAAGTAGGTTCAGACAAATGGGTGAGATTCCAGGAATTTGAGATCAATGGCGGTGAGTATATGCCGACAGTGAACGACCCGACATTTGAAAGTGACTGTCTGGATACAAGAAACGGAAAATATGCATACATGGTAGATGCGGATCTGTCTACAGCATTTGTTCCGGCAAAAGAAACAGGAACATTGAACTATACAGTTTCTGACAATAACAATGTCAATGTGATTAAGATCATTCAGGGAGCAGATACAATTTCCAATGCGACTGTAAAAGCCCGCACATTGAAAAATCCGGACAAATGGATCACACTTGGAACGCTTGCACAGACAGTAAATGAGTTCGTATTAGAAAAAGATACCGTTCTCTTAGATGTGAAATTAGAGTGGAAAAATGTGACGCCATCTATCACAGAATTAGTATTTGCAAAGACAGACACTGTGAATGTGGACAAAGCAGAACTGAAAAAGCTGTTAGACAACAAAGAAGATACTTCTTCTTGGACAACAGACAGTAAGCAGGCATATGATGCAGCAATTGCAGCAGGTCAGAAAGTATATGACAGCGAACATGCAAGCAAAGGAAGCGTTGACAGCGCAGTACTTGCAATTAAAAATGCAGTGGCAGATAAAGAGTTGAAAGGCGATATGTCAAAATTGCAGGCAGCATTGGACAAGGCGCTGAAAGATTCTGAGAACTACACAGCAAGAACATGGCGTGTATACAGCAACGCAGTAGGCGCAATCGGAGCAGCAACGAAAAATGCGGATAATACATCAGTAGCAGATGTAGAAAAATTACTTGCAGATTTAGAGGCAGCAAAATCAGTGCTTGTATACAATCCGTCTGCAATGGAAGAATGTATGCTCGCATTGCAGGCAGAAAATGACTTTATCAATGCAACAGATAAGTCTATCTATACAGAAGAGTCTTGGAATAATTTTGTTGCGGCAAAAGAAGCAGTGGAACAGCTGATTGAAAAGAACAAGACAACACCGGTACATCCATCAGAATTTAAAGATGCATTGAAAGCGTTGAAAGATGCAAAAGAGGGATTGACTTTTGTACCGGTGGCACCTGTATCAAAAGAAGTGTTGGCTGGATTGATTAAAACAGCGGAAGGTTTAGATGCACAGATTTATACAAAAGACAGCTATCAGGCATTGACAGAAGCACTTAACGCTGCAAAAGCAGAATTTGACAGAACAGACAGTACAGAGGAATCTGTAAAAGCGGCTGTTGATCAATTAGATGCAGCGATCAAAGCGCTTGTGACAAGAGCAAATGCTGAGGAAGTGAAAGCTTATATCAATGGTATTGAGTTGAAAGATGCCTCAAAATACACAGAGAAATCTTACAAGGTATATAAAGATGCATATCAGAAACTTTGTGGAGTATTAGATCGTCTTGGCAATGTTTCACAGGAAGAATATCTGAAACTGAGAAATGCATTTGAGACAGCGGAAGCAAATCTTGTGAAGAAAGATGCTGCTAAGCCAGAACAACCAAAACCAGATAAACCACAGCAGGATCAGAAACCAGATCCGGATGACAAGCATGAAGTTCACACAGGTGACACGACAGAAAGCAGTCTACCAATGGCATGGTTGCTTGCAAGTGTTGTCGCAGTGGGCGGAATATTGATCAGCAAAAAGAAAAGAGTAAAATAGTGGATTCTAACGAGGGAGAGCGGTATGCTCTCCCTTTTCAGATGCTGAAATGTATGTTAGAATAGGGCAAAGCATTGACAGAAGACAGGAGTGTGTAGATATGGACCAAAAGTGGGATATGGAGATTTTGTCAGTTGAAAAGTTTGCGGAAAGATACGAGGAATTGTTTCATAGAAGTTTTGAGTCAAGCAAACTGCATTACATTCGTTTCTGCAAGGCGGAAAATTGGAGTCAGGCAGTGGAGGGGACGTTTGCAATTCCGCAAAAAGAACATTTACGAGGAGAAAAAACAGCATTTGGATACTGCGTATTACCAAACCGATTTATTTTTATTGAGTACGAGACAAAGATAGAGCCGATGCTGAAAGAGATGAAGGGCTATCCGAATATAAATGCGGTATCTCCGTTGCAGTTTCTGTTCAAATTTATGGAATATCTGCTGGAAGATGATATGATTTTTTTGCAAGGATATGAAGACAATTTGGAGGATCTCGAGGGTGAACTGTTAAATAACAATCTGGAAGATTTTAACCGGACGATTCTGGATATCAGAAAAGAACTTTCTGTGCTGAGTTCTTATTATGAACAATTATCCGATATGGGAGAGACGCTAAAGCAGAATGCGGCCGAGCAGGGGGCTGAGAAAGAGGAGTTATTATTTTCTTTGTTATGTGAAAGGGCAGGACGGTTTTATTCGGCTGTCCAGGAATTGAAGGAGTAC
>PPYF01099472.1_pt1 | contig 21399 bp, 17 predicted proteins | sample 1559871 | NCBI WGS metagenome assembly PPYF01 (sample SAMN08240021, study PRJNA423297) | Human gut metagenome, whole genome shotgun sequencing project.
GCCCCGGAAGCTGCCCCTGCCCCGGAAGCTGCCTGGACCGCAGCCTGAGCCTGTGTCTGGGTACTTTCCCCACCTCCTGCATAGGGACACACTCCATTGGGATGCAGATGTGCCGGATGACCTTTGCAGTGGTAATGATAGCTTCCCAGCCCGCTGGCATTCTTGTTATCCCGGTGTCCTCCGCTGGCATCTGTTCTGCCTGAATGGGCCTGGGCCTCCATTCCCCATGGGGCCTGTCCCGTCATTCCGGCGCCTCCGGCCAGAAGAACTCCGCTCATGACCACTGCCAGCCATACCTTTACTGTCCGTTTCATCTCATTACCTCCCGATTTCATTTTCAACTCTATTATACCATAGTTCCATCTGTATGTAACATCATATTTCAGCCCTTTCCAGGGGATTTTCTCATTTTCAGGCCATTTCCGGCATAAAAAAGTTATGGAAGCACTTGCACGTTTTTCCCAATGATGATACCATAAGAAACATATGTAATGAAATCAACTAGTTTGGAGGTTTTTAAGATGGAACTAATCATACCTAAGGATTACGACCCCCGCCTCTCCATACGGGAGACGCAGGACGCAATCAAATACATACGCGATACCTTCCAGAAGGAAATGGGAAGGGAGATGCATCTTGAACGTATCTCCGCTCCCCTATTCGTGGAAAAGAGCAGCGGACTTAATGATAACTTAAACGGCACCGAGCGCCCTGTTTCCTTTGACATGCTTGGGCTTCCCGGGGAGACCCTGGAGGTGGTGCACTCACTGGCAAAATGGAAACGTATGGCCTTAAAGGAATACGGCTTTAAACCAGGCGAGGGCCTTTACACCAACATGAACGCCATCCGCAGGGATGAGGAGCTGGATAACCTTCACTCCTGTTATGTGGACCAGTGGGACTGGGAGCGTGTCATTACTAAGGAACAGCGCAGCCTGGACACCTTAAAGGATACGGTGCGGGAGATCTTCAAGATCATCAAGCACATGCAGCATGAGGTGTGGTATAAATACCCGGAGGCCGTTAAACACCTGCCAAAGGATATCTACTTTATCACCAGCCAGGAACTGGAGGACCTGTATCCTGATAATACTCCTAAGGAAAGGGAAAATCTGATTACCAGGGAGCACGGGTGCGTGTTCCTGATGCAGATAGGCGACAAACTGGCCAGCGGCAAGCCCCATGACGGACGTGCGCCTGACTATGACGACTGGAAGCTGAACGGCGATATCCTGTTCTGGTTTGAGCATTTGCAGTGCGCCCTGGAAATCTCCAGCATGGGCATCCGTGTGGATGAGGCTGCCCTGGAAGACCAGCTGAAGAAGGCAGGATGTGAAGACCGCCGCAGCCTTCCCTATCATAAAATGCTTTTAAACGGCGAGCTTCCCTACACCATTGGCGGCGGTATCGGACAGTCACGTCTTTGCATGCTGCTTTTGGACCGCGCCCATATCGGTGAAGTACAGGCCAGTATCTGGCCCAGAAAAATGCGCGATATCTGCGGGGAGAACAAGATTTATCTGCTGTAGCCATTGGCTGGGAGTGTATTATGGAATCAATCTCAATCTTTTTTATCATCGAAATAATCGGTACCGTGGCCTTTGCGTCATCCGGTGCCCTGGTAGCCATCAAACAGCGGCTGGATTTGTTGGGAGTGGTGGTCCTTGGCGTCACCACTGCCGTTGGCGGCGGAATGCTCCGGGACATCATACTGGGAATCGTCCCGCCCAGCCTGTTCATGAACCCGGTTTACGTGTACACGGCCTTTCTCACGGCCATGGTGCTCTTCATCCTGGTCTGGCTGAACCAGCAGATACTGGAAAGCCGGTATATCTCGGCCTATGAGAAGATGATGAACCTGTTTGATGCCGTTGGACTGGGAGCATTCACAGTGACGGGCATCAACACCGCGGGGACAGCCGGTTACGGGGAATATCATTTTCTCTCCATCTTTCTGGGCGTCCTCACAGGCGTGGGCGGCGGTATCCTGAGAGATATACTGGCAGGACAGTCCCCGTATATCCTGCGCAAGCATGTATATGCTTCTGCCTCCATTGCCGGGGCCATATGCTATGTCTGCCTGGGCGGCTGGCTCTCCAGGGACGCCTCCATGATATTGAGCGCAATTCTGGTAGTGCTCATCCGCCTTCTGGCGACAAAGTACAACTGGAACCTTCCCACCGCATACCATACTAAGAACAAATAAAGTGAAAAAGGCCCAGGTCCCAATCATTGTACGAACCAATGTACTGATGATTACGGCCTGGACTTTTTTGTCATGCGCTTGTGTAACTCACCTCTGCTGCTGCAGATACTTCGTAATGCTTCTTTGGAATATCTTCATACTGCTGTCCACATTCCTGTTTTCCATGAGTATCTTTGATACTTCCCCGTCCGCCAGGCTCATGACCTGCTCATACTGCTGGAATTTGGGCTCTATGACTCCATTTTCAATTACATTGTAAAGCAGGCTGCTGTTGATGACCTGCTCTCCCTCATCCATGTCCTCCTGTATGATGGCAGCTGCCTGGGCGGAGCCGGTAACGCTTTTGAGCACAGACACGCCCTGGGAATACCGGAATATGTCCATCTGCATCTCCTCATTTCCGGTCAGCTGTTTCAGAAACTCCCACGCCAGCTTTTCATGCTTTGTATTGCTGTTGATTCCCATGAGAAGGGAATCGACCCTGGAACGGTTCTCCCCCTCCTTGCCCGCGGGAAATGTGATGCAGTCCCACTGGAACCTGGTGTATTTCTTAATCCGGTAAGGATATGTCTTATAGGTCCTGTACTCCGCAAAGGTCAGGGGCATGAAAGCCACGTTCCCCTTGTTGAAATCCTCCTGGGTCACGCTCTGCCCCTGGTTAAGGTCATTAAGGCGCTTCATGTATTTAATGGCATCCAGGACATGGGAGTCTGTAAAGGGCAGTTGCTGCTGGTCCCCGTCATAAAACCTTCCCCCGCTGGTGTAGACCGCGTTTCTCCAGCTGTAATTATAGGTTCCGAACTGGTCCAGCAATCCATCTCCGTTTACATCCTTTGTTATCTTCCGGCAGATTTCATACATGTCGTCCCAGGTCCAGTCCTCCCCCGGCACCTCAATCTGCTCCTTGGCCAGAAGGGACTTGTTGACAAATAAAAGGACCGGAACCGTTTCATAAGGAAGGGCGCACTGGTGTCCGTCGTACTTTCCCGCATCCAGGGCAGTGGTGAAAAAATCATTCCGGTCAAATCCGGTGTCGTGCTCGATGAGCTCGTCCAGGTTTTTCATGACTCCCAGGGACGCATACAGGTTAAAATCCGTATCAGGCACCATAAACACATCCGGCATCTTTCCCTCTAAAAGCTTTCTGGCGCACCACTCCGAGTAATCCTCCTTGCTGATTCCGCTGTAGTAGTGTATCTTCACCCCGGGATGCTCCTCCTCGAACCTTGCGATTGCCTTGTCCATGATGACAAAGCTGCTGGCACTGGCCACGTCCCAGTTGCTTCCCGTGAACATGCCGAATTCCAGGACAATCTCCTTCTCATGGTACTTATATACACATCCAAGCAAGCCCACAAGGAGGAACACGGCTGTTCCCAACCCCATTGTCCATTTCCATCCCTTCATCCCAATCTCATCCTTCCTTCTGCCAGCCTCTTGTCTTCCCCCTGTCCCGCGTACTCTGGTCCGGTCAAATCTCAGGTACCCAGCCGCTTTCTTACGTTGGTCTGGACAGCCCAAATTGCCAGCTGGGTGCGGTCCCTCAAATCCAGCTTGTTCAGTATGGTGCTGAGATAATTGCGCACCGTTCCCTCTGACAGCCTAAGGGCCTCCGCTATCTCCCTGTTGCTGGCCCCCTTTTCCACCTGGGCTATGATTTTCCATTCTGTCTTTGTGAGCTCGTCCACATTCTTATCGCCCACAAGTATGGTGTAATCCGCCTGGGCCATCTGTGAAAACAGCCTCAGCACCTTGGTGGCAATATCCGGGTTAATCATAGCCCATCCATTGTACACAGTGGTGATGGCATTGGCCAGTTCATCTATGGACACGCCTTTTAACAGGTATCCGCTGGCACCGTACTTCAGGGCATTGTAGACGTACTCGTCATCGTCAAACGTGGTGAGTATGATAATTTTAATCTGAGGATAATTTTCCTTGATGATTTTCGTGCACTGCACACCGTCCAGCTTGGGCATCCGTATGTCCATCAGTATAACATCGGGTTTGTTCTTCCTCACACAGCGGATGACCTCCTGCCCGTTGGACGCCACATCCGTAACCATTATATCCGGCCTGCTGTTGAGCACAATCTGCAGGCTCTGGCGAATCAATTCCTGATCGTCGGCAATCAATACTTTAATCATAAGTCTCCCCCCATCGGATTGGTATTCTTGCATTTACAGTAAATCCGTCGCTGCCGTCAAATGTAACAACGCCGCTCAGCATCTTAATCCTCTCCTTCATATGCTTTGTTCCGAATCCGCTCTTTATCTCCTTACACCCGATTCCGTTGTCCTTGATTTGCAGAAGGATGTCCGTATCCTCCTTCTTTATGGTAATCCATATCTGGCTGGCATGGCCATGGCGCAGGGCGTTGGTGATTCCCTCCTGGATGACCCGGTAAATGGCGTTTTCCTCGTCCTCATCAAATTTCAGGTTCTTTACCTGGCAGTCAAAATACACCCTTGCGCCGGACACAGCGTTCATGTCCGCTACCATCTTGCTGATGGCGTATTCCAGGCTGAAGCGCTCCAGGGCGTCCGGGCGCAGCTGGCTGACAGAGCGCCGTATTTCCTTAATACCGTCCCTTGTGACCTTGGAAATAAGCTCCAGCTGGTCCTTTGTCTGCTGGGGCGACGTGCCTATTGTGGCCAGACAGGCGTCTATGCCTGCGGCGATTCCGGTCAGGGTATGGCCCAGGGTATCGTGGATTTCCCTGGCCAGGCGGTTCCTCTCCCTTGTCTCTGCCATCTTCTCCGCCATCACGGAATACTCCTGAAGCTGCTCATTCACGTCCTGAAGCTGCTCGTTGAGGGCGTGTATCTCGTCCAGATTTCCCTGCTGCTGGTTGATGATGTTCACACAGTATACCACGAACATGATTACATTCAGGGATACCAGGATATTATAGCAGCTGAGCAGATACTGCTGGGTGGATGCATTGTAAAATGAGATATAATCCTGTATGGAATACAGGCGGTAGGAAATGGAAAGCAGTTCGTAATCAGCCAGGATGAAGCTGCCGATTGCCACTGCCGCCAGAAAATACCTGGATTTCCCGTTCTTGGCATAGAGAATTACATTGGAAAACACCAGCAGCAGAATTCCGTTGTAATTAAAATTCAAAAGTATGATGATGGCAAAACAAATAGCAAAATCAGCCACAAGGCTAAAAAGAATCACCTTGCTGTTGTCCGGAAACAGCCGGTCCCGCACAAACATGCTGCCTGCCAAAAGAGCCAGAAGAAGGGCGCAGATCCAGATGTTCCGGTAAGGGTACCAGACAATGGCCTGGATGCCGCTTAAAAACTCCCTGGCAACATAGCTGCGCCGTATATTTTCAATTGTGGCATATATAAATATGCTGATTCCCATTACGGATACCACATTAAGCGCCAGAATTCCCAGCTGCAGGATGCGTACCCGCCTGTTATCCATATTCGTATCCATCTACTCACTGCCACCCGTCTATCTCAAACTCATGGAGATTGTCCCTCGTAATCATGGTGCTGGGCAGGCTTATGTATTTCTCCACCGGATCCCCGTCCAGGTATCGGTAAGCAGTCTCAGCCGCCTTCCTGCCTATGGACCTTGGGCTCTGGGCGCTGGTTCCTGTCACATAGCCCACATCCAGAATTGCCTTGAAATCCGGAGAGCCGTCAATTCCGTAAATCAGGACGCCCTCCTCCCTCCTGGCCTGCTGCAGGGCTGCCAGAGCCCCCAGGGCCGTGGGGTCATTGCCTCCCAAAATCACGTCAAAGCTGATGTCCCGGCGCAGGAGGTCGGCCATCACATGGGAGGACACCTCAATCTCGCCTGCCGCAGCTTCCCTGTATACCACCTGGTAATTGTCATTGTCCGCTATGGTGTCCAGAAAGCCCTGTTCCCTATTGGTAATGGAGGTCTGTATGGGATTGTTGAGGATGACGATTTTAGCCTTGTCCTTTCGTTTCATCATATCCAGGGCGCAGAGCTGGCCTGCCTGGTAGTTATCCGTCTCTATAATGGAAATCACGGAATCCCTGTCCTTCACCACCGTATCCACATTGATGATGCCGACTCCTGCCTCTCTGCATGCATCCAGGGCCGGCTGTACCTTTTCCCAGTCCACGGGATTTAAAAACAGCATCTGGATGCCCTCGTCTATCATCTCCTGAATCTGCTCGTTCTGCTTTTCCTGGTCCTGAAGGGGGTCCCGGGTGAGAAGGATATCGCCGTTGGCTTCCACCACCTCTTCAATCCCCTCATTGAGTACATCAAAATACGGATTATTCCTGGTCATATAGGTGGCCCCGAACAGCCTGGCCTCATGCTGGCGCCCGCTCCCGTCCGCATGGCCGCAGCCCTCCAGCAGGAGCATAATGCCCGCTGTCAGGATTAACAAACCTGTCCCTATCTTCATCTGGTTCCCGCCTCTCTATCCTTGCCTTCATTTCCTTGCCTTCATTTCCCGGCTGCCTGGTCATATCCCCGGCCCGGTCCTTTCCCATTATACCGCAAACAGGCGCATCTGTAATATTTCATAGGAACTTTTTGCAAAACTTTGACTTCGACAAAAAGCGCCCCACTGCCGTGAAACGCTTTTGCCGTAAACCAGGCTTTATTCCGCCTTTTTGTTTCTTAGGTAATCCACAAAAACAGCCAGGAGAATAACGGTTCCCTTTACAACGTACTGCCAGAAGGAATTGACATTCAGCAGATTCAGGCCGTTGTTCAGCACGCCGATAATCAGGCCGCCTATGATGGTGCCGCCGATTTTGCCGGAGCCGCCTGCCATGGAGGTACCGCCCACCACAACGGCCGCAATGGCGTCCATTTCGGCTCCGTCTCCTGCCGTGGGCTGGCCGGAATACATACGGGATGCCAGGACCACTCCGGCAAGTCCTGCCATGATTCCCGAATAGGTATGTACCAGGAATTTTACCTTGGCCGTGCTGATGCCTGAGAATCTGGCTGCCTGGGAATTGCCGCCCACTGCGTAGATATGGCGCCCCAGCTTTGTCTTATTCATGATAATGGCCGTGATAATCAGCACCACTGCCAGAAGTATGACTGGAGTGGGGACTCCGCCCACGTACCCGGCTCCCAAAAACTGCCATTCCTTTGTGACCACCCGCACGGGTGAGCCGCCTGTATATACATAGGCCAGTCCCTTTGCGACATTCATGGTGGCCAGGGTCACGATAAACGGCGGTATGGTTGTCTTTGATATGACCACGCCGTTAATCATGCCCACCACGGTGCCCACCAGTACGCCGCCCAGAACGCCCACTGCTATGGGAAGGCCGTAGCGTGACACACAGCCGGCTGCAAAGCAGCCTGAAAGGGCGATGATGGAGCCCACGGACAAATCAATGCCGCCCAGGATAATGACCATGGTCATGCCGCAGGCCAGGAACAGGTTGGACGATATCTGTCTCAGTACGTTGAATATATTTTTCTGGGTCAGAAAGGAGCCGCTGGTCTTTGGGAACACGGATAAGAAAATACACAAAATAAGCAGGGCCCCGATGATGCCGATATTATCCTTGAAATATTGTTTTACATTTTTCTGCAATCTGGTTGTCATTTGACTTTCCCCCTTTTCTTACTTTGCCGCCAGCTTCATGATTTGTTCCTGGGTGACGCATTCCTCATGGCTGAAGCACCCGGTTATACGGCCGTCGCACATGACATAGACCCGGTCGCTCATGTTGAGAATTTCAGGCAGTTCTGACGATATCATGATGATGGACATGCCTTTCTTCACCAGCTCATTCATAATTGCGTATATCTCAGACTTGGCACCCACGTCCACGCCCCTGGTGGGCTCGTCCAGAATCAGTATCTTAGGGGCGGTGGCCAGCCATCTCCCAATCATTACCTTCTGCTGATTGCCGCCGGACAGGTTCCCGATAAGCTGTTCCTGGGACGGAGTCTTGGTATCCATCATCTCGATGTACTGCCGGGTAATCTCTTCCTCCTTGTCCGCATCCACCCATATGCCCTTTATGAAGCTTTTCAGCACCTCGATGGTGGAGTTAAACCGGACGCTCTGCACCTTATACAGTCCCTCCTGCTTCCGGTCCTCAGGCACCAGGGCAATACCGAACTTCATGGCATCAATGGGAGATTTGATGGCTGCCTTCTTTCCTTCCACGCTGATGTCACCCGTGTAACCGGGCGTCAGTCCGAAGATACACTTCATGGTCTCGCTCCTTCCGGCGCCTACCAGCCCCGCAAAACCGATGATTTCCCCCTCACGCAGTTCAAAGCTGGCCCCTTTGACCATCTTCCCGTCTGCAATGTTTTCACATTTTAAAACAACCCTGCCGGGCTCCATGTAATCCCTGGTGTAATACTTGGTCAGCTCCCGGCCCACCATCATGGCAATGAGATGGTCCCTTGTTGTATCCTTCACCGCCTCGGTTCCCACATAGGTTCCGTCTCTCAGCACGGTCACCCGGTCGCAGATCTGCTCCAGCTCGTCCATCTTATGGGATATATATATGATTCCCACGCCCTTTTTTGTGAGCTCCCGCATAGTGCTGAACAAAAATTCCACTTCCTTGTCCGATATGGATGAAGTGGGCTCGTCCATCACGAGAATCCTGGAATGATAGGAAATGGCCTTGACGATTTCCACCATCTGCTGCTGGGCAATGGTAAGGTCCTTGACCAGCGTCCCCGCGTCAATACTCATGTGATATGTGTCCAGAAGCTGCCGGGCTTCCTTTTCCATGGTCTCATGGCTGACCCAAAGCCCCTTTGACGGCTCCCTGCCAAGAAAGATATTTTCCGCCACAGTCATGTGAGGTACCAGTACCAATTCCTGATGAATAATGGAAATGCCGTTGCTGTGAGATGCATTTACCCCGTCAATGGTTACCTTTTTTCCGTCAATAAAAATCTCGCCCTCTTCTGCGATGTAGATGCCGCCCAGAACCTTAATCAGCGTGGATTTACCTGCTCCGTTTTCACCGAGCAATGCGTGGACCTCGCCGGCCCTCAGTTCCAGGTCCACCCCCTGAAGCGCCTTGACTCCCGGAAATGATTTGTGGATGTTCTTCATTTGAAGCAGAACTGTTTCACTCATAATCTCACCTGCCTGTTCTTCTATTCATATGGTTCCTGACAGAGTTTCCTGCCGTACTTTTCTATTTTGGTCCTGTCAGATAAAAAGTGCCTGGCCCCCGCGAGGGCCCAGCACTTTTCAGACTAATCTCTTACTGCCATCCATCTGTGCCATACTTATCTACATTTTCTGCTGTAATAAGGAAGGTTTCTACCGGATATCTTGATTCGACCTTGTCGCCGTTTAAATATGTATACATGATATTCACTGCGGACTGTGCAATCTTAACAGGAGACTGTGCGCCGCTTCCTTCAATCAGGGATTCCCCGGAAGCCATCTCTGCCTTGATGTCAGGAGAGCCGTCCACGCCGTAAATCATACAATCTGTAAGACCTGCTGCGTTGGCTGCCGCCAGTGCTCCCAGTGCAGTGGGGTCATTGCCTCCGAAAATAGCAACCACATCGCCGTGAGCCTGCAGCAGATCCTCTGCGATACCCATGGAAACCTCCAGATTTCCTTTGGCATCCTGCTGTGCAACGATATTAAAGCCCTTTCCCTCAATTGCATCTAAAAATCCGTTTGTCCTGTCCGTAACGGAATTCATGGTAGGAGAATCCAGTACAATGATATCCCCGCCGTCCGGGCATTTCTTTACAAGGTCCTCGCCGCATACCTTGCCTGCGTTATAGTTATCGGATCCGGTGTAGGAAATCAGGTAGGACATATCCGCCACCTCTGTATCAAATCCTACGATGGGGATTCCTGCTTCCTTAAGCTGGTCCAGGGCCGGAAGGATTCCCTCTGCCTCTGCCGGATTCATGAACATGGCGTCAATGTTCTGGGAAATCAGGTCCTCTACCTGGGTAATCTGAAGAGTAACATCATTGGCAGGATCCACTGCAATCAGCTCGTCGCCGTTGGCCTCAGCCATTTCCCTCATCCTCTTCTCAATGGTGACAAAGAACGGGTTGGTTCCATCCATACATGTATAGCCGAACTTGTAATGCTTGTCCGGGTCCTTCTTCTTCACATCAGCAGACGCCATATCGGCCGCTGCCGGCGCTGCCGCCTCTGTGCCTTCCTTGCTCTCCTCTGCCTTATCAGGCTCAGCGGCCGCCTCCTTGGCTTCCTCTGTGGTCTGGGCCTGGGTTGGCGCCTCTGCGGCGGCTGCCGTTGTCTGGGAGTCCCCGCTGCCGCACCCTGCCAGGGCGGATCCTGCCATTGCTGCGCACATCATTACTGCCAACAGCTTCTTAGTACTTTTTTTCATAAGTTACCTCCTTTTGCAAAATGTTTTGTTGTTTTTGCTGTAATCAAATCTTATCATGCTTTCCTTTTTAACACATGTGCACAATGTAATCATTTTTATATGACATTTGTCATATTTTCCATCATCACTTTTTCTGTTTTCCATTCTGCCGCCGCAAATTTTCATCGTTTTGCACAACTGTCTGCTGGGGGGGTACTCATTGCACAGCAGACGCAGGGGCGGCTCATCCTCCTCTATGACCGGAAAACGGCCTGCCGGCAGATAGAATCGGTTGTCCCGGTTATCGTCATTGCACATGGATACCTCTCCCAACAGCACGGGCCCTGTGCCCGGCTCCAATTGGAAATCGTGATACAGATAGGGCTGGATGGTAATGCTCTCCCCAGGGCACAGCCGTATCTGCGTTCCCGCGGGAACCGTATACTCCCGTCCGTCACTGTGTATCAGCACATCCGTATCAGCCAGCCCTTCCTCTTTGTCGGCATTATATACGCCTATGAGCACATTGCCTCCTCCCCGGTTGATGATGTCCTCCATCTTATTCCAGTGGAAGTGCATGGCGGCAGACTGTCCTTCCTTCATGTACAGCAGCTTTTCCGCATAGGGTTTTGTGTACTTATCCATGAACACATTGCCGTTTCTCAGGGTGATGAGGGAGAAGCCCACCTTGTCAAAATCCCCCATTCCAAAATCAGTGATATCCCATCCCAGCATGTTATCCCGGACCTCATCGTATTCGTGGCCCTTCTCTTTCCACTCTTCCGGCGTAAAATAACAAAAAGGGGGCAGTTTAAAGGAGCATCTGTCAATCATCTTTTCCATGTCCCTCAGTGCCCTGTTGATTTCCGAACGTTTCATGGCCTTTCCTCCTTTGCCGTCTTACTCCAGATGCGAGAACACCTTGATTGTGTGGAGCACATCCTCCTTCATGGCCTGGACTGCCCACTGGGTTACATCGTGGAAAAATACATATTCCCCGGCTGCCGCGCATTTTTCTTTTACATACATGCCGCCCGCCTTGGCCAGGTAGGTGTAGTAATTGATTTTCCTGACCCCGTTGGCAATGCATTTCTTAAAATCTTCGTCGCTGACCCCGGAGCCGCCGTGCATCACGATGGGAATGCCAATGCTTTCCCGAATCCTGTGTATCCTGTCAAAATCCAGCTTTGGCGTGGTCAGATACAGCCCGTGCACGGTGCCGAATGAGCAGGCCAGGGCATCTATCCCGGTGAGTGTGGTGAAAGCGCGGGCCTGTTCCGGGTCCGTATAGCAGCTCTCCACAGCCTCCCCTTCTTCGCCTTCTCCAACGCTTGAGAATTCCTGCCTTCCCATGGCTCCAATCTCAGCCTCCACAGAAGCGTCCCAGTTTCCGGCCATTTCCACTGCAATCTTTGTGTTTGCCGCATTTTCCTCAAAGGGCAGAACGGAACCGTCGTACATCACTGAGGTGAATCCCATTTCCAGGGCTTCCCGGAGGATTTCCAGCTTATCGCCGTGGTCCAGATGGACGCATACAGGCACAGAGGATTTCTCTGCCATCATCACCATCACAGGCCCGATGACCTTAAGAGGGACAATGGACTCATGGACCGGCGCAAACTGCAGAATAACCGGCTGTCCCAGCTCCTCAGCCGCCCCTAATACGGCCTGAATTCCCTCCAGGGATGTGATGTTGAAGGCGCCAACTGCTATCTTTTTTGCATCTGCCAGGTCTAAGACCGCTTTCATTGAAACTAACATGTTATATATTCTCCTTTCTTCCGGCCTGTGCCGGAACATTCATGGTTCTTCTGTCTTTCGAAACCATCCGCGTTTTGGCCCCAAAGAGCATTCGTTTGTTTGGCCCCAAAGGGTATTCGTTTTATGTCACGGGCGGATGATGTTCTGCTTCTCCCATCCTGCCTCCATCTTCTGCCTCAGCTCCTCAAAGGACAGCAGGCCGCTCAGGGCGTCGTAGGCCGTGACGCAGGAGGCACCCGTGGCAGCTGCCAGCCGGACGCATTCAAGCGGCGCACAGCCGTCCAGCATGGCCTTTATGAAGGCGGCGATGCTGGTATCCCCTGCCCCTGTCCCTGACAGGATGCAGTCCGGTACATAGCTGTCCTCAAAATGGCTGATATCATTCCATCCTGTAAATCCCGGCAGGAACTCCTTCCACACCGGCTCAGGTGCTGTCTTCAGGTACATGCCCGCTGCCCCGCATTTCAGAAGAACGCACCTGGTCCCCATGGACAGCGCTCTGGCAGCCAAAGGCTCCACGTCCTCCTTCAGAGACAATATGCCTGTGACATCCCCGCCTCCTGCCGTCTCCTGCCATTTGCAGTACAGGGGACGGTCCAGCATGTATCCCAGCTCCTCAATGCTTGGCACGAAGAAATCCACATAGGGCAGCACCCGTTCCAGTATCTTTGCCCAGTCCCTGCCTGCCGCTTCGGAATCCGGGTCCACCGCTACCAGGTCCAGGGACGTGGTAAGCCCCATGGATTTTACCTTCTTAAAAAGCCTTACCAGCTCCTCCCCGTCATCCAGATAGAACTTTCGCATGATTGGAGGATAACCAAAATGAAAATGTGCCGCTTCCCCTACTTTCCCAAAGTCCACGTCCTCGCAGCCAAAGGTATCATTGCAGCCCGGATCGTGAAGAAAAAACCGGTCCAGTCCCTTGGGAGCCAGCACAATGGTATAGGATGTATTCTCCCCCGGAACCTGGCTGATGCAGGTCTCACAGCCGTGTGCGCTTATCATGTCCTTCAGTGCATTCCCAAAATAATCATCCCCTATTTTAGCCATCAGAACCACGTCCGCTCCCAGACATTTGAGACCCAGACCTGTGTTGGAAACAGCTCCTCCGGTGCACATCATGGCTTTTCCCACCTTAAGCAGCTTTCCCGGCTGAAACAGTTCAGAGAGCTTCTGCTTCCCGCTGTTTTGGAAAACCGGCGTAATGTCCAGGGAAATATGCCCGGCCACTGCTATCTTTTTTTTTCCTTCTTCCATCTTACTTCCCCCTTCCGCACCCAATCATAGCAGTTTTCAAGGATAAATCCAATGGTTTGTGTGCAATTATTACATAGGTAATATTTAATATGACATTTGTCATATGCATATTGCACAACGCAAAAAAACAAAAGTGATAAATCCATGAAAACGCAAAAAGGCCCTGAGGAGCCGTGATATTCACAGCGCCCCAGGGCCTGATTATTATTCATTTAACTGGTACATGCATATTCAACTGGTACATACGGATTCAACCGATATATGCGGATTCTATGTTTTAATCACAAAACTCACGCGATTGCCGCTGCTGTCTGTCCCCGGACCACTCTATGGCGTCATAGGCCTGGGCGATGTTCAGCATATGGTCGCCAATTCGCTCATAGTCAGTCAGCATTTCCGAATACAGGATGGAGGACTCCACATTGCAGTTGCCCTCCCGCATGCGGTCAATCTGGTTCTGACGGAACTTGCGGGTTATATCGTCAATCCTCTGTTCAATCTCAGCCACCTTAGGCAGCGGGGACTGCGTGTCCCCGGCAGCTGCCGCCATCAAAAGCTCCATGCCTTCCCGGCAGGTTTCCTCCATGACAGCGAATTCCTTCTTTGCGTAATTTGAAAACTGAAGTCCTTTTGCCTCTATGGTTTCGGCATACTCCGCCAGGTTCATGGCATGGTCGCCGATTCGCTCAATATTTCCCAGAATGGTATACATCCTGTTGAGTGTGTCAATATCCTTGGGCGTCTGGTCCAGCACAAGTATCTTGGAAATCTTCTGGGACAGCCTCATATTGCTTAAATCAATCTCCTCTTCCCGATCCGTGATAGTCTGGATTCCTTCCGAAGCACCATCCTCCACTGCCTTGAAGCTCTGGGATACATTCTCTGCCGCTGTTGCCAGCATTCCCTTAATCTCATCATGAATCTGGTTGATCGCAATGGTGGAGATACCAAGGTGGTGCTTGGAGGCCATAAGTCCCTCGAACCACTGGTCCGCATCCTTTACATACACTGCCTTATCCGGAAGAATGGCAATGGCAATCTTCTCCAAAAGCGCGCCAAAGGGCAGAAGAATGAGGGTGGTGCTGATATTGAAGATGGTATGGACATTTGCAATCTGAGCCACCGGATTATCCGGAGTCAGGCTTACCATGAAGTCCGTAAACGGAGTCAGGATGCACAGGGTCACAAACAGCGCCGTACCAATCACGTTGAACATCAGGTGAATCAGCGTGGTGCGCTTTGCATTGCGGCTGGTTCCCACGGAAGCCAGAAGCGCCGTGATACAGGTACCGATATTCTGGCCGAATAGCACGAACACGGCACTGTGAAGGTTGATGACGCCGCCCATGGCCAGGGCCTGAAGGATACCCACAGACGCGGACGAGGACTGGATGATGGCTGTAAATACCGCGCCCACCAGGATTCCCAGAAGGGGATTGGAAAACTTGGTCACCATGTGGATGAAGGTCTCAGAATCCCTCAGCGGAACCATGGCATCGCTCATCATGCCCATACCGATGAACAGGACACCGATACCGGCGATAATGCCTCCCACATGCTGTACCTTTTTATTTTTCGAGAAAATCAGGGACATGACGCCCACAAAGGCGATTAGCGGGGCCAAGGCTCCTATGTCCAGGGCAATAAGCTGTCCCGTAATGGTGGTGCCCACATTGGCACCCATGATAATCCATACAGCCTGCTTCAATGTCATAAGACCTGAGTTGACAAATCCTACGGTCATGACGGTTGTTGCTGAAGACGACTGAATCAGGGCCGTGATTCCGGTGCCCACCAGCACTCCCAGAAAACGGTTTGCCGTAAGACGCTCCAGTATCTGCTTCATACGGTTTCCAGCCACAGCCTCCAGATTGGTACTCATCATCTGCATGCCGTACATGAACAGGGCCAGGCCGCCCAGCAGGCTTAAAACCAATTCTACTCCCATGTGTTTTCTCCTTTTGTCTGAGGAAATAAATTCTTACTATATTATCATTTTATGGATAATCTCGTGCGTCCCGGAATGATTCCGGGTAAAAATGGGCAAAAATATGGCATAGCCCGCCATCCCAAACAAAAGATCGCAGGTTATGCCTCCTTTATCATATTCTTGCGGCATCCGTCACACAGGGCGTTTCCCATGATATCTATAGCCTCGTTTCCTGATTATTTACCATTTTTTTACGACTTCTTTACACATACTCATTATACGGGATATTTCATATGTCGTCAATATCGTTTCCCGCCAGTAATGTAAAGTCTATGTAAATTATGTGTAAAATCTCTCCCGGAAATACATATATTCACAAATATCTCCCGGGACGGAACCACGGCATTATCCAATTATTGAGTATATTGTTTTTTCCCCTGTTATTATACACTGCCTGCACATCCCAGGCCCCCGGCCAGGGCCAGCAGGGCAAACATGGCAGTGCCGCCCCGCGGACAGCTCGTGGATGCCACCGAGAATGCTCCCGGCCACACCTTAAAGCATGGCCTCATGCTCCCGGCCATAGACCTCAATCTGTGTCAGGGCAGGAAAGGGAGAGGGGTCGTCTGCCTTGATAAGCTGTCCGAAGGTAAGCCATGTGATACCCTTGCGCTCCAGACTGATGATATGGGGTTCAACGCTCTTTTCAAGCTCCACTGTCTCAGAGGTTCCGTCGGAAAAAGTAAATGTCACCTTTTTCCACCAGTTGTCATGAGGGAAGTCCGCCCTTGTATAGAGGACAATCTGGTCAAAATCCACGGGGCGTCCAAACTCCAGCGTCATTAGGGCATCGTCCTGCATATTGATTCCCCATGACTCATATGGCCACTTTCCGTGGGACAGGTTTGCCTTCACCCCGTCAATGGCGTTGCGGGCCGCAAACACGGCCTCTCCCCTGGTTTCCACATTAGCATGGGCGTGGGGATAGCATTCCTGGCCCTTGTGCTGGTCCATAACGTTCTTTGCCAGATTCCGGTATGACTTAATCTCATAATCCCTGGCATAGCGCATGGTCAGATAGTGGCGCTCTCCTGTAAAAGACTTGGGGTTATAGGATGTCTTCCCCTCTGCAAAGGGGACCTCATAGACCAGCTCATTACCGGCCCCATAGATGAATGCCTCATCCATGGTATCATCCACCCGTATGATATAAAAGCGGTTCTTTTCCGGAAGGGAAAAAAGAATCTTATCCCCCTCCTCGTATTCGCCCTTCCATGCCAATACGGCCTGTTCTCTGCCCATGGCCTCTGCCTTTACCGCATCGTTCTTATCCTTTACTGTAATCTGCATTCCCATATATATTACACACTCCTTTTTACATCAATTTCTTTTGGGTTCTTTCATTCTACCATGGAGTCCCTGGGAATACCATATACAAAAAAGTTTAAATTCACAAAACTTTCACTTTTTATTCATCATAGTCTGCTGTTCCTGATGTTATAATAGAAAAAATAATGAATGAAGGGGATGATTGGATGAATTGGAATGAAACACTGAGAAACAACGTAACCCGCGCCGAGGAACTGAGAACGTATATGAGACTTACCAGCCAGGAGGAGGAACACATGACCCGGATCCTGGAACGCTTTCCCATGACAGTCACAAGATATTATCTGTCCCTCATTGACTGGAACAATCCGGAACAGGACCCTGTGTTCAGGATGTCCATACCCTCCATCCGTGAAACCGATCTGTCAGGGGACTTTGATACCAGCGGAGAAGCGGACAACACCGTGCTTCCCGGCCTGCAGCACAAATACGCCCAGACAGCACTCATCCTGTCCACCCACCGGTGCGCCATGTATTGCAGGCATTGTTTCCGCAAACGGCTGGTGGGAATCTCCGACGACGAGACAGCCGGAAATGTGGACGAGATGGCTGCCTACATCGGCTCCCACCCTGAAATCACCAATGTGCTCATATCCGGCGGGGATTCCTTTCTGAACAGCAACCAAATCATACGCCGGTATCTGGAGGCGTTCAGCTCCATCAGCCATCTGGACTTAATCCGTTTCGGCACCCGCACCCCTGTGGTGCTCCCCATGCGGATTTATGATGACCCGGAACTTCTGGATATACTGGCCTCCTATACAAAAATCAAACAAATCTATGTGGTAACCCAGTTCAACCATTCAAATGAACTGACTCCGGAAGCAGTAAGAGCTATCCGCTGCCTGATTGACGCAGGTGTCATCGTAAAGAACCAGACCGTGCTGTTAAAAGGAATCAACGATGACATCCTGATACTCGGAACCCTGTTAAAGGATCTGACAAGATACGGCGTCATTCCCTATTACATTTTCCAGTGCCGTCCCGTATCCGGGGTAAAAAGTCAGTTCCAGATTCCTCTGACAGAGGGCTGCCGCATCGTGGAGGGGGCAAAGAACATGCAGAACGGCCAGGGCAAATGCATCCGCTACGCCATGTCCCATGTCACCGGCAAAATAGAAATCCTGGGCCAAGTGTCCGACGGAAAAATGCTTTTTAAATATCATCAGGCAAAATATGAAAAGGACCGTGGACGTATATTCAGCGAGGAATTGGCACCGGGGCAGGCGTGGCTGTAGGGCGGGACTGACTGCGGCGGGGACTTGGACTATGCCGCAGAATGGTCCACAGCGCACGCCGGACTATGCCGCAGACAAATTTCAAGCCGCAGACTTTTCCCTAATAGGGGCATGTCCTGCGGCCTTTCTTCTGCCATAGGCTGCTGTCTATGTAATTACATCAGTGACAGATACAGGTTCTTGATATCCTCAAAGGATGGGTCCTTTGGATTGCCTGGGCGGCAGGCATCATCCATGGCGGACTGTGACAGGAAATCCACATCCTCAGGCTTTACGATTTCCTTTAAGTCAGCCGGGATACCTACGTCAGCGGACAGCTTCTTTACCGCGTCCACTGCTGCCTTGCGGTATTCCTCCTGTGTCATGTTCTCAACGCCCTCTACGCCCATGGCAATAGCAATGTCCCTGAACTTGGTTCCTGTGCAGGGTGCATTGTATTCCATAACGGTTGGAAGGATGATGGCATTTGCAACGCCGTGTGGGGTATCATATAAAGCGCCCAGGCCGTGAGCCATTGAGTGTACAATGCCCAGACCGCAGTTGGAAAATCCCATTCCGGTCAGATACTGGCCCAGAGCCATGCCTTCCCTGCCCTCCGGCTTGTTCTCCACTGCATCCCTCAGGCTGCGGGCAATGACTTCAATAGCTTTTAGGTTAAACATGTCAGTCATCTCCCAGGCGCCCTTTGTGGTATAGCCCTCGATTGCATGGGTCAGGGCATCCATGCCGGTGGCTGCTGTCAGTCCCTTAGGCATGGAGGACATCATCTCCGGATCAACCACTGCCACTACCGGGATATCATGGGTATCCACGCATACGAATTTACGCTTTTTCTCCACATCCGTGATAACGTAGTTAATGGTAACTTCCGCCGCAGTGCCTGCTGTGGTGGGAACTGCAATAATCGGCACAGACGGATTCTTGGTAGGAGCAACGCCTTCCAGACTTCTCACATCCTCGAATTCAGGGTTGGTGATGATAACGCCGATTGCCTTGGAGGTATCCATGGAGGAACCGCCGCCAATGGCGATGATATAGTCGGCGCCGGATGCCTTGAAAGCTGCAACGCCGGTCTGCACATTCTCGATGGTTGGGTTAGGTTTGATATTGGAATAAATCTCGTAGGCCAGTCCTGCATCCTCCAGTACCTTTGTCACCTTGCAGGTTACATTGAACTTAATCAGGTCAGGATCGGAACATACAAAAGCCTTTTTAAAGCCTCTTGCCTTTGCCTCATTTGCAATCTCCTTGATTGCGCCTGCGCCGTGATAGGATGTCTCGTTTAATACGATTCTGTTTGCCATGATTCTCTTCTCCTTTACTTTGACTGTACGCCGCCGGACCCATCTTAATTGTCCGTGGATTTGCTTGGTTACTTTTGTTAATATTATAACAAGTCCGTTTTTAAAATAAAAGTGACAAACATCCATGTCTGTCACTTTCTTTTAAGATTTGTGCAGTTTCACCATTTAGAATTATGCATAATCACCAATTTCTATCTCTGCTGCGGCTGCGGGTATCCGGGACTTAGAGAAGTTTCAGTTTTCCAAAAACCTCTGCCAGCTTCGGCGGCATGGCTTCCACCAGCTTATCAGACATTTCCCGGGGCGTGTCCTTCATGCCTCCCAGAACCCACTTCACAGTCATGTATACGGAACCCTGGCAGTACATCTCCAAAAGGAACTGAAGCTCCTGGCCCAAAGGCTGGCTGGTCTTTCTTGCAATCAGGTCCGTATAAAACTGGAGAATCAGTTCAAAGTCATGTTCCTTCAATGAATTCCTGTCATCGGAGCGGAACGCTTCTGTGAAAAACACCTTTTCAATGAGAATGAACTCAAACTTCTGGGTCAGGCTCTCCCCCACCGTGTGCCCCATGCCAATCTGCTCAAAGGACTGAAGCACCAGCTTGTCAAAATACCAGTTTATCAGGTCGTATTTGTCCAGAAAATTCCGGTAAAAGGTCTGCCGGGTCACGCCGCAGCCCTCCACAATATTTTTGACCGTAATCTTATCCACCGGCGCTGTCTTCATGCACTCCTTGACGGATTCCGCCAGCTTATATTTTGTTTTCTCCTGCTTTCCTGTAACGGCCATGGTATTCCTCCTGCGGCAGGTACTGCATGGAAACGCCCCGGTACCTGTATTTTTTTGTAACATATCCCTGCGCGCCAACAGGCAGTGCAGCCATGGTTGCGCTGCACTGCCCGCTGCTTCTATGGACAGTATATCAAATTTTCAGTCCGGCTTCTACCTGTTTTTGAAAATGCTTACCATTGCCTTCCACATCTGTACCAGCACGTTCCACATTCGCCTTAAGGGGCTTTCCTTGGCCTTGGCCACTTCTGCATCCGCAGTCTTGGCCGTGTCGTCATCCACGCTGATCTCATCGGTGCGCATGACAATCTGCAGTGTCTTAGGCGGTTTGTTCCGGTCCGAGGTAAAGGATACTTTTTCTGCGGACGGATCCATAAACAGGAACCGGTTATCTGTATCAAACTTATCCAGCTCGTTGTCAATGGTATCCTTCATAGTACGTCCGGCCTGGCGCATCACAGTGGTGCTGTCCAGGATGTTCAGGCTTTTATCCAGAAGCTCCATGCTGCCGCGCAGGCTGTCCCTGGCAGCTGCGTCAAAATCATCGCTGCTGTCTTTTAATGTGTTCTGGATGATGGTCAGGGTGCTGATCCCATTGTTGAGGGCATCGGTGGTGCGCCGTACCAGTTCCTGGGAGTCATCCAGGGCAGTCTGGAGGTCCGGATAATATACATCCAGAGAATCATTGAGGGCCTTTAAATCCTCAATCAGATAATCCATATTGTCAACTATCTCGGCGCTGTATTTCGCAGAATCAGATGTATCATCCATCAGGTTCGACATCCTGTCTGTCAGGGATTTGCTCTGGGCAGATAAATCCTGAAGGACTGCCACCTTTTCATACAGGGATTGTTCAATGGCTTCGGCTGCGCTCTGCGGATCGGGACTGCTTACCAGAGGGATGTTTTTTCTCTCTATGGATGCGGTTGCCGATATGCCTGCCAAGCCGGTGTTTCCTGTATTCTTCGTAGAACTAATGACAGAGCCGGTATCCGGGGCGTTGCTGCCGGTATTTCCGCTGGTAGTGCTGCTTTCAGTGGTGCCTCCGCCGGGATTTCCGCCTCCGGCTGCGCTGTCGCTGCCGCTCTCAGTTTTGCTTCCGCTGGTACTTCCGCTTTCGGTCCCGTTTCCGCTGGTACTTCCACCCTCGGCCGTACTTCCGCTTCCGCTGGTACTTCCGCCTCCGGCTGTGCTTCCGCTGCCGCTGCCGCTCTCGGT